>Ga0255047_10002137_pt1 | contig 13318 bp, 20 predicted proteins | sample JV7_2_1_MG_FD_183640 | JGI IMG/M metagenome (GOLD analysis project Ga0255047, IMG submission 183640) | Seawater microbial communities from Jervis Inlet, British Columbia, Canada - JV7_2_1 | ecosystem: Environmental > Aquatic > Marine > Inlet | place: Canada: British Columbia | collected 2016-10-06
GTATCTGGATTATCTTGTCTGTGTCTTTTCCTAGTGATGGTGCAGTTAGGTTTAATACACCTAACTCTAAGCTTGCTTCTATCTTGTCTGAGTCTATTTGCCTTTGAAGGTATATGTCTTGGTTGATAACTGGATCCCCATCGCTCTTTATAACTAGGCTGATGATTCCCTTTGAGTAATACTTAAGTTCTATGTCTTCTTTCTTGATGCCGGGGAGTTTGATGATCAGAGTTAATCCCTCATCGGTCTCATCTTGTTGATAGGAGTGTTCTCTTGTTACGTTGGTATACTCCCAGAAGGGTGGTAAAAATACATTAGGTATCATGTCTTTTCTTTTGTTTGCTTAGGTATCTCCAAATTCTGTGCCGACGGGTCTTTATCTGTCACGTTGTCAGTCAATGATGTAAATAAGTCCACTTGTATTGGTAGGTCCTGACTAAGGGGCTCTCTGTTCAACCACTCGATGGATCCACTCTCTGATATCTTCCACAGGTAAAAGAAAGCTTCTTCATACTGTGGGGGTAGGGGTTTCCCGTTAGGTATATAATACTTAAAGGTCATGGTTAACATCTCATGCCATCGCTTGAGCTCTAAGTAAAACAGTTCATTCTCATTCATCTATTTCATCGTTTTCAAATTCATTTACCACCTCAACCTGATAACCAAGATGTTTTAACACTTGTTCTAGGATAGTCTCTCTGTCCTCATTGTGTATCTCAAGCTCAACCCCATTTACAGTTGTAATAGTGCCATAATTATAGCAACACCCATCTCCACACTCGTAGGCGTAGTCTCGTAGGTTGATGGTTAATTTCATAGAGTAATCGTATCCCATTCCTTTCATGCCTGTAAAGATAATACATTCTTTCCGTAATTCCTAATAAAAAGCCATAATAATTTGCTTTTGTCATAATTATTGTGTAGCTTTGCTGAATGAATAAACGTCACAGGCCTACAACAGAGGAGCAAAACTACGGACAAGAGCTATACGAAGAAGGGTACAAAAAAGGTTACAAGCGTTGCCTCTACGACAGGAGGAGGCGCACAGCATTCAGGGAGAAGACCCTTAACCTTAAGTATGGTTTCTTCGTGGACTTCCTTGATGATATCATTTCCAAAAACAAACGTAAGTAATGGATGACAACCATCTGCGTATCAAGCGCACTGTAGCTTTCAATCACCAAAAAGCTGTAGAGGCCTATAAAGCCATTGAGGCGTTAAGGGGTGAGTGTGACCACCCAGAGACAGAGATAGTCGGGTACGAGTGGGCGCCAGGACACGTAGACCTAGATGTAAAGGTGTGTGCTGTCTGCGGCAAGAAGATACATGACTTCTTACAGGACATCACTATTCAAGATTCAGATCAATCAATTTAAACCCATAGACAATATGAGTCAAACAGTAACAGATGAGAGGTTGCAACAAGTTGTTAATACCTTTCAGAAGACAAGAGACGAGTACAGGACAAGTCAGATAGAGAAGATAAAGGTTAGCTCCGTGGAGAGGATGCTACGTGATGCGACAGCGAGGGGGATTATGCCCGAGGAGGTGGAAGAGACCAATAGACCCAATGTGCTGGTATTAGACATAGAGACATCTCTCATGTCATGCTTTGTGTGGAGCCCAGGCAAGCAGTATATAGGACCAAGCCAGATCATAGAGGACTGGCACACACTAAGTTGGGCGGTCAAGTGGCTATTTGAACCTGATGCTTACTCAGACGTGCTTACACCAGAGGAGGCGATGGAACACAACGACAAGAGGATCATTGAGTCTATCTGGGAGTTCTTGGATAAGGCTGATATAGTTATCATACACAATGCGCGGTTTGATGTACGTAAGCTTAATGCTAGGTTCATCTATTACCGGCTTCCTCCACCCAGTCCCTATAAGGTTGTGGATACGTTAATACAGATGCGTAGCCAGGCACTCTTCTCCAGTAATAAGCAGGATGAACTAGCTAAGAAGCTAGGGTTCGCTCCTAAGGTTGAGCATGAAGGATATAACCTATGGGTGAAATGCTTCTATGGGGATCCAGATGCCTTACTCAAGATGGAGGAGTACAACAAAGGTGATATATTCTCCTTGGAGGAACTATATGTTATCATTAGACCTTACATAAAGAGTCATCCAAATATGAACCTATACGTAGAGGGAGATGGGAACAACTGTCCCAACTGTGGAGGAACGAAGATAGGATGGATGGACAAGTTCTACTACACATCAGTAAATAAGTACTCGACGTTCAGATGTCAGGATTGTGGTGCAGTGGGTAGGGCTCGAACGTCAGCATTGAGTAAGGATGAGAAGCCAGACATAGTATCCATCTCACGGTAATTGATTATATTTGTACATGCAATTCTGGAAGAAAACTAAAGCTAAAGACCACTGGTGTATCTACTGCGCCCTCGATGATGGAGTACTCATCACGGCAGAACACCTAATCTATGATGAGGGGACTAAGAAGATAACCCCTGTGTGTGAGAGGTGTTATGCGGAAATGATACAGCCAGCAGGGTTCAATTATGACTTTTATTTGAATTAGATTTGCGTATGTAAAAAATTTGTGCTACCTTTGTGGCATGGAAGTTATAAATTCAAGATATCATTTGAGTAACCACCCGCTGAGCTTTTATAGCTTCCTCCAGCGGGTGTTTTCTTTTAACATAACCAAAGGCCACCGGTGTTCTAAACGCCCACACCACAAAAAGGCGGTATATAAGAAAAGGCTAGAGGTCATTCTTCCAAGTGCTCACCGAATAGTAAACTATCCCGCCATGCTGAAGAGCAACGGGGACTGCATGCGTTGGTGGGCTGTAGGCATAAACCGGGGAGCGAGGGCTCTATCCGGTACCACATCTCTGGTCAGGGCGCTCTAAGGAAGTAATGAGGACACGTTTTCGTCCACATCCTGTAGGTATGCAGGGTTAAACTTAACTATGGAACTATGATAAAAATGACAAGGGCTATAATGAATAGGGGTCTAAGTATAAAAAAGACCCTTAGTTCTAAGCAATTCAGGGCGCTTGGTTATCCACGCCCATTTAAGGGGTGGGAGCGCCTCATGATTGGTCGGTATTATACTGAGGCAAGAATTGAAGAGTTTATGTCGCTTCAGAATGAACACTTAATAAACAGTAAGCGTGTCTTTTCTCAAGATGAGTTGGGCCAGATTAAAGCGGCTAAAAAGAAAAATGAGAAGAAATACAGGAAGGTTATTCTCCCGCCAGATATAGAAAATTATAAGCACCCACATTGGCTCCTCAAGAGAAAGGAAATCTACAGAGAGCGAGGGTCAAGGTGTGAATCATGCGGCCAGGAGAACGTTACCCTACATGTTCATCATTTATTATATGAAATTGGTAAAGAGCCGTGGGATGTTCCTAATTGGTATTTAGTAATTTTGTGTGAGGATTGTCATAAAGGTGAACACAGTAAAAATTTATACGCCCCAAAGAAACATTTCTAGTAAATAATTAGGAATTCTCAGAAATTAGTTATATCTTTGGTAATCCAAATGAAAAACAACAATGGGACAGACCAAAATGTTCAATGATAATATTCAGGGTATTGGTGGCAATAAATTCTACGATGGAGCCCCCGATGGTAAGCACTACTGGTTGACACCACCCGATCTACATGCTAGGTTGGATAAGGAATTTAACTTTGATTTTGATCCATGTCCATATCCTCTTCCTAACGGCTTTAATGGATTAACCTGTGAGTGGGGTAGGTCTAATTATGTTAACCCTCCATTCGGGTCTGTAATAGTTGACGGCAGGAAGAAGGGGCCAACAGCGTGGGCTCGTAAGGCTATTAAAGAGAATGAAAAGGGTAAAGGCGTTGTTATGGTTTATCCTATAGATAAATGGGTATTAATGTTGTTAGAGGCGGGAGCAGAGGTGAGGAACCTCGGAGATGTTAAGTGGTGTGCCACAGAGGATGGTAGTGTTGGCAAAGGCACAGGAAGACATATAGCCCAGTTTATATTAAAATGACAAACAAGCAGAAGCGCACAGCGATCAACCTATACCAGTTCTCGGTATATCACCCTATTAATAAGAAGGTTATAAGGTCTATCAATGGTGGCCTTTTCTCGCCAGAGTGGCGAGAATGTGGCGAGATTTTAAATTATCTGATTAAGAGATGGCAACACAATAACTTACGAGCTCTCTGGGGTAAGGTATCCTTACAGGGATAAAGAGTTTAATGTAGAGTGGTTAGAAGCATTTGAAAAGAGATGAGAGTATTAATAGGATTTGAAGAGAGTCAGGCTGTATGTAAGGCGTTCAGAGAACGTGGGCACGAGGCTTATTCTTGTGACTTACAACAATGCTCTGGCAATCTCCCACAATATCATTTATGGGGAGATATATACGACTATATTTATGATGAATGGGATTTAATAGGCTTACATCCTGAGTGTACAAAGGTGGCTGTGTGTGGAAATAAAACATATGGAGCTGGGAAGGAAAAACACCCCGAAAGGCTACACGCTATAAGTTACATTCAAGGCATATGGGAAGTGGCAAAAGAAGAAAGTAAATATACTTATCTTGAAAATCCTGTTGGGGTCTTAACAAGGGTATTGGGTAATCCGCAATACATACAACCCTATCAGTTCGGCCATCCAGAACAAAAGAAAACTGGATTATGGTTACATAACCTACCCGAGCTAATAGAGACCAACAACGTAAAAGAGGAGATGGATAAACTTCCTAAGCACAAGGCACAAAAGGTATTTTACATGTCCCCTGGGCCAGAGAGGGCTAAGAATAGGTCTAAGACTTTCTCTGGAATAGCAAACGCAATGGCAGAACAATGGTCTGAGTTGTTATGGTAATAATTAGATATGAGCTACGAAATTAAAGTTACAGACGATCAATCCTCTTTTATTGAGGGGTACACCATGGTTACCGATCTTGAGATGGAGGTTTATTATGTTCCGTATTGGTTTGAGAAGACGGGTCCTAATACTTACAGGCCACACTCACTCGACTCTTTACCTGAAAAAATCAAGAAGATTATTCGAAGTCACAGAGAGGAAGAATGAAACTAGCCATCATAACAGCTATCCATGGTCGTCCACTGATGACAGTTGCTTTCTTAAAGGCAATGGTTAGGATAGAGAAAGAGTTTGCTGTAAAGACATATGCTGTAGTAACAGAGGCCGATGAGGAGAATATATCTCTGCTAGAGGAATATGATATTTATCACATAGAGAAAGAGAACAGGCCAATAAGGACTAAGTGGAACAGCATTGTCCGGGCTATATGGGAGACCAACTTCACCCATCTACTGATCCTTGGCTCAGATGATATACCATCTTCCAGGTTTATAGAACATACTCTAACACTAGATAAGTACGACATAGCTGGTCTAGCTGGCTTGTGGTTCTGGGGTCTCAATCCACGAAGAGCTGGGTTTGAGAGGTTTGGCTACTTTGGCATCAAAGGAGTGTTAGCTGGAGCTGGCAAGTTGGTTAGTCGGAGGATCGTTGAGGCTACTGATTATGCCCTGTGGTCAGGTGAAAGGAACTCGGGTATGGATGCTAACATGATGGCACGTATCAGGAATGTCACCAATGAGAAGAACATAAGGCTTAAGTTACACAAGTACTCGCTGTTAGATACAGGAGGGTTCTTGATGGATGTCAAGTACGGGCACCATATAAGCAGCATGTCTCCTATTATCAGGAGGGATAGCTTTGATGAGCAGGACCCTTATGAGGTGTTGGTTAATCACTTACCGGAGGATGAAATTGTATATTTAAGTCACTTACATAAATTAGCTAAAGAGAAAGAGAAGAAATGAACACGGTAGATGACTCATCTTATTACCGGAGAACAGGAAGTTCTAAGAGTGCTATCATAGAGGAGTTCATCCGTGAGCACGAGGACATAAAGGTTATCTACGATGTGGGGTGTAACAACGGCAATATGTCTTACCCCCTCCAACACAAGCTAGGTAAGCAGGTCTATGGGGTGGATGCGTCTAAGAAGCTCAACCCGCCAAGCGACTACAACTTCCAGTTGATGGATATAGTTGAGAGTTACGAGGTGTTTTTCAGTGACTGTACATTCTTCCTGAGCCTGTACCACCATGTATTGGGATGGCATGGGCTTGAGGTGGCAGATGATCTCTTTTACCGGCTCTTGCTCAGAACTAAGTATTTAATTTTTGATACAGGCAACGTAAGCGAGAGGAAGAGGCGCAAGTACCAGTGGCACCCCGCACAGGCTAAATTGTTCTCTTCAGAGGATGAGTTGCTTGATCACTTCAACCTACCATATACTATCCTTGGGGAGTGGAAGATTGGTGGTGGATCCAGAAAAGTGGTGATGTTTAAGAAGGATGACTTTGATATTGGGGCTGAGCTGTTAGATACTCGTTACAGGTTATATGGTTCACCCAATCAGAAGATAGGCCTTGTTGATGATAAATCTATTGAGGGTGTATGGGAACACACTGTCTTTAGCAAGATAAAGCACAACGGCCTTACCCTGTTTGGAAAGAAGCACAACGATGGTGTCTATACGTACAAGAATGGCAAGGAGCTAATCTTAGACGGAGATGGGCGCAACAAGCTTGAGTTACATAATATCTCGTTGGTATATAAATATACAGAGAAGGATAAGCTAATTAAGTTCTATGGCTTCTCTGAGAGGTATGGTATATTGTTCGAGTGGTTGGATAACTTCACATATATTAAGAAGGACCGCTCGTTTAAGGCTGGAGATAAGACGTTTAAAGACGTAGATATTATAGAGGTGGATGGCGAAACGAAGGTAATAGACTTTTTCTTATGATAAGCGTTATTTTAAATGTATATAAGCGTCCTCACATGTTGGAGAGACAAATTGAGAGTATATTAGATCAGACAATCTTGGTCATACCCACGGATATCCATGTGTGGTATAATCAATCTGAGACAGACCAACCAAACCCCAAGGATGTCAGGATTAAAACGTACAGGTGTAATTGGAACACAAAATTCTTCGGTAGATTTACCTTACCGGCCCTATGTCGCAACGAATACATAGCTATTCTTGATGATGACATACTGCCAGGAGAGCGTTGGTTTGAAAACTGTCTGAATGTAATCAACACAGAGGCCACTAATGGTATACTTGGGGGAGCCGGTGTCACCCTGTTATCTAAAAATACATGGAATAAAGTTGGGTGGAACGGTGAGCATAGCGAAAAGTCAGAGCGCGTTGATTATGTTGGGCAGTCGTGGTTCTTCAGGAAGCAGTGGTCCCAATATATGTGGTATGAGGAGCCATATTCATGGGATAATGGTGAGGATATTATGTATTCTTATCTATCCCAGAAGTATGGCGGGATTAACACATTTGTCCCACCCCACCCAGAAGGTGATAAGGCGTTATGGTCTACTTCTTCAGATGTGAGCATGAGTGTTGGCAGAGATCGCAATGCCTCATGGAGGGCGGCTGGTCATCATACCGTAAGGAATGCGGCCTATGCTCATTGTATGGATAATGGGTGGAAAACAGTGAATAATTTATAATGAAGACTTTCGACGGTGATTTTAATTACTTTTTGGATAAAATTATAAGTAGTGAGCATTACGCATTGTCTCGTTGGGGTGATGGGGAGCTAAGAATTCTACAAAATAAATTTATTGATTTACGTAATAAGAAGAATGGCGAATTCAGGTACGATCCAAAATTAGATGAATATAAGCGGCTGAAGAAGAAGTTGGAGCTGTCTTACACGTCACGAGATGACGAATATTATATTGGTGTAGCGTGTCCATGTTGTAGGGGGCAAAATCAATATAAGTACATGAAGAAAAAATCTCAACAGGATGAAGGGCATCTTACATGGGCAAATCTATTTGTCAACGCTAACTACCGACGATTTGTAAATGAATTTATTCCAGAGATGCGAAACCATGATGTGGTAATGGTCGTTAATAATCAGGCAGACACATCATTATTGCCGTTTGATGTAGAAAAAACATATAAGGTGGGGCCTGACGCATGGAATAAAGATTATGATGTCATAGACCAAATAAAAGACGATCACCTTGGCTCAAGGGATAAGGTGTTTTTATTTGCAGCAGGGCCTCTTGCAAATATTCTAACATACGAGCTATGGTTTCATATGAATAAAAACAATACTTATATAGACATTGGTTCAACATTAGATGTTCAAATGGGGATGAAGCCGACTAGGGGCTATCAGCCCGGATACCCAACATCAAAATATACACATAGAGTGTGCGTATGGTGAAAAGCATGATGATAGAAAAAAAAAAGTTAAAACTTAAATTTTAATGGATCTTAATGCAATAGGGTGGAGCCCGTGGAGCATATCGGAAGATGGGTTGAAAGGTATAGAGAATGTGTTAGATAACATTCCGTTCTGTTGTGATTATAATATTGTTGAGTTTGGGTCGGGTGCCTCTACTCTGCTTATAGAGAACTTTATTAAGGAGTCTGGCTTAACGAGAGTCAGGCTATTGTCTTTTGATAATTCCACAAGGTATGCGGCAAAGAGCAATAATGTTGTTATATGCCCTATTGTACACTGCTCCGACGATAGTTTTGGGGCTGTATTTAAAAACAAAAAATACGACCCATCTCTTTTTAAAAGAAATCTATCCAAGCCTAAGAGTAAGCAGAAGAACTGCTTCTACAAGATCACAGAGGAGTATCTGCCAGACTCCATAGATTTTCTTATAGTGGACGGTCCCCACGGCAACGGTAGATCACTCGCCTTCCTACATGCTAAGGATAAATTACACCCAGGTTCGATTGTCTTTATAGACGACTACGACCATTATGATTTTGTAGAGAAGTTCTCGCTATTTCACGATTATGATGTTGTATTGAAGAAATGGGCAGAAAAGGATAGGTTTATTATTTTAAAGGTAATATAAATGGATGTTTTAGAATATAGGTCGATTACTTTAGACGACGAGTATGATGATTATTTTAACGATGGTTTATCATGGTCAAGGGTTTATGAATACCCCCTTGTTATGAACATGATTAATAAATACATTGGATACAATAAAGATCATCTTATTCATAATACATCATGGGGATATAAAGACATTCACATAACGTTTAAGGATTTCCTTGACGACAGATATGATAATGTTGTTCACAGCGACATAAAGCGGTCACGCCTTCCCAAAACAATACTTATGGATATATTAAGATACCCGCCCCCTAAATTTGTTGGTCATTTTGATGTTGTGCTAAATATATCTACCATGGAGCATATTCTACATAATCATGTTAAAATATTCAATAATCTTCTCTCACAGGTAAGGGATGGAGGATTAGTGATAATAACGTTTGATTTGCCAATTCTTCAATTAGATGTTTTTAATGAGTTATTTAACATGAAATTCAAAACAGATGGCGTTAGCGTAACCAATGTAAATTCAAAAGTTCCGTTTAAGCGTAAGAGCGAATTATCATGCGGGATAATGGTTGTAAGGAAATAAAAACAAAATATAAAAGAAATGATTGATGTAGAAGCTTATTGGACCGCGAAGTATAATAAAGGTAAGGGGTCTGGATGGGGGAGCAGAAAGAAATCATCCTTATTGTTTAAATCAAATTACGTTAATGACGTGATAAGTGACAGTGGGGTTAAAACGGTGTGCGAGCTTGGCTGTGGTGACGGCGTTCAGCTAGGCTATTTTTCCGGTTATTCCTCTTATTTAGGATACGACATAGCATCGTCTGCTGTAGAGAGATGTAAATTAAAATTTAAAGGAGACGACACAAAAGCGTTCACACACGACATTAATTCGGTCATAAGTAAAAAATATGACATGGCAATAAGTCTTGATGTGGTCTACCATTTATTAGGAGAGGATATGTATAAGGAGCATCTTCATAATTTGTTTTTAATCTCGGATATTGTTTGTATATATTCTACCAATAGCGAGGAGCCATCAATTGCCCCATCTGTGAAGAATAGAATATTCACAAAAGATGTAACCCCCGAATTTAAGCTAATTGATACCCGCCCATTCCCCGTTTTGCCTTTTATAAGCCTTTATCTTTACAAACGAGACAGATGATACTAATAGCATACGGAACGAGACCAGAGTATATAAAAGTAAAGCCCGTCATAGACCTTCTCGGAGATAAGTGTAAGATATTATTCACAGGTCAACACTCATCTCTATTTAACACAGACTGGGACTATAATATGGACCCACCAGACGGAGTGAATAGACTCGACTCTATTGTAGAGGGAGTGATGAATGGTATGGATTTCACCCCATATACCCATGTAATGGTACACGGAGACACCACTTCGGCTATGGCGGTAGCTCTATCTGCCTTTCACCAAGGGGTGCCGGTCATCCACCTTGAGGCCGGTCTACGTACATATAGGCCCGATCCGCACCCAGAGGAGGCCAACAGAAGGATTATAAGCCAGCTTGCCTCTATCCACCTCTGTCCAACCAGTGATAACTGGGTGAATCTTGAAAACGAACAGATGTCTGGATCAAAGCACATCGTTGGTAACACGGCTATTGATAATATTGTGAAGTGGAAAAAGAAGGCCGAGTATGGAGACTCCGTTCTTGTTACCATGCACAGACGGGAGAACCTGCCCATTATGGATGAGTGGTTTATTGCTATTAACAATATTGCCAAAAGGCACGACAACCTGAAGTTCATCATTCCCCTACACCCCAACCCCGACGTACAGGAACACGCTCATCTACTAACCCACGTTGACGTTATCTCCCCCTTACCGAGGGAGGAACTATTAGATATTCTCTCAAAGGCAAGGGTTGTAATAACAGACAGTGGTGGTATACAGGAGGAATGTTCTTACCTCAATAAGAAGTGCCTCACCTGTCGTGAGTCCACGGAGCGTCCAGAGGCTTTGTTTGATAGCACGTTCTTGGTACGCAATCCTGGCGATCTCTTCTCTGTCTTTGAGTCGCATGTTAATGACTATGAAATAAGCTATCCGTGTCCATTCGGGGATGGAGATAGTGCTCAACGGGTTTATAATGTTTTAAAGGGAGTGATATGAAACTATTTTGGACAGGGACGGATAGTTTAATGCTAGTCGATTACAGCATGAGAACATTCAGAAAGAAGGTTTACTGGTGGCTCTTTCGCAGGCTCATACGCATAATGGACTATTTCATACAGGAACATTATTGTGATTCACAGTTTCTCGCCGTTCATATAGAAGAGTTCGGGACCAAGAGAAATATTAAAGTTGTCCCCGACCGGCTAAAGCACACCGAGCCATATCCCAAAGAGGCGCATGATGGGTTTACCGTACTTCTTTACAGGCCCATGGGCGCAGATAAGAAATTCACCTCATGGCTCTATGGATTTGATATCATGGACGAGGTAAAAGAAAGGCTCCCCCACGTTAACTTCCTTGAGGTACATGGTGGCAATGACATGAAATATGTTTACCCTTTCGTGGATTTTTATTTACGTCCAAACAGGCACGATGGTGCCAGTAGGATGAGAAGGGAGTGCGATATACAGAACATACCATATTATTGGTCAAGGACCAACCCAAGCGTTGGTGATGCCGTTAAAGTAATAGAGGATGCGGAAAAGAATTATAAGATATAAGGTATACTATGACAGGTCCGGGGGCTACCTAAACTATGTAAAGACGATTTTTGTAATTGCCATGGCATATAAGCTTCTAGAGGATAAGAACTGGGGGATATGGGTGTACGATCATCGGTTTACCGCCATACCGATTGCTATTGTGTCTTATATATTGTCAAGGATAATAATAGGATATTACGATAAAAAATGGGGAATAAGGGAGCGCGAGATAGGCGAGTATAATAAGACAGACCCAAACCTTCGGGCTATATTAGGTAAATTGAATGATATAATAAAAAAACTAGATGATAACAGCACAGATAGCTAGCGTCCCGGCTAGGGTAGAAACTCTACAGAAAACAGTAGCAAGCTTAATAGATCAGGTGGATATGTTATTTGTGGCACTTAACGGTTATAAGGAGGTTCCCAGCTTCCTAACAAACGACAGAAAAATTGTATGTGCCTTAATGGACAACTCATTAGGTGATGCTGCTAAATTCTATGATGTCGATCAGCGTTCTGGGTACTTTCTTACCTGTGATGATGATCTTATCTATCCAGAGGGGTATGTCGGATATATGATTGATGGGATTAAGCAGCACGGGGGTATAGTCTCTTTATTAGGAAAGAGATATGATACCCGTCCAATTAACTCCTATAGGTCTGGGTACACCTATATAGCGAGGTGTTTGGTCGCCGTGAAGCTCCCATCTGAGGTTCATGTTGGCGGTACGGGTGTAATGGCTTTCCACACAGATTCCTTAAAGGTAACAATAGAAGACTTCTTGCGTCCTAACATGGCTGACCTATGGATAGCTAAGTTAGCCCACGAGCAGGGGGTGAAGATAACTGCCCTCCCCCACCCCAAGCGCTACGTATCTCATGTGAGATATAGTCGCAGGATATGGATTCAGACAAGGGATCAGAATGGCTATCAGACAGAAATGATAAATTCTTTTCTCAAATAATTAGGAATTGTCCCGAATAAAGCATATATTTGCGACATGAATGACAGATTGCTACGTGCTAAGAGTGTGGATTTGGTTTACTTCCTTTCGACACATGGACACAAGCCGGTGAGGGAGACCGAAAGCAGCGCATATTATCGCTCCCCATTTAGATCCGAATCCAATCCATCGTTCTCAGTAAATAAGGTGAGTAATAAGTGGATGGACTGGGGGCCACGGGTACATGGAGACGTGATAGATTTAGCAGAGAAAGTATATGGGTGTAATAAGATGGAGGCCATAGATCATCTTCTCGGAGGAACGGGAACCCCTCAATACCACGTAGAGGTTGATGTGGATAAGAGGAAAAAGAATATAGAGATAGTGGAGGCTAATCCAGACGTAACTAATGAATCGCTGGTTGAGTACATGGAAAAGGTAAGGAAGATCCCCATTGAAATCGTTAATAAATACTGCCACGAAGCGTTAATGCGGTTTCCAACATCAGCATGGGTTAAACATTATGCTGTGGCCTGCACCAACGATTTAGGCGGAGTTGTACTGAAGAATCGCTGGTTCAAGGGGACAACCTCCCCCGCTGGGATAACGACGATACACTCTGAGGATAGCCCTGAGTGCTCGTTGTTCGAGGGATTAGAAGATTTCTTATCTCACGTAACTCTTAACGGAGAGCCAACAGAACAAACAATAATTCTAAACTCTGTGTCCTTCGTGCCCATGATAGTAGGCCACCTAAAAACCTTTGACATGGTGAATGTCTAC
>Ga0255047_10002139_pt1 | contig 13315 bp, 22 predicted proteins | sample JV7_2_1_MG_FD_183640 | JGI IMG/M metagenome (GOLD analysis project Ga0255047, IMG submission 183640) | Seawater microbial communities from Jervis Inlet, British Columbia, Canada - JV7_2_1 | ecosystem: Environmental > Aquatic > Marine > Inlet | place: Canada: British Columbia | collected 2016-10-06
CGGCCTGTCGGTTGCGTTTCAGCCGATCCGCAACAAAACCGAAACCCGAGACGGTCGCCGCCACGTCACCAGGATGGAAGCCCGCCTAGATCACGTCGGCCTTGTCACAGCCGCCGCCTACGGTGAAGCAAAGGTGCTCGCGGTTCGTTCCTACGACCCAGACGACCCCGACGTCGCGCCCAGGCTCGCCCGATGGCGGCACCTACTCGCCGGCTAATGGCACGAATCGTCTGCATCTGGGGGCCACCGTGCGCCGGTAAATCGACTGCCGCTCGAGCCGAGATCGTCCCCGGCGACATCCTGGTCGAACGCGACACCATCCACGCCGCCCTGACCGGCTTCGACAACCACAACCACACCGACGCCGGTATGAGCCTCGTCAACGCGGCGATTCCGGCAATGCTCGAAAGCGCCAAAGCGACGACGGGCCGGTTCGTGTTCGTGACCGGCGGCTCAGGCATCAAACAGCGGCAGCCATTCATCGACGCCGGTGCCGAAATGCGACTCGTATACGCGGACCGTGGAACATGCCACGCCCGCGCCGCCGAGGAACGCCCGCCCGCCTGGGGGGCCTACATCGACCGATGGTTCGCCAACTACGAAACCGACCAGGGCCTCAACGCCGGCACGCTCGTCTAGAAGCCCGCAGGCTGTCACAGCCTTCGTCTATTCTGTAATTACATGAGCGCCGCGTAAGCGCCGCCGGTTAGTTGCCGGCACCCACACGCACCCTCGAAACCCACCTCGACCGAGGAGTGCGAAGATGAATTTACTCAACCAGCTGGTTTCCGAACGTGACGAGATCAGCTCCACCCAGACCGGACTTGTGGAACGTGCAGCCGATGAGGCGCGCGACCTGACCGAGTCCGAAGACACAAACCTCAAAGACCTCAAGAGCCGCGCCGATGTTCTCGACGTGCGCATCGGCGAACTCCGCGAGATTCAGGTAGCGAACCTCGAGGCCGCAAAGCTGCGTGCTGAAGTGTCCGCCACTGACGATGCTCCCGAGGAGCGCGCCGCTGGTCGGGTCACGATCACCGACGAGCCGCTCACCTACGGCGAAAACTCCGGGCAGTCGTTCTTCAAAGACCTTTACCGGTCGCAGTTCAATCACGACCCGGCATCCCAAGCCCGCATCGCCCGCCACTCAGCCGAAATGGACATCGAGCACCGCGACGTCGGAACCGGCGCATTCGCCGGCCTTGTCGTCCCGCAGTACCTCCTCAGTGAGGCAGCTGCGCTCGTCAGAGCCGGCCGGGTCACCGCGAACCTGTGCAACTCGCTCCCGCTCGAAGATTCTGGGATGACGCTGAACATCAGCCGCGTGACAACGGGCAGCGCGACAGCGATCCAGGCGACGGAAAATTCGGCCGTCCAAGAGACCAACATGGACGACACGCTTTTGACCATCGACGTGAGGACCATCGCCGGCCAGCAGGACGTGTCCCGCCAGGCCATCGAGCGCGGAAGCGGCGTCGACAGTCTCGTGATGAACGACCTCGCCGCCGCCTATGCCGCGAACCTCGACCTCCAGGTGCTCAATGGCACCGGGTCGTCAGGCCAGCACCTCGGCATCCTCAACACGACCGGCATCGGGTCGCAGACGTACACCGCCGCGACGGCGACCATCGCCGGCCTCTGGCCGAAGCTGATCGCCACCATCGGAGACATCGGCTCCAACCGGTACCTGCCGTGCGACGCATTGATCTTCGCGCCACGAAGGTGGAGTTGGATCATCGCCCAGCTGGACGGCAACAGCCGCCCGCTGGTGCTTCCGGCAGCGTCCGGGCCGACCAACGCGATGGGCGTCGGCGATGCGGCCGGCGTCGAGGCGGTCGGCCAGATCGCCGGCGTGCCGTGCTTCACCGACGGAAACATGCCGACCAACCTGGGCACCGGCACCGACGAGGATCGGATCATCGCCATTAGGCGCGCCGATCAGCTCCTCTGGGAGCAGAGCAACGGCGCACCGGCGCTGCTCCGCATGGAGCAGACGACAGGCGGCAGCCTGACCGTGAAAATGGTCGTCTACGCCTACTCCGGGTTCACCGCCGGCCGCTACCCGACTGCTGTGAGCGTTCTGGGCGGAACCGGCCTCAACGACACGCTCTAAGCCGCGTTCGTTCGCTTAGATCCCCCAGGCGAGCAGCAAGACCCCCACCAGGGAGCGCCCCGGTCCGGCAGTCAAACCGGGCCGGGGCACTACCACCAGGAGGACACGAATGAGTGACACGTCAAACCAGGACAGACTGTGGGAGAAGCAGGCCCCTGGTCGTGTCCACAAGCCCGAACCGGTCGAGGCTGCTAAGGCCCCGGCCGCGAAGAAGGCCCCGGCGAAGAAGAAGTAATGCCCGCCTACACCACTCGGGCGGTCGTCAAGACATACCTTGGCATCCCGTCGGGCACCACGTCCGAGGATGACCCGATCGACGCTGCGATCGACGCAGCCGAAGAAGAAATCGACGCTCACACGGGCCGCACGTTCGTCGTGCCAGGTGCCGCCACCGCGAAGGTGTACCGGCCCGCCAACGACCGTGTCGTCCTCGTCGACGACATCGCACAAACGACGTCGCTGGTGATCAAAACCGACACCGCCGACGACGGCACCTACGACACGACGCTAACGATCACTTCCGAATTCATCCTCGACGGCAACGCTGCGCCGTACCGGGTCGTCCGCCGCGTAGACGGGTCATCGTTCCCTAGGCCCCTCTCCGACCGTCCCACCGTCCAGGTGACCGCGTTCTTCGGGTACGGCATGAGCATTCCGAAGGCGATCGTGCAGGCATCGACGGTCCTGGGGGCACGCCTGTACCAGCGGCGCAGCTCGCCGCTTGGGTTCCAGGCCGGCCTCGAAGGCGACGCGGTACGTATTTCCCGAATCGACCCGGACGTGCGCGCCCTGCTGTCCGGCTATCGCCTGCCGGCTGTGGCTTGATGTGGCCGACTATGCAGCGATCCGCGACCAACTCAAGGTCAGGCTCCAGACGGTCAGTGCGTTCGTGGCTGTCTTCGACACACTGCCCGACAGGGTGACTGTGCCGTGTTCGATCGTGCGGCCTGGGTCGCCTGTGGCTTCCTACCACCAGGGGATGTCCGGTCAGGGTCTGACGCAGTTCAACTTCGAGGTATTGGCCCTGGCGCAGCGTTGGGAACCGAACGCCGGCCAGGACGTCCTCGACGGTTTCATCTCCGGTTCGGCCGGCGTCGAAGCCGCCATCCGAGGCGACACGACGCTCGGCGGCGAAGCATCAACGTCGCAGGTCACGAGCTGCACCGCATTCGGTCAGGTCCAAGTAGCAGACAGTCTCTTCTGGGGCTGCACATTCAACGTGGAGGTTTACGCCACATGACTACCTACAAGATCGTGGGCACCTGCAAGGTTGCCGGCGTAGAGCCTGGCGGGACCGTCACAGACGACGACCTCGCCGGCTGCAACATCGAGGCTTTGATCAGCGGTGGTCACCTCGCAGCACCATCCAAGGTCAAAGAAAAGGGAGATCACTAATGGCCGTATTCATGGGCAACGATGTCCAACTCACCATTAACTCAGTCGACGTGACAGCGTGGGCGACATCAATATCGGGGTTCAACTCCACCGCAGCAGATTTAACGACGACGGCAATGGGCGACGCAAATGTCACCCGGATCGGCGGAATGCAAGATAGTAGTTTTAGCTGCACTCTGCACAACGACATGGCGGCGTCCGCCGTTTACGCAACACTTAAGGATCTGCTCGGCACAGCGGTCACCGTGACTATTACGCCCACCTCGGGCGGCCTGTCGGCAACCAACCCGAAGCAGTCCGCGTCGTGCCTGGTAACCGAGTTGCCGTTCATGGATGGCAGCGTCGGCGACCTCGCCGAGATCAGTATTACGTGGCCCGTAAGCGGCGTAATTACCACAACGACGGCATAGGGCATGATCGACCTCAACATCAGCGTCGAACTCGAAGACGGCACCTCCTGGAGCGTCAAACCGTCGATCGGCACGTTCGTCAAGTTCGAGCGGCAGTTCAAGCTGTCCGTCCAGGCGCTGTCGAACGGCTCACTGGCCCTCGAGCACCTCGTCTGGCTCGCCTGGGAACAGGCCAGGCATGAGGGCAAGACGGTGCCGGCGTTCGACCAGTTCATCGAGCAGGTCGGCAATCTGGAGATGGTGAACGACGACAGCCCTTTATCAGCAGGCACTCCCTGACGTACCACCTCGCCGACCTCGCGTTAGCCACCGGACAGCCGATTACGGCGCTGCTCGAAGCGCCGCCGGAGGTCGTCAAGGCGATCAGGGCCGCCCACAACGAACGCACAAAGGAGGCGAACAGACGTGCCCGCCGTAGCAATCTACGTTGACTCTGCGAAGCTCCAGAAGGCGTTGAAAGAGGTCGGCCCCGAGATGATCGCCGAGCTGAAAGAGGGCAACAAGGCCCTGGGCGAGATCGTCGCTGATCGTGCCCGCCAACTCGTGCCGGTGCGTTCCGGTGCGTTGCAGAAGACGATCAAGGCGGCCAAGTCGGCCGGCGGGGCGAGGGTCAACGCGGGAACGCCGAGCCTCACGTCCAAGGTCCCGTATGCGGGTCCCATCCATTGGGGATGGCCGTCGAGATCCATCGAGAGTCAGCCTTTTCTGTCGGATGCCCTCGACGACGTTAAAGACGAGGTCGTCGAGGCTTATAACGACATGATCTCGGACCTGCTCAAGAAAGCCGGCCTGGCGTAATGGCTGCCAAAACGTCCAAAATCTCGGTCGCCCTTTCCGCCAACGCCAAGGACTTCAAAAAGGAACTCGGCAAGGCCGAAAAGGACGTTGGCAAGTTTTCGAAGGGTGCCTCTAAGGCGTTCAACGGCCTCAAGATGGCCGGCATCGGCATCGCAGCCGGCCTCGGTGCCGCATTCGTCAAGGCGGGCCTCGACTTCGAGGCAATGGAAAACATCCTCATCAAAGGCACCGGCGCGACCGGCCAGGCCCTCGAGGACCTCAAGGACCAGGCGACAGACGTACTGCGTACCGTCCCTGAGACGGCCGAGGTGGTCGCAGGTGCGATAGCCGACGTGAACACGTTCTTCGGGGCTACCGGCGACCAGCTCGAGGCGACTACGGGCCTGTTCCTCGACTTTGCCCGCGTGACCGACATGGACGTCGGCGACGCGATCGCTCGCCTCGACGCGCAGATGACGCAGTTCAATATCCCACTCAAGGACATGGACGAACTCCTCGGCGACCTGGTGCGCATCGCGCAGGCAACCGGCGCACCAATGGAGAACCTCCTTAAGCAGCTCGAGAAGTTCGGCCCCCTCTTTTCAACAGCGGCCTTCACGGGAGAAGAAACGATCGCGATGCTCGGCATGCTCGAGCAGGCCGGCGTCGACCTTAAGGCGCTGGCCCCATCGCTCGAGAAGTTCTTCGCAGATGTAGCAGAAGCCGCCGGCGATCCCAGGCAGGCGTTCGAGGACATCGTCGCTGAGATCCAGAGCGCGACGACGGAGACGGACGCCCTGGCGATAGCGGCCGAGGCGTTCGGGACGGCCGGCGCACGCATGACGTCGGCGATCCGTTCCGGCAGCCTCGAGCTGGAGACGTTCGGCGGCCTCATGGGCGAGGGAACGGGCCTCGTGGACGCCCAGGCGGCCGCCACTGCCACCCTGAGCGACAAGTTCGCCATCATGAAGAACTCGTTGATGGCCGCTATGGGGCCGATTGCGCTCGAGTTGATGGAAAAGTTTGCCGACATGATGGAAGACGTCGGACCGTTCATCGAACGAAACAAAGACCTGTTCGTCGCGTTCGGCGTCGCCGTCGGCGCGGTCGCCACTGCGTTTGTCGCGTTCAAGGTGGTGACGATTGCCTGGACGGTCGCGTCGGCAGCGGCAACGGTCGCCACGACAGCCTGGACGGTCGCCACGACCGCGCTCAACGTGTCGCTTGCGATCCTGACGTCGCCGATAACGCTGGCCGTCGCTGCCATCGCTGCCCTCGTCGCCGGCGTCATCCTCGCCTACCAAAACTTCGACCTGTTCCGCGACGCAGTCGACGGCCTGGCCGACGCTGCCGTGTTCGTCGTCGAGGCGTTCGTCGACCTGCCCGGTGCATTGTTCAAAGCCGGCGTCGACGGCCTATGGCTCCTCACGAGCCTCGGCGAATTCTTCGGCAAAGCCCTCGTCAACGGCCTGATCTCGATCTGGAATTTGGCCGATCTCACGTTCCCACGCATCGACGTCCCATCCTGGGTGCCAGGCATCGGCGGCAAAGGTTTCGGCGGTTTCGACGTGTTCCCCGACATTCCAACGCTCGCAGCCGGCGGCATCGTGACCGGGCCGACGTTGGCGGTGCTCGGCGAGGCCGGCCCTGAGGCGATCATTCCGCTCGACCGGGCGGGCGGCGGCTTCGGCGGCGCACCGATGACCGTCAACGTGTACCTTCCGGTCGGGTCGGACGGCGACGCTGTCGTTCGTGCGTTGCAGGAGTACGAGGCGCGTAATGGGCCTGTCCCGGTCGGTACCAGGTCCCTGTAATGGCCTGGGCGTACCAGCTCACGTTCGCCCTCGATGCCGGATCGGTTGCCCTGTCCGACGTTGCCGGCTTCTCGTGCACTTACGGAAAACGGGCCGAAGCGGCTTCGTATGCGGCAGGTGTAGGCACCCTTGAGCTGTTCAATAACACGGGAAAGTTCACACCAGGCGGCGGAGGGACTCATTCGGCGGAGGATTGGATCGGCAAGGCGTTCCGCCTGTTCGTGTCCGACCCGGCTAGGTCGTATGCGTATGGGCCGCCGACGGTGTTTGCCGGCGTGGTCGAGGACATCGACTTGAAGATCATCGACACGACACAGTCACGCCTAACGGTAAGAATCATCGACCGGCTCGGGCAGCTGTCGCAGATGATGTTGGGTGATCCTGACGACTCGGGCGGCATCGCGTTTACGGGTGCGAACGTGTCGGCGCAACTCGACGAAATTATGGACTTTCAGACGGTCGGCCAACATGCCGATGAGTGGGTCGTCGTGGACGGCACCAACGTGGGCCGCACGACACAGACGGGTTTGAAGCATGAAGGGTCGGCCGGCAAGGTCGCGCAGCTGCTCGGGCAGACCGACGGCGGCGACGTGTTTTGCCGGCAGGGCCGAATGCTCGACGCTAACTACCAGTTCAACAACCTGTGCTTTCGCCCCCAGGGGACGCCGTCGTTTACGACCGCGTTCACATTCGATGATGCCGGCGCAGGCGGCACCTACCTTTTTCGAAATCTCGATCTGCTCGTCGGCGGCGAAACCGTGTGGACGATGGCGCAGTTTCAGCGCCAGGGCGGCAACGAACAAACCGCCAAAGCGGCCGCGTCGCTGATCTCGAGCTACGGGCTGCGCGGCCTACGCCGCACCGGCCTACTCAACGACACCGACGCCGCCACCGCCGACCTGGCCGCCGCCTGGGTAGGCGCACACCAGAAACCGTCGGTGCACGTTGCGCAGATCACCACGCAGCCGTTGCGGCCAGGCGACGGCGACGACGACCTTTTCAACTTGTCGATCATGGACCTGGCCACGGTCAAATACACGACGCCGGGCGGCGGATCCCAGCAAACCTATGAGGGTGTCGTCATTGGCGTAACTTGGAACATCACACCCGACGCCGCCGTCGGCACCTTCCGGCTTGCCAAAGGCGACGACCTGGCCGCATTCATACTCGACAGCGCCCTGTATGGGGTGCTCGACACGAACAGGCTCAACTAATGGCACAGCAAACTTTTTCAGGAGTGCCGGGCGACTTCTCGGCCGGCCAGGTATTGACGGCCGCCGACATGGACAAGCTGAGAGAATTTCTGCTGTACCTCATCAAGGACGGCGACGCGACAGACACGGGCGAAACGTCCCCGCTCATTCTCGACCTCGGCAGCGACATTGTCGACATCGTCGGCGCGCTCACCATCACCGGCGCGTATGACTTCACGATTGGCGACAGCGGTGCTCAGATTCTCGGCCCGGCGTCCGGGTCGGCCGCCGCACCGTCTTACGGGTTCAGCGGAGACGCGGGGCTTGGGATATTTCGCTCGAACACGGATGTTATGCACGTCGCAACAGCGGGGGTGGCGCGGCAGACGTGGTTGGCAAGCGGCGCTGTTTTGATCAACGCGACGGCCACCTTCGACAACGTCTCCTATCTGTACCTCCAGGTGCTCGGCGGCATCGCCACGAAGATCGCAGGCACAGCCCTCACTTCACAAATGTCGTTCTTCAACGACAACGGCCGCGTCGGCTGGATCGGCACCTCGGGCATTGCGACTTCGTACAACGAATCGTCCGACTACAGGCTCAAGGAAAACGTCACCGCGCTCGCCGACGCGGTCGACCGCCTCGACGACCTCAACCCGATTCGCTTTAGTGTTATCGGCGGCGATCCCGACGAGACGTTCGACGGCTTCCTCGCCCATGAGGTCGCCGAGGTGGTTCCCCAGGCCATTGTGGGCGACAAGGACGCGGTCGACGACGACGGCGGCATCGTCGCCCAGGGAATCGACCAGTCGAAACTTGTCCCGCTCCTCGTGGCCGCCGTGCAGGAACTCTCCGCGCGTGTCGCCGCACTCGAGGCCGCCGCCTAATGCGACACGCCGACCTGGTAGCGGCCCTCGAGCCGTACCGCACCGCCGACCAGGACGTCGAGCACCTTCACCCTGTTCTCGCGTTTCGCCTGGCGGGCGCGTTCTGGGCGTCTCAGCTGATGCGCGACCACGTCCGCATCGAGTCCGGGGCACGCTCGATGGACGCCCAGCGGCACCTGTACGCGCGTTGGCGCAACGGCCAGGGCAACCTCGCTGCCGACCCTGATCGCAAGATCGCACCAGGCTTCGTCGGCTCCTACCACATGATCCAGCCGGCCGACTCGTATGCGTGGGCGTGTGACCTGACCCGCATCGGCCCTATCTCCTGGTCTCAGGTGCATGAGGTGCTCGACGCCTGGGGCCTCGAGCGAACCGTCCCGGGTGAGGATTGGCACGTCCAGGCGGGCCGCCACACCGGCATGTTCGCCGGGCCGATGCCACCGGAGTCGGTCTGGAAGGCCGAGAGCGCCCCCTATAGGCCCCTGAGGCTTCGCCGACCTCGTATGCGCGGCCCCTACGTCAAAATCGTCCAGCAGCGCGTAGGGGCCGTTTCAGACGGCATCTACGGACCCGCCACCGCTGACGCTGTCGCCGACTGGCAAGCGAACCACGGACTAACCGCCGACGGCTCCGTCGGCACACTGACCCACCAGAAAATGGAGGCCCAAAAGTGAGCTACAAGGATCTCGGAGAACGTTGCCTAGCCACGTTCGTTGAATGTGCCGGAGCGACCATAGGCACCTCGGCGGTGCTCGACCTCGGCGTCGACACATGGAAACTCGTCGTCGCGTCAGGCGTCGCCGGCGTCCTGGCTGTCCTCAAGGGTTGGGCGGCGAGCAAGGTCGGCACCAAAGGAACCGCGTCCCTGAGTGTCTAATGCCGTCAAACTGTTGGGCGCACTAACCGCGTTAGTGGTGGCGCTAACCGCGCTATGGGCGGGCCTCACAGGCAACGACGCCCCGGTTGGTATCACCGTGGTGCTCGACTCGCCGGCAGCGTTCGCCGAGTTCATTTCGAACCATCCCGCCGGAGGATGAGCAGGTATCGCCAAACGGGCCGCGTGAATCCTCTATGGTGCTCGGCAACGCAACCGTGGGGGTAGCGAAATGCCAAAGCCAGAGAACTACCAAGACGTCGACCAGCGCGTCCACGAGTTCTGGGGACGTTTCCCGGACGGCCGGATCCGAACCGAGATGCACCGCTGCGACGAGCACCAGGTCATCTTCCTGGCCGGCGTGTTTCGGGATGGCCGCGAGGGCAGCCACCAGGCCGACGCGACCGGATGGGCCGAAGAAAAGTTCGAGGGCCGCATGGAGAAGTGGGCGCTCGAGACGTGCGAGACGTCGGCGATCGGGCGCGCCCTGGCGAACCTCGGCCTCAACGCGAAGGGTCTGCGGCCGTCGTCGTTGGAGATGGGCAAAGCCGACCGGCAAGCGCCGGCGGGAACGTCTGATATCACCGACCCGCCGATCACGCTGGGAGAAGCCAAAGTCGAGTTACTCGCGGCGTGCGGCGGCAACCAGGAACACGCACGCGACATCTGGGGGGAGCGGAAGTCCGGCCCTGACATAAACCGGGCCGAACTCGACGCCCTCATCGCAAAGGTCGACGCATGATGCAGGCGTCACTGTGGGATAAGCCCGGCGTGGTTTCGAATGAGCACCCGTCGACGTCGCATCATGCAGCTGCAACCGTGAAGGCCGGGTCGCAGCGTGCGCAGGTGTTGATGGCGCTGTGGAGCCGTGCATCGACTGCCCACACGCTGTGGAAGACTGGACAGGTGCTCAACCGGGCCGGCCATGTCGTGTCGGCGAACCAGATAGCGACGAGGCTCAAAGAGCTGCGCGATATGGGGGCCGTGGAGCATTTGCGCGACTTCCCTGGCGGCCCATACGTCGAGGAGGACACGCAGGGCGGCAACCGTGCCCTGGTGCACACGTTGACGGGTTACGGGCGACGTAAGACGGCCGAGATGATGGCGAGCACCCGCCCATGATGGCGCTGTTGTGGATGACCAACCCGTTGTGGGAAGCAGTGATTGCGCCGGGCCTGTTGATCTTCGCCGGCTGGTGGATGCGTGACCTGGTCGGATGGGTTTACCGCCGGCGGGCACAGCGCGATGCAGCTGAGGCCGTGTTCGATGCTTGCGACGGGAACCTCGATGTCGCGATGGCTGAAGTCGAGTTTGCGGACATCGAGGCGCGCGTGGCGGCCGATGAGGTGTTGAGAGGCCACGACGGCCACCTCGAGGACGCCATCACCTGGTGCAGCCTCATCCTCCAGCAACTCGCGAAGCAGCGCACGCATGGCTGACCGCTCGCTGCCCGCCAGCGCCTTCGACCAGGTCAGCGGCACCGTCTCCGAGGCCGCATTCATGGACACGATCTTGCAGGCCAGTGCGCTCTATGGATGGTTCGCCTATCACACCTACGATTCGAGGCGTTCTACCGCCGGCTTTCCCGACCTGGTGCTCGTGAAGCCGCCGCACGTCCTGTTCCTCGAGGTGAAGCGTGAGAACGGCCGCCTCACCGTCGCCCAGGCCGACGTGTTGGCCCTACTGTGGGGATGCAATGAGGTTCAGGCCGCAGTAGTTCGCCCATCAGATTGGGAACAAATCGTGGAATGGCTCGCCGCATGAAGGCATCTGCGGCAACTGTTGGTCAGTTGTCATTCCACCAGGAGGACCGGGTCACGGTCCCTAGGCGCTCCATGCGGACATGGCCGCGTCGAAACGCCCACCGTGGCTCCGGTCCTCCGACCTTCGCCCCCGCCGGGCTTCGACCCGACCCCTATCCTAGAAAGGACAGGAGGACGGACCGCTTCGAGGACGTCACCCGGCGGGGGCGTTCAACGTGAGCCTGCGAGTGATCCCCTCGGTGCCGCGGATGGACGCCGGGCTGCTCGACCTGGCCGGCTTCGACCTCGAGTCACCCTGGGTGCCGGTCTACGACCTGCCGCTGGCGGTGCTCGAACTATCCACCCGGCCCCGCACCGTCCTGGTACGCGCATCCATCCGAACCCTCGGCGAGCTGGTCGCCCTCCGCGCCGACGACATCCTCGCCATGACAATGATGGGGGCTACGTCTTATGTGGAGATCGTCCTAGCCCTCGACCGGTTCGGGGTGCGCCTCCGCGACGACGAATGGTCGAACCAGGTTCCGTTACGTCGGGACGTGCAGCGCGCCATGTTGGAGCGTTGTACGTGAGCCAGTACCGAGCCATTGACGATGTCGAGCCGGCGTTGACCAGGGAAGACCTCGTCAAGATTAGAGGCCCTGAGCTGCGCCCTGTGCCGAAGCCTGAGCCGACGAAACGAAGCGGGCCACCTCGAGGACACGGCAGTCACTACGCATGGGCACGCGGTTGCCGTTGCGCCTGGTGCGTGACAGCGACGAAGGAATACCGAGCGAAGCAAACCGAAGCGAGACGTCTCAGGGAGGCGAAGCAGTGAGCATTCAAGCCATGAGCAATGTCATCGGCAGCCATCAACACGGCTACCAGGACGGGTCATCCAACCGTGGGGCCGTGTTCCTCGTCGAGTTGATGATCGCCGACTCGGTCAACGACCAGAACGGCAACGTGTTCTGGATGTCGAACGAGAACCTCGCCAAGAAATGCCGCCTCGCACGCGAGACCGTGAACCGGACAGTGCGCGAACTCGAGGCCGCCGGCGTGCTGCGACGTGTCGGCTCGCATGATTCGGGCGCTGTCCGGTACCAGTGGATCGGCCACACTGAAGGTGTGACGACAGATCACACCCGTGACGAGAAGTCACAGGTAGGTGTGACCACAGATCACAAAGGGTGTGACGACAGATCACACGAACCCAAGGAAACCCAAGACCAACCCAAACCAGACCACGACGCGAACGTCGACCAGGTACGCAAGATTAAAGCGGCGGTCGCACGATGAGCACCGACCCGAACCTCGACGCAATGGCGCAGACCATGAAGGTCGCCGACCAGCTCGTCGACGACATGCACGACGCCCTAGCCAAAGCCAACGACGTACTAGACCTCCACCCAATACGCATACGAGACGGCCTCCCGGTGCTCGACCACCCCGTCATCGGAAACGTCTACGTCGTCGCCAACAACACCACCACGATCGTCGCCGTATTCAACCGACACCCAGGCGACGCCTGGTGGACCCCGTTCCTATGGACCGACACCTACGCCAACCGCGACGAGATCCCGTTCGGTTGCGGCTCGATCACGATGTACCACCAGGGCGGGCCGATCCGACGAGACGCCGTGCTACGCATCGAACTACGACACAAGCTCCTGCAAGGATGGGAAAGCATCGCCGAAGCCGCCAAACAGGTGCTCGACCGCGAGCAGTACCTCGAGCTACGCGACATCTGCACGACACCCGAAGACGCAACAACCTGGGGGCCGTGGATGACGGCTATCGAAACCGGCGCGTGAGCGACCTGCCGCCGTTATGGCACGTCAACTGGCAACAGCACGCCGCGTGTCGAGGCTGCGACCCCGATGTCTTCTTCCCGAGGCGTGGCAAAGACGTTCACGAACCCAAAACGATCTGCGCCGGCTGTCCGGTCCTCGAGGAGTGCCGACAGTGGGCGATCTTCTACGGCGAACGTCAGGGCATATGGGGCGGCCTGAGTTGGAACGAACGCCGACGGGCACGACGCGGCCTACCCGAACACGACTGCCCTACCTGCGGCATCAACCACGTCCCGAAAGACCCCGACCAGGTGCTTTGT
>Ga0255047_10002141_pt1 | contig 13309 bp, 13 predicted proteins | sample JV7_2_1_MG_FD_183640 | JGI IMG/M metagenome (GOLD analysis project Ga0255047, IMG submission 183640) | Seawater microbial communities from Jervis Inlet, British Columbia, Canada - JV7_2_1 | ecosystem: Environmental > Aquatic > Marine > Inlet | place: Canada: British Columbia | collected 2016-10-06
GTTCACCATCGGAATCTCTTCCTTCATCGTGATGCCAAAGCGCCTGGCCTCGTAAGCGGTCCAGCGGGGCGTGGGGATCTCGAGCACGCGCGCATAGTAGGCGGCGCTGAGCTTGCGATCGAACTCCGGATCGGTCCAGATCGTGATCAGCTCGGGCGATCCGATGGTGTTAGTCCAGGTCGCGCTGGCGACATCGACGGTGTTACCAACCGGCGGCAATTTACCATCGGCGCCGGGATTTCGGTCTCCGGACCAGACGACGTCAAATACCTTCTCCTGGCGTTTGCCAAGATTATCGACCCAGACCTTTACGACCTGGATACGATCGAGGTTACCCGACAGCGGGTCCCGCATCGACGCCACCAGGAAGGTTGGCGACTTGCCCATAGGTGCCTTTGTCAGGTCGCTGCCCATGGGCACGCCTTTGCCATAGCCGACATTCGCGGGCAGGCGGTTCTGTGCATCCGCCTCGGTGAAATCCCAACCACCGAAAAAACGCAGCAATATGCGTGAACCGGTGGTCGAATAGGTTTCCTTGTTCTGCATGGCGTCGAATATCCCTTCACGCGTGTTCTCGCGCGCCCATACCGCGGCGAGACCGGAGGCAACCATGCCCCAGCCGGTGTACTCTTTATCACCAACCTTGGCCATCGGGTGATCGACACGCCCGGCGCTCGGTTCCGCGCCCGAATGCTTGCCGAAAAAGTTGTCTTCCTGCGCGGTCGCAAGGCCGGTGTGACTGTCGGTCGAACCGATGAAGCCGAACTTGTAGGGATTTACGCCAAGCTTCTGTTCAAGCTTCAAGCCAATTGCGAGGGCGGAGCGTCCATACTCGTACTGAAGCATGTCGTCGGTCTTGAGCTCGGAGAGGTCGAGATTGCCCTGGTCCCAGATCTCGTAGTCGGCAAATTCGTCGTTCGGCGACAGCAACGGATGGGTCTCGCCGTCACCCTTGATCTGGGTTAGTTCGTAGAGCGGTTCCCACTTGATGCGTTCCTCCGCCCAGGCGCGATCGTAGGCTTTGCCGGTGAAGGTATCCTTGACCGGAAACATGACACCATTGGAGAGGTTGCCGTTGTGCGCGATCGCGAGGATGCTGCCGCCGGTCTTGTCTTCGTAACTTTGCAGCCACTTCCACAGATCACGTTCGTCCGGGCTACCGTAGGGAGGCAGCGAGGTGTAGGGCTCCATCATGCTCACCTTGTTTTCCCCGTCGCGGTAGACGACAACACGGTGTCGATTGGCACCCTTCTCGGTCGAGGTCCATTCGTAACCGTGTAGCGCGGTGTAACGACCGGGCTCGTTGTACTTCTCAGCGGCCTCGATAGTCTCACTCCAGGCCGAGCGGTAGGCGCGGGTCCCGGGCGCGAGGTAAAGGGCATCCGGAAAATTGTTATTGGTGAGCGACTGGACGATCTCGATCGCGGCCGCGACACCCTCCTGTCCGCCCGCCTGTATCATGTCGTACCACTTCCTGCCGGTCGGGTCGGCAAGCATCTTCGGGTCGCCAGAGTTCAGCCGCGGAAAGAACCCCATGTTGTCGGAGTGATCGGCGACGACCAGAAAATCGAGCGGTCGCGACAGTTTGACCTGCAAGCCGGTCGACGAGGTCAACTCCTCGCCGCGCGCAAATCGATGCGCGTCTTCCGGCGTGAGTCTCGCGCCAAATGCACCGGCGTCCAGCGAATTGCCGGTGTGCAGATGGGTATCGCCCCACAACACCTGCGTCGGGAAACTACGCCCCGCATAAGGCGAATAGTGCTTCTGTGCAGGGAACGAGTCCTTGACGTCATCGGTTGGCGGCGGTAACTGCGCGTACGCAGTCGAACAAATAACGGCAGCCGCCGTGGCAATCGACAACCCGGTCTTAATCTTTACGCTCATCGGTATTCCTCCAAACTGACCGATCTGATCATGTCGTCCGTATTTATACCAAATTTGCGGCGCCGAGGATATTGCCTCAAGGCCTGTAACGCCGTTGCCAGGGCAATTCCCGGTAATTTATGCGAAGATCGGGGACTCAACGGGAATGGGGCAGGCAGGCATGTCTTATTTGACCGCTTTCTTTTACGACCGCGTCATGTCCACGGCGGAACAGGCCTGTCTCTCGGGCTGGCGCCGGGAACTGCTCGGGCAGGCGCATGGCGAGGTACTGGAAGTCGGCGCCGGTACCGGGGCGAGTATCGAGTCCTACCCCGACAGCGTTTCCAGCCTGGTGCTGAGCGAGCCCGACCCGCACATGCGCAAGCAACTGAGTGAGCGCGTCAAACGCTGCCAGGGCCGCGAGAACAGCCGCGTCTGCGCCGGCACCGCGGAACAAATCGAAGCCGAAGACGAATCATTCGATTGCGTGGTGACGTCGCTGGTTTGTTGCTCGATCGCCGACCTCGATGCGGGCCTGCAGGAAATCAGGCGGGTGCTGCGCCACGGCGGAAATTTCATTTTCATGGAGCACGTCGCGGCGGCGCGGGGAACCTCCCGGCGGCGCTGGCAAAACCGCATCAATCCGCTGTGGCGCAAGATGATGGGAAACTGCCACCTGAACCGGGAAACCGAACAGGCGATACTTGCCGCGGGCTTCGAGATCACCCGCATCGAGCGCGAAAGCATGCGCAAGGTCGTGCCCATCGTGCGGCCTTCGATCCGCGGCATCGCCCGGAAAGTCTGACGGACTCGCGCTGATAAACTACTGCAAGCAGCGCGATCTTGCGCTATCGTCTGCACATGAAAATTGCCTGGATCACTGTTTTTCTGATCGCGCTGATCTGGTCGGGTATCAACCCGAAGGATTACCTGACCTGGGCGCTCGAAGTGGCGCCCGCGGTGATCGGCTTTGCAGTGCTCGCGCTCAGCCGGCGCCATTTCCCGCTGACGCCGCTGCTGTATGCGCTGATCCTGGTGCACTGCATCGTGCTCATAGTGGGCGGACACTATACCTATGCCGAAGTGCCGCTGTTCGACAGCATCAAACCGTTTTTTGGTTTCGAGCGTAACAATTACGACAAGGTCGGGCACTTCCTGCAGGGCTTTGTACCGGCATTAATCGCGCGCGAAATCCTGATCCGCAAGACGGTAATAGAGTCGGTTTACTGGCGTAATTTCCTGATCGTCTGTTTCTGCCTCGCGTTCAGCGCATTTTACGAGCTTATCGAGTGGGCGGTGGCGGTCATTTCGGGCACCGGCGCCGAGGCCTTCCTTGGCACCCAGGGATACGTCTGGGACACCCAGTCGGACATGGCGTTTGCATTGTTCGGCGCGGTCCTGGCGCTGGCCTCGCTCGGCCGCCTGCACGACCGCCAGATTCTAAACCTGCCTGCAACGGGCGCCTCCGACAGTTCAGCCATCTAGCGCCTGGCGGCTTTTTCACCATCCTGGGAATGAACGCTTGGCTTTGCGCCGGATCGTGTTAACTTAGCGATTCGTCCAGGTTTTAAATCGCCCCATGTCTAACCCAGAAACTGCCGTGGTCAGTAACCGCCAGGCAATCATTGCTTTTGCCCTCGGCACCCTGTTCTTCGGTTACGCCTTCGTGCAGCGCGTCTCCCCCAGTGTCATGACGGCCGAACTGATGAGCGACTTTGCCGTCGGCGGTGCGGCGCTGGGCTCGCTGTCGGCGTTCTACTTCTATGCCTATGCATCGATACAGCTGCCGGTGGGCATGCTTACCGATCATTTCGGGCCACGTAAGCTGATGAGCTTTGCCGCGGCGCTGTGCGCCATCGCCTCGGTCGGGCTCGCGTTCAGCGACTCGTTATTGACCGCATCGATCGGGCGCGCTTTCATCGGCGGCACCGTGGCCTTCGGTTTCGTCGGTACACTCGCGATTGCCGGATACTGGTTCAAACCGTCCCAGTACGCCCTGCTCGCCGGGTTAGTACAGACGGTGGGCATGTTCGGCGCCATCTTCGGCCAGGCGCCATTGCGCCAGATCGTCGAATCCATCGGCTGGCGGGATACCATCAACCTGCTTGCACTGGTCGCGCTGGTGATTGCGATACTGCTGTTCAAGCTGGTGCCGATGCGCTCCAGCGAACAGAAGCAGCGTACCCAGGGCGCCGGTGTCACGCGAGGCCTGAAAGCCGTCACCACCAACCCGCAAACCTGGATCTGTTCACTGATCGGTTTTGGTATGGCGGCCACCATGCTCGCTTTCGGCGGTCTATGGGGCGTACCCTGGCTGAATTCGGTGCACGCCTATACCACCACCGAGGCGGCCGGCATCACCTCGATGCTCTTTGTCGGCTGGGCGATTTTTTCACCGCTGGCGGGATGGGCCTCCGATCGCATGGGTCGGCGCAACCTGATTTTACGCCTGGGTTCGTTGACCGCGCTGCTGGCAACCGCCTGCCTGTTCTACTTCACCCCGGATAACGCCATCGCGTTGATGGCTTTGATCTTCGTCATCGGTGCGGGCGGCAGTTCGATGACGGTTTGCTTCGGTTCGGTCAAGGAACTGAATGACATCAATTACTCCAGCACCTCGCTTGGCTTGATGAACATGTGCATAGTCGGCGCGGGCGCGGTGATGCAGCCGCTGATCGGTTGGCTGCTGGATTCCAACTGGGACGGGACGATGCAGGCAGGCGCGCGCATCTACGCCGCCGGCAACTACAGCACGGCGTTTTTCAGTTTACTGGTTGTGAACTTCGCGGCCCTGGTCGGCGCCTTGTTGTTGCGCGAAACCCACTGCCGACAACTGCGCTAGCCTACAGGTTTTCAAGGGGAGGTTCTCGCGATCTCCTGGCGTAACATGCGGGCTAGTCTTGCGCGGGCTTGAGCACGAAGCCGTGTTTCGACTCGAATCCCACCAGCAGTATCTGCTTCGGCTCGATGGTTACAGCCTGTTCGAACTGGTGATTGAATCCTTCGACGCGCACGCTGTCGTTCATCTTCAGGCTCAGGTGATGATCACCGGCCGCTATCTTGGCGCTGTAGAAAACGTCGACGCCACCGTCACCGAACAGACCCGGCGGCGGCAATGACACACTGTAAATGGTTTCACCGTCGAGTTCGGCTTCGATGACGACCGGCGAACGCTCGCGCGGACAGTCATCCAGCTTACGCATGTTCGGCGCCAGTTTATTCAATTCCTCCTGGCTCAACATGCGACAGGGCTCGCGCAGCTGGCCGGCATGGGCAAAGGCGATGGTTATCTTGGCCTCGTCTTCGCCAATCAGTCGCACCGCCGGTGCGCTCGCAAAATACCACACCAGCCCCATGAACACGGCGTAGTTGAAGGCTTGCAGCAGAAATCGCAGGGGTTCGTTGTCATGCTCGGCCATCGCGTTCAATTCTCCGCCCCAACACCGCTCACCGCGACCCGGTTGCGTTCGCGCAAGTGCTGTCGAAATGCAACCAAATCCCGCTCGATGGCGGGCGCATCCGGTTCGGCGGCGCCGTGGATGAGGATACGGTCGCGTTCGGCACGCGCGCGCAGGCTCGGCTTACGCTCACCGGCAAAACGCAATCGCGTCCAGCGGTTGCCAAAGCGGAAATAACAGTCGTTCTGCCGGCAACCGGTTACCATGACGCCATCGGCACCCTGTTTGAGGGCATACTCCACCAGCGTCGGCGGCAGCATGCCGCTGCAAAGCAACTTGATACCGAGGGTATCGCCGCTATTCAGGCGCTCGACATTGATACCATGCTCGCAGCCGAAGACGATAATCTTTAAATCGCCCGTCATCGTGGCTATGGCATCACGAACCTGTTGGCGCATTTGATCGACCGGCAGTTGCGGCATGTCGATACCGGTCTTCAATTCTTCGCGCGACGATCGAAACGGATTCGAGGCCGGACAGGAACCCGCGCAGATACCGCAAGCGCCGCACAAGTCCGGATTGACGACCACTTCATGATCGTAGCGCGCACCATCGGTACGCGCCTGCAGGGTAATCGCATCGAAGGGGCAGTCTTCGAAACAAATGCCGCAACCGTTGCAGTTATCGAGGTCGACAACTGCCTTGGAACCGTCTTTTCTCGGCAACAACCACGGCATCGCCATCAACAGCAGGGTAACGCCGGTGGTCAGAATCCAGATATGCCGTGCCGGCCAGTATTCGAGTAACGGATAGACATTGAGATAATACCAGTCGATGCGTATCTCCGTCGGCACGCGGCTGAGGTCAGCGGGCGCGTGGCTGACCGCCGGGGCCAGCAGCGACAGGGCCAGCAGCGCGACAAGAGTGCCGGCCGCGAGTCCCCGGGGCGGATTGATGTTGACGTCGGAGAGGCGTTTGACGTGCAGCCACAGCATGAACAACAACAGCATCGGCTGACCCAGCAAATGCAGAAATTCGATGAGGATGAAAAAGCGATCGGTCATGCCGCCGGAAACGAAGTTACGCGTCATCGCGCCGGAGAATATCGGCAACGCATCCATCAACTGCGCCGAGCCGATCGCTATGTATTGCGCCATTTCGTCCCACACCAACCAGTAACCGGTGATGCCCAGGGTCACGATCATCCACAGGTTGGGAATGCCGGTCACCCACGAAAACCAGCGAAAACCACGATAGCGCCCGGAAGCGAACTCCTTGAACATGTGCAGCAGCACGGTGATGACGACCGCGTCCGAGGCGTAGCGGTGCAGGCTGCGCATGACGCCGCCCGCGTACCATTGCTGATGGGTTATGTACTCCACCGACGCGTGCGCTCCCTCGAGGCTGCCGTGGAACGGAATGAACAGGTAGATCCCGCTGATCAGGATGATCCAGAAGAGGAAAAAAGATAGCGTGCCGAGATGGTATAACGGGTTCCACTCGGTACCGAATGAAATATTAAACCAGGACTCGAGCGCGAGATAAACGCGCTTCAGCGGATTGATTATCACCTGAATGGGATCTCTAAAAAATAGGACTTGCTGAACTTCGACTTTAGCCGATGCTCTCGAAAATCGCACTGACTAAAGTCAAGTCATGCACGGCCATTGCTAAGCCCGCGCACCACGATAACGGCGGTGAAAACAATGATCGAACCGCCGATCAGCATACCGATAAACAGCGAGTAGTCAAAGTAGTAACCGTCTCGTACGGGATCGTAAGTCGTGCAAAACAGTTTTATCTTGCTGACCAGGTTATCCAGCAGTGGTTGCTCGGGCGGACTGCGCCCGAGTACCAGTTCGATCAGCGGGTCGACCAGCAACGGCGTATCGAAGACCTGGCCGTATACCTGCCGGTAAACCCGGCCCTCGGCGTCGATCACGGTCGCCTGAATCAGGTGATCGAATCCGTTCGACGACGCAAAATACTGAAATCCAATATCACCGGCAAGCGCTTCGATCGCGCTGCTGCTGGCGCTCAAAACCTGCCAGCCCTTGTCGCTAATCCCCTGTTTATTGGCGAAGTATTGCATCGCGGCAGGATTATCGACCTCAACGTCGAAGCCGACCACGGCAACCGCAAAGCTGTCTTCACCGAGCGCCGCGCGCGCCTTGTCCACCACGCCCGAGAGGAAGCGGGTCGTCATCGGGCAGATTTGATAACAACTGGTATACACCATGCTCAGCACCAGCGGTTTGCCGCGCAACTCGCCGAGCGTCAGCCGGCGCCCGTCAGCGCTGGTAAACTCAACATCGGAGACAGTTCTACCAATCGCCGCCTGGCTGACGGCAAGCGCCTGATCATAGTTAAAAGTGGAATTTTCCAGGTCGTTGCCCGCGATTGGCGTCGCGCTTTGCGCCAGCACAACGCAAAGCGGCAGCATATGCAGCAGCAAACCACATATGAGGGCTCTGGATTTCATTGCGGAATTTTACCCGATGTCTAGCCGAGCAGCAAAACGTCGACGACCGCGCCAATCAGCAGTAACACCAGTTGCACCAGCGAAGCGAAGAAGCTCTTCATCGCGACGCGCGGGGATGGATCGAGCACCATCAGGATGTTGTGATAAATAAAGAAGCCGCCGCCGCCCGCGGCAGCTGCCAGGTAGATCCAGCCCATGCCGTAAAAGAATGGCATGATCGAAATTGCGACCAGCATCAGGGTGTTGATCAACACCACCTGGGCGCAGCGGTAATTGCCGATGATTACCGGCAGCATCGGGATTCCGGTGCGCTGGTAATCCTTGCTTTTGGCAATTGCGAGGCTCCAGAAATGTGAAGGTGTCCACAGGAACAGCACCAGCGCCAGCATGATCGCCACGGGTCCAATCCCGGGGTCGACCGCGGCCGCCCCGGCGAGGACCGCGAAACTGCCCGAGGCGCCGCCGATGACGATGTTGGTCCAGGAGCGCCGCTTCAGCCACACGGTATAGACAATCGCGTAGAAGAAGGCGCCGAGAAAAATATAAAACGCCGCCGGCAGGTTCAGCACCAGCGCCGCCGAACCGACCCCGACGACGAGCAACAGCAGGATGATCCCGAGCCACATCGGGCCGCGCTGGAAATAGCCAGTAACAAAAGGACGATTACAGGTGCGCGCAACGCGACGATCGATATCTACTTCGAAGTACTGGTTGAAGGCGCCAGCGCTACCCGCCGATATCAGCACGGCGAACGCAAGCACCAGGATTTCCAGCGCACTCGGTTGCGGGCCCGGTGTGATCACCATGGCCACCAGCGCGGTCAACATCATGACCACACCGATTCGCAGTTTGAGTAAATTGGAAATCTGACTGAACATGTTATCGACTGTGCTCCCGGGTTATCCCCGTTATCGTCGAACCTACAAACCGGGGGCCCTTGCAGGCCCCCGGATGCGTAACCAACTCGCTAACTGAGCGGCCAGACCGAGGACAGGTAGTCCCAGTTGATAAAGTAGTAGACGACGAAACAGACCAGTAACGCCATCGCCAGCACAAAGGTTCCTGGCGCTTCAAATCCCGCCGAACCGTGCTCCTCGACGGCCAGTTTCGGCGCCATCGGCAGGCGGTCAGGCTGAACCACATCGTAGGACGAAGACCCCAGCGGCACGCCAAAGCTCTGGAACAGACCGGCTGACTGATCGAGTTTCTTGCCGAACAACAGCGAACCGACGGTTACGATCAGGTACATCGCGCCACCGAGCACGCCGAGTATACCACCGATTGCGGCAATCCCCATCATCGTATAGGCCGTGCCCGGGTATTCGAAACTCAGCATCGCGCCGGTGAAATCCATGTCCCAGTGACGCCTCGAGACTCCGAGGGTGCCGGCGCCGAGCATGAACAGGATCATCAGCGTCATACCCGCGGAGAACACGTAGGGCTGCCATTTCGCCATCCACGGCAGGAACAGGGCGCGCCTGAACAGGACCGGGATCAACAGGTAGGTCAATGCCATGAAGGTCAGCGTGGTGCCGACCGCCACGGTGGCGTGGAAATGCGCCGGTACGTAAATGGTGTTGTGGATGATGATGTTGATCTGCTCGGTACCCATGACCACGCCGGTGATACCACCGATGAAGCCGAAGATGATCAGTGCAAAGAAGAATCCCGAGAACACCGGGTTACCCCAGGGCGCCTTGCGCAGCCATTCGAACATGCCCTTGGTATAACCCTTGGCGCGCTGCGCCACTTCCATCGAGCCCGGCACGGTGAGGCCGTGGATCATGCTCGCCAGCACCGCCAGGTACATCGCGTAGCTGGTGTTGAACACTTTCCACTCCGAACTGATGCCCGGATCGACGAGAATGTGATGCGCACTCGCCAACTGCAGGAACAGAATGTAAAGCAGGAACGCGCTGCGGCTGACCTTTTCCGACATCGGGCGCGCGTTGAACAGTACGCCAACAATCAAATACCAGACCGATACGTGCGCGGCGACGTTGATTTGCTGCGACGAGTGCCCCATGGCCCACCAGATGACCCGGTACATGGCCGCATCGATATGGCCGATGTAGCCGATTGACCAGAGGAAGGTCGGCACCAGGATAATGGCGCCGGAGGCAATCGTGAAGATGGCGATGATACAGGCGGTCAGCGCACCGAAGGTGACCAGCGGGATCGAGCCCTCGTAGGTGTGATCGTCGCGTGCGATAACCAGCGTTCCGAGGAAGACAAAACAACCAATCAACGCACCCACCGCGAACAGGATCAGCCCGAGGTAAAAATGCGGCGCGGCCTGCATCGGCGCGTATGAAGTCATCATGACGCTGGAATTACCCTGCAACACGGCGATGTTGTTCATCACCATGCCGATAATCATCAACGCAAACCCGGCCCAGGCCCAGCGCGGCGCCGCGAGGCGGGTGCGCAGCAGCGTCGACGAGGCAAAATACAGGATCGCCATTTCGAAGAAGATGATCCAGAAAATCAACGCGTTGAGGCCATGCCCCGTCAATACCTGGTAGAACACGTCGGCGTCCAGCAGATGCACATACTGCCAGCGCGTCAGCATGACACCCAGCGCCAGGATACCCGCGATCAGCAGGCAAACGGCACCGGCAACGGCGTTCGCCTTCATCAGGCTTTCGGCTGACTTGTCAAAATAGAATCCCGAATCCGGGCAAACTCTGAACTGAGCCATTTTCAATTCTCCTTCACGTAGATTTTGCCGAGCATCAGGTGGTGCCCAATGCCGCAGAATTCGTTACAGACCACCGTAAATTCACCGGCCGTATCCGGGGTGACCGTGAGCACCATTTCGTAACCGGGAACGATTTGCAGGTTGATGTTGACCGGTTGCAGCGAGAATCCATGGTTCCAGTCCATCGACGACAGGTGCAGGCGATAACTTTGATTCTTTTCAAGTTCGAGTATCGGGTACCACTGCCACAGGCGACCGAGCATGTAGACATCGCTGCCGGCGGGCGGTTTTACGACCGGGATACCGACTTCATCTCCGACCTTGTAGTTGGCGACCATTTCGTCGACCTTCGCCTGGAAATGCGCCGGCGTGGTCTGGTAGGCCTCGTTGGACAGATTCTGTTTCCCGTAGATGTGCCAGTAAGGCATCATCACGAACATGATCAGGCACCAGACCAGCGCAATCCCGACCCAGATGATTTCCTGTTTGCCGATCGGTGTATTCCACCAGATTCGTTCCGATGGGGGTAAAAATGAGCTCATTTTATATTCTCCTCAAGACTCAGGGCGCGATCGGAATCGTGGCGATTTCCATGACACCCCACAGGATGTAAAATACCGTCGGCATCACGATGCCTATGAACAGCAGCAGGAAGGGGTTATCGAGTACCCGCTGGAAAAAAGGGATATGTTCGGGTTTTGGTAAATCGTCTTGTTCTGACATGGTTGACCTCTGTTATGTGTTGGCCGCGAAATCACAGTCTGTGGTCCGCCCATTCGTACCCGCCCAGGTACAGAAATGGTCTACCTACCGAATCACAGCGATGATAGTCTTAGCACATGGCAGATTACCCAAGCGGCTAGCAAATTGATTTGATATAAGTCAAATTGAAATAAACCCCGGCTGACGGGTGAATAACGCGTCTGCCTGTGACGATTGACATTGGTCATTTTTCACCCGGCAACGGCGTGCTAGCGTGACGTTTCACAACTGCCGACTGACTAATATGGAGCCTGTAGATGGCGCTGCTTGAATGGCGAAAAGAATACTGTACCGGGATCAAGGGGGTCGATTACGAGCACGAGAGCCTTATCCACCAGATCAATGCCGTGTACGCATTGATTTTCGACCAGGCTGAGCGCGACCTGGTGATCGATAGCCTGGGCGAAATCTACGGCAGTATTTCCGCCCATTTCGCGCTCGAAGAGCAAATGATGGTTCGCCATGGCTACGCCGACTATCAACAACACAAGGCGGACCACGACCGCCTGCTCGACGAGATTCGCGACATTACCGAGGAATTCGAAGCGACCGAGCAACTCGACGATGCCGCGTTCACGCGTAAACTCGCCGACTGGTTCAAGCTACACTTCCAGACTCACGATGCGCGCCTGCACAAGCTCGCCAGCATGCGTTCGCACGACAACGTAAGCCAATCAACCCTGAAGACCCTGATTCAAAATGCGAAAGAACGATTACTACAACGACCGCAGCAGTAAGGTAAATAGCGTACTGCCGGGATTGTTACTGCTGTGCCTGGTGCTTCCCGCGCTCGCCTTCGGCGCTGAACGGGGAGCGTACAACGAAAACCTGTCCGGCTATTATGCGCGCGAGGGCAACGGCGGCAGCCCCGCCAGGGCGGCCGGTAACAACATTTATATCCGCTTCTTTGCGGATCGCTGGCTGGGCATGCTGTTTCTGCCCTACCCCTACGCGGAAAGCGTCGACAAGGCGGCCATAACCAGGGTGTTCGATGCCGCCAGGGCGAAAACATCCAGCAGCGCCTACCTGCGCGGGACCTTTGGCGAGCTCGACGAGAAAGCCACACTGCACATCGAAAGGTATGGCTACCTCGAGGATCGCGTCATTTTCGAGTGCGGGTCGCTGGCGCCCTGCACCATCAAACTAGGCGATGGCTACCTGGAGCTGATAAAACCCGGGGTCATCAACGAGCATATAATCCGCTACCAGCATGTCGCCATCGATTGACCCACAAGCCTGCATTTCTCACCACCCTTCTACTGCGAAAGGTGGTGAGGAATGCAGACTAACGCCCGTTTTGCAAATTCATCCGTGATGAACCGCAAAATTATTCCCATCGGCAGCCTCGTGCTGTTTGCGCTGTTTCTGCTGGTCATGTTGTCGACCTGGCTGCTGATCAAGCCGCCTGCCGCACCGCCCGAACTGGAGGGCGTGTTGCGCCCCGAGTACCGATTACTGGCGCCATTCGACCTCGTCGACCACAATCAACGGCCATTCAACCGTAAAAATCTGGAGGGTAAATGGAGCTTTGTATTCTTCGGCTATCTTTCCTGCCCCGATGTCTGCCCCAATACACTGCACGAACTCAACGGCTTCTGGCGATTGCTCAAGGATGAAACCGGCGAAGATCCGCAAGACCTGCAGATCGTGTTTGTCTCGGTCGATCCGCAGCGCGACAGCCCGCACAGGCTCGGCGATTACATCGGGCATTTCAACCGTGAATTCATTGCCGCTAGCGCCGAAAAAAGGCACATCGACAACTTCGCGCACCAGTTCGGAGCGGGTTACGTCATCGAGGAGGAAACGGCTCCCGGGCAATACCTGGTGGCGCATACCAGCGCCATTTTCCTGGTCGATCCACTCGGCAGGTCGGTGGCGACTTTTTCGCAGCCGCACTACGCCGCTACGCTGCTAACGCAATACCGGAGAATCACCCGCTACTTCATGGAAGCCGGATAGATTTTCGCGTCATTGCGAGGAGCGCCAGCGACGTGGCAATCTCCAAACGAACTGCCAGGCATCAGGAGATTGCTTCGCTTCGCTCGAGGGCAGGACGCCCGAGTGCCGGGCGCGCCGGGAGCGCGGACCGGCCTGCAATGACAG
>Ga0255047_10002144_pt1 | contig 13302 bp, 19 predicted proteins | sample JV7_2_1_MG_FD_183640 | JGI IMG/M metagenome (GOLD analysis project Ga0255047, IMG submission 183640) | Seawater microbial communities from Jervis Inlet, British Columbia, Canada - JV7_2_1 | ecosystem: Environmental > Aquatic > Marine > Inlet | place: Canada: British Columbia | collected 2016-10-06
CAAGCTGTTGGGGTCTCGCAACGGCCTGACTAACTGAGCCGTGCTCAAGCCGCGCCGCATCATCATCCACCACAGCGCGACCGAGGACTCTCGGACGCTCTCGTGGGGTGCGATCCGGCGCTATCACACCGAGGTCAATGGGTGGAAGGACATCGGCTACCACGCCGGCGTCGAGTGCATCCGTGATGGATACGAGGCTATCATCGGTCGGCCCTGGGTGGAACCTGGGGCGCACACCAAGGGCGAGAACCGAGACAGCCTGGGCTTTTGCTTCGTAGGAAACTACGACGCCCAGGAGCCGCACGAATCAATGATGCGGGTGGCGGCACGATCTGTGCTCGTCCCCTGGCTCGCGATCTACGAGCTCGACCTCGATCGGATATTTGGACATCGAGACTTCGCTGCAAAAACGTGCCCCGGTCGTCTATTCGACTTGGGAAAACTGCGGGACATCGTCGCCGACGAGGCCCGCTCCATGATGCCGGAGCCGCCGGCATAACGAGGGATGGAAACAACATGAACAGAGAACAAGCACGAGCGCACGCGCTCACGCTGATTTCGGCCGTGGCGTCGATCAAGGACACGTTGGGCGACGGCTTCCAGGTGACGGACTTCATGGGCCTGTTTGGCGCCCTGAGCGGTGCGGCCCCGACGTTCCAGGCTGTGTTTACAGATGGAACCGTCGAAGACCGCATCCTCGTAGGCGAAGAGATGTTCGACGCGCTGACCGGATCGGACCCGACCGCGCTCGAAATGACTCAGGACTTCATTCCTGGTCTGAGCCTTGAGCAAGAGGAACAGCTCCTCGACTTCGCGAAGACCATGGTGGGAGCCCAGATCCGAGCGCGCACCGCATGAAATTCAACATCAAGCAGGCGGCCAAGGCCGCAGCGCTGGCTATCGCGCCCCTGGCGGCGACTGCCATCAATCCCCTGTTCGGTCTCCTCGTCGGCAGCTCGATAGCGAGCGGTGGCGTTGCCAAGGCGATCGGGCAGCAGGAGGAAAAGAAAACCGGGATCCGGCCCCACAAGGTTTCGGCGCCCCTCGCAGCGGCCGCGGCCCCGGCCCTGCTGGTCGGCACCGGCGTTGTGGACATCGGGCCAATCTGTGACCTAGTCATTCGAGCGTGCGAGCACGAGGCTTTGATCGGCGGCGCGCTGGGTATGGCCGTCGTCTTTTGGCATCAGCTCGTCGGAGGCTTCGGGAAAATTAAACCAGACTAGGGGTGACCGTGTGAGGCGTAGAAAGATCCCCCCGGCAGTTCTGAAGTACACCGCAAAGCTGGCCGAAGAGGGCCGGCTTTCAGAGGCGGGAATCGGACGCGCCTTGCGCGAGAAGTTTCCCAAGGTGTGGGAGGAAAGCATATCCCCCCGCTCTATTGCCATAGCAGTCAAGCGCAGGGCGGACGAGGAGGGGACCCCGATCCCCTTCTCGCCGCGCACTAGCGGCGGAAAGATCAGCGACCCCAACCGCCGCTTCCCAGACGAGACGCCCGAGCTGCGGTTCGAGTACATCCCGCGCCTGGGCATTTTCTCTGATGTTCACTGCCCGTACCACAACAAGAAGGGCGCCGCGCGCCTTGTGCAGGTGATCGAGTCGCGCGAGATAGAACAGCTGCTGTGGAACGGCGACCAGCTCGATAACGGCTACAGGGGGCACAAGGGGATCAGGGACGAGCGAGCAGCCACGTTCTCCGAGGGGCTGCACGCCTGGGCGTCGCTGATGGACGAGCTGACCCGCGCCGGCATCCGGCGGCATATCATCATTCCAGGCAATCACGATGACAAGCCCTACCGGCAGACCGACGGAGAGATCACATTCTCCGAGTTCATCAAGGCCAAGGTGTGGCCCCTGCTATCCGAGCAGGGCGTCGAATGGCTGACCACCGATCGCTATTACGCGATAATGAAACCGGCGAAGCCGGTCGCGCAATGGCCGTTCGTCAGCGAGAACTTTCCCTGGAGGTTCACGCATCAGAAGAACTTTTCCAAGATCCCGCTTCGAGTGGCCAAAGAGCTCGCGTCCATCCATATGATGAACATCGCCACGGGCCATCAGCATCACCTGGCCAGGGGCAAAGCCCTAAATGCTATGCTGCGGCTGATCGATTGCGGCACCGGCTGCGATCGATCCTTGCAGGCGTACATCGGTGACCGGGACTCTGCCCACGCTCAATGGGGCGAGGGCTTCGTAACGCTGGAGAACGGCTCCCCCCGACTTTGGGACTTCGGCGAGCCCGACGAGTGGTGGGAGCGCGAGCTCGCATAATGCCCGCGACAAGGCCCAGGCTGCCTCTGTGGGGCAGCCCGCCCTATTCCGCGCCCGATGGCCTGTGACAGCAGGCGGGGGCGGTATGGGGCGCACAGGGCCGCGTCGTTCCACGTGAAACTATCTGATTTTATTCGTTGACAGCCGCCCAACAGGCCCTTAAATTGCAGGTTATGAACGTGGAAGCGAATCAGGCGGGACTTCGGTCCCTGCGCGAGGCCAAGGGGCTCAGCCTTTCCGAGCTCGCCCGAGTGGCGGGAGTCGACAAGGCGACAGTCTCCATGGCTGAACGCGGGCTCGCGGTCCCGATGCTGACCACCAACCGCCGTTTGGCTGCCGCCTACGGGATACGCCTCGGCCGGCTCTATGAGCTGATCGCGGAATCCCAGGTTGAAGCCAGGGCTGACGACGGGGCGGGGGAGCGCTGATTCCGTAACCAGTAGCAGCGGGCGGGGCCGATTCCCGGCCCCGCCTCAACTCGAAAAAAGGTTGGTGTCGTTGTGACCGCCCATCTGACTGATTCCAAGGGCCGCCGGTACGAAGCTACCCCACGCGGCCTATGTCTCGTCCACGACAGTACAAAGCTCGGCAGAATCGATCGATTCTGCGCCGCCTTGGTCGTGGGGATCATCCTCTATCGTCTTATTTCGCTATGAGTTACCACGACGCCGCTACAAGCGGCTGGCTGGACCTGTACAAACTCAGCACCGAAGACCTCGCGCGCCTGATGGACGACTGCGAATATCAGCTGAAGCTCAGGACGCACGTGGCCTGCGACGGTTGCCTGCCCCCATCCCAGGACGAGCCGGAGCTCAACGATTGCGCCGCCTGCGGGGGCATCCAGACCCGCGAGTGGACCGCCTCCGACACTCACCTCGTATCGGGGTTTTAGGATGGCCCTAAAATGCCAGTGTGAGTTTTCAGACTGCCCCCATCACAAAGGCCCATGCAACGGCGCTGCGGTTGTTCTTATCCTCTGGACGGGCGACCAGATCGAGGGCCTCGCAAGCTACGAGCACGACGAGGTTGCGTGTTCCAGGTGCGCCAAGGGTCACAGCAGCCCATACAGGAAGATGGTGCTTCTGTGATGGCCGCCATCAGGGCCAGCGAGGTCTGGCTGGCTTTCGGCCAGGACGACCTATTCCGCCCAGCTAGCCGCACCACAGATCCGGAAACATCCCATTCCGCCGAGCGCGAGGTCAACCTCTCGGGCCGGCGGTCTACCCAGTGTAGCGCGGTCGAGGACGACGTCCTCGCGCACAACGGGGCCACGGCCGGCGAGATCGCTCGCCGTATCGGTCTCGACCGCCACACCGTCAGCAAGCGCACGGCCGATCTCGCAAATCAGGGCCGCATCCACCGCGGCCCCACGCGCGTTTGTCTCGCTAACCACCGGGCAATGTTGTCGTGGTGGATCCACTCCCAGGAGGAAACCAGTGACCAGTAAAGCGCTTTCAATCCAAGCCCAGGTGGGCGATTCCAAGATCACAGTTCCGCTCGATCGTCTCGTGAATGGGCGGCTACTCGCCGAGGAGCTCATGCGCCCGGCGCCTCCCGGCTTTGTCGCGAATCATACCGTCGTGACCATCAGCGACGCGACGCTCGACTGGGGATCGAAGAACGAGAACCCCGACCTGCACAAGATCAAGGGCGGGGGAGCAGACTACACGTGGGCTTTTGTTAAGCGCTGCCTGTCGCCTCACGGCGTCGAGGAGGCCGGCTCCCAGGTCAAGTCCATGGTGATCAACGATAAGCCGGGGCTGTGTGTTACGGCCGCCTGCCGGCGCCGCCGCTTCGGCGAGCCCGACGAGGTCGCCTATGGGAACGCCGCCGAGTCGTTCGCCATGGCGATCGAGAAGGCCAAGCCGCGCGATGGTTACAAGTCCGAGGGCGATCAGATCGACGTCGCCCGCGTGATGGTCAAGCGGCTGACCAGTGAGGCGTTCAAGGCTGCCGCGCGGAAGCTGCTGCAGCTCCCAAAGGCCGACCCATCGATCGTCGGGAAGGCTCTCGCGTTTCGTCGGGACGTTCTCGATATTCACAACCCCGAGATGCAGCGATACGCTTTCGAGAAGGCCACGGCCGCGGCGTCTGATCTGTTCGGGGGCGGCTCGATCGGCCCCGGCATCGACGAGGCTATCGAGGTCGAGACCATAATCCTTGACGATCAGGACGAACCGGGGCGCGCGGACGACGGCGAGACGTCCGCGCAGGTGGCGGGGGGGGCGGATCCGTTCGCGATTTCCTCCTCGGGCGGTGACCTCTCCGCCACCCAACCTATCGAATCCCTGGACCTGCCCGAGTGGGCTCGCTCCTGCGCCCGAGACGAGCTCGGGGATCCTCGATGGGAGACCATCACCGTCGCTCAGCTGGAGATCACGCTGCGCGCGCGTCTTCGCTCTACCCAGTACGACTCAGCCGGCGACCCGGCCGGACTCATTCCCGCCGGCAAGGCCGGAGACTGGGCGGTCGTCGCTGACAAGCTCCTGGCTTTCGAGCGGAAGGGGGGCGGCGCCAATGCGTAGACAGCAATTCCCCCGGCCGGTCGTCTACCGGATCGAAGATCTCAGCGAGCCGCGCGAGCTGGCCCCGGCCACCACGCTACGGGATCGCGTCTATTCGGCTCTGACCATCATGGCCAGGCCGATTCACACATCAACGGGGCGCATAGGGCGCGTAAGCGTAGGCTACGAGCGCGTTCGGTTCCTCTCCGGGCAGTTCGGCGTCACGTCCCATCAGATCCGCAAGGCGGTCGAAGGGCTCGCAATGCGGGGCGACATCACCTATCTGGGCGCAGAGGCCCGAGAGGCGGTGGAGTCGTGAAAATTCTACACATCGCCGATGTTCACTTCGGCAAGAACAGCCTTGACGATCTCCGCGAGCCCTGCGATCGGATCTTGGAGCTCGCAGACGGCGTCGACCTGGTCGTGATCGCGGGAGACCTCACCGTCGACCGCGGCGTGATCGACAACGCCAGCGCGCTAGCCTGCCGGACGTTTGTGGAGTCGCTCGCGGAGCTCGCCCACGTCCTAATAACTCCAGGAAACCACGACCTGAGCCACCACGCCGACCAGCCGAACAACGTGGCGGCAATTCTGAGCGATCGACTCGGGCCTACCAACGAAAACGTGCAGGTCATTGATACGCCGCGCGTGGTCACGCATGGCGAGGCCGCGCTCGCGGTCATTCCCTATCCGTCCGCCGCATTGTTCCACGCGAACACGGGCGAGACTTCTCTAGAGTCGCTCAATGAGCGACTCGCACAGCTGAGCATCGGTCTCGCGGCGGAGGCGGTGGCGACGGGCAGGGTGCCGCTGCTGGTCTACCACGGGACCGTCGAAGGTGGCCGGCATGGCGACGAGCGCTCCCCAGCAATGCTGACGCGCGGCACGGACGTCGTGCTTCCAACGGCAGCGCTGGCTGGCTTCCAGGGCGTTCTTGCCGGCCACCTTCATCACCCGCAGACAATCCAGGCGCCCGACGGTCTGGTCGTCTATCCCGGTTGCGTAGCGCCAAACACTTTCGGCGAGCGCGGGATCGAGCCGACCGCCGTGCTATGGGAGGTCGGGGCCGGGGGCGTCTCGCACGAGAGGCTTCTCCTCCCCGTCACGCATCAGCGCATCCAGGTGGACGTCGGGGCCGACGACTGGGACGCATCGAAGGATGCAACCCTCAACCTCAATAGCTGGATCGAGCGGGCGGGCGACGACATCGGGGCGGCCCGGGTCAAGGTTTCGGTGACGGCATCGAAACAGCGCCTGGAGCTCCTGACGAACGACGCGGCCGAGGTGGCGCGGGCGAAGTACAACCTCAAGGAACTGCGCCTAGAGCGGACGACGATCCCCGAGCACCGCGGCGTGCTCGACGAGAGCGCCGACCGCGCGAACCGCGTCAACATCCCCGAGGCCCTGGCGATCTACGCAGAGCAATGCGAAGACCCCGAGTTCTCGCGGCACCTCGATGAGATTCAGGAGGTGGCCCGAGACATCGAGGGGCTGGTCGAACAGCAAGACAGTGACCCGCGTTACGAGTTCGAGCCGCTGCAGATGCGCCTGGAGAACTACAAGTCGATCGCGTGCGCAAAGGTCGACTTCGAGAAGCTCCCGGATCGGTTCGGCGTGTTCGGGCCAACCGGGATCGGCAAAAGCAACCTGATGTTGGGGCTATTCTGGCTACTCTATGGGGTCAATCCCAAGAGTGAGGACGGCAAGGCGAAGACGTCCCTGGGCGAGATGGTCCGGCGGGGAGAAAAAAAGGCCGGCGGATTCCTACGGTTCCGGTGTCGGGCCGGTGTCTTTGAGATAACGCGCGTGATCACCCGCAGCGCGAAGACGGGGCAGGGCACCGGCAAGCTGTTCCTGACTCGCAAGGTCGCCTGGGTGCCCGTCCCGCTGAACGAGGGCAACGCCCGGCAGACGCAGCAGGCCATTCTAGGTCTGGTCGGGCCGCCGGAGCTCACCTGGCTGACGCGCCACCTCCGCCAGCATGGCGAGAGCGCGGTCAAGATGGGGGCGAGCCGCCTGGCTGATTCCATCAATAGCACGTTGCAACTCGACTTCGAGGCCCGTGCGGAGCTCGCCAAGGGGCGCCGAGACCGCGCGGCGCACGCATCGGACATCGCAGGGGCGCAGGCCGAGAAGCTCCAGGAGCAGCTGCCATCGGATGCTTCGATCCGCGAGGCCGAGAAACAACATGGCTATGACCTGACGCGCGCGAAGGCCGCCTACGAGCACGGGGTCGGTGAGGTCGAGGCGATGGACGCCGAGCACGTGGCCAAGGTCGAGAGGTTGGCCAGGATTGACGCCAGGGCCGAGCGAGCTGAGCGCCTGGCGCTGCGGCGGCGGGACGTGGCCAAGGAAAAAGCCTCTTGTCAGCACTCTTGGGACCGGGTTCGGCAGGAGCTGGAACTACTGGGGGACGTGCCAGACCTGACGGAGCTGGTGGCCGCACGGGACGAGTCTTTCGAGAAACTCCAATACTCCAGGGCGCGGCTGCACGACCTGCGGGAGCAGCACAGCATGCTCCAGCTGGGAGAGTCAGAAGCGCTCGGGGGGCTGCGGCAGTCTGAGACGGCCGCGCTCAGCGCGCGCGACGCCGCCGCTTCGGCCCTGGTCGTCGCCCGCCGCCGCCTGAGCGATGCCGCTGCATCTGCCGCGTTGCTCGGGGAGGTGCCCTGCGACGGCGCCCGGTGGGCAAGCATCGAGCCGGGGCTGGGGATCACAGATATGTCCGGTTGCCAGCTCCTCTCCGCTGCCATCGACGCAAGCGAGAAGCTGCCCGAGCTCGATCAGGCCATCATTGACGGCGAGGAGCGGCTCGGCAACGCAGATGCGGACTACCTCGTCGCCACCGAGCTGTGTACCAAGTTCCTAGCCTCGGCCATTGAGGCCGAAGAGGGCAGGAGCGGCGAGCTCGCTACCCTGGACGCTAGTGTGGTTCTGAATATAGCGGCCCACGAAGCCGCCGTTGCCGACCTGGTCGACCTGAGCCACGCCGCGGACAAGAAGGCGGCCCTTCGGGCCGAACGGCTGGAGTGTGAGCCCAGGTTAGCCCTGGCCCGCCGCCATCTCGACGAGATCGACGGCGAGCTGATGGGGGCCGAGGGGCTGGTCGAGGAGGCCGCGCAGCTTCGGGACGTCGTCGCTCGGAGCAACGCTCAGCGAGTCGAGAGCCAATTGGTGCTTAGGGGGTTCGCGGCGCAGATCGCCACCGCCGAGGCCGGCCTAGAGCACGTCGCTGGAGCTCGGAAGTCCCGCGCGCAGATGCTCCTGCAGATAGAGGTTCTACTCAACACGCAGACGGCCGAGGACCGCCAGCGCATGGCGGCGTCGTACTACCTGCAATCGGTCCAGCGTAACGGGATCCCGTCGCTACTCCTGGAGCGGCTCGCGCCGATCCTAGAGCTGCGAGTCAACGAGATTCTGATTCCCTGCGAGCGGCAGATTCGGATCGAGACCCTACGCACGACCACCACGGGCGTGACACGGGCCGAGGTCAACCTGCTGTTTCAGTCTCCAACCTCCCAAGGCGAGTGGATTCCCATCGCCGAGCTGAGTGGGGGAGAGGAGGACATCGCGAACGCTGCCTGGGCTGTTGGCCTGGCGCAGACCGCGGCGGAGATGAGCGGGACCGGCCTGGAGCTGATAGTGCTCGATGAGCCGTTCACTGGGGTCAGCGCGGAGTACGCCGAGGCCGTCCGGGACGTGCTCGGCAACATCCAGCGCCACGTCCCCCGCCTCTGTATCATTACACACAAAGAGGACCTGAAGCCGATGGCCGGGGCTGTTCTCCAGCTCTCGCAGAACGGTGACGGCGTTCATATGGAAGTAGAGAGATAACCGGGCTGGGGGACGGTCAGCCATGGGTCGCACCTCACCGACCTGAACCCGCCTATAGGGCGTCTCGCCGGGGCTGCCATACACAGCCCACACAACGCGGCGGGGCGCCCGCCTCAACTCAACGGAAGGAACCGACAGGTGAAAGTACCCAACGCACTAATTATCAGCCGGGCACCTCGAATGGGGAGCCGCCCGGACCTCTGCGACCACGTCATTGACCCGCGCAAGCGGTTCACCGAGCCCGGCGTATGGCCCCAGGTTGCGCACTGCAACGCCTGCGGGGCTACGGTCCACCTCGCGGAGCCGGGCGGCCAATGGGCCATAGCAACGCGGGCCGTGGAAGAGGAGACGCCCCGGGCGCGCTTCACGTATGGCAAATATCGAAGCATGAAGCCCTCGAACGCTTGGGGTGAGTGATGGGACGCGAGGCACTGTTCGAGCTGGCCGAGGGCCGGCGGTGGAGATGGAAGGCGGGGGAGCTGTTCATCGGCCACGTCCAGCTGACGCACTGCGCGGATGGCCGCGTCGAGCAGGCGAAGGCCGAGGCCCAGGAGCTCCAGGAGGCAGCGGCCGACAAGCTAGACGAGCTGATCGGGCGGCTGCGGGTGATGCGCGAGAGCTCGATTGAGCCGATGACACACCGCCAGCGGCGGGCGCTGCGGTCAATTGAGAACGCTTTTCAAGCCGTCGAGGAGGACCTCGGTGGGACGCGGTAAGAAGTTCGCCATGATTCGGGTCGGCTTGCTCGATCATATGGGGCTTCTGGGGCGCAACCCCGATGCTGCCCTCGTCTACCTATGGTGCCACCTCCAGACGCCGCTGCAGGGCTCACGGGCGGGCACGGTGCCCGTTCATATGGGGACGCTCGGGGAGCGTCTTGGGTGGTCACGGCAGCGGGTGGGTCGGGCGATGCGTTGGCTTCGGATGAACCCAACAGAAGATGCCCCTTGGATGGTCCAGGTGACGGCCGCCGGCCGGGATCGCGGAGCGGACTACTACATCCGAAACTACGACGGATCACAGCCCAACTCAACGGATCTCGATGTTACGGAAATGAACATCGAGAACAACTCTCGATGTAACGGATCTGAACATCGAGCCGACATCTCGATGCGGCCTCGATGTTACGAATCTGAACATCGAAGCGAGTTAGCGCCGCTTCAATGTTCAGAATCTGAACATCGACAATCCTTATATACGCGCGCGTCTGAAGAACAAGAGTCTTCTAGAATAAGAAGGGTAGTTATGGAATCGAATCAGGGGAAAAGAGAAGCAGGAAAAACCATCTTTGTGGGCACGAACGAGGAAGCAAGGCAGGAGCTGGCCAAGCTCCCCCACATCGCAGCGATCCAAGGGGACGACAATCGGGAGCTGGCGATCGACGTCGCAATGCAGCACCTCGACGCCTACGGAATCGCAATCGACCCGGACAAGGACCCGGCCGCGGAAGCAGCGACCGTGCCCGGCTGGAAGGATCCCTTCGCATGATCATCCTAGGAATCGATCCATCGATCCGCAGCGGGACCGGCCTGGCCGTGGTAGACACGACCCCGAACCGCCCCAGGGTCATAGAAACGTCAGTAATCAAGTTGAGTACCAAAGAGCTCAGCGAGTGGGACTCGAATCGAAGGGAAGCATACATCGCTCACGTGGTCAGCGACTGGGTCCGGCCCTTGACGTTCTCCGCGGTCGCCATCGAGTGGCCCATCGAGCATAACCAGGTGCGGGCCTACAAACGGGCAGACGGAACCATCGGGACCAGGCTCCCATCGAGCCACGGCCAGTGGCGCCTCCTGGGGCGCCTGTGCGAGCGGCTGGAGCCGTTGGCCCGAGTGGTCCCCGTAACGCCTGGGGAGGCTAAGGCGGCCTGTGGGGTGCCTCAGAACGCAAAGCACAAGCCGGTGTCCGAGGTGCAGCGCATCACAGGCCATCAGCTGCACAAGGAATTCAAGTATGCCCAGGAGGCAATCGCGGACGCAATCGCGATCGCTCTCGCTGGATCAAGCAAGATCGAGCTCGAATATATGCGAGCTCTGTAAGACTTCGGCCGCTTCGCTTTGGTGATCAACCATCAACCCGAACGATCGGGGAGGCGGAAAGTAGGGCGGGGCGGCCGGAGATACCACCCAGAGGAGGAAAAGAAAATGAAGAAAGCACTACTAACCATGGCTCTGCTGCTGATCGCGACGAGCGCGGTGGCTGAGATCACTTGGAACCCGAACAATGACCCATTTAGGAAGATCAAGCGCGCCGTGGTTCACAACGCAAACGAAGCGGGGGGGATATTGTCTGTGCGGATTGACTCGCCGGAGAATATCTGGCTTGTGTATATGCCAAGCGATAACAAAAACCTCGGCAGCGAAGCGGCCGAAGTCTGGTTCAAGGTCGACGCGCTGGCGGCTCTCATGTTCGACGGAATAACCAACGACACTGACCGGCTGAGGTCCTATGAGATAATCCCCGGTGAAAACAACCCCGCCGTTCTCAGGTACGCATTTCGGAAGGGTGGCGCGGTAATGGTGATGGCTGACGGCCTAGCCTCCCGCGGAAACGTCGATGAGTTCAGCCTGATCGGATACAGCGCGGCATTCGACCACGCCTTGGCCTACGTCGAAGGGGGCTGGGAATGAGCTGCACCGAATGCCGAGGCAAGGGCGAGTTTGTGAACTTCGACCCATGCCCAGCGGGACGCCCCATCGTCGTGGTCTGTCGTAAGTGCAGGGGGACCGGGAAGGGGGAGACGTGAACGCACGCTATTCGATCATCGCCGGGCTGTTTCTCGGGGCGCTTGCTATCGCGCTCCTGCACGCTGTCTGCATCAAGGTGTTGGGCGTGAATACGCTATGGTGGACGCCATGAACGCACGCGAGAAGCTGATCGAGATGATCCCGAGGATGCTGATCAGTGTTAGCCCGTGCTCCACTGAGTACATGGAAACCATTGTGAGAATGGAACTCACGCCCGAGCGCATCGCTGAGCTGGCGTGGGGTGAGATGAACAAGTGGGAGCGTCGCGGTATTACAACGGCGGTTGACGGGTTGGGAGAAACTCTCCCGTTCTTTTGCAAGATGTTGAAGGGGGGCGATCCAAAACCCCAGCAGTCCGGCACAAGTGAAGGTAATACAAACGCAGCCAATGGTGAGGAGGTGGCTGTATCGGCCTTCACCCAGGAGCAACTAGCGGACGCGGTGCGAGAGATTGCGCGGACGGTCTGTGAAGACTGGACGTTCGACTACGCCACCGAAGACGGTGAGTGCGACATCCAAGGATTCGCCCACGAGCTGTGGGTTCAGTTGGGGGGCGAGCAGCCGCCCGCAGTTGACAATGCAGGTGCAGCCGGTGACAAGGGCCGAGACTGTATAGCTCCAACCGATGGGGGGGACGAGTGATGGCACGCAAGTATTCAGACTGGCACGAGGAGCCTCATCAGTACACGGGGACCGCGTGCAAGCACCCGATCGACGCCCGTCTCCACGGGATCGGCACCGGACCGACCGCCTACAAAGTCACATGCACCGTTTGCGGGGACACGCTCAAGAGCTACCCGCGCGACGGATACGTCAGCATGAGAAAAACGCACTGGCCGATAATCTTCGTTTGCGTGGCCGCGTTCTGGGCGGTCCTAGGCTCGGCAATCCTTCGCGGTTGCCAGGACGCACCTTAGCATCGAGAGGAGGTGATAGGCATGCAGATGGATAATCCCTTCAGCCCGTTGGGAGCTGACATCTTCTGGTGGTTGCGAAAACTGCTAGGGCTGTAAGGTGTGGCCTGCTGGAGTATGCCCCGGCAGGCTATCAATCAAACAAGGGGGAACGATGACAAAGCCGATGCCGAGAAGGGTTCTCAAGAAGGGGACCGTCGTCGAGGTGGAATGGGCCGACATCCAGGACGCATCCGAGGACGACTGGAACGACCCCGACGCCAAGGCGCGTACCGCCAACGTCTACACACTCGGGTACGTGCAAGACGACTTCACCGAAGGCAACGAGGTCATAGTCGTGGCTCGGGACTACTCGCCAGAAGAGGACCGCTACTCGGGGCAGCGGGCCGAGCCCGTCGGCGTTGTCCTTGGGATACGGGTCCTAGATAACTCGCGGACGCTTGAGTTCTGGGAGCCGTCCAAACTCAGATGGGGCGTCAAGATCATGGGCCAGGAGCTCGAACAGGAGGAAGATGTATGACTAGCAAAGCCATAGTGCCGGGACTCGTGCTCGTAACAGTACTGGCCACGTTCCTGACCGTAATCGAGTACACGCCTACGGGATGGAAGGGAACGATCGGGAACACGTCCTTGACCTACATCGATGGCAGCCAGGGCTTCCAAGAGGCCACAGTTATCGCCGACATCGATGGGATCGAGTCAAGCTGGGGCCTCACGATGACCACGATCTTCGGGACGCCGGACAAGGCGACCCTGCAATTCGTAGCCGAGGGGGACACGAGCGCCCAGACCACGCTGGTATTCGATCCGCTCGACCCAGTACGCCTGACCGGCCGGCGGATCACAATGGCGGGAGGTAGTCCGCAGTGGATGATCCAGGTCAGCAACAGCGCAGACTTCGATTCCATCATGGTCAGCGTGAACAACGGCAAGGTAGGAACCACCTGGCCGATGGGCGTGGGCGACTGGTACGTCCGTGCCCTTCGCTTCGACCCTGTACAGGGCCTGTACGGCCACCCGACGCACGTTGTCGGG
>Ga0255047_10002146_pt1 | contig 13295 bp, 9 predicted proteins | sample JV7_2_1_MG_FD_183640 | JGI IMG/M metagenome (GOLD analysis project Ga0255047, IMG submission 183640) | Seawater microbial communities from Jervis Inlet, British Columbia, Canada - JV7_2_1 | ecosystem: Environmental > Aquatic > Marine > Inlet | place: Canada: British Columbia | collected 2016-10-06
TGGCCCTGTATCTTTCATGCACATATTTGATGCTGTTTGTAGAACGATTGTATCGGCTGGTCATAGGCGTGGCGCAATGATGGGTGTTCTACGTGTAGATCATCCAGACATAGAGCAATTCATTAGGGCAAAGCAGAACCAAGATCAACTCACTAACTTCAATATATCTATTGGGGTTACGGATGAGTTTATGCAGAGTGTTATAAAAGGATTACCCTTCCATCTTAAGTTCAAAGGAAAAATCTATAAAGAAATAAATGCTATTGCTTTGTGGGATGAAATTATGAGGGCTAACTGGGAGTGGGCAGAGCCAGGAGTTCTATTTATAGATAGGATTAATCAAGACAATCCCCTCTACTACTGCGAAACTATAGCAGCAACCAATCCATGTGGTGAACAACCTCTCCCTCCCTATGGTGCGTGTCTGTTAGGTAGCTTTAATCTGGTTAAGTATGTGGAGAAAGATACCTTTGACTTTGATCTCTTCAAGGAAGATATTCCTGATGTAGTTAGAGCTATGGATAATGTCATAGATCGTACAGGTTACCCACTTCAAGAGCAGAGTATTGAGGCTCATAACAAAAGGAGAATGGGATTAGGTATTACGGGATTAGCTAACTGCTTAACTCTCGTTGGGTTAAAGTATGGATCTGAAAGTGCTGTAAGATTTACTAGAAAAGTAGGAAGGATCTTATGTCATACAGCTATAGAGGCTAGTTCTGATTTGGCAAAAGAGAAGGGATCATTCCCCCTCTTTAAACCAGACTACCTGTCAGGTAATTTTATCAAGCGTCTTCCACCAGAACTACAGGATAAGATAGCCAAGCAGGGAATGAGGAATAGTCACTTGACTAGCATAGCTCCTACTGGAACCATTAGTTTCACAGCCGATAATATTAGTAGTGGTATTGAGCCTGTCTTTATGCATGAGGTTGACCGTACTCTACTAACAGAGGGTGGACCCATCATTGTTAAGTTACAGGACTACGTCTATGCTAACCATGATATTAAGGCAGAGACAACTGAAGACTTAACCGTAGATGATCACCTTAAAATGCAGATAGCTATCCAACCCTATATTGATAGTGCTGTATCAAAGACTATTAATGTTGGAGATGCGGTAACCTTTGATGAATTTAAAGATGTCTATGAGCAGGGTTGGAGAGGTAAGTTAAAGGGGGTAACTACATTTAGGTTAGCTGGTAAGAGATATGGTATCTTAAATAAGAGTGAGCCAGCCATTAAAGAAGAGCATAATGGAGTAGCTTGTTTCCTAGACCCAGAAACTGGACAGAAGGAGTGTGGGTAATGTTAACTATTATAGCATTAACTATAACAGCCGTTCAAATAGGAGCACTTATTATTCATACTATTAAGGTAATGTAAAAAAAAGACTTGACATCTATAAAATTATTTGTTACTATAGTGGTAGTATAAGGTAATTATTGCTACTGGTAGGATGGTTACCTTCAATCAACTTGCTTTTAAAAGGAGTTTATTATGTATAGAACTTTTTATAATGATTTTTTTAATATGATGTTTGAAAATGATGGATGGTATAGGAATAGTTTAATGCCTTCTACTGTTTATGTAGTATCAGAGGAAAGGATAAAAGAGTTAGAACAAAAGAAAAAGGAACGAACTCTTAAATCTATTGATACTCAGATAGAAGAGCTTCAAGCCCATCGTAAATCTATTGAAGAGACTTCACCTGCCATTGAATATAAAGAAGGATAAATGTATAAAAGAAAGCCAACTATTTATATAGGGTATGACCCTAAAGAAAACTTAGCATTTGAAACCTTAGTTCAATCCTTAAAGGATACTAGTTCATCTGACTTAAATATTATCAAACTAGATCAGATGGCCTTACGTTCTGCTGGTTTATATCGTAGAGCATGGAGGCAGGAGACAGGTAGTAATCAAAGGATTGATCTTGTAGATAACAAACCTTTTTCTACTGACTTTAGTTTTACTAGGTTTCTAATTCCCCATTTAAATCAATACGATGGGTACGCACTCTTTATGGATTGTGATATGTTAGTACGCTCTGATATCATGGAAGTCTTTGATAAGTATTCTGATCCCGTACATGGACTCTCATCTATATGGCACCAGTATTATCCTAAAGATAAAACTAAAATGGATAATCAGGTACAACATTCTTACTCTAAAAAGAATTGGTCCAGCTTTATGTTATGGAATTGCAGCCATCCTGTTCATACTAATTTAACAGTTGATGATATTAATACAAAGTCAGGTTGGTGGTTACATAACTTTCGGTGGATGGATAATTGGGAACGAGGTAGACCAACTCAGTTTCCACTAGGACAGATACCAGAAGAATGGAACTGGTTAGATGGTCATTCCCCTGAACGCATAACACCAAAGAACGTACACTTTACAACAGGTGGTCCTTGGTTTGAATCATGGAAGCCCACAAGAGAGGTGGATAAAATCTATTCAAGAGAATGGGAAGATTTACAAGATAAAATAGTAATTGAAGAAGGACTAATTGATGTATAACTTTGTTACCTCTTTTAATGAAGATGGTTTAAATACTTATGGTATGAAAATGTTGGAGACTGCTGCAAGGAATTGGAAGTCTCCTTTAAAACTTACTGCATTCTATCATGACTTTGATATAGATAAACATGATGTTCCTAGATGCGAACATATTGAGTATAGGAATCTTAATCTAATAACAGAAATGATTGCGTTTAGAGAAACCTTTTCAGAGCATGATGGAACTGAACATGGAAAGCTACAATACAATTTCAGACTAGATGCAATTAAGTTTTGTCATAAAGTATTTGCCTTAACAGAGTTAGCCTTTGAGTTAGCTGATGATAGCCGTGATCCCGGATGGTGCATCTGGTTAGATGCTGATACCTTTACTAAGAAGGAGTTTACCTTTAAGGACTTAGATAATTTCCTTAATCCTAAAACAGAACTTGCTTTCCTGGGGAGGAAACACTTTGATTATAGTGAAACCTCTTTCTTAGCTTTTAATTTAAAATACCGTAGCCCACTAGATCTATTGGGTGATCTACGTGGAGCCTATAATTCAGGTGAGGTTCTCAATTACCGTGAGTGGCATGATGGATTTATCTTTGAAAGATTGTTAACTATCTATCGTGCTCATGGTATGAGGGTGCAAGACTTTACTGGTCATCTGGATATTACGGACCTTGTAAAAGGTAAACAGGCTTTTGAATCTTTCCCCCTTAGTGATTTTATGGAACACTTAAAAGGGGATCGTAAAGATAAAGTTAGTAAACCCATTCCCCCTGCAAAACGATATGCTCTACTAGCAGATATTATCCGACAGTATAAACCAGCTAGAGTGGTGGAGACTGGAACTTGGATAGGTCAACGTGCTGTTGAAATGGCTCTTGCATCTTTTGAAAATAGAGATGACTTCCACTACATAGGCTATGATTTATTTGAAGATGGAACAAAAGAATTAAGTGAGAAAGAATTAAATGCAAAGAAGATAGTATCAATAGAAGATATTACAAATCACCTTAATACTTTTAAAGCTAAGATGAAGGAGGAAAAAAAGAAGAAGTTTACTTTTGAATTAATTAAGGGAGATACTAACGAGACTTTAAAAGATAATGTTAAGGCTGACATGGCTTTTATTGATGGTGGACATAGTACAGCTACAGTTCAGAACGACTACCAGAAATTAAAACATATCCCCGTATTAGTCTTTGATGATTTCTTTAGTGCTGATAAAGAAGGTAACTGTGTAGAGGAAGAATTCCTAGAGGTTAATCGGATTATCGAAAGTACGGAGAACAGAAAGTATGTGCTACCTTCTAATGATGGAGTACGAGAGGGAGGGCATACTCACCTAGCAGTTATGTTAACTAACCCTGAGACTGAAGACTTAACTACTAAAGTGATGCAGGTTCCCATTCATGTTACCCCTAAAGACTGTGTGCCTGATGAGAACCTAGTCGGTAATATTAAAAAGAATATTAAGCTAATGGATAATTGGCTTGAGAAAGGTAGAGCGCACTCTGATAAAGTTATTATTGTATCGGGAGGAGATAGCACAGACTGGAAGCATGTTAAGGAATTAAGTAGACAGGATAACACTCGTGTAGTATGTGTTAAACATTCCTATCCTCACTTACTTAAACATGGCATACAACCGTGGGGCTGTGTTATACTAGACCCAAGACCACTAAGTGGTAGGTCTACTCATGGGATTATACGTAAGACTTTATTTAATAAGGTAGATAAGAAAACTATTTTCTTCCTAGCATCTATGACTAATCCTTCTGTAACTAGACTACTTAAAAAACAGAAGGCTAAACTCTGGGGGTGGCATGCCTTCTCCGAAACACTACGGGCAGAAGCAGATAAACGACAACCAATCCATGACAATACAATTAATGTATCAGATGATTTTGATATACCACCTGACACTACCTTTATTACTGGTGGTACTTGTGCAGCCATGAGGGCAATAGGTATGATGCATATACTAGGCTTCAGAACCTTTGATCTATTTGGTTATGACTGTATTATTCCAGAGCCAACAAAGAAAGAGAAGGATAAAAAGGAAAGGGATGGCAGACCTAAGTTCATGAATGTGACAGTAGATGATCATAAGTTCTGGACAACAGGAGAGTTACTAGCTATGGCACAGGATTGTGAAAAACTTTTTGAGAGGGATGATGTTGATATGGAGATTACTGTTCATGGGGAAAATACTCTAGTACGAAAACTATGGGATAATTCTCGCATGAGTCAAGTTAAACATTATAAGGAGTTCTTACCATGTTCGGAATAGCAGAGTCAGTAATAGGAGTAGCCGGTAAAGTCTTAGATAAGTTTGTAGAAGATAAGGATCTCAAGACTAAACTTAATGCTGAACTAAAACAAAAGATGATTAGTCTTGACTTAGCCCAAGCACAAGCTAATGTTGAGGCTGCGAAACACCCTAGCCTATTTGTAAGCGGAGCTAGACCAGCTATCCTGTGGATATGTGCCTTTGGTTTAGGATGGCAGTTTGTCTTTCAACCCGTCTTTATATGGGTACTAGCTGTTAGTGGTAGTGATCTAACCATACCTATGATACCTACAGAGGGACTGATGAGCTTAACACTTAGCCTCTTAGGTCTTGGAGCTATGAGATCAGCGGAGAAGTTTAAGGGTAAAGCTAGAGAGAATATGAAACGAAGTTTATGATAACCTTTACAGAAGAAGCAGACATACACCTCTCTTCTATTATCACAGAGAATAATTTCAAGGCTATAAAATTATCTGTGAAGGGTGGAGGTTGTTCTGGATTTACCTATGACTGGCAACCTATGGAAAATCTAGAAACAGAAAGTGATGATATTATTTTAGACTTAGATAGTGGTCACTTAGTATTAGATGGTATGTCTGTACTCTACTTAGCTGGCATGGAAGTTGATTACAAGAAGGATTTATTTGGTCATCGTTTAATGGTGGAGAATCCTAATGTTAAATCTATGTGTGGTTGTGGTGAAAGCTTCCATGTGGAGATACATTAATGCTTAATGATAAGCAGGAACTATTTGTTCAACATTATATTCTAACACGTAATGCTTCTGAAGCTGCTAAAGCTGCCGGTTATAGTGAGAGGTCAGCTTATAACCAAGGCTATCGCTTACTTCAAGATGAGGTAGTGCAGCAACGTATCTATGATGCTGAACAGGAGATGACTACGGATGTAGATGTAATCTCTGAATTAGAAAATCAATACAGCTATGCTAAAGGACACGGCCATACTAACAGTGCTATTAAAGCATTAGAGATCCTGTCAAGAGTGCGTGGAAATAAAACTAATGACGAGGATGTTCTTAATGTTAAAAAGATTGTTAGTGATATTCAGGAAGCAATGAAAATAATCGGTAAGGTAGAGATGCAGAAATTAATGAAAACCTGTGAGTGGGATTAGTGAATAAAGAACAAAGCATTTTAAAACAAACTCCTCTCCATACTAAGGATTGGTATATAAAGTGGATAGCCACCATAGGGTTAATAATAGGGATGGTACTAACATCTAATAATATTTACCCTCTTAATTTATATGTGAACATAGTAGCTTTACTGGGATGGATTATAGTTGCGGCCATCTGGAATGACAGAGCTTTAATAATATTAAATACAGTTGGGTTATCCATCTATGTAAATGGAGTGGTAGTCTACCTACTGAAGTAATTATTTATAACTCCATATCCAGGGTCTGGGGTGATCATCTGACTGTGGCATATCATCTATATGGATAAATCTACCATCATGATTTCCCCGTTGCTTTACTCCTATCCCTGTCATACCATGCATGAGAGCCATCTCAATGAGTTGTAAGGCATCTCCCCCCATTACCTTGACATCTACAGCCCTGCCATAAAGATGGGGGGAATGTTTAGCCCCGCCTATAGTAGAGTTATGAGCTAGGTGTCGATAGCCAGAGGTAATAATCATAGGCTTATCATAGTCTTCACGTATAGCTATAAGCCTCTCCATAAACTGTGGCTCCATATCACATTCACCAGTACCCTTACATGCTAATTCTTCTTCTGTGAAATAATTCCAGTTCATTTTATATTACCCTTTACTTTATTCATACGTTCCAAAATCATCCCCACTAGCCATTTCACCTATATCTGCTTCGTTATAATCACCACCAAATCCTTCTCCTCCTTCTTGGTCCCCCGTTGGCGTCATATCTACATTTTGTGATGCTATTGCTGCTGCTACTTGCGCTGCCGCAATCTCATCCATAGTTTGTCCTGATGGGGTATTGAATGAATAGGGATCACTATCACTATAAATTTGAGCAGGAACATCTGGTGGAGCCTGTGGCCCCCAAGTGAGAGGAGATGTTATCGTTGGCTTTGTCTTATCCAGCCTATTTAATATCCTATCTACTTCAATTTGAGATGGAGGTATAGTATCCGTAGCATGTCCCGGTGGTGGTATAGTATCCCTACCAGATCCCAGAGGACTGGCTCCTTGCTTCGATAGCTGGTTTATAAGGTCGGATGTAGGTATTTGGGTTGGAGCAGCCGTTCTATTAAGCATAGCTTGAAGGCTATTAATACCTTTATTAGCAGTTGCTAAAGTTACAGCAGCATCTTTTGCAGCAGCTATTGTTGGCCCTATCCCTTTTCCTGGTATACTATCCCTACCTAACTCTCCTTGATCTATAGCTATTCTTTCATTTAATTGATCCAGTAAATTTTGTGCTTGTACTTTACTGTCTCTAGGATCTATAGAAGGAAATGATTCTTTATCTATTGTTTTCCCTCGTTTATCTACTTCTGTTGTAACTAGACCCATTCCAGGCACAACAGCAGATGTGATTCCAGGGCCGGGATCAAGATCAGGTGGTGTAGTATAAGTTAGTTTTCCATCCTTTGATTGTAATCCATAAGTAAAATCTGGTTGTGTTTGACCCTTACTCTTATCGGCTACAAAAGAAGGACCGTGTATTCCTCCCAAATAAGCCTCACGATCAATCACGTTAGGCGTATTAGGATCATCATACATACCATATTTATCAAATTCAGGATCATTTGGAGATATTATGAAAGTACCTTTACCTGCATCTGAAGATGGAATAGCCGTAGGTGTAGTAGATCTACCTGAAGACAGTTCTGAAAGATCCAAACCCTTGGACGGTGACGATCCGGCTTTTACATCAATAGCGGGTGGCGTTAAAGAATGAATACCTCCTACACCTTCTGTTCCCGCCCCTTTTCTTTCAGATGTTGTTGGTAATGAAAGCGTATATTGATTTAACTTTTCTTGTCGTTGATCATCCGCTAGTTGCTTTTCCCAAGCTACAACCTCTGGTGATTTTTTAGTGAGATTCTGCCACGGTGCTCTTTCCTTTTGCTCCGACTCAAACAATTTATCTATTCCTAATATTTTAGCCATTCCCATTCCAGGTATCAAATTTTTCCAATCAAATTTAGCTGGATCATCTATAAAAAGATCTGGATCATAATCAAGTTCACTTAATCTTCCTATTTGAACACCAGTAACAGGATCAATACCTTTCGGTCCTTCATTCAGATCATCATCGGGTTGCCAAGGTACTCCCTTCTTTTTCTTTTTAATTGGAGCTACCCCTAAAGTATCAGAGATATCAGATATAACTTCAGCATGTCTATACTTTGCAGGACCAAAAAAGGTAGCTCTACCAGCTAAGATATCCTCTATCGTAGCACCAGTAGGAGTATGCTCTAAGACTTGTTCAGCTTCAACGTCTTCTCCTACCTCTCCACCAGTGGCATACTGTCGTAATGCAGCCTGTCCTACAGGTGTAGCCATGAGAGCATTAACAATCCCCCCATTAGCAAACTGTTTAGGTTGTCCTAGTATTTCCATCTGTTGCTCTTCCATTACTGCTGGTTGCATTGGTTGACTCATTGAACCTCTCCATTGTCCAGTGAAAGGATGAACTGGATTTCTCGCTGGCATATTTGTTCCCATCTGAGGTACAGGAATACCCTGTTGTGGCATAACTTGTTCTCTTTGAGGTCCAGCAAATAACCCTGCTAGTCCTGCTACTTGTGGATTAGTCCCTAAAGTTTGCGGAGGTCTTGCTTGTGGATTGTGAGGATTTCTTTTACCACCTCCCCATTTTCCAGGTCCACCAGGATTAACAACATCCATTACTCTTGGTCTATGTGGGCGTATACGAAGTTGACGCATAATCTGATTTAAATTATTATTATTACTAGCTATCCCTTCTTGAAATTGATTATCCGTATGATCAAACCGTGGCAGTATAGCCTCCATAGTCTCACCAGCCACTTCATCTGGTAACTTTTCAGATAGCTTATTGATACGATCTATTACAGGTTGATATAGAGGAGTAGACGGCCCAACTGGTTCTGGAACTTCAGTTGTTTCAGTTGTCTCTGTAGTTTCTACTTCTTCTTCAGGCTGTGGAGTAGCACGTACATCGTTCTCACTCTTCCACTTACCCCCTTCTACACCTCCAGCTACTCGTAAGGTAACTGGAATATCTTGTCCTCCTGCACACATTATCTTTCTCCTGTCATAGCCCCAGCATAGCTACGATATACCTCTTTTAGTTCTCCAAGAGCTTCTCGTACTGGTGGTTGTTGTCCTGTAGTTTCTTTAATAAATTCCCCTGCTAAAATAATATCTTTTGTTACAGGTGGAGGTGGAATATATCTTCCTTTTTCTATCATGTTTCTAATCACAGGTTTAGTGAAAGACTTAGGAAATAATCCACCTTTAGTCAAAGATAAATAGATAGTTTTATTATTCATACCAGCACTCTTAGCGGTAGTAATTAAATCAAATAATTTTTCTGCCTGTTCAAACTGTCTTTCTAAAGAAGTTTTATATGCTTCAGTAATATCATCAACTGTTTGTGGTTGCATCTCTCTTACAGCATCTTGAAAAGTCCCAGTACTTTCTTTCATATTCTGCGCTATTTCTTTTACTTTAAAATTTAATGCTTGACGTAAATTATAATGGCGTGGTTTAATACCAGTAAGACCAGCTATCTCATCTGTTAAGAATAATTTAGTACCAGCTTTACCTTTCTTAACACCAACTCTTGAAGGACCAAAAGCAGTTATACCAGCCATTTCTTTACGATCTAAATTCGTAGCCGTTACCATATCTTTAGCAGTCTTTACAAATCCAGGTTCATATGCAGCCCATAATTGCTCTACACCTTTACCTAATTTTTCCATTGCTGTATCAGTCTCACCAAATACAGGTCTGCCATACCTATCAGTATTCATAAAGATATTTCCTAAAGCCTCTGCAAACATAGATGGACCTAGACTTTCTTTAATTGGTTTAACCATAGAATTAAAAAATGCTTCTTCTACTCTTTTATCATCCCTTACACTAGGATCAAAGATAGCTTCTATAGCTGCATCTAATGGCTGATGCATCTTAGCCCAAGGATTAATATAATCTAAATTAATTTTAAATCCTTCACCTTTTTCATTAGGCTCATCAAGATATAAAAAGTTAGCATTACGCTCCCATTCTGGTGATAGCTTACGCATAGCCATCTCTTTACTCATAGGCATTCCAGGCTCATGCTCATCTAATCCTAATGCATATGCTGACATTCCTGCCGTACCTGCTGCTGCACTTTGCATAGATATAATTGAGCCTATTCGTTTCATACCCAAAAGAAATTGTTTTCTACCTTTAAGTCTACCACTATCAGTACGTTCCCCTAATTTCATTTGACGTATACCATCACGAGCATCTCTAATACCACCATTAAAGATATTCTTAGATGTACGTAGCATCTCTGTAGTAAATGCTAGAAAGTCTGCCGCTGGTGCAAGACGTACATATTTAATAAACTGTGGAACAGCCGCATAATTTTGCATATGATCTGATACTTTACTTGCAGCATACTCATCCAATCTAGTTATTTCTATAACATCATCAGGATCAGCAGCATCTCCCCCTCGTATTTTTCTTACAACTTCATCAGGATTAATACCTTGTTCTTTTAATATTTCTCTATAACTTTCTTTCTCATTTCTAAAAGCTAATTCTTTCCACATATCATCCATTGATTGATATAATTTTACAGCCTGAGTATTAAGTTTCTTGGCTCTAGCTTTAAGTCCAGATTCAGTTTTTACAGATGGTGAAGATAACTCCCAAAAAGATTTTTGTCCAGCATCTTTTAATGCCCCTCTAAATGCACCAAGTTCCGTACCAGATTGTATATAACCTAATGCTATACCTTTTTGTATATGATCTCTCAAGTCTTTATCTGACCATTTACTTAAACCACGAGCTACATCCATGATACCTTTTATATGCCTTGGTCTAACATATCCTGCACCAAAAGCCATCATACCAGAACCTAAGAAGTTACGAGCAATAGCAGTTGGACTCCACACAGTTTTAGCTGCACGAGTATGACCTTGTAACATAAGATAAGTTCTAGCTGCTTTACCAAAGCTTCGTGCTATCTCATTACCCTCCTGAATAAATGCTCCTATTTCAGGAGTAGCATAAAGACTTTCCAAAGGTTTAATTAATCCTACACCTTCACCTAATGGACGTTCTATTCCTGTTCCATGTGGCATGAATGAAGTAAGTTTAGTTGGCGTAACTCCCTGTTCAGATATCTCACGTAGGGTTCCAGCACCAGGAACTTCTCCAGCTTTTATTCTTTTAGCAATTTGATTTTCATAATCAAAAGTTGCAGCCGTTTGATATAACTTTAACATAGTATTTGCATAGTTAGCAAATGGATCTTTATATTCTCCCATTAGTTCTCTAATTGTATTAGGTATATCTTTTCGTTTAGTTAAGATTTTTAATGGAGCTTTTCCATACTGATCTAGTTTAGAAAAAGCTGTCATTAAATCATCGTGACTATTTACAGAAAGGATAGAAGTAATCTGTTCATCTATATACCCTCCCTTTCCTGTATAAGCATCTATTAACTGTTGTTCCTTTTGAGTTAAAGCTTTGCCTTCATTCTTTTTAAGAAGGGCATTAGCAAATCTCTGGTTCTTTTGTGCAATCTGTCCACGTAAGAAATCTTTAGCCTTACTTATAGCTAATCGCCCTTCTGGACTTTGTTGCCATTTAACGGAACCCCAATCAGGATTATCATAAATTTCATATTGCCTTGTTACATACAGTTCGGGTTCCCCATCTGCCTCCATTGACTTTGTTATCTTTTGAAATAAATCAGAACCTTCTTTAACTGCCCCCAATCCCCCTGCTTCTTCAGTATCTACTAATAGCTTTTGATAATATTTAACATCATTACGCATAGCATTAATTTGTTCTATAGTTTCTCTCCCTGCTTTCTCACCAATTTCTCTTAATGCATCTGAGTCTCCTGCCCAAGCTTTATTAATAGTTTGAAAGAAACTTTCAGGTATATCTTTTAAAGGGCCAACCTCTTTCTTCAAAGCTGTTTTTAGATTATTAAATCTATTATGAACAATACGTTCTCCACTTGCTAATGCAGCCATACGCCTTCTAAGAAGATCAGATACCCTTAGATCACCTAATGCTGCTGCTTTATCGGCTCCTCCTCCTGCCCAAAACCCCCGTTTAAATATAGCCATGATTTCATCTTTATAGGTACGGGGAATACCTGAAGGACTAGCTTCTAATCGCATAGGTTCTGAATGTTTTCTCCCAATAAGTTTATTAGTACCTAATCGTTTACTACGAGCAACTGTAATTCCTTCTTGATTAAAAATATCCTGTATTTCTTCAATAGAAAGATTTTCTTTCTTTTGTTTATTAGCATTATATTTCATTTTTTCAGGGGTCTTAGTTGGTTCTTTATCAGGTAGTTTTATATTCTCTCTTTCTTTCCTGGTCCGTGCTCTGATACCATCAAAAGTAATATCAACTATACCACCCACTTCTAATTCTTTACTAGCTTGTTGTGCATTTTCAATAACAGTATCTGATCCTTCTTTTGATAAAACATGAGAAGCAGTACGAGCACCAGGAGTAATAGCTTGATTAGCTAATGTCTCCTGCATATGATCATTCTTTAATAGAGCTTTTCTTCGACCAATCTTTTCTGCTAGTTTAGGCATACCCCTACCTAAACCACCACCAAAGACTACCCCTATACCAGTAGCTAATCCTGTTTGTAAGGGATCATATTCATCCTGTCTTTTTAAATCTATATTAATATCTTGCAGCATAGCATCAGCACCACCAGCATATCCAGCACCAACTACTGCACCACTTTTAGTTTGAGCTTGTGCAACTTTTCTAGCTGCTTCTTTTCTAGCTCCCTGTAAAGTTTCTTTTTGTAATCCTTTAGTAGCTCCTTTCTGAGCCACTTCTTTAGCAGCTTCTTCAGATAAACCACGTTTCATTAATGCTTTCTTTAACTGTTCTTTAATCTGAAACTTAGCAGCTATTCCAGCAGCTTTATTGCCGAACATCTTAGCTATAGTTCCTGTTCCCATAGTAGCTATAATACTACCCCATGTAGTAGGATCTTGGGCCATATTCTTTAAAGCTCTAAAGAAAGACATGGTATCGGCATCTGTATTCTCATACATATCCATACTATCTGCCCAAGCTTTTTGTACTTCTGGATCAAGATCATCAGCTTTAGATGCCATCCATGCCATACTAGACATATCAAATCCTAGTTCTGAATGACGATCCTTTAACCAATGCGCTAAGTCTTTCTTACTACCTTTAAACTTTTCACCTTCTTCTGATTCATAAATAGTAGAAGCATTACGTAACCAATCCTGATTAGTATCTAAGTCTTCCATTTGGAAAGAAGT
>Ga0255047_10002148_pt1 | contig 13271 bp, 3 predicted proteins | sample JV7_2_1_MG_FD_183640 | JGI IMG/M metagenome (GOLD analysis project Ga0255047, IMG submission 183640) | Seawater microbial communities from Jervis Inlet, British Columbia, Canada - JV7_2_1 | ecosystem: Environmental > Aquatic > Marine > Inlet | place: Canada: British Columbia | collected 2016-10-06
CATGCAGTCTGCGCTCAAAGTCTTTTGCGATGCCCATTTGGACCTTGTTTCCAAGATCAGAATACAGCTTCAGAAAGCGCGATTTCGCTTCTGAAACCGTCTCGCCTTCCTGAACATGCTCTTGCAGTTCAACTGGCACAGCATCAGTCTTCACCCGCGCCTCTAGCTTGGCTTGAACACCCTCCAGACCCTCACCTACTTTGCGAAGGGTGGATTGCTCTGGTCGATCGCGGTAAACGATCTTTTCAACAATGCGCTCAACAGGGACTTCGACGCGCTCTGTAACCACCTGAACGCGCGGGGCGGACTCTGGAATCCCGTACAGCTTAACCCGCTCTATACGCTTTCTGCGCCGATCTTCTTGCGGCTCGCCGGGCGTGTATTTTAGTTCTTGAGGTATGATCATTTTAAAAAGTCCAGAATTATTTTTTCAGCATGGCTTTACGTTGCAATCAGGCCATGCGTGCGCAGGGCGGACAAAACAGAGTCAATCTTGACGTTTAACTCAGCAAAGTTCCCGTTAATATTTGCGTCCGCCGATGTGCCGCTAATGGCTGAAAGCGTGCCATCAGTGGTTCCACCCGTGGAGTCTGTTAAGCTTGATATAGCAGCGCCTTGAGTACCTAAAACTTGGGTTCCACCAACTTCGTAAACACCTGACGGAACATTCACATTTCCTGTCCCATCACATTGCAAGTGATCTATATTATTTGTGCGGAAGCTAAGTGCGTTCCCAACCACTGAAATTTCAGGCTCATTCGCTCCCAGTGACGTTCCAGACGCCACCAGCCGTAGTTTGCATGTCGACGCCGTACTCGTAAATCTAGCTGGCACATTGTTTGACGACTGCACCTCAAACTTGCGTGTCGGGCTGGACGTGCCTACGCCTACGGAGCCAGTTGAGCTATTATAGATCAGACCGTCCGTATCGACGGCAAGGTCTGAGAAAACAGCCGCATAACCATCACCGTTGGTCGCTAAATCACCTTGGTTGTTCCATATGTTTAGCTGCCCGTCATCTGAAAAGACCAAAGTGTTTGTAGTGTAATCACAAACATCCCATGCGGTGCTAGAAACCAGAATATTTCCGGTAACAACGTGGTATCCTGACAAGCTGTTTCCACCTGACTTTACAGCCAGAATAAACGGAGCATCCGGTGACCGTTCATCTTCAGCAAAGTTGTTTGTGATCAGGACGTTTTCACCACCAATACTTACTTGTGTTCCGATACTAATATAGTATCCACCAGATCGGGTGATAGCGTCACCCGAAATCGGCGCTGCTCCAATGTTGAATCCAAATCGTTCGGCAAATGGTCCATATGGGACATTGCCAACAGACGCAGCGTAGCAGTTTCGGAACGTGTTTCGATTGATGGTGACGTTCTTTACGCCTGCGGCTGCGATAGCACCTTCGTCAATCTCTTCAAAGAAATTGTCTTCAATTGTAATATCACGCGCGCCCGCGTTCAGCTCGATCGCGTATGAGGCAACATCAGTTAGTATACCGTTGCGGAAGGTGTTGCCGCGAATAATGGCATTGGCGTAAATCCGATCACATCCAACCTCAACAGCACCCGCTGTCGCTGCATCTACAGAAACACTTGTGACTGTAAGGAATCGACGATTTGACCGCGCTTCACCAGCATTTGCACCTGTGAAAGCGTCCGTTATCACTACCCCTCGCGCGTCCGTGCCAGTAATGGTAAAAGTTCGTGCCGTTTCGTCAGACACAGACGTTACTGTTACCGTTCGGGCATTGGTAAAGTAGGCGACGCCAGACGAGACGCGGACACCATCGAGCGCAATTGAACCTGCGCCCACAGGTGTCGTGGAAGTGACAATACCGTCAGCATCCGTCGATGCTAGGTTAAGCGAGCCAGCAAAGATTGCCGCTTCGCCATACCCGTCGATAATGTTATTCTCAATCAACCCGCCCGCGAGCGAGTTAAAAATAACAAACCCCCGTTCAAGTTTGGTGGCGACGTTATTGCGCACACACAAACCGTCGCTTTCAGCAAAGAAGGCCTGATCCCCTGTCGTTGTGCCGAGGCTTTGTGACCAGATTGGGAAAAATGGGCCGTCATTCTTACCTACATCTTCAAACACGCAGTTTTCTAAAGTGAAACCAATACAGCCCCGGTCATTAAAGCCTGTGCCTTTATGGTTTTTAACGTACAGACGGTTAATCGTTACCGCTCTGGCTTTATCAAAGTTAGCAAGTGTTTTGACAGTGGCATAGTTTGGATTACGTCGCCCCGCAGAGGCGGCTGACCCGCTATCATATTCCTCGATACCAACCTCAACGGTGCTTGCTGTGTTACCAGACGGTGTAACAGATGTGACCGTTTTAAACCACTCAGACCCTTCTGCGGTGCTTGCGTTCGCGCCCGTTATAATTTCACTTAAGGCGCTACCCTCAAAATCAGTTCCGACAACGGTAAACGTAATGCCACTATCGTTGCCAGCCGACACAATGCGCACCCGGCGCGCTGCCGCAAACGTAGTGGCTGTTAAGACTTTAGCCACAGGCATCGTTGTGTTCGTTAGAGTGAGGGCCGTCGCCGCCGTGCCAGACTGCGCCGTAGCGATGTAGTCATCGTCTACAATGTTGGCTGAACCTGAGTCCCCAATGCCGCCACCGTTCGCAGTATAGTCGTTTTCAGGGTCCGTGATGGCGGTGTTATCATTCCAGTTTTGAAGCCAGCGCTCTACCGTCTGGTTTGATGCATTACCGTCAATGGTGAAATCTTCGAAGACAACATTCGCGCCGTAACGCAGTGAGCTAGACACGGACGAAGCCAGAGCAAACATCGGGCTGGATGGCGAGCTAGAGGCTGGCAATTTTAAAATAGAAACGTCAGCGCCCAGCCCTTTAAGGGTCAGTTGAGACACTAAATTAATGTCATCAACCAGCATTACGCCTTCGGGTAGTTCAACCACGCCGCCGCTATAGTGTGTCTCAAGAAAATCAATAGCCGCTTGAAGCTTCGTACTATCGTCCGTAACGCCATCAACTGCCGCACCAAACCATAGAGGTGATGCTACGCCTTCGGGAGCTTTGCGAATCCACCGCCCTGCACCACCCGCGTCTGGTTGGATATAAAACCCGTTATCGTCAGATGTAGCGTCCGAGCTATCCCATATAAAAAGCCCGCCGCCACCATCACCTAGAGTCGTGTGCGCTTTAACCTCAATGGCTTCATTTACGCCACCTGTGAGCGCGCTGAGTTCCACAATGGTGTCCACCATGCCCGTTTTGCTTGCCACCGTGGCGGCAGATGCCGCTGCCTCTGCTGCCGAATCCGCAGCGGCAGAGGCGGCTGTCACAGCTTGCCCGATGGTGTTTGAACCGCTTAGGTCCGCAGCCACCACGCCAATAGTATCTGAGCCATTTAGGTCTGCCCATACACCATTAATAGCGACAGTATCATCAGCAACCGTAACTACTTTTGTAGAAATGCCCGCAACTACGACTGTTTCAGTATCAATATCAGCAACGGCTTCTACACTATCACTAATGCCCGCAACGGTTGATATGTCGCCTATAACCGGATTGACCGCCTCAATGGCGTCCAAAAGCCCCGCCGTGGGAGTATCGCCAACAGGCAGAAGTGCCGCACGGGCGATCTTGTCATTCAACTGCTGTATTTGCAGCGTTGTCCGGTCCCGCGCGTCATTCAACACAGTTGGATAAAAGCCGCCCGCATTTGTGAATGCAGCCTCTTGCGTGTAGTCAACGTCAGAAACAATAAAGACGGTTTGTGTCGCCGTTGGCGCTGTAACCATTGTCACATTACCGCCCGGACTTGCCTCTTGGTCCGCGTTTAAAGTGACTGTGTAATTCGTTGTAATCGTCAGAACAGTTTGAACATCAGACTCCTCACGGATAACTTGCAAATCCGCCTGAGAAAAACATTTAAACGAAAAGGAAAATACAGTCGTTGAGCCGTTACCCGTGAAAGGTCCGGCCAGCGCGCTCTGCGTGGCTATTGTCATGTTTTAGATTCCCGTTGGTGTAGAGGGCGCGGAAATGCCGCTTAGTGAAAAGTCGATTGAACTTAGTTCAGATTCAATCTGATCAGCCTTTAGGCCAAGATACGCAACTGACGCTGCGAACAGGATAAAAAACAAAACAATCCAAATACGAATCTCGCGCTTAGACATCAGTTATCGTCATCCGGTCCAGTAATAAGAGCCTCATAAAGCGTAGGATCATCATCTTCCGCAAGCGTTTTTTCAATTCGAGCGATCTGCAAGGTTCCAGGAATGCCAAACAAAAGACCTAGCCCAGTCCCCGCCGCGCGCACGCCCGACCGAACCGCCTCTGCATCCAGCTCGCCCTCTGCAAAGTAATCATGGCCAGCAGAAAAGAAGCGCTCAGCCGCCTGTGACAAATCTGACCCGGCCTGCAATGACGAGGGGCCACTGTCATATTTGCTAAAGAATGGCGACAAACCAGGAACCATGCCTATGACGTTGCGCTGCATCAGCATCAGTGTGTTCTGCCAGTATGGATCTTCTTCGTCTCCGAACCCGTCTCGGATTAATGCCTCAACCATGGACGCTGCGACATTCAATAAAATGAAATGCTTAAACACCTGAAACACGCGATTAAAGTTTTGCGCCTTTGTGATGTCATTTCGAGCGATACCGTACATGTTCGAGACATAGCCCCACATGAAGGTCAACAGTCGCTCCATCTCCGGCCCACCCTGCAAAACAGACTGATCAAGCTCCAATCCAGAGCCTTGCGTGGTCGCAACCGCCCGATCAGCCTCAAGGATCGCCTCGCGCTCGCTTTTACCCTGATCAAGCGCCTGGTTATAAATCCCCATCCAGAGCGGCCCAGAAACACTGTGCTTCTCAATAAAGGCCATGAGCCAATAACCAGCGCCCTGAATCTTGCCGAACCGGCTCTGCACCGCGCTTTTCCTAATCCGCTCATGCGCCTCGCGGTTAATCGTGTTCTCACGCTCACGCATGAAAACCGACTTTTCGTTAATCGCCTTCGATGCCTTGATCATGCTGAACGGGCCAAGCCCATAATACGCAGCAATTCCACGCGCGACCGGCGCAAATCCATAACGCGGAATAACCGTCTGGAAGTAAGAGATTGGCGCAAGAATGGCCGTTGTTACGTTCAAACCAAGCAAAGCCACCGAGGCATTCACCCGTCCCGTTCGGATCAGGTTCTCAAACGCATTGTCAGCGCGCCGTGTGCCGACAACAGAGCGTTTCAAAATTTCCTCTAATGGTTTCAGATACTCTTTACCTTGCGTGCGCGTGATGGCCTCTCGGATAGAGGATCGCTGCAACAGGCGAGACACACGAGACGCAGGCTCGCGCATGTAAATGTCATTCGTGACCTGATCAATATGCTCAAGAATTACAGTCAGATCGAGACGCAAAGGGCGTTCTACATTCTGTTGGCGCTCTTTCAAAAACCCGCGATTGGTCGAGGCCCGCGTTGCCATACCATTGACGCCCTGCTTCCATTCTTCAATCACGTCCTGGCGCTCAAGGTCGGTATTGCGCATAAATCCGCGATCATATTTCAACGGATAATAGCCGCCGCGATATGTCCCGAACTTCGTCTGAACAGATGACGCCTCGACTTTTTTAGGTGAAACCCCCGTTTCACGATATTCGACCGCAGACGCATCTGCCCACATCGTGTTTAGCAAGTCCCAAATGTCTTGCGCTGCATCCCAGTGACGCTGCTCAAGATGTTCTGCCAACATCGCTTCAATCGCCGCCATATCGCCATTCATCGACGGATCAGAGACCAAACGGTCACGGTTTTGATCGGTCCCCATATTCAGCGCAACCGACAAGACTTGGCTAAAGCGAACATTGCCATCTTCAATCACCGGCGCATTAACGCGCCTGTTCAATTCGCCTTGCGTGATTTTGTGCTTTTTCAGAATGTCCTTCAGACGATCCGTCATGTCCTCGCGGCGCGCGTTGCGATCCTGTAGCGCCTGGCGGAGCGGTGTTTCAAATGCCTCTATAATCTTGCCAACCTTGCCGCCTTGCAGCGCCTCGATCAGGAATGGCCAGCGCATAAACAAGGCATCAAAATTGCGCAACGTGCTTGTAAAATTCTCTAACAGTGATGGATTGCGCGTTTCGCGCTTTTCCTTGCCCGTATAGTTTTGCGTAATCTCATCAGCCAGCTCTTGCGCCTCAGCACGGAAGGCTTGCATGGCTTCTTCGCTTTGCTGACGCCCCAGCTTGCTCAGGTTTTTCACCGCATCGCGAAACTCTCTGAATTGCTCCAAGGTCATGCGCCGACGAAGCGGCAGGTCATTGCCCGCAACAACTGCGCTCGGCAGCACAACAGAATAGCCCTCACCGGACTGTGCATCTGCAAACTCATTCAGAGCCTTGATAACATCGCCTGCATTCTGCGCCCCTGGCAGGCTCATCAGCTCGCGTATTTTCGTGATATAGGCAGGCGCGATCTTCTTCGGGTCAAGCTTTCGATGCGCCGCAAACTTGGCAAGGAAGCGATTAGCCTTCTCAATCTCTTCACGCGCCTTAAACGCCCGGCGCGCCATCTCATGCTGCAACATGGCTTGATGCGTATAGCGCAAGGCATCATCCCACTTGCCGCGTGCTGCCGCCCGTAGCGCCTTCTTGTGGAGATTACGCGCCGTTATCGCATATGTGCCGGGCTTAATGACCTTATCGATCGGCAGATCATTGATCCGGCGTTCGGCTTCCCGGCGAATAGCCACCAATGGAATAGCCTGCTTAGCAGCCTTTTCAGCCAATGCATTGCGCTCGGCTTCCATCATCCGAATGGTCGGCTCATTGAACACCGCTTCCATTGCTTCAGCCTCAATCGTGCCATCGCGAAGCATGTCGCCGTATTTATCGCCCATGATCTTCTTCACGGTCTCACGCACCATAACTTCCGGCTTCGGCACTTTCGCCACCGCCTTAAACATCTCATCTGCCGACGCAAAACCCATCTCTGCCGCAACCATATCAGGATGTTCACCATTCTCCGACGTGTTCAGCTTCGTACCGGCTGGCGAGTGTGCGGCATCCAGTGAGCGGCCACCCTCACCAAACGCAGCTAGGGCCTTATATTCTGGCCATTCTGCCATCTGCGCACGCACCATGTCCTCGACGCGCTCAGCTTCTTCCTTATAAGCCTTTTTCTCGCGGCGCTTCACTTCCGCCATATGCTTTTTAAACAGCTTGTCACGAGCAACAGCCCCGGCCTTGCGGGCGTGTTTCGCATACTTTTCAACCTGTTCTGGCGACATGATACTCTGCATAACCTTCGAAAGCGTGCCGACATACTGACCTTGCGCCATGTCAATTTCGGCCTCAGTCGCAAGCATCCGATCAAAGATGTCGCGCGCTTCCGGCTCTAGGCTGCGCAACTGGCCCCTTAAACGGCGGTAGACATCCGTAATCCACTGGCGGAAACTATCGAACGCCGGTCTAAGCTCAGCGCTTGGTGCGACGCCTTCGCGCAAATATGCCTCAAAGCTTTCTGCAAACTTCTCATGCTGCGCAACGGTTAGCTTTGCTCCCGGCTCAACCTTGAGCCACTTGCGAATAGCGGCCATACGTTCCGCAATCACCTCACTCTCGCCCTCAAGCGCGGCATACAGCTCTAGGAAGATGTGAGCGCTTTCGTGCATAAAGGTGGATTTGTCTTTGGCATTGTTTAACCGAACAATGACATTAGGATCAGAAAGCACACCTTTGCCTGGAATGAGAACCGAACCGCGCGGTTTTTTGCCCTGAAGCTGGAATAACAGCTCGCGCTGTTGCGGCTCGATCCGTGTTAGGCTGACATCACTTTCAGAAACAGCTCGCCCATCTCCAGAAGCTCCAGATCCTCCTCCGTCTCCGGCCTGTTCGCGTCCGCCCTCCTGATAATCCCCTACGCGCCCTTCCGCCCATGTCCACTCAGGCATGAGGCCAGTCTTTTGCTCAGCAAAAACCGTGTCTTCCACTTTCGCCGTGCGGTTAGTCTCGCCATAAGGGCCAAAGTTCAGCCAGCTATTCTGGCCGCGCGTCTCAGACGTCATCGCCTTAATGGCGGAGCCTGTGAACAATCGGACGTGCGCCTGCCATGCATTTTCTTCGCCGCGCGCGCGGAAAGATGCGCCCTCTAGGCCGTGTCCAAAGGCATCATGCACGGCGCGGAACAGGTCGTTGGCGACGACTGGCCGCATAACGCCATCCTGATCTGGCCATTGCAAACCCGTGTCGGCGAGCATCGGGTTGTCGGCCAAAGCGACAGCCGTGACACCCTCGGTTCCGTAGCCGTCATATGTGCCATAGACCGCCATTCGTTTGTTGTTGCGCAGATCGCGCATGGCGGCTGATGGGTTGCCTGCGTAGGGGTCGGATGCGCCGTCAAAAAACGTGAAGACGTAGCCCGCTTCGATAAGAGCATCGTACTGCGCGCGCGTTTGGCGAATGAGATTTGCGTAGGCCTCTTGCACCGCAGGATCGTTCGGCGCGTGCGGCATGTCTTCGTAGGCCTGCGCGATACGCGCCGCCCGCTCCGGGTCTACATCGACGTATTCGGCTTGTCGCTTGAGGGGGATGCCGTTGTCGCTGGCGTATTGCTCTGCGGCGGAGACAAGCTCCGCGATTGGCCCCTGTAAATTCCTTGGCGCACCCTCAAGCGGCGCAAGGCTTCCGCCCTGATCTCGTCCGCTTCCGTCTCCGGCGCGTTCGGGTCCGCTTCCGTCCTGTTCGCGTACGCCTTTCGGAGCATCTGCACTTGCAGTTCCGCGTTGGCTTTCTGTTGCTTGTCCATCAATGCCTCGTTTCTTGAGCGCCACACCAGCAGCACCAGAAAAGTTGGTGCTTTCAGCAGACACGCCCAGATTGCGATAAAGTCTTTGTTCAAAGTACCACAATGCGGCCTGCATTGCACTAGGCTCAATTCCAGCCTCATTCGCGGCGTCTGTTACAAGGCGCTTGATAGTGGCGCGTTCGGCCCGCCCCCTCACGTCTGATGCGATCTCGCCCTTCTCTGCCTGCTTCGGCGGAACATCCATTAGTCGCCCAATATAACGATTGTAGGTGCGCGCCATCCAGAGATCGACCGTCACTGCGGATTGATCAATGCCAACGCTATTCTGCATAAAGTCCCCAACCTTGGGGCCAAACATGTAGATGCCAGCCTCCTCGTCTTTCAGGTTCAGCTCGCTTGGCGTGTACATGCTAAGCCGTGGCTTCTCGACAAACAGCCCGGACGCCTTGCGTATTTCAGCCATATCCCGCCCAGACTGTGGTGTGCGCAACCAGAGCAGCGCTTCTTCGACGCCCATAGTGTCGATCAAGTGCTGAAGCAATTGCAGCCCAGTCGTGTGAGAATTGACACCATATTGCTTGCCAGTCGGTTTACGCAGCTCAATCCTTCCCTCGGCGGACCAAGACCGCATCGCCAGAACAGCATTCTCCCAGTTAGCGATTGGCTTCTGCTGCGGAGAAAGCAGCGCCGTCACAGTTAGGAACAGATCACGGAAAACCTGATCAGACATCTCTGGGTAAATCTGACTTGTCAGCTCAACCGCTGTGTTGATGTCATCCGTGTACCAGCCTTCGCCGTTGTCAGGCTGCTCCATTTGCTCGCGGTAATCTTCGAGCAAGCTCTCCAGCATCGTCGCATAGTCATCATCATTGTTCGGATCAAGTTGCCGACCATAGCGCTCCATGTGGCGCTCAGTGAGCATTCGACCAATATCGCCGTTTAGCACCCGGCCACCCGGTCCCGTGCCTTCAGGGCGTGCCTTTGGCATCTGTAGGTCTACTGCCGATTGCGCCAACAGGTTCGCACTATCGCTAAAGTCAGGATCAAAGGCTGCGTGGATAGAGCGGATGTTGGAGGGGTCGAAAATAGCAATAGTCTGCTCACCAGAATATTCCACAGCCTTGACGCCATCAAAACCATTTCTTTTCATCCAGCCATAAACGGCATCACTCTCAAGCAGCCCGTAATCGCCCTCAGATAGAGAAGATTTTATGCTTGCCGGACCCATAAGGGAAGATGGTAACATGCCATCCTCACTCATCATGGCGTTAAATAACTTATCTACATGATCTTGATTATTGAAATCCCAAAAATTGCCGCGAACGTAAAGCCCCATTACCCGCGAACCGTCCCGAACTTTTGCAAAATCATTTGCTGTTTTTGGCTTTATAGCCAAGTAAATAGCATCCCCGCCCGTCATTCGTTGCGTTACACTTCCCGGCAGTGAAAACGCATCAAACTCCGCATTTGTCCCATGATACAGCACCGTCTCAGTATCAAAACCCATCTCAGCCGCCCGTGCCATACGAGCCTCTTTCGACATGTCTAGGCCTTTGGCCTTGGCACGGAGCCATTCAGCGGCTTCGCCTCGGTCTGAGCCTTCGTAGCCAGCTTCAGCGGCTTGATCCATGACCTCGCCTTCAGGGCGCTCAAACTGCGCGTCATAAGCATCAAGCTCAGCCGCATAGACCTCGCCCTCCCCAACAGGATAAACCCGCTCGCCGGATAAGTCCCGCTCAATCAGATCAAGCAATTCCTGCTCATCGCGGATCTCATAGCCGCCCTCTTCAGTCGCGGCCTTGAAAATCTCATCCAGCGTCACCCCAGAGGCATTATTGATCAGGCCTGGCACCCGCTCACCGAGACGCGCATCGACCTCGCCCCGCATTTGACCTGCACCATCTTCGCCAAAACTCTCTCGAATACCACCAAGCCCGCGCACAAAAGAATGCAGCGTCTGGGGTTCTTGTGGCTTTGGCAGGCGTTGGGCAGGCTTAGGATTGACCTGCAAACCAAGGCGCTCAAACACAGCCCCCTCATCAACACCCGCCTCTGCAAGCTGGCGAAAAAATGCGCCCCACACGATACCTGCGGCCTCTGCCTCGCCCTGCCCACGCCCCGCACCCAGCAGTTGTTCTGTTACAGCGGCCTGCACCCGCTCAAAGCCTTCAAGGGATTGTTCCTGCTCCTTGAAGCGCTCAAAAGCATCTCGGAAATCAACGGCATTTACCGCATCTGATGCCTCAACCTCTCGCTCCATTTCACGCAATGAAGGAATTTCCGGCGCGCGCTTGACGATCTTGACCCAATCCTCAAAGCCTTCCTGGACGGATAGGATTTTAGCCGCCTCGGCCTCAATATCTTCTCCGTTCATGGCCCGCTCGACATCAGCCTCGCTTAAGCCAACCTCATCCATGCGCTGCATGAACTCTTGCGGGTTAGACTGATAAAGCTCGACCAGATCCTCGCCATGCAGGATGACCTGCTCGCCCTCACCGGCCTCATTCAGAAACGCCTCAACCGCCTCACGCGAGCGCTGAAACACCGGAGATTGTTCGATTATATCGCGAATATCTTGCAACTCTTGCGCAGCCTTCTTTGCTTGCTGGCCACGTGACCGCCCTGGCAGAGCAACCTCAACTAATGCCTGAAAGATTGCCGCCGCGGTTCCCGCTGTGCCAGCCTGCTCAATAATTCCGTCGAAAACACCAGCCTCTTCGTCAAATGTTGTCGTGATCAGGTTTTGCAGAACACCTTCAACCGATTCCTGCACCGCCTCTTCGCCCGCCTGTCCCACGATTCGGGCAAAGGCATTACTCGTTACACGGTCGCGCGCTTCTCGCGGCAAGGCCCGCATAATCGAGCCAAGACGCATATACTCCGACAGGGCGGTGACAGATGCCCCAGACGCCAATTCAAGGGGTCTTTCATCAGGACTAATTCCAACACGGCGCAAGGCTTGAGCCTGTTGATCGGCACCTTGCCCAGCAAAAAGCCCTGTCGTCGCCCCCGGACCCGCCGCTAGGGTCACGCCAACCGCGCCGACAATCTGCCCCAAAGCCCCCGCAACCCGATCGGCGATACTTTGCTCATCTGGCGCGATAATCTCGCCAAGCTCAGCCACTCCGCCGCCTGCCGTCCGTAAATAGTTCGCTGGCGTGAAGGCTTTCAATCCTGGCGCATATTCAGCCTCGGCCTCATTTATCGCCGCCAAGCCCTCGCGTAGCCCCGGCACCATGTTAGCGCCTTTGCTCATAAAGGCATCGTAGGCACCAAATAGTTCACCAATTCCGCGCACTCCAGCGCCAAACATGCGAACGCCCTCGCCCGCCATTGAGCGCGGCATACTCACAACCGGATTGTTTACCCAAGGATTGCCGCGCGATGCCTCGCGCCGCTTGATATAAGCCCGCTCGATCTCTGCAAAACTTGGGATGCTATCTTTGCTCTCAGCGGCCCGGTACGGATCAGAAAAGTGCTTCGCAAGCTTTGGCAGCTCGCTGAATAGCGTATTGCGCTTATGTTCTTCTTCGCCCTGCTCAAGTTCATCCAAATGCGTATCAACAAAGTCCGGCTTCGCGTTCATGCGGTCAGCTAGGCTAATCACCTTGCTCGCACGATCGGGCTGAATATCCCGCCCGACATAAAGCCCGCCCATAGCACTGTTGGCCTGGCGAGACTTTTCACGCGCAATAATAGATTCAGGGGTCGAGATACCCTCTTGCCCTTGACCTGTCTTGCGCCGTTTTTCCCGTTCAATAATTTGATCTGGCGTCACTGGGACTGCTCCTGCATCGACATAATCATGTCAGTGATCGATTCATCGCTTGGATCATTAATCCCGTTTATTCGAAAATAGGCCATCGCCATCGAGTAAGATGCATTCAATTTGTCTTCGGAAATCGTAGTAATTTTATCGGTGCTTCCAAACGCCATTAAAACCGCCTGCACATGCCGCTCCGGCACCTCGCCAATCTCTTCAATCTCAAACGCCCCGCCTGTCGTGTCATTAAACCACGAATTAGGGCGTGTCACCTTGATTTTAGCCGCAAGGCGCTCAATCGTTTTATCACGCCACTCATCAGAAGGCTCTTCGCCATGCTCACGCTGATACTGCTGCGCCGCATGGTCATAGGCCAGAAGTAGCCCCCCTTTGTTATCTTCGTTCACGCCTGAACGATCTAAGGCATTTGTGATGACCTGCGTTACGCTGCGCACACTCTCAACCGTTGCACCGTCATCATCCATCGCAGTACTAACCTTGGTGCGAAGGCTTTTATAATCACTCTTTGAAAGCTTATCAGCGTTGCCATTCAGGAAGCTCAAAGCACCTTCGGCATCACCGGTATCAAGAAAGCTGTATACGTCATTGTAAGTTTGCAAATCCGTCTCGCGCTTCGGATCATCGCGTTTCGCCTGCGCTTCCTCCCATGTGCGCATCTGTATCCGTGTTTGCGGTCCTAGCTGCTCCCAG
>Ga0255047_10002149_pt1 | contig 13271 bp, 10 predicted proteins | sample JV7_2_1_MG_FD_183640 | JGI IMG/M metagenome (GOLD analysis project Ga0255047, IMG submission 183640) | Seawater microbial communities from Jervis Inlet, British Columbia, Canada - JV7_2_1 | ecosystem: Environmental > Aquatic > Marine > Inlet | place: Canada: British Columbia | collected 2016-10-06
ATCCGACAAGTCGGCCCCTACCAGGAAGTATTTGTCATTCAGGTCCAGGAGGCCTTCCACCTCGATGCCCACCACGTCCGTGACCCGGATCTTGTCCCCGTCCGAGAACCCATGGGCCGCGCTGGTCACCAGCCCCAGACGGGTGGGGAATCCGCCGTCCACGTAGGTGCTGATGATCGTCTTGGGGTCGTCCCAGCTGGCCGTGGCATCCATGTGGATGGAGGCCTCCAGCTTCCCGTTCGGGAGCCGGTCGGTCAGGCGCTCCACGAATCTGCTGGTGAACCCGTCGATGTCCCGCTTGACCACGAAGTAGACCTCGGTGCCATCGTCCCCGGGGATGGCCGCCACGTCCTCGAAGAACCCGTCCGTGTCGTGGCGGGTCCAGGCCCAGACTTGCTGGTCCCTGACGTAGGTGAAGCCGAGCAGGGCCCCGTCACTCATGACGGCCCAGATGATCGAGTCCGGATCCTGCTGGTAGGCCCAGGCCACGATGGTCCGGTTCTTGAACAGGTGGGAGGCCAGGACGGTCAGGTCGTTGCCCTGGTAGCCGTCCACCTCGAGGGCGAAGGTCAGGTCCCGGACGACCTTGCCCTCCCGCTGGACGTAGAGGACGCTCTTACCCACGGACAGGGGCTCTGCGCTGTCGGAGATGCCCCGGTACTCCTGGGGGCGAAAGGAGACGCTGGTGGGCGTCAGGGCGGCCTCCGCGGTCGCTCCCTGGAACAGCCACTCCGCCCCGGAGGTGAATACCAGCATCTGGTCGATGGGGTGGAGGTGGCGGATCTCGTTCACCTGTCGGTTGGCGATGGTGACCTCGAGGGCGTCCGTGTCCCGGAGGGGGAAGGACGTGCTGAAGTTCTCCAGGAATCCGGTCTGGGATCCGAATATGGTCTGGGGCTGGTTGTTGGTCCGGCCATAGGTCAGGCGCTGCTGCGGGTGAATGCCGACCGCTCCGGGGTAGTCCCCGGGCGCCGCGAACGGGTTGTTGGCTTCCTGGGGGCCCTGGGTTTCGTCCGGGTCCACCCCATCGTCCAGCCAGGTGGCCGTACCAACAGGTACACTCCCCACGAATCCGTAGGTCCCCCGGATGTTTTTGTAGATGACCACCGTGTCTCCGGTTGGGAAGACGGGCATGGTGACGGTCACGAGACCGGCAGCGGGGAAATCCCGGTCCAGGGTCAGCAGAACCGCCCCGGCGCTGGGCAGGGACTCCTCGCCATCCTCGATGACGGCCAGCTTGTACTTCCAGTCCCGGGTGTTGGCCCCGGGGGCGGGGCCGGTGTAGACCACCGAGGTGGGGAGCGGGGGCGCCGCCACCCCGGGCGCGAAGGTCAGAGCAGAGAACGTCCACTCATAGTGGAGGGTCCGGGTCAGCTTCTGGGGGGCGTAGGAGGAGTGGGCAAAGTAGACCGTGTCTGCGCTCTGGGTGTAACGGATCTTGGTCAGGTCGTCGATCTTCTTGAAGGGGGAGACGGCCTGGAAGGTGGTGGTGATGTACCCCGTGGCCTTGGTGTCTGGATCCGTGTCGTCCAGGAGCCGGACATAGACCGTGGTGTACCCCAGACCATCGTTGTCGGTCACGTCCCACTCGTTCGGGGACAGCGTCCCGGCATTGCCCACCACCATCTCCGTCCCATCCTCCTGCATGTCATGGATGGGATTCGGTATCAGGGGGTCTCCCCCGGCGGCCAGCTCCAGGTAGTATTCCGCGGTCCCGAACCCGGAGAGGGTCCACTTGTACCTGGTCCCGTCCGTGAGGGGGTTCAGCACATAGCCGGCGTCCTTGAAGATGACCCGCATCCGCTGGTTGGAGAACTCCAGCATGTAGGCCTGCTCGACCGAGAACTCGAAGGGGATCAGCCGGGCCGCGTCCTCATTGATGAGGAGGCCCTGGACCTTGTTCATGTGCTGGGTGCCCGGGCGGTTGGACACGCCCCCGTGGGGGTGGGCCACCACGTTCCGGAGCAGGCGGGCCCCCACATGGTACTTGGGGAGGTCTACCCTGCCGGCAAAGGAGGGGGCCAGCTCACCAGCCCCGAAACTGGGTTGCATCAGCCGCACCATGCTACAGCCTGCTGTCTACGATGGTTGTCCCGTAAGGCTGCTCTCGGCGGCCCTCGGAAGAGTCTACGGCTCGAGCAGGGGGGATCTCCGCCAGGAAGGACTGGTACATGCCCTGCTGGAGGGCGGGTTTCTGGGTGATGGACATGGCCACCTCGGAGGCGATCAGGAATGCCAGGGCCGAGACGAAGGCGGCGTCGAACTTGTTGGTGTCCGTGATGTCCCAGACATACAGGAGGACGACCTCCGACTCGTTGGTCAGGAGGAGGTCCCCCTGGATCTCGAAGAGGATGTCCTGGGTGCGATCTAGCGTGACGCCACTCGCCACGCCCGAGAGCGAGTTCGCGCCCGGGATGATCTTGACCGCCCTAAGGAGATCCACCGGCAGCTGGTAGGCGTAGGTCCAGGCCTCCGGGGTGGTGCCGACCTGGGCCAGCAGCGCGGTCTTGGAGGCGAAGTTCCAGGGGTGGTGGCGCAGGGCCTTCTCTCGCGCAGGATCGTAAACCGTCTTGCAAGCCCGGGCCGGCGCAAACGCCTCATCCAGACTTGTGATGGTCCCTTGGCCGATCCGCGTCAGGGCCAGGTTGCATATCTCCGTCTCGGTAGCAGCCACGAATCACTCCTTGTCCCCAGAAGCCTCCTTGGGGGATGCCACTTTTTTGGGGGGCGCGGCAGGCGCCGGGGCGGCCTCCTCTTCGGGCTCCTCCTTGGGGGGCTCCAGCCCGAGGGCCGCGGCCTGATGTTTGTCCACCAGATCCTTCAGCTTCCTCTTGCCCAGCCGGGTGCTGTAGGGCACCCCGAGGGCGTCCAGGGTGGCCCGGTACTTCAGGATCTCCGACTCTGCGGACGGCCCGTCAGGAGCGTCCAGGCAGGCAAAGTGGCGCTTGAAGAACTCGCCATCCGCCTTGCAAGGGGTGACCTCGTAGGTTGACCCCTTGGTGAACAGCTTGTTCCGGGTGCTGCAAAAGCATGTTTTCGTTGCCTTGAAAAGTGACATGGTTTACTCCTTATGGGGTGGTGCTGAAGGCGGCGCCGACGTTCCAGTCAGGAGTGCCGGCTCCGTTACAGATGTATAGCTTGAGGGCCGTGGTGTCGTAGTACATACCGCCGCCTTCAGCTGCGGCGTCACAGCGGGTGTCGGCGGGAGCCCCGGCTCCGCTGTCCATCCCCAGGTTCACGCCGGAAGCCACTTGCACCTGGGTGGCGTTGATGGTCAGCCGAGTTCCGGCGGCGGCCCCCAAGGTCATCGTGTCGTTGGCGTTACCGTAGTTGATGAAACCAGAATCCACATCGTCCTGGTCTCCCATGTTAATGCGGACGGACCCGGAGTTCTCCGACAAGTGATAGACGTTATTGCCCGCGCCCTCCAGGTCCATGTTCCTGGTGATGAGCGTAGTGTCTGAAGATACACCCGAGAGAGTCAAGCCCCCGTCAGGACCGAAGATGTCCAGGCGGGCAGCAGCAGTATCCGTAGATATCCCCATCTGCCTCCCGCTGTCCATAGACAGTTGCGGGTTCCCCAGATCGTCCTCGACGTAGAGGCTATACCCGTTGGCTGCGTGGACAACGTGGAGGCCGTGCTTGTCCGTTCCGTTCCCCCCTGCAAAAGTGTTCAACTTGAGAACCGGGTGGTTGGTCGCTGCGGTTTGGGTCATGGTCCCAAGTGGCCCGCCTGTGCCCGAGTTGGTGAACAAGAAGTCCCCGAGCACGTCCAGCCTCTTAGTGGGAGCAACACCGATCCCAAAGTTCTGGGCGCTGTCTGTCCGGAAGGCCTCCCGTATGACTCCACCGGCATCGGAGGTCCAGAAGGTCAGGGCCCCCGGCACGATCCCGGTACTGATAGTGCCTTCAGCATAAGTACGGATCATGCTTGATTCTTCGACCAGGTTGGTGCCATCGTGGGCGTTAGTGACGATGGTGGAGAGGATGTCCCCCGTCACAACTGTAGTCTGGGAGGCCTCGGTTCCCCTGGACCTCCGCAGCGCCAAATTCGCGAAATTGGTCACCCCGTTGTTGTGGGTGCTGATGAATATGTCCGCCTGGGTCTCATCCACGACTTCCAGCTCGGCCTCGGGGCTTATCGTCCCTATGCCCACATCGCCCCCGGTGATGATCCGGATACGATCCGTGCCGTCCGTGGAGAGGGACAGCGCGTTGTCCTGGTGGTCGTATTCCATGCCGCCCTGGGCCAGCCCGTCCTTGTCGCTGAAGGCCAGGAGCCCGGAGCCGGTGTCCCCGCTGATGACGTTCAGGATGGAGCTGGTGCCGGTCAAGATGTTGTTCTGGAATACCGCGACGACTTCCCCGGGGTCTCCCGGGGAGGCCCCGATCCCGTCAGGCCCGATGACCCTGATCGTCTCGGCTCCGATGTAGGTGGTGGTGGGGCTGACGGGCCCGGACAAGAGGAAGGTATCCGAAGTCAGCCCGGCGGCATCAATCCGAAGCCGTTCCGTGCCCCCCGTGGAGAAGGCCAAGGAGTCGTCGCTGTGGTCATACGTCACGGCCCCCTGGGTGTTGGCGTCCTTGTCGCTGAAGGCCACGAGGCCAGAACCTGTGTCCCCCGAGATGACGTTCAGGATCGCGCTGGTGCCGGTCAGAGCGTTGTTCTGGAAGACCGCGACCATCTCGCCCGGGTCTGCCGGGGAAGCCCCCAGGCCCGCGTCACCGATGGCCCGCAAACCCTCGGTTCCGATCCGGGTTGTGGTTCCCTGGTGAGGGGAAGACCCCGTGGCTATCACGATACTGTTCAAGAAATCGTCCTTGAAAAAAGTGGCTTCCACAACCACCCCTTCCGCCGCGTTCCTTTCACTGATGCTGGTGGTTTGGATGTTGGGGTTGACTATGCCCCCGCGCAGCGTCACCCCGTTGATGGTCGTGCCCAGGGTCTCCCCCGCAATCCCGGTGATTTCCCCCGCGACTAGGTCAGTAACCTCCAGGTCATGCGAGGCAGTCACCGTCACGGTGGTCCCGGAGGTGGCCTGGATGCCGTTGGTAATCAGGAGACCGGCGGGGTCCAGGAGCCGGAAGCTGGCTCCCGAGTAGTGGGTGCCCCCGGCGCCCGTGGCTTCCTTAATCATGCCCACACTGAGGGTCTTGTCCAGGACCAGGACTTGGTCCACCGTGACACCCGCGTCCGGAGTGGCTTCATTAACCTGGTCCGTGGTGACCACGCCGTCCTTGAGGAGAACCCCGTCCACCGTGACCCCGACCGTAGCGGTGGCCTCATTGATGACATCAACGTTGACCTGGGCGTCCTTCAGGAGGACCCCGTCAGCTGTCACCCCGGCGGCGGGGGTGGTCTCGTTGATGGTGTCCGCGGTTACGACTCCGTCCTTGAGGAGAACCCCGTCGATGGTGACGCCCACCGTGGCGGTCAGCTCGTTGATGGTGTCAGTGGACACCTGGAAGTCCTTCAGCAGGACGCCGTCCGCGGTGACCCCGGCGGCGGGGGTGGTCTCGCTGATGGTGTCCACCTGGAGGGCCCCGGTCATGGGGCGGGTTCCGTCCAGCAGGGGGAAGTTGGCGTAATCGCTGTCCGCTCTGGTCTGATTGGCGACCGTCAGAGCGCCCTCATTGATGAAGGTGTTGGAGAGCTGACCGGACCCCGAGAGCAGAACGCCCTTGGCGTTGTCGCCGGCCCCCACGCTAGTGCTGACGTGAGCTGCCCCGACGAGGCTGTCCGCGTAGTCCTTGTTGGCGATGTCCGTCCCGCTCACCGGGGCGCTGGACACCCGGGAGGTCCCCAGGAAGGTGATGGCGGTGGTGACCTGACTGTCCTTGAAGGTAATCCCCTCGATGGCCACTCCGTTGTTCAGGGTCTTCTCGGCGAGAGTGTCACTGTTGACCCAGTCGGCGGTGACCTGGGTGTCCTTGAGGAGAACCCCGTCGATGGTGACGCCCGCCGTGGCGGTCTTCTCGTTGATCTGGTCGGTGGAGACCTGGCTGTCCTTCAGCAGGACGCCGTCCACCGTGACCCCGACCGTAGCCGTGGCTTCGTCGATGGCGTCAGATTGCAGGGCCCCGGTCATGGGGCGGGTGCCATCCAGCAGGGGGAAGTTGGCGTAATCGGAATCGGCCCTCGTCTGGTTGGCGACCGTCAGGGCGCTCTCATTGATGAAGCTGTTGTCCAGCTGTCCGGCTCCAGAGAGCAGAACGCCCTTGGCGTTGTCGCCGGCCCCGGCGCTGGTACTGACGTGGTCCGCGCCCACAAGCCCGTCCGCGTATGCCTTGTTCACGATGTCCGTGGCGCTCGACGGAGCTGTAGCCACCCGGGAAGTCCCCAGGAAGGTGATGGCGGTCGTGACCTGGGAGTCCTTGAGGGTGATCCCCTCGATGGCCACTCCGTTGTTCAGGGTCTTCTCGGTCAGGGTGTCGGAGTTGACCCAGTCAGCCGTGACTTGGGTGTCCTTCAAGAGGACCCCGTCAACAGTCACCCCGACCGTAGCGGTCAGCTCGTTGATGACATCCGTGGACACCTGGAAGTCCTTCAGGAGGACCCCGTCGATGGTGATCCCGGCGGCGGGTGTCAGCTCCACGATGGTGTCAGTAGTAACGGTCGCGGAGGAGATGATCGCGGTGATGGCCCCGTTCTCGATGACCACACCCTCAATCACATATCCGTCAGGATTCGAGGGCAGGCTGACCCGGCCAGTGACGGGGTCGGCCTGGAAGATGTTGGACGCCGGGGAGGCCAGGGTGCTTGTGTCCGTGAACACAGCGAAGTTGGCCCCCGGGTCAGAAGCGAATTCGTAGATCGTGCCCTTCCTATAGAAGAGACCCGAAATCTGGTTGTCCTTGAGGGCCTTGTAAAACGCGGCCTCGGATACACCAGCAGAGAGGAACATTGACACGAGGATGAGGATAAGTAGATTGATTCTCCGCATTATGATCTCCTGCTGTCCAGAATGCTGGGGGTGACCGGCCCTAGAGCCAGCCACCCCCGAAAGGGGTTGGCCTAGAATCCGAGGTCGTGCTCGATGTCCTTGGCCAGGTGGGCGTCCACAGCACCGGCGGTAAGGGCCGCCGCAGCGACCACGTACCGAAGCCGGCTATACCGCTTCATGCCCTTGGGCAGGCGAACCTTGACGGGGGTTTTGGCCGCAGCCAATTCCGCCATAGAGAAGGCCTGGGAGGTGTAGAGGTCAACAGCCGTGCCGAACCCGGAGACGGAGTCGGTCTGCAGGATGACCTGCACGGTGGCTGCCCCGCCGGAAGTGAACCCGGTGGGAACGTTGACCACGAGGTAAAGCTCGTCGGCGGAATCGCCGGCGGTCCCTCGGTCAACAACATCGGTTGAAGTCTGGGGGCCCGGCCCGGGCCCCCCTGCGAACAAGTCCTGCGCGTTCGAGTACCTGTTCTCTGCGTCGAGAAGCATAATATTCCTCTTCCGACCTGGGGGCTCGCAGGCCCCCAGGTGGTTTTTCCGTGGTTGAAGGTCAGGTTACTCGGACCCTACAGGTGACCGAAGGTACCGGCGACCGCGGACTCCGCATCGGAGATCGCGTCCACCCGGCGGATGGGGATGCCCAGGAGAGACGTGACGGGCTTCCCCTCGACGTTGTCGAGAGTCAGGTTCACGTTGGTCTTCTCCATGGCCTGGATGTGAAGGGCGGTGTGGACCACGCGGGAGGCGTAGAATGCGTACCGCACCCCAGACCGGCCCGGAGGAGTCCGATGGAAAGCCCGGACCATCAGCTTGATGAGATCAGCTGCGGAGCCCCCGGCCAGATTGCTCACATCAATGTTTGCAATCCGGACGACATGCTTCCAGTCCCGGAGGGTGAGGCCTGCGTCCCACTTGTAGTGGGAGCGGTAGCCCTCGTACTTGCCGCCGGCAGCATCCTCGAGAGTCTGCTGGCCGAGGTCTTCAAACTGAAGTCCAGCCGAGCTGCCCTTGGGGTAGATCCCGTGGCAGGAGCGGGGGCCCCAGCCAATGAGCCAAACCGAGGTGTTGTCGGCTCCAACGCCGGCACCGTCGAGGATGTTGAACCCGACGATGTCAGGGTCAGCACTCGGGGTGTCGAAGCGAGGGGCGAGGCCGGTGAACTTCTCCGGATCCGTCCCGGCGTTACCGTAGAACACCGTGGAGGCCATCTCCTGGTTCATGGACTCCAAGAAGGCCACGTCCTCGGAAAGGCGGAAGTCCGATGTGTTGCCGTTGAGGTCGGCCAAGGCCTTGTCAACTTCAGCATAGGACTCCAGCATACCGACCGAGTCGGTGATCTGCTTGGTCGTGCTCTTACTGGGTTGCACCCCAGCGTTGAACAGGCGCCAAGCGACCGCGGGAAACCCAGTTCGAATCGTGGTCTTGTGCCCCGAGGTCTGGTTCCCCTCGACCCAAGGCATATCGTCCAGGATCTCGTTGGAATCTGCCAGGATCTCAATGATCTTGGCGATCTGGTTGTTTTCACCCATCCGCTTAGCAAGGTCGCTCAGCGTGGGCGCATTGGTGCCGACGATAGACATATCGTTGTCCTCCTACTCCCAGCCCTTAGGACTTGGGATACAAGACCTGTGACGCGGTTTTTGGTGAACCGCGTCCTGCGGATCCCTCGACCAGGCCATCTTCACCGAGTTTCGCCCCTACTTGGGACATGAAATCGAAAAAGGCAGGGTGGTCCCCCACCCAAGTCTCCGTCACGAGCTTCTGGAACTCTTCGTTCCCGAACTCCTTTGAGAGTCTACGCACGTTGCTCATCGCTTCCGGGAAGTCGTCCCGGCCCTTGATGCTGTCCCGCCACCCATCTCGCTGCTCCTGCAGCTGGGCGGCGTGGCCCTCGGCCACTCGGTTGATGTGCTTCTCCTGCGCATCCACCAAGGCCTGGGCTTGATCGTTGGTCAGGTCGGCCTCCTTGAAGGCCGCCGTGAACTCTCCCAGGGACTCGTCGTTGACCGCGAACCCCTCGGGCATCTTCAGTTCATACTTCTCCGGAGCCCCTTCGGGCTTCTCTTCCTTTTTCTCTTCGCCTTCGGCCTTCTTGTCGTCGGCCTCGCCTTCAGCCTTCTCTTCGGCTGGCTTCTCTTCGCCCTCGGCCTTCTTCTCCGGGGCCTTCTCTTCGGCGATCAGGGACTTGTCCCCGAGATCTTTTGCCTCGTCCCCGGCGATGAGCGTCTTGTCATCGCCCGCAGGGGTGCCTCCGCTGTCTCCCGTTTCCCCGGCGCCCTCGGCGCCCGGTGCTCCTGATTCCCCGTCAACTGTCATCTTCTGTCCCTTCCTTCATTCGTGCAATGTGCTCGTCCCGTGCCTTGTCGTAAAGCTCGGGGCAATAGTTCATAACGCGCTCAAATAGGAAAAGACCCATGGAGCGTCTGCCCTCATTATAATCACCCCGGCGGTCGCCCGTAAAGGTCGTTTTGAAAATGCCCGCTTCGGAGAGCGTTTCCCAAACGAATCGACGAGCTTGGTAAGTGCCCATCACGGCCCGGATATCCTCTTCCTGCTGCTCCCGGACGAGCTTGGCCTGCTTGGCCTGCTCGGTCTTGATGTCCGGGGCATCCAGGGGGTGGTCCCGGGACTCGCCCAGGATGAACTCACTGACCAAGGCCACCACCCCCGAGCAGGGTGTTCAGGAGATTGTTGCCCCGGTCGTCGGTCTCGGAGAGGGTCTTGGCCCCATCGGCGGCCTGGAGCGCCTGCTCTGCCGCGGCGGCCTGGGCCTCCTGCTCGGCCCGGGCGTCCCGCACCCCGGCGGTCTCCTCGTCGGAGCGGCGCATCCGGACAGGCACCCCGGTGGCCTCGGCGTACTCGTCCATGGTCTGATCGAAGTCGATTTTGTCCAGCACCTGGGGGGCCACCCCCGCGAGGTTGCCGGCGAAGCCGACGAATTGCTGGATGGCCCCGATGGAGGCGGCCTTCTGTGCCTGGGCCAGGACCCCGGTGTACTCGACCTTCAGCTCCACGCCCTGCAGATCCGGCGGGGGCTCCGGGAGGAAGCCCTGCTCGGCCAGGATATCGAAGGTCCGGTCGATGAGGGGGTTCAGCAGCTCCACCTGGACGGCCTCGAGGACCGGGCCCAGCATGAGCATCTTCTCCTGGTTCCGGGACAGGATCTCTTCCCGGGTCACGTTGGACCTGGTCGGCTGGTCGATCAGCTGCCGGAACACATCGTTGAAGAACCCCCGGCGGATCTGCTGCCGGACTTGCTCGATCTCGTTGGACATGGCGACCAGGTCCGGGCGGACCTCGTAGAGGGGCCGGACGCCCCCCTGCCCCACGATGGAGTTGTCGTAGGTGATCCCCCCGGGGACCGTGTTGATGGTCTTCCCCTGCAGGGATCCGGGCGCCACCAGGGGCGGCTCGATGGTCTTGTCCACAGCGATGAGGTATTTCTTCCTCATGAAGTGGAGGGATTTCACGTCCGGAAGCATCCGGTGTCCCGGCCCGTAGCCGTAGACGCTGGCCCCCACGAGGCCCCACCGGGGCGCCATGTAGGGGAATCCCCGGAACCCGCCGGCCCGCAGGAGGTCGTTGGAGTTCCCCTTGGACAGCCAGTAGATGCTCCGGAACTTCATGCCCCGGGCCTGGGGCACCTTCATTCGCTCGTCGTTTGGCTCTACCAAGTGCGAAACGAGCCACGGCTTCTCCGTGTCCCCGTTCTTGTAGAGATTGGAAATCGTTTCGCCCACGTTTTCAATGCCGAAGGACTGGACGATCTGGGCCACAGTCATCTTGACTTCCCGGTAGAACGTGTCCACCCGGAGCTTGTCGTCGGTCGCCAGCATGAACTCCCCGGCGGTGAAGGCCCGGGTGCGGAGGGTCCGGGTGGCGTCCTCTTCCATGAACATGGCCGCCGTGGCGAAGGCCCCCAGCTCGAGGTAGGTGTGGTGCAGGGAGTCGTAGACGTTGCTCCGGGCGAACGCCGAGTAGATCAGCTTCTCCACGTCCGCGATCCAGACCTGGGCGGGCTTGAACTCCCGCAGCTCCGGGTCGGGGGTGGACAGGCGGAACCAGGGGCGGGCCGGACTGGTCAGGCCACTCTGGAATCCTGCCGCCAGGATGCCCAAGGACTCCTCGGGGGTGGGATCGAACACCTTCTGGTGCCGCTTGCTCCCGTCCTTCAGGGTGGTGGTGTCGTTGCCGGTGAGCCCGTCAGAGCGCCACGGGGCCAGGTTGGCCCGGATCTCTTCCCACTGGGGGGCCCACATATCCCACTGGGCCCTGATCGCCGAGATCCGGCGGTTCAGGGTGGTCTTCGCTTCGTCGTCGATGAAGGGCATCAGCCCACCTCCCCGGCGCATTCAGGCGCGTGGCTCTGCGGTATCACGTAGGGGTAGACCGATTCCGGCATCCGGGGCGGCCCCATGTCCAGGGGCACCCGGTCCACGATCTTGTACTGGAAGACCAGCAAGGTCAGCACCACCCCGGCCAAGACCCCGGCCAGGAAGGCAGGGATACCCCACGCCTTGGCTGCCCGGAGTTCTTGGTCCTGGGACATTTCACTGGCCCAGGAGGTTCTTCGTGGTGGTGGCTGGCGGCCCGGGGAGCCCGAGCCCCCCGGTGGGGTTGTTCCGTGAGCTGGCCCCGGCGATGAGCGAGGCCCGCTGCTGGGCCCGCTGCCGGGAAAGCTCGAGATCTGCCGTCCGCTGCCCCGTGCTACGGAAGGACGGGGGCGTGACGGGGGGTGGCGGCGCAGGGGCCGCTGGGGAGAGGATGTTTTTCAACACGCCGAAGCACATAGGTACTCCTTGGGCCGCGGTCCCCGTCCGCTACCTGAAGATGTCGTATTCGCTGCTGGTCGTTTGTGCTGCCTCAAGACCCGGCGCGGTGCCAGCCGTGTCGGGAAATTGGGCATCAAGATCCGGATCTAGGACCCTTGCCATACAGTCTAGCATATCATCATGTTGGGACACAGGGAAGTCCAGGTACTCCTGATTGACGAAAATCCCGGACAGGTCATGGCCCTTCCCCTCGTGATCCTGGTAGAGGAACCTGGTCGGCAGCCACATCCGGGACTGCTCGAAGATCGGCACCAGGGTCCGGATCCGGTCGTTCTTGGGGGTGTTCCCGCCCAGGGGGGTGATGGTGAATCGGTAGTTCATCAGCCCCTGGATGAACTCGATGTGCTGGATATCGGCCTGGATCCCGTACTTTTCATACCCGACCCCCTTGGGCTTCCACTTCTTGTGGAGGTCGAACAGCTTCTTGGCCCGCTGGGTCAGGTTCAGGCGGTCCCGCACCCAGTCCACCACGTAGTAGTTGTTGTCCGGCCCCAGGCCCAGCACCGTCATCACGGTGTAGTCGTTGGACTTCTTTTTCTCGTTGGCGGGGTCCACCAGGATGTAGTAGTTCCAGGACTTGTGCGCCTTGAAGTTCCCATACCGGAGCCAGTCCTCCTGAAAGCCCATGGCCCTGTCTGCCACGGGGTTCTGGAGCATCTGGCACCCGAAGATGTAGGGCCCCATGTCCCGGCGCTTCTCGTCCAGGTACCTGGGCTGCAGGAACACGGGTTTCCCGCTCATCTCCCCGGTATCCGTAGCTGGATACAGGCGGGGGATGGCCGATTTCCGGTCCATCATGGTCTTGTAGGTGTCGTTCGCGTGGTAGCGGGTGCCGATGGTCCGGCGCACCCCGCCGATCCGGCCCAGATTCAGGGACAGCTCCCAGGACTCGGTGGTCTTCTTGATCTGCTCCGGGTTGGTGACGGACTCCTTGGAGACCACATCGTCATAATTGAGCACCCCGAAGTGCATCCCGGTGGGCTGGCCATCCACCAGGCCCCAGGCCTCGACCGTGGCTTCCTTGGAATTGCCCATCCGCTTGACCACGATGCCATCATCCAGGGACCACTTCTTGGAGTCCTTCTTGGGGTTGGCGTGAAGGATCTCGGGGAACAGGGCCTTCAGGAAGTCGTTGTCCTCGAACTCCACCTTGATGTGGGACAGGAACTTCTTGGCGATGGGGCGGGTGTGGGAGAAAATCCCGATGGTGGTCTCGGGGTCGTTCAGGATGTCCTTGATGCTCATCCCGAAGGTGATGAGGGTGGACTTGTAGTGCTCCCGAGCCCAGAGGTCCATGAACCCGTCCGGGTCGGCCTCCACTTCCCGGGCTCGCTCATACAGCCACTCGGGCTTGATCTCCGGGCGGACGAAGTCCTTCCGCCGGCAGCCGATATAGACCAGATAATACAGATCCTCGAGGCACAGCTGCTTCATGGCCGCCGTGTCCTTGTCCCCCTGCACCTGCCGGTAGAGGGACAGGCTCTGCTGGAAGT
>Ga0255047_10002152_pt1 | contig 13261 bp, 8 predicted proteins | sample JV7_2_1_MG_FD_183640 | JGI IMG/M metagenome (GOLD analysis project Ga0255047, IMG submission 183640) | Seawater microbial communities from Jervis Inlet, British Columbia, Canada - JV7_2_1 | ecosystem: Environmental > Aquatic > Marine > Inlet | place: Canada: British Columbia | collected 2016-10-06
AACGGTCGGGCATGGCGATCCGATCGAGCTCCCGATCGAAAGCCAAGGCATCGTGACGTGGGCCCCAGACCAAGACGCCATCTTGGGCGTCGGGGACACCGCAGTCCGCGTCGACAACCGTCCCGTCACCCTCGCCGCCGGAACGACCCCGCTGTACCGAGAACTTCGCCTGGTCGGCTCGAGCGAACGTGACGAGGCAGGCGATCGGCTCGGCCACGAGACAGGCTTCGATGTGGCACAACTCCAGCGATTCCTCATCGATGAAGGCTTCGATGACGACGGCAACCTCGAGGTCGACGGCGAGTTCGGACCCGTGACCGAGCGGGCAGTCAAAGACTGGCAAGAAGCGGTCGGGCACCCCGCAACCGGTCGCGTCGATCGCAGCCAACTGGTGTTCATCGAAGGCGACCTGGTCGTCGAACAGGCCCCCGCGGTCGGGCGGGCGTTCGGCGGGCTGATGGTGAGCGCACCAACCCGCACTGTCACCGCAACAGTCGCGGCATCCAAGCGCTCCTTCTTCGACGAAGGTGCCATCGTCGATCTCGAAACCGACGGGAACCACCTGGCTGGGACCGTCACCGAGGCCACCCGCACCGCGAACCCCGATGGCACAACGACGTACGAGATCGAGATCTCGATCGATGCAGCACTCGCCGACGGCGTCGAGTCGGTCGACGTCACCGCCACCAAGATCATCGCCATCGACGTACTCACAGTCCCCGTGCGGGCCCTTCTGGCGTTGGCCGAGGGCGGCTGGGCAGTCGAAGTTCCCGGCCCGAATGGGACCGACCTCCGTCGGGTCGAGCTCGACCAGGTCGTCGACACCACCGCATCGATCACCGGCATCGACGAGGGAACCGAAGTGGTGGTCCCGACATGAGTCCCGTACTCGAGCTCGAAAACGTCACCCGGATCTATCCGGCCGAACCACCCGTCCACGCGCTGATCGACATCGACTTGCGCGTCGAGGCGGGCGAGATGGTCGCCGTCGTTGGTCCATCCGGCTCCGGCAAGTCGACGCTACTGAACATCATCGGCACCCTCGACCGGCCGACGTCGGGTCTCGTGCGGATCGAAGGAACCGACACCGCCCGGCTGGCGGACCGACGTCTGTCCGGCATGCGCGCCGCACGGCTTGGATTCGTGTTCCAAGGCTTCCACCTGCTCGAAACCGTTTCGGCGCTCGACAACGTCGCAACCGGCCTCCTCTACCAGGGCCTCACCAGCCGCGCCCGCCGACGCCGAGCCATGCACGCCCTCGAACAAGTCGGACTCGGCGACCGGCCCGGGGCCAAGCCCTCCAAGCTCTCGGGCGGCCAACGTCAACGCATAGCGATCGCTCGGGCGATCGTCGCCGAACCCGCTCTGATCCTCGCCGACGAGCCGACCGGCAACCTCGACACAACGACAGGTGACGCCATCCTCACACTCCTCCAAGACCTCAACGCCCGTGGCGCCACCATCGTCGTAATCACCCACGACCATGAGGTCGCCGCGCGACTCTCACGCGAAGTACGCATGCGCGACGGCCGCATCGAAACCGACCGTGCAGTCGCCGCGACCGGACCGGCTTCACCATGACGACGCCCAGCTCTACGCCACACACCAAATGGCGGTCGCGTTTGCGACCCCAAGACCTCATCGCAACCGGCACCCTAGGACTACGAAGCCGCCCCGGCCGCACAATCCTCACAGCGATCGGCATCGCGATCGGCATCGCCTCGATGGTCGCCGTGCTCGGCATCTCGTCGTCATCCAAAGCCGACCTGCTCGCCGAGATCGATGACCTCGGCACCAATCTGCTCCAAGTCCGACCCGGCCAGAGCATCTTCGGCGAGAGCGCCGAGCTCCCCGCCGACGCCGAAGCGCTCCTGTCCCGTGTCGCGACCGTCACCGAAACCGCGGCGGTCACCGACCTCGATACAACCGTGCAACGCAACCCCTACGACGACACGCCCAACGGCCTGTCGGTCCTCGCCGCCGACCAGAACCTTGCCGAAACACTCGAACTCTCCACCGGCACCGGTCGATTTCTCGACCCGCACAACCCCGTTCTCCCAACGGTCGTGTTGGGCTCGGTAGCAGCACAGCGACTCGGCATCTCCGAACTCGACGGCGGGCCCGAGGTCACCATCGCGGGACGCCCATTCCAGGTCATCGGCATCGCCGAACCGCTACCCCTGAACCCTGACATCGACAGGTCGGTCATCATCGGCGACACAGCGGCCCAACAGCTCCTCGGCGTCGATCCCAACCCCACCTCGATCTATCTACGCGTTCGGCCCGAGCAACTTGAAAGAACCCGACCACTCCTGGCGCGAACAGCGAACCCCGCTTCCCCGAGCGAGGTCGAGGTCTCCCGCCCCTCAGACGCCCTCGAAGCCCGCGCCGCAGTTGACAAGAACCTCCAAAACCTGCTCCTTGCCCTCGGCGCTGTCGCCCTCCTCGTCGGCGGCGTCGGCATCGCCAACGTCATGGTCATCTCGGTCCTCGAGCGACGAGGAGAGATCGGGGTGCGTCGTGCGATCGGAGCCACCCGAGGCCACATACGAGCCCAGTTCGTAATCGAGGCCGCCACACTGGCCGTCATGGGCGGCGTCCTCGGCGCAGCACTCGGCGCGGCGATCACTTGGGCCTACGCCCAACGGCAAGGCTGGACGATCGACATCCCGCTCGAAGGCCTCGCCGTCGGCGTAGCCGCAGCGCTCGCGATCGGTGCCATCGCCGGCCTCTACCCAGCCGCCAAAGCGGCCCGTCTCGACCCGGCCGAAGCCGTACGCCCACACAACTGACGGCCACCCCCAGGGCCGGTTCAGGTCTCGGTTACCAGGTAGCACGGATGCAGTTGCGTCCTTCGTGCTTGGCGTCGTACAGGCGGCGGTCGGCGTCGGCGACTGCGTCGTCGATCGACTGGTGGGGGTGATGGACGGCGACCCCGATCGAAACCGTGACGGGTCCGAGCGATGGCAAGTCGCTGAACTCGAGAGCCTCGACACGGGCGAGGATCCTCTCGGCAACTTTCAAGATCAGCTCCCGATCGGTCGACATGACCAACACCAGAACCTCCTCACCGCCGTAGCGGATCGCGACGTCTCGTGATCGCACGCTTTGTGAGATGGCGGTCGTGACAGCTCGCAGCACACCGTCGCCGGCGCCGTGCCCGAACCTGTCATTGACCAACTTGAAGTGGTCGATGTCGATCATCAACACGCCGTACTGCTCGTCGATCTTGGCCAGCTTGTCGAGCGCGTGGCGGTTGTACAGTCCGGTCAGCGCATCGCGCAGCGCGTGCTCACGCAGCTCTTGATTTTGAATCTGGAACAGGCGTTGTTCGAGGTGCCGGTTGAGCGCAGCCCGAACCGGAACGGCCAATCGATCGAGCATCTCGCCCACCTCGGTGGTGAGCGTGGTTTGTGTCCTCAGTCCGATGATGATCTGGGCCGGTACTCCCTCGCCGGGGAGCTCGAACTCGAGAGTCGGGCCGGCGGACTTGATTTCGGTTGCATCCAACGCCGTGCCTTGGAACTGGTTTTCGATCGAGAAGTGCAAAGTCCCCTCTTCTGCGGTTTGAGCGAAGAATTCGAGCGACTCGATCGGCAGGACTTCAGGAAGGACCCGTCGGACAACCGCCGCCAGATCGGGGAAGTCGTGGGCCGTGACGAGAGAGTCCGTGATGTGGCGAAGAGCTGTCGACACCTGTAGCAATCGGTCGATGTCATGATCGTCCCGGGCGATCAGGAAGATTCCGCACTCGAGTTCCGCCAACCGATCGAACATCGTGGCCACGAGTGGCTCGGGAATGATGCAACCGTGCTGCGGAGCGATCAGCGCAATCGGCCCGCATGCGCGTTTGATGCTCGCCAGGCCCGCCGCAAGGATTTCGCGGCTCGGCATGTAATGCTCGTGAAATGGGCGCATCGCTTCGAAGTACGAGTCGTCGGCGGCCACGATTTGCGAACCGTCGGTGAATCCTCCGAACAGGTCAGAGCTGAAGAGCACGCCCGACGCCTCCTCGAACGAGCACAATGCGCCGGGGAAGTGTAGGTACGGGGTCAGCACGAAACGAAGTCGCTGATCGGCACTGAGCGGCAACACCCATTCGTTTTCCTCAACCCGGTGGAACGGAATTCGGGCGTCGTAGTAGCGCAGTAGTGTCTCGGCCCTCCATTCGGTGACCACGCGGACGTCGTCGCCCGGCAATGCGCGGCGCACCATCGGAAGCCCGCTTGCGATGTCGGGATCGGGGTGGTGGCACACGACCCACTTGATCGATGACAGCGGTACCACGCGGGCGGCCAGACGCAGCGTTTCGTCGATCGTCAGTACGGATCCCGGGTCGATCAGCACCGAGTTATCGCCCGCCTCGATCAGGTACGAATGGCATTGGAAGGTCACGTCGGGTCGTATCGAGCCGACCCACCAGACCCGGTCGGCGACCTCGAACGGCTCCGATCCGTCGTAGCCCGCCAGATCGGTGATCTTGTTGCTCATGATCGACTCCGACTCCCGCCACTACGTGAAAATCCGAGCGGCAAGTCACCCAACCATAGATCGGGACCCTCGCCCGCCGTCATCGCCGTCGGCTATCCGGGCAGACTGTGCGTCCGACCGCGCCGGTCTGCGCGACGAGCTCGGTCTCGCACGATCAGCTGCGCCAATACAATTCCAACGAACACGATCGCACACGTCGAAACCAGGCCGGACAGCGGCAGCCAATCGAGCTTGTAGAACTCCCGAATCGGACTGATCGCCAAGGTCAACACGAACATCGCGATCAGCGCCGACAGCAGGATCACATCGAGCCGATCGATCGGCGCCACCAGCACGTACAACACCCAGAACGCGAACAACACCAGAGCGATCGTCGACGCCGAACGCGACTCTTCGAGCGTCGCGTCGACCACAGAAGACCGTGCCACCCAGTACGCCGTCAACGTCACCACGGCAGTCGCAAAGCCAGCTGGGAGGGCAAACCGCAGCACGCGGCGTAGATAGCCGGGGCGGCACGCATCGTCGGCCGCCCGAAAGCTCAAGAAGAAGGCCGGTAACCCGATCGTGAGCTCGGAAACGAGGCTCATCTGTCGGGGCAGGAACGGGAAGATCGAACCGGAGAGTCCGATCGTCAGGGCAAACAGGGCCGCATACACCGTCTTGGTGACGAACAGGGCCGAAACGCGCTCCATGTTGGCGATCACACGACGGCCCTCGGCGACCACGTTCGGCATCCGGTCGAAACGCCCGTCGAGCAGCACGAGTTGCGAGATCGCCTTGGTCGCAGGCGTCGCCGTGTTCATCGCGATGCCGATGTCTGCCAACTTGAGGGCAGGGATGTCGTTGACGCCGTCGCCCGTCATCGCCACCGTGTGACCAGCCTCTTGCAGCGCGGCGACGATCGCCCGCTTCTGTTCCGGCAGCACCCTGCCGAACACGGCGTTGTGATCGATCAGCTCGGACAGGGCCGCCTGATCGTCGGTGTCGACGTTGCGCATGTCGATCGCACGATCGGCGTGTTCGAGCCCTATCCGTGACGCAACCGCCGACACGGTCGCCGGGTTGTCACCCGAGATCACCTTGATCGTCACGTTCTGCCGGCGGAAGTACTCCATCGTCGTTGCGGCATCCGGTCGGATCTGTTCGGACAGTGCGATCACGGCTCGCGGGGTGAGCCGCTCGGGCAGAACCGATTCGGTGAGTGCGTCCGTCGTCGAGGCGACCAGTACGACCCGGTTCGCATTCTTGATCGCCTGCTCCATGTCGCGGGTGATCGAGGCCGCCGCCGCCGGGTCGACGAGATCGAGCAGGATCTCTGGTGCCCCGAGGACCCAAGTGCGGTCGGGTCCGTCTACCCCGACCGATCCCTCTCCGAACTCGAATGTGGCGCCGCTCCACTTGCGCGCCGACGAGAACGGCACATGGTGCTCGACGGGCCAATACTCGGTTTCCCCGACGTGCTCGCCGATCACTCGCAAGGTGGTGGTCGGGTTCGGGTCGGTGTGCATCAACGACGACAACCCTTGTCGCACCACCTCGGTCTCGGTATCGATCGGATCGAACCGTTCGACCTGCATTGTGCCGGTCGTCAAGGTGCCGGTCTTGTCGACGCAGAACAGGTCGACCCTCGCCAGCCCTTCGACCGCATGCAGTTCTTGGACGACCACGTGTTGGCGCCCGAGTCGGATCACGGCGACGGCGAGCGCCATGCTGACAAGCAACACCAGACCCTGCGGTACGAGGCCAACGACTCCAGCCACCGCAGAGATCAGCCCGTCGCTGGTCGAACTGTTGACGCGCAACTGGCTCCACAACAGCAGCGAGGCGAGTGGCACCAAGATCCAGCCGACGATCCGGAGAATCTGGTCGACTCCCGAACGCAGCTCCGACGTGGCCAGCACGTACTCCTTGGCTTGTGCGATCAGACGCTGGATCCCGGCGTCGGCACCGACCCGTTCGGCGACGACCATCGCCGACCCTGACATTACTGCGCTGCCCGACATCACTTCGTCGTGCTCGAGCTTGAGCACCGCATCGGACTCACCCGTCAACGCCGACTCGTCGACCTCGAGCGACTCACCGTGAACGATCGTGCCGTCGACGGGTACCTGGTCTCCTTGCTTGAGCTGTAAGAGATCGCCGAGCACCACCTCCTCGGGTGGAATCTGTGACGTCACCCCGTCTCGACGAACGGTCACCATCGGGGTGACGAGAATGCGAAGCCGGTCGAGCGTGCGCTTGGCACGGATCTCCTGCACGATCCCGACCAGCGCATTGAGCACCATCACACCCGCGAACAAGGCGTCGACGGGCGACCCGACCGCCAGCACGACGCCGGCCAACACGGAGATGATCAAGTTGAAGCGAGTCAGGACATTGCTGCGGATGATCCCGCCGTAAGTTCGAGACGTCTGATCCGGCTGGCGATTGACCTTCCCGTCGCGGACGCGCTCACGCACCTCATCGGCCGAGAGACCGGTCAACTCCGTGGCAACTGCCGACACAGGCAGTCGGTCTAGCAGGGTGTCCTCCTCGTCAGCTCGATCGGCGCGATCTTGATCATCGCCTCGAGCCCGGACGTAGGTGCAGAGTGGTCACGATCGTCAACCGGGCGGGCGACGAATCTCGATCCCTGACCAGGCAACCCAGGACGGGCTTTCCAATGTCGTCACACGGATCGCCTCGACGTCGATCAACGCCGGGTCGAACGTCGCTTCGAGTAGGTCACCACCGTCGGTGTCCTGCTCGAATCGGGCGACCTCGGTGAGCGTGCCGTCGGCGCCTCGAACCTCGACGACATGGCGGGTCGGCCCCGCAGGGAACTGCGCGACGTGGAGCACGATGGAGCCGACGTCGACCGCTTCGTCGAAGCGCAGCTCGATCCACTGCGGCGCGTCGGCGCCCGATCCCCATATTGAATCCAGGTTTCCGTCGACGGCGGCTTCGGGGATTTGGTCTGGCAGCGAACGCGAGGCCGAGGCTGTTGCGCCGGCCGACAGATCTGGATTCTCGAGCGACGGTTCGCACGCGTCGGGTTGGTTAACGGGCGCAAGCGCGTCGAGCAGGAATCCTTCGCTGTCGGTGAACCCATATGTCGCATCGTCCGCCGGAAGACGGTCATACGCCCAGTACAGCCACCCGTCGAAACCGAGCGCACACGAATTCGCGATCCACTCCTGGACCGCGTACGCCCCGGCGTCGATCGTGCCGAAGCGATGAACGAAGGCACCGACCTCGCCCATCACGACCGGACGGCTTTCGGAGATCCCGAAGTTCTCGGCTATCTCGGCGAGACCGATGTCCTCGCCCGGATACGCATGGAAATCGAAGAAGTCGAGGTCGGATTCGGCGACCAGCGGAGCGGTGTCGACGTACCAGTCGCCACCGATGCCGCTCGCGTTCGGGAACTGCGGCGAGAAGAATCCCATCGTCACGAGCGCATCGGGGTCGTGACTGCGAATCGTCGAGGCCACGTCGCCGATCATCGATCGGATCCCATCGACCACCATCGCCCGTTTCTGATCGGGGTTCGCCAAGTCGTAGACGCCGGTTGCGGTGGTCGCCATCCCGGCGTCGAGCGACAGCGGCGGATCGGCTCCGAACAACCACTGCTCGTTGAGGATCGACCAACCGAGCACTACGTCCAAGGCAGCCTGCCGTTCCACCAACCCTGCCATCAGGTCGTCCCAGAAGGTGGCCATCGCGGCATGACCGCTGGCCGTCAGGAACTCGCCGTTTCGATAGCCACCGACGATCGAACCGTCGTCGAGATGGGCGCGATCCCGATATCCCCCACCGTCGGGCAGATCGTTGGATGTCAGCAGGAGCACGAGACCGTGATCGCGTGCGAGCTGCATCACCTCGGCGATCACGTCGAGGAACTCGCCGTTCAGTCCGGCGACATCGGCCTCGGTGAGGCAGTCCTGTCCGATGTCACACGAGGTCAAGAACAGGCGCACGGTGTTGTATCCACGCGCCGCGAGACCGCGGAACTCGTCGTCGAAGCGGGCTCGGTCGTAGACGGCGGGCGAGAAAACGACATCGCGACCGCCTTCGAGGCGAACCATGTTGACGCCCCGAGGTACGAAGGTCTCGCCTGTCGAACTGTCGATGAAGCGGCCGTCTTCGATCGCGATCCGGTGAATGGGTGGGACCCACGTATCGGGCACGGTCGGCGGAACCGGAGGCGGGGCGATCGAACCGACCGGATCTTGTAGGGACGAGGAGGTTTCTGGTGCGGTCGACGTCGGAGCGGTCGAGATCGGCGCCGTGGACGCTGTGGCGGACCCGGTAGTCGGTGCACTCGATGTTCCGGAGCCTCCACATGCGGCGAGCACCAACAACCCGAGGCCCACGCAATCGGTTCGACGAACGCTTGGCACGATTCGACGGTACCCGTTGGCATCGACGCAGTTGGGCCTCGGTCGCTACGTTGGGATTGCCAACGAACAAGGGGGATCCCGAATGGACGAAGCAGTTTTGTACGAGGTGATCGACGGGGTGGCCGTGATCACCTTCAACCGTCCCGATCGACTCAACGCCTGGAACGCCGACATCCACCAGGGCTACTTCACGTCGCTCGACAGGGCTGCGGGTGACCCCGAGGTGCGGGTGATCGTGGTCACCGGCGCGGGGCGCGGTTGGTGCGCCGGCGCCGACATGGACGTGTTGCAGGGGATCCAGAGCGACGCACCGCTCGATGCAGCAGGGGAAATGAGTCGGCCGACCTGGGACCACACCCACGCGATGACGATCGCCAAACCGGTCATCGCGGCGATCAATGGGGCATGCGCCGGGCTCGGATTCGTGCACGCTTTGGCGTGCGACATCCGATTCGCCGCCGAGGGCGCCAAGTTCACATCGGCGTTCAGTCGGCGCGGGCTGATCGCCGAGCACGGGAGTTCGTGGACGCTGCCACACCTCGTCGGCCAGGCGGCAGCGCTCGACGTCTTGATGTCTGGTCGTGTATTCCTCGCCGACGAAGCCAAGCAGATGGGCATCGTCAACAGGGTGTTTGCGCCCGAAGATCTGATGGACGAGACACTCGCCTACGCCAACGACATGGCTCTCAACGCCTCGCCGGCGTCGATGGCGGCGATCAAGAAGCAGGTCTACACACATCCAATGATGCCGATCGGCGACGCCCTAACCGACTCCAATCGACTGATGAACGAATCCTTCGGGCGGCCCGACTTCAAAGAGGGCGTGTCGAGCTTCGTCGAAAAACGCCCCCCATCCTTCCTCCCGCTCTAGTTACCGCAGGTGCCAGGCACCTGCGGTAACACTCCTGCGGTATCGGTTGGTGCTCTGACGCTTGGGGGGCGGCGGCGGGCGGGCAGACTGGCCACCATGCGCGAACACCCGTTGGAGCTATCGGGCCGCTTGATCGATACGGGCGTCGTCGATACGCAGCCGAACCGGATCACCCAGGAACTCTCCGAACTCTCCGATCGCGTGGCGATCATCGAGTCGTTCAGCCATGTCGTCGTCGTCGACACGGGCGACGGACTGGTCAGCTTCGACTCGAGCGGCGCTCAGTCGGGTCGCGAGGTCGTCGAATCGCTGCGGGCATGGTCCGGCGACCCGGTCCACACATTGGTTTACACACACGGCCACGTCGACCACGTCGGTGGGTCGCGGGCGTTCGCCGCCGATGCCGTCGACCATGATCGCCCGACGCCACGCGTCGTAGGTCACGAGCGGGTGATCCCGCGCTTCGATCGCTACGAGCAGACCGCTGGCTACAACCTCACCATCAATCTGCGTCAATTCGGAGGCGCCGCCAAGGCTGCCGCCCAGCTCGGCGACTTCCCGTTCCTGCCACCGGGCACGCTGCGCCCCGATGTCACATACGCAGACCGGCTGACCGAGCGGATCGGCGAGATCGACTTCGAATACAACTACTGCAAGGGTGAGACCGACGACCACACCTGGACATGGATACCGCACCACAAGATGATCAGTGCCGGCGACCAGTTCATCTGGAACTTCCCGAACTGCGGCAACCCGCAGAAGGTGCAGCGCTACCCGATCGAGTGGGCAGAATCGTTACGGGCGATGGCTGCCAAGGACGCCGAGCTGTTCGTGCCGGCCCACGGGCTACCGATCGCCGGACGCGTCCGCATCAAGGGGTGCCTCGAGATCGTGGCGGCCACCCTCGAGACGCTGGTCGGCCAGGTGCTCGACGCCATGAACTCCGGTGCCGCCCTCGACGAGATCGTGCACACCGTGTCGGTGCCGGCCGAGACACTGGCGCTGCCCTACCTGCGGCCGTTGTACGACGAACCCGAGTTCGTGATCCGCAACATCTGGCGCCTGTTCGGTGGCTGGTACGACGGCAACCCAGCCCGTCTCAAGCCACCCTCCGACACGGCCCTCGGCACCGAGGTCGCAGCGTTGGTGGGCGGCGTGGGCCAATTGACCAAACGAGCGATCGAACTGTCGGGTGCCGGCGACCACCGACTGGCATCTCAGCTGATCGAGTACGCCGTGGCTGCCGATCCCGAATCGCACGCCGTTCACGCCGCCCGGAGCGAGATCTACGCGGCACGCCGGGCGGTCGAAACATCGTTGATGGCCAAGGGCATCTATCTGTCCGCCAAAGCCGACTCCGACCACGCGCTGACCGGCGAGGTGCCGCCGGTCAAGATGGTGCTCAATATCGGCGAGGCGGCCAGCGAGACCTGACGATCTGATGAGCAGACCGGCTCGGCCGTGGCCGACGCGCCCTCGGACACAGGTGTGCCCTGCCGAGCGAGCGACCGGCGGGATCGCTCAGAGTCAGTCGCGGTGACCGTTAACTCGAGAGTTGCTCGAAGCTGGCGGTGAAGTGGCGCAGGGGGCGCGGCACACTCGTGATCCGGTAGCCCCTCAGCTGCTCTGCCCGCTCGGCGACCGAGATCGCGACCTCGATCACATAATCGATGTGGCTCTGGGTGTAAGTGCGGCGTGGGATCGCCAGGCGAACGAGTTCCATCGCGGCGGGTTGCTCACCGCCATCGGGCTGCAGGCCGAACATCACCGAACCGATTTCGCAGCCCCTGATACCGCCCGCCTCGTAGAGCGCGATCGCCAGCGCCTGGCCGGGAAACTGGAGCGGGTCGATGTGCGACAGCAGTGCTCCGGCATCGAGGTAGACGGCGTGCCCTCCGATCGGCTGCACGACGGGTACGCCAGCCGTGGCGAGTGCCTCACCGAGGTACGCCGTCGATCTGATCCGGTAGCGAAGATAGTCATGCTGCACCGACTCGCGCAGACCCTGAGCCAACGCATCGAGGTCTCGCCCTGCGAGCCCGCCGTAGGTCGGAAACCCCTCGGTCAGCACCAGCAACGTGCGACATTCCTCGGCTAGCGCGTCGTCGTTCATCGCCAGCCATCCGCCGATGTTGCCGAGCGGATCCTTCTTGGCGCTCATCGTCATGCCATCGGCCAGCGAGGCCATCTCGCGCACGATGTCGCTCACGTCGCGATCGCCATGACCGGCCTCCCGCTCTCGAATGAACCACGCGTTCTCGGCGAACCGGCACGCATCGAGGAAGAACGGGATGCCGTGCCTGTCGCATGCTCCGCGAACGCCGCGCAGATTCTCGAGCGAGACCGGTTGGCCACCACCCGAGTTGTTGGTGATCGTCATGAACACGACCGGAATCACCTCTGGGCCGTGTTCGCTGAGCAGGTTCTCGAGGGCGTCGAGGTCCATATTGCCCTTGAACGGGTGCCTCGACGCCGGGTCGCGACCCTCTGCAATCACGAGATCCACGGCACGCGCCCCGGTGTACTCGACGTTGGCGCGAGTTGTGTCGAAGTGAGTGTTGTTGGGCACGATCTTGCCCTCGCCACCGATCGCCGTGAACAGAATCTTCTCCGCCGCTCGACCCTGATGGGTCGGGATCACATGCTTGAACGGGAATAGGTCTTGGACGCTCTCGAGGAACCGAAACCACGAGGGGGACCCCGCATAGCTCTCGTCGCCGCGCTGGATCGCCGCCCACTGGTCACGCGACATCGCCCCGGTCCCGGAGTCGGTCAGGAAGTCGATCAGGACGTCTTCGGCCCGCAGTGAGAACAGATTGTTCCCGGCGATCATCATCGCCTGGCGGCGTTGATCCGGCGTCGTCATCACGAGCGGCTCGATCGAATGGATGCGGAACGGCTCGATGATCGTATTGAAAGTCATGTGTCCATCATGACGAGGTTTCGACAAATGATCCCGATCGTGAACAGGGATCGAGTTCAGGTGACGACCTGGCGAACGATCTGTACGCCGGGGCGGTACGCCAGGTGATGATGCGACGGTGCGTCGAGCACGATCGCGTGCCCCGCACTTCCGGGTGACAGCCGCCCGACGTCGTCGCGGCGCAGGGCCCGGGCGCCGCCGATCGTGGCGGCCTGGACCGCCTCGTCGATCGTCATGTTCATGTCGCGCACGGCGAGTGCGATACAGAACGGGAGCGAGGTGGTGTAGCTGGATCCAGGGTTGCAGTTCGAGGCGATCGCCACGGTGACTCCTGCGTCGATCACCCGGCGGGCGTCGGGATATGGCTGGCGGGTCGAGAAGTCGGCGGCCGGTAGGAACGTGGCGACCGTGTCGCCGGCGGCGAGCGCCGCGATGTCGTCGTCGCACAGGTAGGTGCAGTGATCGACCGATGCACAACCGCACTCGACGGCGAGTTGAACACCGGGGCCGTATCCGAGCTGGTTGCCATGCAGGCGCAGCCCAAGCCCGGCAGCGCGCCCGGCTTCGAGCACGGCACGGCACTGATCCGCATCG
>Ga0255047_10002153_pt1 | contig 13252 bp, 11 predicted proteins | sample JV7_2_1_MG_FD_183640 | JGI IMG/M metagenome (GOLD analysis project Ga0255047, IMG submission 183640) | Seawater microbial communities from Jervis Inlet, British Columbia, Canada - JV7_2_1 | ecosystem: Environmental > Aquatic > Marine > Inlet | place: Canada: British Columbia | collected 2016-10-06
TGGACCTTGAGCGGGGCAGTCCGCGGGCGGAACTTGTGCTCAACGTGGACATGATTGACCACCGTCGCACTGATGCCGTAGTGCTGGAGCTGATCTGCTACCCCGAATAGAGCTCCGACCCCTCCCCAGGGGCCCACAACGTGGGTGTAGAGCCAGACAGGCAGGGAGCGGGGCTTGGTCGCCCATATCGCCGCACGGGAGCGAGACGTCAGCGTAGGCCAGTCTCCTGGGGACTCTCCTCCGTTGGAGGAGACACTCGCTGCCAGTCCATCCGCTTTGTTCAAGGGGCGCCAGGCGTAGGCGTCCATCGCAATGAGGGTGCCCGTGAGGTCAGGCTTTTCGTCGTTGGCGATCTGATCTGCGAACTCAGGGCGGACGAGGAGGCATCCCGGATCTTTGGGATGAGCTTTGATGGGGGGCGCCGCATCCAGATAGAGCGCAAGCGATATGTCGATCACTCCCTTCCCAGGCATCGTCCGCGGGAGCGACGAGCCATCGTCGCCGGGCATTGGGAGCCCGACTGGATCAGCAAGGTTCATGATGGGAGCGACGGCGGGAACGTGGGGATTGGCCGCTAGGACCTGATGCATCGCCCGGAGGGCGTAGCCGGGGAGGACCACCCCCTCGTCGCAGAGGAGCAACGCTCCGTCTACCTCGGGGTGAACATGCCGGCACCGATGCAGGCCAGGCTCTGAGATGAGGCCGTCGCCCATATGAGCTGCATCGAGGGCCCCGAACAAGGCGACGTTGGTGCTCACGATCTTACTGAGCCACCCGGGCGTATACGGGCCATTCGAGACTACGATCCAGGCAAGCTCCCGCTCCCGAGCTTCCTCAAGCGCTTCGACCCACCCCTGCGACTTCATCTCAACCACGGGGACACACGCTTCCCCGGTGTATTCGTGCGTGTCGCTGACGTTCACCAGGCCAACACGAGCCCGCTCTTCCTTCGCCGCGCCCATCTTGGGAGGGGCAGCCTGAAGGTTCCCCGTGCGCACGATCTTCTGCCCCGGGTCAGGCATCACCCCCGTGAGCCTCTGAATCGCCCGGGGCTTGAGGACCGGGCCCATCTTCTTCCTCTCCGGACCCGGGACTGTGCGGATCAGGTCGAAGCACACCCAATCCCCCGGCTGCGCCGTGTATTTCTCCCCGGCGCACTTGAGGTTCAGCGGCTTATCGCCGTGCCATTGACGGAACATCTCTATCGGTTTTCGAACCTGGCTCATGCGGACCTCCTTCTGAGGAGGAGGTTACGCGCCCGGCGTAACGAGGTCAATCAGTGAGGAGGGAAGAAGCACGGGGCCAGGCCATGGCATACCCAGGGTTGGCAACCCCCAGCCATGGCCCGCCCACGCGGGGGACTAGCACATTGAACCTACGTCACCCACATAGGTTGTGAAGGCCCGGGTTGAACCGGTCCCAGAGGCTGCATGTGCCGGACAGGGCTCCTCTAGGTTGCGAATCATGTAGAGGGGAAACCTCGAGTTGGGAAAGTGAAGTTCTGCATGAACTCGGAGCGAGCAGTCCTTGCTGCTTTGGCGAAAGAGTCTGTGTTGATCTTGATCACGACGCCCGCCTCTGGGTCACGAACCTCCATAACCGCATTCGCTCCGGATGCAAGGCGCCCGTATCCCTTCCAGCGCGTGGCCGCCCAGAAAGCGTCGCCCCGCCGGTCCTGCACCAGGAAGACCGTATCGTAGCGAGGCTGCGAGAAGGTGAAGACAACGTTCGTTCCCGACTCAACAGGCTCAGGGATGAGGTAGATCGTCTCATCGTCGAAGATCCGAGCCTTCCCGCCCAGCTGTCGCCGGAGCCATGCCTGGCGGCGTTGTACGATCTGAACCGCCGCCGGCTCGATTGTGATCATGAGCCCGGCAACGTCCCCGCTGACAGGCCCCGCCCCGGTCAAGATCTGATTGAGGTCAATGATCAGGTTCGAGAAGACGTTCTGACAAGAGGTGTTGACCGCGGGCCACCAGGCATCCCGAATGACATACGCGTCGGTGGGCAGGGGCTGATAGCGCTGCTGGCCTGCGACCGTGACGAACGTCCCTACTCCAATCAAGGGGTCCTTGAGGTTCAGCTGGCGAAGCGAATCCCGGAGGATCGAATCGATTTGAGCATCGGGGAGGAGCGCCGCTTGGTTCGGCATACCAAGCTGGAGCCGGACTTCCGTCCGGAGCGCAGCTTGGTTCAGGAATTCGTCACCTAGCGTGGCCATGGGGCTAGTCTACGCTATTTAGTGGATCGCCGTCCGGCGAAGTTTGCTCCCGCCCATCACTCCCTGGCGCTCCCGGAGGCGCTTCTTCCTGAGGAGGACGACCCGAGCGAGGTAGGCGTTGACGTCGGAGCGGTTGTCGATCTCTTCATAGAAGCGCTCGATCGCTTCGGCGGTGAGACGGGACTTGCCCCAGTGTTGAGCCTGGAACACCGTCCAGACAATCGGGGGCCCGCCTTGGGGATTGTCTTCCGTGCCCGGGAAGGATTCCGCCGGGTGATGCGGGCAGTCCATAAAGCAACACGTTCGGATCCGGGCCATGCTGACGGACTTGTCAACGAAGAACTGCTTCCCGCCGCAGTCGCCCTTGGGGGCCTCGACCATCAACTGCCCGACCTTCCGCGTGTTCGTCTTGCAGGGGTGCCTTTGCATCAGTTGGATAGCATAGTACGCGGGGAGCAGTGGGAGCCGGCTCCAGCCCGGGATGCTGTCCTTGTTGCTTTCGGTCGTCCAGAGCTCAGCCTGTGTCTTCGCTTCGCGCCGGCCCTGCTTCTCGAAGGTGGAGCTGGGGAAGTCCGCGAAATAGGACTTGAAGCTCATGTTCACCAGGCGGACCAGATGATCATGGTCTGGCAAGTCCATGAGGACATCCCAGTTGTACGGGGGGAAGTGGACAGGGGCGTTGCGACGGACGGGGCTCCCCCACTTGGTGACGTCTTTGAAGTAAGGCCGATCAAGATCCCACACATCGGCTTTGGGGTACTCCCCGATGAAGGGCTTGATCTCAACGAGTCGCCCTCGGGGGTTCTGGACGGTCACTGCTTCTTTGTTCGTCGGCACGCGTCGGACTCCTTGTTTCTGGCTCCGAGGTTACCCCGGAAGCGCAACCTCCGTCAACGCGAGGTGTACATTGGGTGTACAGGGGGTGGGCCGAAAATGGACGTTGGCGAAAACGGATTTCCGCCGGGCACCGCGCTACACTATCGGCAGGAAGGAGAAAGAAAATGAGAACAATCGAGCCGTATACGCCCAAGCAGCTCATGTCTCGGAACCTGCCCGACTCAGCGATCAGAATCGTCAACGAGCTCCTTGAGGAGAAATTCTCAACGGGGGCCGGGGGGCGGGGTCCTACATAGAGCATTGGAGGCTCTTGCAGAAGCTCTCCGAGGCAACCGGGGTTCCTCCAGAGCTGATCAAGAAGTATGACTGGGCAGAAAGCATCAATCGGATCTTCTCCGAGGCCGGTTGGGACGTCAGAGATGTTTCTTGCGACGTCGGCATCGGAGACCACCTTGCCTTCAGCGTGCCTCAGTAGCTACTTCCTAAGCCGTCCCGCGAGTAGAGTCCAAGCCATCCCGCCATGATGGAACTGCTTGCGGACGCCTAGCCCCGGCACCAGGCGCTGGTAGTCGAGGGGAGCGCGAAGGAAGTGGCCGTTCAGCTCGCGGGTGCCCTTGTTCCCCATCAGGGTCGGCTCAAGGAAGACGACCCTGGCCATCCCTCCGACAACGGCTCTCCGTGCGGCGTCGATTGCACAGAGCATCCCAGAGCTGTCGGTCTTCCAGAGGTAGTCAGCGAAGATCACCCCGCTGAGACCCCGTGCCTGCAGGAGCTCCTCGACGGTCATGGCTGTGGACCCTTGAACCGACTTGGCGGCTAGCTCCCCGACCCCATTGCTCGTCACGATGGCCAAGGCCGGTCCCTTGAGGTTCCCCCGAGCGGCGATAGCAATGAGCTCGGCGAGGCCTGGATCGATCCGGGGGACCTTCCCTCTGCCCCTGCCTGACTTGGCGGCCGCGACGACCGGGTCAATCGGCAGGAGCCCCCACTTGATTGCCTTGATCGCTTTCGTCTGAGGGCAGTTCGCCGCGGGAATCTTGTGGCTCAGATCGTAAATGGTGTCCTTCTGCGATCCGGGGACGATGCCGATCCACTTCTTGGCCCGGGCGACGGAAGCCATCGGGATCTTCTTCCGCTGGGCCAGCAGCCCAAGCCAGACATCCGCCATGTTCGGCTCGGGGAAATCCGCCATCCGAACGTCCAGCGTTGCCGTATGCCAGGCCGTTGTCCCTGTCCCGAGGATGTGCACGGCTTTGTCGGCCCCGAGGGACTCCGCGAAATGGGTAACAGTCCGATCGCGGTAGTAGTGGCGGACCGTGTTGTTGAGCGTGGCTCCGTGGACCCCTACGATCACCCTCCGCCCGTGATCTTCGATGCGACGAATCAGAGTTGAAACGTAGTCCGGGGGATAGGCGATATCATCGTCGCATGTCACGTAGTAGCCCTGGGCCTTCTCCGCCCAGAACATCTTCCCCCGGTCCCCGAGGTCACCATGGTCTTGGCTCCGCTCCACGGTGATGCTGGGGCGCTTTAGGAAGGGCGGCACGTCAGGGTAGCCGTTCAGGTAAACGTTGAGTCGATCGACCTGGGGGAGTAGGGCCTCGACGACCTTCTCGAGCGATGCCCGCCGGGTAGGGATCGAAGCAAGGGAAGCAGTGACCGTATCGACGATGCCGCGCCGGACAAGGACAAGGGCTCCAATGGCTTGAGAGACCTGGTCCTCCCACCATGGGCGCTTCGCCTTGATATCCCGAGCCATGTGCTCACGGCGCCGCTGGTGCGGGTTCCCCGCTTGCTGGCGGATGGCTTTCTTCGGACGGGAGTGGGGCTGATGAAGAGCGACCGCCGAAGTGAGCAGGCGCATGTCGAGGAGGCCCCGGTGCTTGAGCCCCAGGAGCCTGTAGACCAGCTCCTCCTTATTTCCGCCCCATCCGGTGTAGAGCTCATCGAAGCCTCCGAGAGCCTTGAGCACGCGTCGAGGAACGCACGGCATCCCCTCCTCGACGTCGAAGGTCATGCTCGCTGGCCCCTTCCGGGTGTAGTGCTCGGCATGGCCGGCATAGACGTCACTCGCTCTGGGGACGTCCGCGAGGAGCGCGCCGAAAAGCTCGGAGTCTCCTGTTTCGAACCAGTCGCGCGATCGAGCGATCCATTCCGTTGGCGGCAGGTGGAAAGAACGCATGACGGGGGAAAAGACGGCGGGTAGTCCTCGCTTTACGGATTCGTCCCATTCGTGAATCAGGTCCTCCACTGCTCGCGGGAGCAGCATCATGTCTGAATCGAGCATCCAACACAGAGGAGCGGAGGACGCTTGCCATGCGGCATTGCGGGCGTGGTTCCGGTGCGGGATGTTCCCGTGCGGCCTGGGGCTGTCAACGACCTGGACCGCAAACGGGTGATCCTTCATGACAACAGCGCGAACGGCCCCGGTTGGATCTCCCCCGTCCACGGCGACAACTACCTCGAAGGCCTCCGGCTTGGCTGCCTGATGGCGCAGTGCCATCACCGTGCGGCCTACTTGCTCAGCGGTGCTCGCGTGGCAGGGCAGGCAGATCGCAACCTTGAGGGGGTTTGCAGGTACGGTCACTGGCAATACCTTCGGAGTCGGGCCCCTTCCTCTCTTCCCTCTGACGGGAGAGCCCCGGCGCCTCTTGCGCACGATCGTCGAGAGCCTGTTGATCTCGGCTTTGAGGTCGGGCACCCGGCGGTCCATGTCCCACTCGGCCGGATCCCACGTCCCGAATGAGTGGGAGGCGAGGTGCTTCGCCACATCCCCGGGGAGGCTCCAAGTCAGGGGGGAGATCTTGCACCCCCTGAGGTAGCGGATCGAAGCCAGGAAGGTCTCATGGACGATCGGGTTCATCCCTGCTGCCAGGTAGATCAGGAGCTTGCGATTGAGCGCGACGCCCGCTTGGTTGAAGTTGAAGCTCGTCGGGTTCTGCAAGACGCCGTACGCCGAAGCGTAGTCGTAGACGGGGAGGTCTACGACCTCAACCCGGAAGCGCCGCCGCTTGACGATCGCTCGAGCCTCGGGGCCCATCCGCCTCGAGACGAACTTCGTAGGGAGGCTCGTCGCCTTGGAGAGCTTGTCCAGCTCCCTGAGGTGCTGGTCGAACCCCACGGGGCGCATGCTCTGATTGTCGATGTAGACGATCTCCTGGCGCTTGTGCTTCGGGGACCTAATCCCAGTGGGGTAGCACCTGAAGAGTCCGTGCGGAACGTCCACGCCGAACTCTGATCGGAACTGTGCGGCGAGTTCGTCGGTCATCGTGATGATCGCATCCAACCCGCGAACTCGGGGGAGCATCTTCCTCCGATGCTTGTCCGACTCGTTCATCCGGCCGCCGGCCTGTTTCATCTGGAGATGCGTGATGTCCCGCATGTAGGGGATGTTGATCATCCCGTGCATGGGGAGAGACACCGTGTAGTCGTAGAAGTGAACTCCGGCGGCCTTCCAATGTCCGTGTTTCCTCTGGACGATCTTCCCGAGTTGCGCTCGAGCGAGGGGCCCTCTGGAGGCGTCCGGGTTCTTCCGATTCTGAGCCATATCGACCTCCTCAGATCTTCTCGTACATCTTCACCACACGCTCAGCGACGACCTTCTCGGCGTGCCATGTCTCCATGTATTTCCTCGCCTTGGCCCCCCAGTGCTGCCGTAGATCAGCATCGCAAACCAGCTCGCGCAATCGATCCGTGAGCGTATCGGGGGTCGCGTGAACGTAGGGCTCGTAGCCAATGTGCTCCTTGATCCACCCTCGGGCTGAGCCGGTCGGACCTACGATCGTCGGCTGCCCGAACGCCATCGCCTCGAGACCTGAGTTCCCGTAGCAGAGATGCATCTGGTCGTAGGTGATGTCCGCTTGACTCTTGAGCCTGAGGCACTCCTTGTTGGAGACCTGCCAGATGAGCAACGGGTGGACGTTGAGCCCCTCACTTTGGAGCTGAGCAATTGCCCGCAGATAGTGATCTGTCCCCTTGTAGTCCCGGCGCGTGGGGGAGTGGGCGACCAAGATCTTCCCACCCCGGCGGCGGATGCCCTTCCAATAGCGGGCCTTGAGGTCATCGAACTCGGAGAGCCTGACGGCCGCTGGGACCCAACGCTCAAAGTCGCCTCCGACATAGCGGAGGAGGTTCAAGGTTGACACCACTCGGAAGGCCCCTCGCTTCCGATCGATCTTCAGCCATGGCTTCCACATGTTGCCAGGGCGGCCGTGCTGGTGAATCAGCCAACGAGCCTTTGGGTTAAGCCTGTAGCCTCGTTGCTGCCATCCTTCAGGGCTCTTGTAGCAACGGTGACAGTGGATGATGTCGGCCGTCCTGAGGAACTGCCGCACATAGGCCACATCGTGCTTCCTGAGCCAGATATCACCCGGAAACTCGAGGTAATCCGGAGACGTCCGGAAGTTCCGCGAGGTGTGGGGCGTATGAGCGGTCACCGCTCGAGCGATTTTGAACGCCTGCCCTCCAGTGTCCTGGCGGCACATCTCAGCTATGTTCATTGATCTCCCACCTCAATCCGGACGGCCTCTATGGTCATCATGTCCCGATGGTCCCTCCAAGCATAGTAGGGGACGGCTCCCAGTACCGGAATGGGTTGCCATAGCCCGGCCAACGCCTTCGCCATCTCCGGCCATGTCGTCCGCTTTCGACTCCAGGAGCAAACGAGACGCGCCCCCGGACGGGTCACTCGATGAAAAGAGAGCAACGCTTTGCGAACCCCTTCCCCTTGGATCTCATGCCCAACTACTCCGTGCGCAAGTACGAAGCCGAACTGAACCGGGCAGAGTTCTACAAATTTGTCGGTCGTCACATCAGCGACGATATCCGGTCTTTGGCCGTGCCGTTCTGGCTCGAGATCAACATCGTAGAACTCTTGGGCGCCGGACAGCTCCCTGTACCGTTCCGTTGCCCAGCAGATCCCAACCGACAACACAGGTTGGTGCGCCGCCATCTGGGGAAGGAAGAATTGCTCGGTGAAATACCGCGCTGGACCCGGCGCGTGAGCCTGCTTCTTGCGCTGCTCGATCGCTTCACGGCTAATCACCTTGCTCATCGACTGCTCCTCCTGCTCAAATCGTGCCCATCCGATCCAGGCCAGCTCCCGGAAAGCGACGCTAGTTGCCCCTCCGGGGACCAATTTGTTGAACCGCTCCGTTTCGGGCCACTGATTGTCCAGATCTGCCGTCCAGCACCCCTCATCAGCATAGATGTCGCGGATCTCCGAACCTAACCCTTCATCGGTCCGCAGAACGACCTCTTCCCCATACGGGCCAAAGAGGTGTCGTCGCATCAAACCTTCGGAGCGCCTCGAAACGTGATTCGGAAACCAGACATCGGCCGACCCAGCGGCAGACGCCACGGCCTTGTACACCTGCACATGCAGTTCGTGCCCGTACTCCCCCCACGGGTTGTGGGTGTACACATGATCGAAAGGCTTGAGAACCCATCGAAGATTCTTCTCGAGGTCCTCAAAAGACCGGCGATACGCCTCCGTCCCCGCGCGAAGTGAGAGACCCTCGGGAGTCTCCACCGGAGCGCTCCAATCACAAGCCTGCCCCCCAATCGGAACGTCCATCCTCAAACATTGGATCCGGGAGAGCAAAGGGTGTCGGGCCAGAGCCTTCAGGCGATGCTGCCGCCGGGAAGGCACTGCCTGATTCCCCAGGAAGCAGATCACGATCCGCGATACGGAGGCTAAGACCGACGAAAACCAGAGCGCTTCATCATCTGGGTGAGCGACGACGAGACAGGCGTTATCCACTCCACATCCCTGGGGTGTATTTGGGGAACCGGAGCGTCCTCTGCCAGAGCTTGCACTTCTGGCAGAACGGGACCTGCGGGCAGCCATGCGCTTGGATTTGCTTTCGGAATCTCACCTGGCGGTCGGACATGATGGATCTACGGATCCCAATGGTGCCGGCGTTGCCGTGGATGAGCTCGGCGCCCAGGTCTCGACAGCAGATCAACATCCGCCCGTCCCAAAGCACGGCAGCATAGCGGAGAGGCTGGCTACAGACCTTCGCGGCACTGGACTTCGTCCCTTTTGGGATCGTAGCCCAGGCCATGTCTCGAATGGTTCCGGTCACACCCAACGAATCAACGGCTCCGGAGCCAACCCACTTGGCGTGCAGCTCGTCAAGCTGCTCCGGCGTTTGACCATCCCAGTTGATCTTGGAGGTAAGGACAGGCTTCCTTTGTCCGGCCTTCCGGCGAGCTGCCATGTAGCGTTTCGCCGTCTCGAGGGGTTTCCGTCCGGCGACATGAATTGAGAAGTTGACCTGTTTCAAACCCCCGCCCCCTGCCCGGATAGTGGCCTCGATCACCTCGTCACTGACAGGCCCCATGCCATTTGTGGAGTAGTTGAGGGTGAATGTCCCGTCTGCAACATGATCTAGCATCCGGGGGAAGTCAGGATGGAGCGTCGACTCGCCGCCGTAGTGCAACCCCAAGGATCCAACGCCGAGCTTCTTGGCCTGCTTGACGACGCTGACAAACAGCTCCCAGGCCATGAATCCTTCGGGACGGTTGTCTCGAGACCAGCAAATCTCACACTTCAGCGAGCACTTGTTGGTTGGCTCGATCTGGAGGCTTCTCAGTCTCACTTCGTTACCCCCGTAGCGACGTGCCAGTGACCATGCGTCCGGATGGCCATCTTTCCCAAAAACGGCTGGTAGCGCTCTACCACATCAGCAATCACCGGGAAGTATCGCACGTGGGTCCGGGTGTCATTGTCAGGCACGCTAAGCAGCACTCTGGCACCGGGCTTGAGCTTTGCGAAGATCGCAAGATCGTCGTCAATGTGCTCCAGGACCTCGGTCATGATCACCGTGTTGTAGTCGTACACATCAAAGGACTCTTGAGATCGGATGTCCGCCACCGCGAACCGTTGTCCCGGTGCCATCTTCCGAGCCATCTGAATCGCCACCGGAGAGAAATCGAAACCGTAGTACCGTTTGAACCCAGATGCATGAAGGAAAGCGGCGAGCTGCCCTGGCCCGCAGCCTGGCTCTAGGACCTTCGGCCTCTTGACCGTATGCCGAAGCCACTGCAATAGAATCTGCCACATGGGGAAGTAGTGCGACCTCCGATACGGGCGGCGGTACTTCTCCGTCTTAGCGTAAATCCGATCGTACGACGTTGCTCCATGAGCATTCCCGGCGGCTTTCCCAGGCTTCATATCGGAGGCCCCATCCACTTGACCATGTTTCGAGCGGCTGCCTCGTAGCTGTGCACCTTCGTAACGAAGTCGCTAGCCCTGCTCCTCCAAGTCTCATAGTAGGCCGCCTTGTTCGCGAGACTGGTGAGCTGGGCCTTGAGCTGGCCAACGTTTTGAACCCAGAGGTAGGGTTGGGTCTTGAAGCGCCGCCGAGTCTCATCCAGGACCCAGCGATCTCCGCCTGCGATGATCGGCATACCGATCGCCATCGCCTCCAAGCCCGAGACTTGGAGCCCGATGTGGAACGAGTCGAAGAAGACATGAGCTCCAGCCTTCATCGCCACACACCGGGCGTTGTCGACCTTCTCGATCAAGAGCGGCTTCACCAGCCCCCGGAGCTGCCTGCAGGCCTTGAGGAACTCCCCTGTCCCCTTCCCTGCTCGGGATGAGGGGGAATGTGCGACGACCAGCGGGCCGCGCGGAGGAGGCTTCCAGGTGGCCCTCAGGGTAGAGGAGTCGATCGGAGTCGGGTTGTAGATCAGATTGGTACTATGCCTCGAGAGGTCGACCGTCGAACAAACCAGCTTGATCTTGTTCTCCCTGGCCCAGCGGATGACCGGGCCGGGGTTGCGTCGGAACTTCGTCCCGTGGACGTACACGAATCGGCGCTTTGTCTTCCCCCAGCCTCCCTTGAGGCTCGAGATGTTGACGTGGGCGATCACCACATCGGCAGCGGCTAGGAGGCGCCGGGCTCGAGCATCAAACTGGGGGATATCCTGGGGGTAGCGGTACTGAGGATGCACCATCGGGCAAACCAGGTGGCAAACGTGCCCCGCCCGGCGCATCGCCTGAACGATCTTGATCCCAACCCCGGCGAAGTCCTCTCGAGCGAACTGAATGATCCGAAGGGGCTTAGAACCCATAGCCGAACGTCTCCAGATCCTCCCGATAATGCTGCTCGATCAGCTTTCTCGTGACATCGTCGTAGTAGTGTCGATAGCCGAGCCGCTCAGTCTTGTGGATATGGGGCAACGGGCAGACCGGCATCTCTAGTCCTCGACAGATGCTCTCGAAGGCCTCACCCAGCGCCTCGAAGCGCCCAACGAAGTCCAACCCTTGTCCAACCCATTCCACCAATGGCCGCCGAGTGCTTTCATTGTACAGGATAGGCTCGCCGGGCATTTCGTCCCGAATGACGACCCGGATCCATTCAGTGAATCCGAGGCCGTACGCCCGGAACTTCGCTCGGCGTGGCCGGCGTTTGCCCCGATGATGGTTCCAATTGAAGAAGTAGTGCGAGACGAATCGGTCGAACGGATTCCGTACGAGCGAGAACTTGAACCCGGCCGCCCACGCTTCTTCTCCCACGTGACTCCGGAGTTCATCCGCGGGCAAATGGCGCCAGCTCGCCATCTTCTCCCGCCCGATAGCGGAGCGGATCGACGTGCCACCGGTGCGAGGGATGTGGACGAGGAGGGGCCTCTTCATTGCTCGAGCCTATCTCGAGCTTCATCTCCGTCGATGAACCGAGCCGTCCGCATAGCGTCTGGCTTCCTGTCGACGTCCGGATTCATGAGGCTCCGATCGCGAGCGTGGACAACCAACGACTCCTTGGTCCTGACAGCGATCCCATCCGGAAAATCGTACAAGAGCCTGGCCGTCAGCCAGTTCCCAACACCGGATGAGTTCCCTTCTTTTGCTCGATGACCATGGATCGTCCACTTCAATCGGCCCCAGAAGATCCGAGAAGCGACGGTGCAGGCATCCAACCAATTGACCTCATCGACAGACTCCCCCAGTGGGCCCTTCCAATTCCGCCGGGACTGATCGATGTGGTACTGCAATGCGACCGCGCCGTACCGGCGTCCTTCCCTCCAGGCTTCCACAAGTCGGGGGAAAAACTGGGCACAGAGTCGGAAGTCGTCTTGCATGACCATCCAAAGCGTGCCCATCCGATATTCGCCCCCCTGCCAGGCTCGGTATTCGCCCTGCAGAGCTCCATGGAGCAGCTTCCCATACCCTTCCTTGCCGAATTGCCGTCTCGATCTCAGGTACCGCCACCCCGCTGAAGCGATTATGGCCTTGAGGTCCTCTCCAATGGGTTCGCGCCCATCGTCGGCAACGATGAGCTCGACAGCACCCGCCCACTCAGATTCTCGGATCAGGTCCTCGAGCAACCTTCCGAGCCTTTCCGGCCGGTCGCATGTCGTTAGGATGATCCGGAAGCAAACCGGCCCCTCTCGCGAAACTGAGTCTGGGCCCTTCCCCAACGATGAGACCCCCAGCGAAGATCCGGGCCTCTTGGGGAGTTGCGGCTGAGTCTCGGGAAACGGGGCGAACTCGTCCTCCGCCTCGACCTTGTACTTCCGATGAGCGTGCTTCTTCCCATACTTCTTGAGGATGTACCGCGAAATGGCCTGCTTTGGCTTCACTTCTCAACCTCGAAGCGGACAATGAAGTTGTCGCGCCAAGGGATCAACGGACCCGGTGTTCCCAATGAATCAAAAGCCTTGAGATGTCGATGACGGCAGTACCAGTGCCTCGACTTCTCTGATCCACCAGGAAGGTCCTCGAAAAGGCCGGTGACGTAAACGGCCTTGCGAGCATGCTTCTTGACATTGGCAATCAGGCAAGCGAACCGCTCGTCAGACACAACGTGGTAGGCCATGTCGATGAGCATGACGACGTCGAATTGCCGCTTCAGATCGAACGGGACGGCCGCGTCGACCGCGCGGAACTGATACCCCTTCCCCATCCTGAGTCGCTTCCCGCTTGCGGAGTCAATCCCCAGATACAACGGAACCCCGGCGCGCTTGCAGGTCTTGGAGTGGTGACCGTGCCCGTACCCCACATCCAGGACCGATTCCGGTGCATCGGCACGAATCATCCCCTCCAGCTGTAGAGATGCTTCGGCATAGACCTCCTCGTTGTGCCTAGAGCTCCTCCCGCAATGCCCGACCGCCCTAATATCAGGGTAGATGGCGTGGCGTAGATTCCAGTAGTCAGTCTCGGGCTCGACGTCGTAACGCCCTGGATGC
>Ga0255047_10002155_pt1 | contig 13246 bp, 25 predicted proteins | sample JV7_2_1_MG_FD_183640 | JGI IMG/M metagenome (GOLD analysis project Ga0255047, IMG submission 183640) | Seawater microbial communities from Jervis Inlet, British Columbia, Canada - JV7_2_1 | ecosystem: Environmental > Aquatic > Marine > Inlet | place: Canada: British Columbia | collected 2016-10-06
TACATCATTGCAAGAGTGAGGATTGCCCACAATCGCTCCATCATCAAACCAGACATTCCATGGATTCAAAGATTCACGGAAAACATCATCAAAATGAACAAAATCTACTTTCTCATATTTGCTCTTGCCAGACTTATCAATTGAGACCAAGTCAGATGATTCACGAGTGAGTTTTAATGGATATGTCCTGCCCACTCCCATTCCATACTTGGCACAATTGAGCACCAATGGCTTCAGCAGAGCAGACTTGCTTGTTGCTATCTCCCAACTACGCTCATAAAGATTCTCCATGAGCATGTTGTTCCTCTCATACTTTTTTGCTCCTTCAGTCAAGTTGGCTGATGGATTTCGGTCAACAATGATTCCCAAAGCAGTCTGGATCTTTATGTATGGATTTGGAGACACAGAGTCTTCCTGCCAACTTGTTTCAGTAGTCAAGTTCACTGCAGTTGACCTCCATCCCAAAGCATCATCAGAAACAAATACTGTCTTTTTCTTCTTGGCAGAATCAATTGTGTGAGGGATGTATGCTCTGTCTGCAGATTTCCAAATATCCTCGACACCTGAATTCCTCCTTGCCTCTTGAAGAAATTCTTTACGTTCTTCAACCCAATCAAAAGTTGCTTTGTCTCTCGGATTCTTGCGATATTGCTTGACACCCTTTTGCTGGTCCTTCACCCTTTTTGTTAATTCAAAGATTGACATGTCACTATTCAGTTATCGAACAAATTATATCTCTTGTGTTTATGAAAAAATACAATTGCAAGTCTTTGTCTCCATCCAACCTCATATTGACATCAATTGGGAGAACTTTATGAAACAGAACTGTGCATCCTTCAGGGAACTCATCTGTGTCAGACCTAACAACTTTCGCAGTTGATGCCTGCTCATCCTCAAGTTGCTGTCCTGGAAGAATAATGCCACTGCTGGTTTCACTCTCTTTCTCCTCTCTAATTATCTCTTTGACCATTATGTGGCCATTCTTTAGATTTATTTTCATTATACTAATCTTACTTTACTATTAAAGATTTGAAAAGCGGTTCAAACTGGCAAAATCATTACTCAGCAGTCCCATCTTCTTTGTAATGAATGTATTCATCTTCTTCTCCTCTCTGGTCATTGGTGGCTTCGACTTCTTGTTCCTCAATGTTTGCAACAAATAACGGTCAGTATCTGCAGCATGGTCTTCTCCATCAGAGTTCAAATCTTCAGGATGACGCTCATCATAAACCAGTGTAGGAATGGTTTTTATTGAGTCAACACAATTGCTGAAGTAATGAATCTTTGGTTTGGTCTCTGAATCATGATACAGATACTGGTGCATCACTGTCCATCCAGCTATCCTGCTTCCTGCTCCTTTCTGGCAGGGTATCAAGCTAGGAATGTTTGTGCCAACTTTGCCAACTCCATTCTTTTGCATTATCTCTGCAATGGTCTCACTTGTTCCTGTTTGGGTCCAGATTGCCGAGTCAGCTACCACATAGTTCAAGTGCTCACCTGCTTCTTTTGTTATTTTTGCCACCTCTTTGGCTATCAAGTCTGCTTCCCAACGAGAGCTGCCATCTTCCTTGTTGACATAAAGTTCTCTGTACACCCATACCTCACCGTCTTGGTCTATTGCATACCACTTGAAGCATGCAGGTTTTGCTCTTCCATGGTCGTATGCTCCCAACTTCATCCAGCTGTCAGGAACAGTGAATGGCTCACAAACATGAACACCATCACTCCATTCAGAGAAGAATTGTCCTTCAAACAGATTCCAATCACCAAGCAGATATGCTTTTCTCTTCTCTTTGGGCAATCCTTCAAGTTGGTCAAGATAACTCTCAGGCAAGTTCTGTGTGTTGTCATAGACAGTCGCACGAATGTATGCAAACAATTCTTGTTCCTTCTCTGTTTCCTCAAACTCCTTATCAAGAAACATTTTCTTCACCCACGCATGACCAATTCCTCCTGGATTAGTTCCAGAGAGGAACTTGGTGTTTGGAATTCCTGGCCATCGCATTCTAGTCCTGAGCATATCAAATACCTCCTTCAAATTCTTTGTCAGCTCATCAACTGCAATTGCAGCAAACTCAGAGGATGCATACTTACTTGGATCGTCAAGGTTACGCAGAGCAAGCACTCCAGAACCATACTCTTCTCTCAGATGGTATTCACTATCTCCTCTCTTCATTGTTCCCAACCATGGTGGCAACTCATAGTTCATCTTGCTTATGTGTCTGTCCTTGAGGGATGGATAATCCTCACAGAACAAGCCAACACGAATGCCCTCAAGTCCTGATGCTTGATGGTACATCAATAACAACTTAATCATCATCCATCTCAGCCAATAGGATTTGCCACCACCCATGGCTCCACCATAGAGTATATACTTATATGGCTCAAGCAACTCCTCAGCTTCAAGTTGTTTATCATTGAAGTGAACAAGTTCTGACCAATTTATTTCTTGTAGTTCACTCATCTTCTTTTTTGAAGTGCTTCACTGCATCTCTCACTGCTTTATCAGCAACAGCTTCAACTCTTGAGGAGTGTGATGGAGACTTTGAATGATATCTCATCAGTCTGTTCCTCAAATCATTTATGCCATTGATTGTTGCTTTCCTTAACATCTTCCTCAAATCATCTGGATCTAAATTGTCCATATCTACTTGTTCTTATCTTCTTCCCATTGACCTGACTCAACATACTCTCTGACATCAGCTCGACCTTGTCCTTCACGAACAATCACGATGTTGTTAAAGTTTTTATTGTGAGCAGGACTGATGCCAGATCCTGTTCCTGATGTCACGAAGTCCAACTTCTGTTGACCATTGAATCTTGCATTCTGCAAGTCAGCAACCAGAAATTTTCTATTTAGTTCAGGGATGTAGATGACTGTTCCCAATCTTAACATTGCAGTGATGCCATCGTCTTTCCTAGGAACTGCAACCATTCCCTCATCCATTCTCACTCCAGCAGCTCCAATGCCTATTGTCTCAGGCTTTGCATTCGGTCTGTTTTGGCTTGGATCCAATGGGTCATAATTAGTTCCTTTCCATTGTCCTGCTGATGGTTTGTTCCCTTGAGTTGATTGAATGACTGTTGCTGTGTGCAATGGAGCTTGTCTTCTAAGCTCTTCATTTTCTGCAGAATTGTCTTGAAACAAAGGTTGATTGTTGCTCATTGTCTTTTTGAATGTAATCTTTTTCCCCAATGCAGAGCCAACCAATGATGGGAAAACAGTCTCTGTTTGTTCTCCACTCTTCTGGTCAACAACACGAGTTTCTCCAAACAATCTTCTATTTGGTTCATCCTCTGTTTGATTGTCAACAAAGAGATTCTTTATTTTTTTGAATGGATTCATGTTCCTTTTTTGCGTCGCCACTTATCTCTGCATGCTTTATGAAACCTAGCAACCTGACCTTGAGCCACAATCATAGGCTGCCTACATTGTGAGCATGGTTTGGTCTCCATCGACATAGCAGGAAGCACCTCAGCTCTCCTGAAGTGCTTTGCTCTCCTGGTTCTTGCTTCACCAACAATCACAGCTTCATTGTGAAACTTCCTAATGAACTTTGTGAATGTCATTGTGCTCATTTTTCTTGATTGACAGACTTGATAATTTCAGTAAGTACCTCATTGTCCATTGCATTCCATTCTGCAACCATGTCCACATTTGCTTCAGGGAACAACTCTTGCAATTCTGACACCAGTTTTCCATGAAGAAGCTGTTCATCTGTCTCATCTGACACAGGAAGTTCATCTGTCACTGTTCCTCCTTCCTCTGGCTCATCAATCTTTATCTCCATGTCTCCTTCAGCATCCTTCTTCATACTCACCTCACCACCTGACATGATAGCACTCACACCTTCACGAACAACAGATCTGCACTCATCATCAGAGCAGTCAGCTGCAATGGCATTAATTGCACCCTTGCGTCCCAGTCTCTTTACTGCTTCCTTAACTCGTTCAGGAAACTTCAGTGTTTCCAATCCATCTACTTGAAAATCTGAATCACTCATATATTTTACATTATACTATTATTTCTTCCTTCTCCTTTTTGGAGTTGGTTTCTTTGATTTGCAATTTAAGTTTGTGGTTGTGGTTGCTCCCACCAAACCAAGTACACCAAGTCCAGAGTTTTTATTCCATTTAGGAATCTCTTCAATTGAAGGAGATTTGCTTGGGAAGTGCACATACAGATTGTTCTTTTTGAGTAGCTCCCTAACTGCAATTGTGTTCACTTTTACATCCTCAGTTATTACATCAAAATCACTCTCAGCTCTTTTGAATGCATCTCCAGTTTCAAACTCCATTTCATCAACTTTATCCTCCAACACTGAAATTCTCCTGTGTGCTTTGTAAAGTACGATGATGACGATTATAGTCCACACCACCATGAATATTTCTAAGTTGTTCATATGTCTATTTATTTGTCTAATTTAATAATCATCGGTTGTCCACCTTTGCCTGTGAGTTCGACCGACTCAGTAGGACGTCCAAATGCACGATTCAATAAGGCATCTGATGCCTTGTAGTCAGGAGCAGCAGCCACAACAAACAGATAATCTTTGCCTTCAGTTCCAGTCTCCAGAAGTTTGTTGAATTTTTTCTTGTCAGTAACTTGCAACAACTTTTTAGCACCTTTGTCAAATGCCACCATAACATGGTAGCCAGTAGCTTCAACCAGTTGAGATTCAAACAGTTTGTCAGTAACTTTGAACACACGATCTTTGAATCGCTTCATTGCAGCATCTTTCTCTACAGTCTTTTTGTTTTTAGAACCAGCTGGTCTTCCTGGTCCTGCTACTCTTGGCATAATGTTTTATATAACTAAATAATAAATCATTTATCATTTTTATTATACGTTGTTTTCTTCGAATCCTCAACAAGTGCATCAATCATTTTTCTAAATTTAATCTCACCAATTTCGAAATTGCACTTTTCATAATTCAAACATTTCATTTTTATATATAGGTACATCAAAGGTTTTCCACAGCGAGGACACTTATTCTTACGTAAATTCTCCCACTTCATTGTTATTTGTTATTTTATTTGAGCTTCAAGATCTGGTTGATACAATCTTTCCTCCTTTGCAATTGCAACTGTGTTGAAACTATGTTTATGGCACATCATATTTTACCTGAGTCCTTAGTCTGGCGATACTCCTCTGTTTTGATATTTCTCGCTAATTGTCACCCATTCAAGTAAGGAGTTGTACGCTCCTATAATATCAGTTTCCTTCTGCTCATGCAGATTTGACGGTACCCATTGAAGCCAAACAGACGACATACAATGAGCTTGGAGTTGTTGTGGTTGTAAACATTGCTCCCATTAGTACAGACAATATGGTCTGTGTCCAGACTTCCAAGAGATGCATTTAATCAAGCGATTAATTTAACACAAATGTACAACGCAGAGCCACCCCCCTACCTACCACGAGGAGTTTAAAAAATTGGAAGTCTGGAGACAAACAATATGAATGTCAATTTAACAAAGGACAACAAAAAACAACCATCAAAGATGGCTGAGTTTTGGCGATTCATGACAATCTGCCACAAATGAACAATTTGCTTTGAAATTATTCTGTTGTGGCAATTTACAGATGGTCATGTGATTAAGATTATCTCTCGTCTGGATGTAAACACAAAGGTTGAAACAGTTGATAACTTTTGACAATTAGTTGATAACTCAAAGATAGGTTGATAAGTATCGTTTTGTATGCAATGGTTTCTTAGGAAGTCAAGGGTATTTTAAGTGTTGTACAACGAAAAAAGCCAGACGTAAAGTCCTGCTCTTTTCGATAATACTTAACTTTTTAGTCCGAAGATATTTTGAAAGAACTGGCAGTGCCATACACTACCCTGAATTGAACACCTGGAAGCTAGATGTTCAATCCACGATAGTCTTGACAAAGACTCTTGACCTCTTTGCTCCTCTTTGAAATTCCCATCCTAATTTTTTTACCCATTGAATGTTGTCATCCACAATGAAGTTCTTTAGTGGATCCATAATAAACTTTGGAGTGTAATTGTCCAAGTCTACTGTTTTACGAGGATGGTAATATATGATGAATACTTCTACTGGCTCACTAATCTTTGGCAACTTTGCCTCAAGACATGCATAGTATACCATCTCTGCCCAATCCTTCTTTAACTGGTTCCGGACTCGGAAATGCATCCTTGTCCAAACATTCAATGATGGGTGACAATCAGGTAAATCAACTATCCATTGTTTAGCCTTTTTCATCTTAACTAATTATAGGTCAATTCAGAGAATAGTCAAGCACCATTCGTTGATTAATTCGACTTGACTTTTCCTATGGCTTTGTGTTTTTGAACACATTAGGAGCCAATTTTGAGCTTTGTTTTCTTCCAGTTACGAGGTTTAATTACTAAAGAAGCACATTACAACTCAGAGAGGCAAAAATGTGGAACTTTGCTCGTTGGTTGTCACGTCAGTTGAATATGCTGACACTTGGTGATAATGAAATGCTGAGCACTCGTTTCCACAGGAATGAATGTACAGCAGCTATCTTTACTATAGATTTCTTTTTCTATGTGTTCTTCAATCAGGAAGAGCATTGTAGAGAATGTTATGAAAAGGAGGTGAATGATGCGTAGAGGACACACTCAATGCAATTGTTGTTGCCAAGAATTTCCATCCGAGTGGTTGTGGATTCCAGGAAACAACAAAGGCTTCATGTCTCCAGACACCAGTGAACACTATTGCTCAAAGCAATGCTGTGAATTGGAAGAAGGAGATTCAATGCAGAATGCTTTCAATCTGGAAGCTGTGAATGGAAGGAGTGTAATCTGATGACTTACTTGAGAATAGCAGCTATCACTCTGGTTCTGGCATTCGCTGGAGTTGCAGATGCTCACCATGAGCACAATTCATCTGAGTGGATGATTGTTCAGAGAGGAGCACTCATCTGTGACACTGTTGAGCAGCTCAGAGAGCAGTTCGACAAACGTGAGGGACTGATTGAGGGTTGTGGCTCATACAATCCTCGATTCCCTTTTTCCAGTCAGTTTGTTTTCGTCGAAGACTACGAGAATGAATTGTTCACTGCCAAGATTGGTCACTTTGACTTCCCTCCACCAATCGGGAACCAATATGTCCTCTATGGAGGAGTTGCAAAAATTGTGGAGGAGCCTGTGGGACGTCCAATATGAGCAGAACAGTATAGGGTGCAGCTTCATCGTTGCACTCTTTTTGTGCTTGACTTTTCCATTGAAAAGAGTTTTAATTATTATAGGAAAGGAAGGTGGACAATGAAATGGCAATTCCCATTAATCAACCCCACAGTTCACTATTCAACTGACCACTACATAGACCATGTGATGGAGGAGGTTGGAGAAGTGATGGCTGAGGTTGATGGAAGCAGTGAGCAAGCAAAAGAAGTTGTTGATGTCCTCCATGCTGCTGAGACACTAGTCCGGAAGTTCTTTGAGAGAAATCCTCAGCATTGCTTCAATTCTGTGAAGCAAGAGATAATCAGGAAGAACACTGGACGAGGATATTATGAGGAGTGAAAACTCCTCATTTTTCTTATCCAATGATTTGAGAGAAAAGTCAAGTGAGTAGAAACTCCTTTGTTTGCTTCCTATAGTTGAGTTTTCAACTTTTGTTAGGAAAAAACAACTTGACTTTTCTGGCATAATAAAGTATAGTTATTATTAGTAAGACCTAAAGGAAAGAAGCACATTGACAATTAAAAAAACAAACCCAGCCTCGAAGCGAAGAGCAAGGGTCACTTAAACATTGAAAACTGAGTGTGGCATTTAAGACAAATAATTATGGAAAAGTTCACTATAATTTATAGAGGAGACTCCACAACACTCACACGAAAGCAATTCATGGAGTTGTTTTTTAACAATCGAATCATGGAAAGTTGGGGTGCGAGTGGAACATACGGTGACGGTGACAGAATAACAGACCAAGCAGGATATAAACGAGCAAAAAGAATAGACAAGAAGTTGACCAAACTTATAAATGGATAGACAGGGATTTACCAATGAGGACAAGACTTCCCTGTCGTGTCCTCTTTAGTGGAATAATAATTTAGACTTGTGAAGCGAAACCTATTAGAACAAGCCTTCGACAAGGCAGTGGCAAAGGAACAAAAAGCGAAAGAAACACAAGATTGTAAATGCCCAGAAGGGTATCACCTAAGATTTACAAACTGTAGAGGAACTTAACAACACAACCACACTCAGTTTTTAGTGTTCAAGTAACACTAAGCAGAGTGGCATCGACGATTTGGTTCAGGCTGAATCCATCGACAGCTCCAATCTCTGCACTGCTACCGAGCATGGAAGCAGTAACGAGGATGCAATCCAATATCCGTGCGGATTGTTTCCTCTTTATTGGAATAAAAAATAATTATGTTTGATTACAAAGACAAAAACACACGTGACAAAGAAGCAAAGAGTGAACGACGATGGGTAGTTGCTATACTTATTGGCCTTGTCCTAATTTTCTGGGCAATAATTAAATCTTAAATATGTCAAATAAAATATTTGAAAATGCAAATGCCAAAAGATTATTTGTGAGTCTCTATGAGGAGACTCCAGAAAAGAGACAGGCAACTTTTGGTCAGAACATACGAGATCTGTTTGACCACAAGATAACAGACTTGGAAAGGATTGAGGGATTTTATCTCAATGAAGCAGATGTACAAACTTGCCATGATGCAGCAATGAAGACTCCAGAAGGAGTTCAATCTGAGGTAAAAACAGAAGTATCAAAAGAAGATTTTAGTAGTAATGAAGAACCAACTGGTGGAGCAGATGATGGACTTCCTAAAAATTGGTAATTATGGCAAATGAATCAGTTCTTAAAACAAATAGTTCTTCAAAAAAGTTGAATTTTCTAAATGAGGAAACCATACTTAGAAAAACAAACAATAATACAATTGTTTCTGCAACAATCAGTCCTAGATTTGGAACAATTACATTCAATGTAGATGCCATTAGGGAATTGGGTCTGGTGAAGAAAAAAATAAAATTCTTCTTTGACTTGGAAAACAGATGCATTGGATTTCAATTGAAAACAGATTTTAGTTCATTGAAGCAAATGGGATTGTGGAGGAGTTGCACAATAAATTCTGCTGGAGTTCTTAAGTTTTCAATTTCTGCAATCATAAATGAATTCAAAAGAAAGAAAAAATTGGACATAAACAAGCTATATAGGAAAGTTCCAATTTCATTGTACAAAACTGTAGGAATGTTGGAAGATGATTATTATTATTTAGATTTAAAAGAATATGACAGAAATAGAAAAACAGATATCAACTAAGATGGACAATGCAGCCACTGAAGCAGCAAATAGGTTGCATGGCATTCCAAGGAACATCATAAATGACATGGCTGAGAACGAGTCAGAGAAGTATGTTTCAATGAATGGTCTTGAAGAGCCAATCAAGGAAGGAGCCAAGGAGCAGTTCAAGGAGTTATTTATTGATAAAGTAAAAAGTCGCGTATGAGTATGATGTATTGCCACACACACGATAAACACTATGACTCTGATTTTTTCACAGAGTGTCCAAAGTGTGAAGATGAGCCAAAGCCATTCATTGAGGATTCAGACACTCAAGAAGCAGATTATGAGCGTAACCACCAACATGATGAAATTCATCAAGGATTTAATTGAAGCAATTTGGACAGTTGGCTCCAACATGGTGGTTGTGGTTATTGCTCTCTTTTTGTGGTTTGCATTTATTAGTATGCTAATATCAATATTCATATGAACAAATTAAAATTTCCAGAGGATTACACAGTGTGGGATTTAGAGACATCTGGTCTCGATCCTAAAACATCAGATATCCTTGAGATAGGAATTATGGTGTTTGAGAAAGGAGAAAAGGTGAGTGAGCACAACATCATGCTCAACCACAAAAAGCCTGTGCCAGATTTCATAACAGAGATAACAGGAATAAGCACAGAGATGTGTGAAGCTGATGGAGTGAATCCTAAAGTAGGAATGATGGAAGCTATTCAAATTCTTAAGTTCACTGACAAAGACTGCCACAACATCACTCACAATGGTATAAAATTTGACATTGGTTTTTTCACAAGTCAAGCCATGAAGACTTTAGGTTACACATACAGCCAACTTGAGGAGCTTGAGGGCAACATCAAAGGAGCAGCAATCGACACTGCTGCGATGTTCAAAGGTAAAAAGATGGGTCGAGAAAGAATGTACAATGAGAGTTTCTACCAGTGGGCTGAAGCTGTGATGCGAGTGCCAATCAAAGGTCTGAAGTACAATGTTGGAATTTGTTGTGATGAACTTGAAATTAGTCGTGAAGGAATCACTCAACACAGAGCATTGGCTGATGTTTATTTGACTCATGAGATTTATAAGAAAATGATAACATGAAAACAGCAATAACAATCGCAGCACTATCCTACTCAGATAGTCTATATACCCTACCGAACGGAGCCATCTACTTCTTTGGTGCTTTGATATGTATTGCACTGGTACAGGACATTGTTAGTTTATATAAAAAATAATATGAAACAACTAATCAAAGACCAGTGTGAGAGGAATAGGGAGATGTTACCTTGCCCAAATCAGTCTTGTGACAATAATGGAACGATTACTGTAGCAGATGAAAGCGGTGATGCTTCACCAGAACAATGTCAGTTTTGTGATTATAGAAACAAAGCCACCCAACAAACCGCAGAAGCAGTATTGAGTGCTGTGGTGGAGATTGGAAAAGGGTTGAAAGTTACAGACGCAGATATGGAGATTGAACCAAATGCGTCAGCAACTATTGCCTACAACCAAGCCCTAGACGACCTACTCACCCAACTAACTAATAAAGATATATGAAACACACACCAGACAACGAACCAATACCCATTTACTCTAAAGATAACAACGGAGCTATTCATATGACCACACCAGACAACGAAACCCACCTAGAAAACCACGCAATAGCACTAGAAATGCTCCACACCCTTGCAGAATACAATGGTGTATATTTCCAACCCAAAGAAGATGGCTCTTATGAGATGAAAAAGATAAAAGACAAAAACACACCAGACAACGTAGGGGAGGTTGTAGAGGATTTTAAGCAGAGACAAACATTAGTAGAACCAAACGGCTTTCTTGCTGACGTAGGTGAAGACTACGATGCGGTGGACTTCAATATGGAAGTAATGGAGGACTGGTTAAAACAAGCCCTCACCAAAGCCCACGCAGAAGGAGCTAAGGAGGAGAGGGAGAGGATAAGAGAGTGGGTGTTGGACAGCGGTGACTTTGACGGTCACAGGGGTGCAGACAGAATTGTTGTTTGTCAAGAGGAATTATTACAAACCCTAACCCCTAAACAATTAACCAATAACTAAGAGAGTATGAAACAACTAATACAAAAGCTGTGTGAGAGGAATAGGGATACTTATAACGAGTGGGTTATGTCTACTGGTGGAGACAAAGGAAATATCCTAGACCAAATCACCCAACAAACCGCAGAAACAGTCCTTAGTGCTGTTGTGGAGATTGACTGCACCCAAATACTAGCAGAACTTACTGAAGTTCTAAATACTGACAACGGACACTGCACTGATAAGAAATGTGAATACTGCTCAACACACAACGAGGCTAGGAGAGATTTTAAACAATCCATTACCAGTTACTTTAAAGGCGTATGAAAAAAATAACACACGCAGCAATAGCAGAGATAACCGAAACAGAATCGCCTGAAAAATGGGGAGCAAGGATGCAGGAACTAAATAAACAACACGACACCCAAATCCTCGAAGACCTTTTGGAGATAGTGGATGAAATTTACGAGATTGACTCTGAACCAGTTAAAAAAGCCATTACCAGTTACTTTAAAGGCTAGAGTTTATAAGAGAATAGATATATGAAACAACTAATCAAAGACCAGTGTGAGAGGAATAGGGAGAAGTTTGGCGTTATAACCGACAGCAATTTCCCAAATAATGAAGACCTAGACCAAATCACCCAACAAACCGCAGAAGCAGTACTGAGTGCTGTGAGGGAGGTGGTGATGGAAGCTAGATATGAAGTAGATGTGGACAAAGTGCCGACTATACAAGAAGAAGCATGGGGCAATCAGTACGAAAGTAAATGCGAGGCATTTTGGCAAGGAGAAAATCAAGGTTTAAAAGCCCTAGACGACCTACTCACCCAACTAACTAATAAAGATGTATGAAAGCACTGTTGATAAGACAACTTGACTTTTCTGTCAATATAAGTAATAATTAGTAACATGAAAAACAAAACAGGTGGAAAGAGCAAAAATGAAGTCCCAAAGGGTTTGAATCAAAAGTTCAAAACAAAAACAGGTCAACTCATTGAATTGACAAAAGTGATTGGCAATGGAGATGTTTGGGAAACAAAAGGAAAAATAAAAAGAGCAATTGTCAGCCATGATGGTGTGAAAAAAATAGCTGACAAAGCTGGAGTTGAAAAGAATGTTTCATACACAGTGCTAACTCAGCCTGATGTATATAACAATTATCAATACACAATATTGGCAGAAGTTTGTAGAGGAAAAGAGTGTGTTACTGAAATTGGAGAGTCCAATAGAACTAATTTGGGAGCACGAGGTAAACAAAATCCAGCAAACATGGCTCAGAAAAGAGCATACGATCGTGCTGTTTTCAGATTGCTGGGAATCACAAATTTATTGAGTGAGGAAGAATTATCAGATGAGAGTGAATATAACAAATTAGATGATATGGAAAATCTGAACCACAAAGAGAGGAAAGCAATTGCACCAGTCATAAATCAAATCCTGCTTGCAAAAACAAAAGCTGACATGGCAAAATTCAGTTCAAAGATGAAAACGAAAGCAAAGAATTATTCAGAGGAACAGTTGAGTTACATCAGAAAACTTTATCAAAAGAGGATGGGAGAGTTAGGTAAAATTTCATTTTAGTCTATGAAATTAACACAAGAACAAATAGGAATGGACAGAATATCTCCAAGCAAATTGATGCAGTATGAAGAGTGTCCACTCTTATTCTACTACCAGTCATTTTTAGGACTGGAAATGCCAGAGTCAAAGTTGCACATGGATTTTGGAACAGCCATCCATGAAGCTATTGAAAAAATCTATATCAAGTATGATAATCACTTTGGTGGTGGTTGGGAAGGACAATCGTTTGACACAATTGAAAAATTCTTCCTGAAGAAATGGAAGCCAAGCATGGTGACTGAATGGATGCTTAATGAGTATTCATTCACAAGAGCAGGAAAAGAAAATGGATTCAAAACTCCACTG
>Ga0255047_10002158_pt1 | contig 13239 bp, 19 predicted proteins | sample JV7_2_1_MG_FD_183640 | JGI IMG/M metagenome (GOLD analysis project Ga0255047, IMG submission 183640) | Seawater microbial communities from Jervis Inlet, British Columbia, Canada - JV7_2_1 | ecosystem: Environmental > Aquatic > Marine > Inlet | place: Canada: British Columbia | collected 2016-10-06
TGATAGTCCGCCAAGTCTTGCGCGCTGACCTGCCCCGATGCGATGGCATCGCGGACGTTGGCGATGTGGGCGGCTGCGGCGATGGTGTTGGTGTTGCTCATGTTCTCTCTCCCTGGCCGCTCAGTGCGACCGTGGGTATACCCTAATTGAGATATCGCAGAAGTACAAGGGAGATATTGAAAAAAGATGCAGAACGAGAAAAAGCCCCGAAGGGCTGCTCTTCTCAGCGCGTGAACCCTTGCCAGGAGCAGGGCGGCGCCGCTGGGTCGGCCCGAAAGCCTGGCGACCCATGCTGCGCGCACTGGACCCATCCGCTGATGGCTAGGTTCCTGCGAACTGCGCCGCCACACCTTGGGCAGCAGTTGCCCGCAGCGGCCTTCTGAGCCTCTGCCTGAGCCAGCGCCATCCTGCGCTCGCTGTTAGTTCGTGGGGAGCGGCTCTTGCCGCGGTGATCGATGAAGGATGAAGATTGCATTCTCTCTCTCCCTGGTCGCGGGTTGGTTGGTGTCCCGCTGACAGGGATAGTTATACGATATCCCTGAACTGTGGTCAAGGTAGATATCGAAAAAAGATTGAGAAAGCCACAGATCGAGGATCTTGCGCATTGCAAGCGCTTCCGCGTATCCTTGCGGCGTGCAATCCCTGATGAAGACCCCTCCGCTTCCTGGCGATGCAGAGGAGCGCGATCGGCGCTCGCATGCCGCTAAGCGCCGCAGGATCCTCACGGGACAATGGGCCGCAGATCTCAGATCAGCCGTTGAGGCCTTCTTCTCTGCCGAGACCGCGCAGATGTTGGACGGCACGCTAGACCGCAGCAAGAACGTCTTGGGACGGACCGCGACAGAGATCGCCGTTCAGTACCATCGGGCGCCGCTGATCTCCGCAGAGGATGGCGACGAATCATCTGTGGAGTCCTTCGCTGAGCGAATGGAAGAGGCTGGGTTCTGGCAGCTCGCCCAGGACAATCAGCGGATGACCTGGGGAGTTCGTGAGGGTCTGATGCGGCTCGACTACGTCCTGCCTCGAGGACGGCTCCAGCTTCGCTCTGTGCCCGTCGATCTGGTCTTCATAGAGTCGGACATCCAGAGCCCTGATGAGCCGATCCGAGTCACCGAGGCGCGCGTTCGCAGCATCGCTCGAGGAGGCAAGGCCCGAGACCGCTGGACCTGGGATGTGGTGGACATCAGCGATGCAGCGGATCCGACGTATCGCGTTCTTCTGCCGCCAGCAGATCCGAACAGCAACGACGATCCCGAGGACATCACCGAGGAGATCTTAGGCGGCGAGTTCGATGGGCCGGCGTTCCCATGGCGGATCGAGGGCGCGCCCGTCCTGCCGTATCTGCTCTATCACGCCAGGCGCACGGGCCGGCTGTGGGACCCATGGCGTAACTCTGAGCTGGTCGAGGGAACCCTCCGCGTTGGCGTCTACTACACTCACCTTGGCTTCTTGATCCGCGATTGCGCCCATCCCCAGCGCTGGCTTGCTGATGCGGTCATTGACGGCACCGAGGAGAAGGGCTCAGGCGCAGGCAAGCGCAAGGAGGTCCATGTCAATCCAGCCTCGATCCTCACGCTCAGGAGTACTGGGGTCGGTGGGATCCAGTCTGGACAATGGGAGGCGGGCGCAGATCCTGAGCGCGTGCAGTTGACGATCCGCGAGTATGAGCGCTCGATCCTTCTGGACGCTGGCCTCGAGACCGACGACACCCAGCGAAACGGCGCACCCCAGTCTGGCTGGGCCATCGCGCTCAAGCGCTCAAGCGTCCGCGAGAAGCAGATGGAGATGGAGCCCAACTTCAGGCAGGTTGACGAGTTTATGATGTCGCTCGCCGCCGCCCTGCTCAATGAGCATGAGGCCGCGGGACTGCCCGAGAGCGGCTGGTCTATCACGTACCGCGGGCTCCCTCTATCTCCCGTCGAGGTAGAGACGAGGACCAAGCAGGCGATGTCTGACATCGAGCTGGGGATCGCCTCGCCCGTTGATCTGGTGCTGGCCTCAAACATCGGCTGGACCAGGGACCAGGGCAAAGAGCGGCTCAGGGAGATCCGCCAGGAGAACGCAGAATTCAGCAACCGAGGAGCAGGACCATGAGCGAGGGACCATCCGCGTTCTCACAGGCGCAAGTTGACAAGATGATCAAGGAGCGGACCGCGGAAGTGCGCGAGCAGCGGAACGCGCTACAGAAGCAGCTCAACGACAAGGCCGCAGAGTTCGCGCAGCTCGAGAAGCAGGCCAACGGCTGGAAGGCCCAATGGGAGGCAGGCCAGGACGCAGGAGAGAAGCTGACAGCGCTCCAGGCTGAGCATGATGGCGCGAAGACCACATGGAGCCGAGAGCGGATCCTGCTGGGCTCGCTGGGCTCGAGCTACGATGAGGATGTGGCGGCCGTCGTGATGGCGAAGTACGGCAAAGCCGAGAAGCCTGGCGAGTTCGCGGACTGGTACGCGAGCACAGGATCCCAACTGCCCATCGTCCGCGCCATCGCTCCACAGCAGCAGGAGGCGGCAGCAACGCCAGCCACCGAGGGCAGCAACGGCGCAGAGCCAGAGGCGCCGCCCAGGTCAAACGGCGCTCCGAACGTGGGCGCCAAGACCAGCCCAGGGCCAGACCAGCCGCACGCTCGAGGCAAGTTCCGCGACATGGATCAGACCAACTGGGCCAGCACTCGAGAGCGCTACGGCCTGAAGCCGAGACCCCAAAGATAATTGACAGAGGGCGGCGACTGGCCGCACTGTAGAGAACACCAACCGCGCAGCCATCAGGTCTAGCTCACCGAAACGAGCGAGGCACAAGCGCACAACAGGAGGACGATCCTCCGAGGATGACTGATGGCTGACGAGGTAACTTTTGCAGGTTTCAAGGCTGATGCTGGCCTTGACGAGATCCTTAATCGGCTGGTCCATGAGGACCTACACGATCGCGCAGATCTGATGCTGACCGCGATGCAGGTTGGCGATCTGAACGGGACCGGATCGGACACGATCAAGACTCCCGCCTTCCAGCGCAATAACGTGATGGTGGCTGCGGGAGAGAACGTCGCAGCCGTCAATCAGGCAGTTGCCAAGCGGTCCTACACGATCGCAGTGGCTCGCCAGACCATCGCATTCGAGAAATCGGACTTTGCTGGGATCCTTGGGATCGCTGGCGTCGATCTCCCTCGCCTTGTGCAGATGGTCGTGGACGCTGCGAGCTTCCGCCGAACCGACATCCTGGCGGCTCTGTTCCCCAGCTTCACGACGGCGAAGGGCACCAGCGGCGCTCCGCTGGGTCTGGATGATCTCTATGATTCGCAGTTTGCGCTCACCATCGCGCTCAACAGCGCGAGCGGTCTGGTCGCTGCTCTGAAGCCGAAGCAGCTCACCGAGATCCAGGACGATATGCGGAATGAGGGCGGCGCGGTGCAGTTCGTAGCGGCTACCGCTGAGATGCTGCGCGCCAAGGGACAGGGCCTCGCCGGTAGTTGGAACGGTTACGATCTCCACAGCGTGGACAGCGTGACGGATGACGCCACTGACTTCAGCGGCGCGATGTATGGACCTGGCGCCCTCGCCTATGCCACTGCATCCGCTCAGGAGGCCGCTGGCTCCATCCCCATCCCCGTTGGCTCGTCCATCTTCGTTGAGGCTGAGCGCACTGCGCGCGAGGCTCTCAGCGCTGTGATCGGCCACGATTACTTCGGCGCCGCCATCCAGGAGAACGCCCGCGGCGTCGAGCTGAACAGCGGGATCTAAAGGGTTTGATGTCGGGCGGGGCAGGCACAGATCCTGCTCCTCGGCCGGTCAAAAGCCTGTCCCGCCCAACACCGAGGAGTGCCTGTGTCCGCAATCGTAGGAAAGCAGATCACCGAGGAGCACCGGTCCGATGGGCCGATGGTGCCTGCTGGAGTCAGAGCCCGCGAGCCATTCTTGTATGCGGTGCATCCGCACAAGTGGCCCTGGGATCCAAAGCACGGCGACCACCTTCCGAAGCTCAACCGGATCCCAATCACTCCCGGCTGCGGCGGCGTTGACAAGGACGGCAACGACTCGTTGCTGAAAGCTGGCCTCGAGGACCACGACTTCGTCGTCATTCGCGCCAACGATCCGCGGCTCGGCAAATACAAGAACTACACCTACAGGGTGCCTCACGCTGGCGGCGCCAATTACGTCGTGAGTAAGTTTGAGATGGAGGGCAAGGGCAGCGTAGAGTCGATCGCGGGCTCCCTCTACATCGACAAGGATCTGGACGCTGAGCGCAAGTTCAAGCTCTTCCTCATCCGCAGCGGGATGATCCAGCCGCTCAACATTCGGATCCGTAAGCACTTGATCATGCAGCAGGAGCAGCGCCTCACCCGAGTACAGGGCAGGGCTGAGCGATCGAATAGTGCGGCGCTGAAGATCAAGCTCAAGCGTGAGCAGGCGCTGCTCGAGAAGATGCGGGCGGCCTATGACCAGGCGCGCAATCCGCGCAAGGCGAGCAAGGCAAGCAAAGCGCCCGCAGAGGATGGCGCGGTCTTATGAGCGGCGAGCATCCCAATGGCCGCGAGGCGATCCGCAAGGTGACCGAGTACAACGCGAAGCAGGATCCGCGCACGCCGAAGAGCGAGCACCATCGGCGCGCAGTGGACACAGCACGGCGACACTTCCAGCGCGAGAGCGCAGAGGGCCGCAAGGGCTGATCGTCGTGCTGTACGTCAACGAGAGCAAGATCAGCCTTCGGGATGCAGTCGCGCCGATCCAGGCAGCGAGAAGCACTGCGGCGATCAGCATCTCTGAGGCTCCACATGTCCGCGTTGATGGCCTCGGCGGCGTCTTCGTCGTGAGCTTCTACAGGTCGAGCAAGGCTGCGAAAGCTGGGAAGCGCGATGGCGCCCTGGTGATCGCAGAACACATCAGCAGCGGAGGTGTCAACAGGACCAGAGTCCTCACCGACACCAGAGGCTGACAACCTGCGGCGGCGCCTCTGGCGTTGTCGCTCCAATGGAGCGCAGGAGAAATGGCTACACCATCACAGAGCAAGGTCCTTGACGGGACCCTACGAAGCAACGGCGCCGCGGCCTTCGTCAAGGTAGGGGACGCCGTCGTTGCAGACGCTGCCCTCGACGCTGGGCAGATCACCGTCTATCTGGACGAGGTCGCCAACAAGCTGATCTTTAAGGCGAAGTACGCCAACGGCACGACGGTAAAGACCCACGAGCTGGCGTTGACCTAGGCCGATGGCGTACGCATTCACAGAAACGCGCGTCACCGATCGGACCCAGGGCAGGCAGAGCATCACGATCCAGATCTCGGAGACTGATGCAGCGGCGGCCTCTGAGTTCTTGCTAGATGGCCTTCCCAAGCAAGGGCGGATCGTCAGCTATCGGACCACGCTGCTGAGCGGCACAGGCGCGACGATCAACCCTAAGATCGGGATCTCCGCGGCCTTCGTCGTGGACACCCAGGGCCATGTAGGAAGCAACACAACGACAGCGGCGCACATCAACGATCAAGTCGCGCTTGGCTATGCCTCGAGCGCTGGCAAGATCTACATCCGCAGCTCAGTGAATGCCGGCACCAACAACGCGATCGACACCGAGATCGTGATTGTCGAGGGCGGCCAGAACTAATGGCCTGGACCACGCCAGGAGCAGGCGGCGCAGGAGGCGGCGGCAGCGGCACAAGCGGCGGCGGCGAGATCGTCCCCCTTGTCGTGGAGTCTCACACCGCAGGAGACACGCTGACCGCGGCAGAGGATGGCAGCGTCCACAACAACACGGGAGCCACAGGCGCTCCTGCTGCGCGCGCTCTGACGCTGCCCGCTGCTGCTGCGGGTCTGCGGTTTACCTTCATGGACGCAGCCGGGACCGGGTTAACGATCACCGCTGCGGCGGGCGATGTGATCCGCGTGGACGTTGGGCGCACTGCGATCGCCGGCTCCATCTCATCGACTGCGATCGGGGATGCCGTAGAGCTGATCGCCATCGATGGGATCACCTGGGTTGGCCGAGGTCAAGTCGGGGAGTGGCTGATCAACAGCCAGGGGATCACGCATTCGCTTCGGCTGGCGACTGGATCGGTGGACTTCGGAACGGCTCCCGCTGGGATGTTGTTCGAGTGGTCCGATCCGTTCTCGGTTGAGTACTGGTTCAGCTCTGTTCAGTCTGCTGCGGATGCCTTGCCGATCTCCAAGGGTCTGAACGCGGGCAATTTTACCGGCTGGTATCTGTCTCACGACAGCGCAAGCGACAACATTCAGGCAGCTCTCATCAACGACACATCACCGCTCCGTTACATGCTCAAGGAGTTCTACGTTGGAGCGGGCGAGCTAAAAGATGGGCTCTGGCATCACGTTGTTGCGACGTTTGACGGATCTGGCTTAGCGGCAGGATCTCGGATCTACTTCGATGGCGCTGAGCTGACCAACAACACCACGATCCAAGATGCCCTCGGTGGAAACACGATCCTTGCAGCAGGCGCCTCTCTCGCTTGGGGCAAGCGCGATCTCAGCGGCTTGCCGTTCAACGGGTACGGATCGAACCTGGCGATCTACGATGTCGCGCTCACCGCAGACAACGTCCTCGAGCGCTTCAGCGATGGGACGCTGAGCGATCCGAACCTCGCCAGCTTCGGCGGTCTTGTCGGCTCCTGGCAGATGAGTAACAACGATGGCGCGACGACGATCACAGATCGAACGGGCGCGATCACGGGAACCCTCGCCGGCACCAATTCATTCATCTCCAGCATCCCACCGGATGGAAAGCACGCATAGAAGATGGCTTGGACCACGCCAGGAGCTGGCGGCGCAGGAGGCGGCGGCGCAGGAGGCGGCGGCCTGACCTCGCCCGTTGGTGTCGCAGATGGCGGCACTGGGCAGACAACGGCACCAGCGGGCGCTGCGGCTCTGCTGGACATTCGGGCGCACGTCGCAGGAACGGTCGAATTCTTCGTGCACACCGACACAGGAGATGACGCCAACGATGGGCTCACGGTCGGAGCGCCATGGAAGACCGGCATTCGATGCTGGGAGGCTCACCGATATTCTCGGATCGTGCTGGGCGAAGAAAAGACCCTGGTCTTCAACTTGAAGGGCTCCACGCTGCCCTTTGAGATTAAGAATACCGACTGGCATGAAGCGTCCAACGTAAACTTCGTGGGCTCCGATGAAGTCGCCGTCCTGGCGTCCACAGCAACGCTCGCGAGTTCGTATACGGTCGGTGCTGACGACTTCCTCAAGGTCGTCTTGAGCGGCGCACCGCTGGTCGCAGGCACGCTGGAAGATGGGACCTGGATCGTAGACGTTGCCGAGACTGCAAAACCGCGCGCTGTGATCGAGGCGACCAGTACGAGCGAGTTGCTCTACACCGGGCACAACTCAGACACGATCAGCACGGTCGTTACCTCGCCAGATCCGATCCGCCTCTATCGGCAGGCAACAACGGTGGAGATCACCGGGTTCGGCTCAAACGATAAGCCGCTGTGGGACAACGTTAGATTTGAGAAGCTGGACATTGGACCGGATGGCGAGAGTGTGCGCCCGTCGAATGGCTCGATCCACTTCACTGAGTGCTTCGTCAGGGTCAACTACAGCCAGGAAGCCGACCTCGTTGTCTTCGATCGCTGCCGGTTCAAGCCGAATGCGTTCAACAACCTGGGTCGGGCCAGCTTTCACGGCGGCGTCATCGACGGACGAGGAGCTAGCGCGCTGAACTTCACGCGCGCCCGCAAAGACACGCAGTTGAAAAACGCGGTCTGCTTGTACAAACCCGCCCTTCTATCCCACGAAGGGAACTGCTCGGTGACGAAGGGCGGGCAGAATGTCCATGTCCATTGCATCGAGATGGTGCAGATCGAGCCCTCGGCCAAGCGGTTCGGCCCCGGTGGTGTGATCCCCTTCGACAACATCGTCCTCACCGGACGGATGGCGACAGGCGCAGGCGCGACTGTGATCGATGGTGGCGAGGTGCTGCTTGGCGGCTGGCATCTCTCCAACGACATCAAGCGCAGCGTGGCAGATGGGAGCGCCGCTGCCCTGGTGACGGGGATGCTCAGGGACACCATCATCCAGGCAAGCGCTCCTGGGGTAGCTGACGATGACGCCAACGGCTTCTCTGTCGGAAACAGGGTCATCGATACCGCAGCGGGCAAGGTCTACGAATGCGTGGACTCCTCGACAGGGGCAGCAGCATGGAAGAGTCTCACGGCTGGCGGCTGGGCCATCGTCACAGAGGCCACTGCGGCGAGGTCGGCGGCTGATGGTGAGTTCGTGCTGGTCAACGCTGCGACCTGCGTCGTTACCCTCCCTGCTCCTGCGGCTGATGCGCGCATTGCGATCAAGGTCATCACCGGCACCGTAACCAGCATCGAGGTCCGCACGAGCGGCGCAGGCATCGACATCGACGGCACCGACTACAGCGCCGCCGGCCTAGCGCTCACGGCGCAATTCGAGCAGATCAGTCTCGCCAGCGATGGCGCGGACTGGTGGATCTACTAGGGGATAGCGATGGCATATCAGCCGGCAGAGCCCGCAGCAGAACAGATATTCCAGACCACGGCGAGCCTGGGAGCGGCGGGAGTCTTCGATTCGGGGATCATCGATCTGCGAGGCTGGACCCAGGTTGATACTCGAATCGTTGCCGATCAGGACGGGACGATTACGATCCGCTGGTACTCCGATGCCGCCGGTCTAGACGAGGTACGGACCCTCACGATCCCCTACTCGGCTGCCGATGGCTTCCAGCTCTTCAGCGCCCCCGCCTTTACTCCGTTCAACCGCTACATCTACACGAACGGCGCGACTCCACAGGGCGACTTCTTCTTCGAGCAGAAGCTGCTCAGGACCGCGCTGAGCCCGCAGATCCTCGGCGTGTCTAGCTTCATCGCGGGCGGGATGGTGACCCAGCTAAACCGCTCGGTTCTCGTCGGTGCCGACAGCGCGGGAGCCTACAATAATGTCAGCGTGGCACCGACCACGAACGCCGCCGGTACTTTCCAGAACCTTCAGGTCGTCAGCGGCGCAAGGCCCTCCCAGCTACCGGGCAGGACGCCGGTCCGCATCGTCACGGATGCGATCACGGTGCCGACCCTGGAATACACCGTGACCGGTGGCAAGGTGCTTTACATCACCGACCTTGTGATCACCGTCGAGCAATCTGCCAACAGCCTCGGCCAGCTTCTGCTCAGGGATGGGCTCACCGTGGCAGGAGCCATCGTGCTTCCGCTGTTCGTGCCGGATCCTGGCGCAGGTGCTACGTCGGTAACTACGGTAACTCACACATTCTCGGAGCCGCTGGCCTTCTCGGCAGGCGTCTTCTATGACGAGGCAGCCGGGACCTTGACGATGAGCGGAACGCTGATCGGATACGAGGAGTAAATGGCAGCCCTCTCCAAGCTAGCTCCTCGGATCAAGGGGCCTGACTTCATCCAGCGGAACGCGGACAATACGCTAAGCCTGCCGATCTACCGAGACGGCACTCTCCAGGCGGTCACAAGCGGGACGATCAGCGTATTTGATGACACCGGGATCAACGGGACTCCCCTCGTTGACGAGGTCGCCGTGGTGGTTGTCGGAGGTATCGCTACCCACGACATCACCGCAGCGTCCTTGCCCACCACCAAGGCGCTCGATGACACATGGCAAGAGCGATGGACCCTGACGATCGCAGGCCAGGTCTACACGTTTTGGCGCGATGCTCAGCTGGTGCTGCGCCTGCTCTATCCGGTGATCTCAGATGACGATCTGGTCAGCAGACACACTGAGCTGACGCAGTGGCTCACGGCAGCATCGCGGACCAGTTATCAGGATTACCTTGACGACGCCTGGGACACGATCCAGATCCGCCTGCTCGAGGATGGCCGCAGACCCGCTCTGATCATGAGTTCGTGGAGTCTGCGAGAGGTCCACATCCAGCTCACGCTTGAGCGGATCTTCCGCGACTTCAGCAGTTCAGCAGGCGGCGCTCGCGGTAAGTATGCCGAGATGGCAGACCACTATCGAAAGGCGTTTGCAGTCGGCTGGTCGAGCATGACTCTGATCTATGACGATGGCGAAGACGACGACATCAGCGACGGAGATCAGGGCCAGGCAGGATCGCCGGTCGTCTTCCTCGGTGGCACCGGGCGCAGGACCGGCTGATGGCTGTCCATGGAGACATCTTTGATGCCCTCGTTGATGAGGGCGTTGATGCTGGCCTGCATGAGTCTCCGATCCTGCTGGATGTGAAGTCCACGCCGATGCCTGCGCTCCATCGCGCTTTCACGCTGGACATACAGACCCGCAACAGCACGAAGAACCGAGACCGCAGAGAGACCACGATCCGCCAACTGCATGATGTGATCTACCGGATCGCGCATCTGCTCGATCCCGTAAACCAGGCAGAGACACAGCGCGCCGCTTATCAGGACGGACAGAACGTCGTCGTCGAGCTGATGAACACGATCGAGGCGCCGCTTAACACCTGCTCGATCAACTACGTCAGGACCACGCGCGCGCTCAATCCCTCCCGTGAGTGGCTCTTCACCGATGTCACGTTCTCGGTCGAGGTCTCCTGGTCCATCGCAACAGTGGCGGCGCCATGAGCCCAGACGAAGCCATCGCGCTCCTGAGCCGATTCGGATCCAGCATCGGAGACGATCTGGCTGCGCTCATCGGAGAACAGGCGATCCTGCTGAGTCAGGATCTCACGGGGCCAGAGCCCAACACATTCACTCCGAGGCTCACCGGCAACCTGGCACTGAGCGCCAAGGTCAGCCACAGCGGCACCGATATGTTCTTCCTCAACGACGCATCGCCCTACGTCCTCGCGCCCGGCCAGGGCGGCGTCAGAGAGTCAGGCGGCCAGCCGCAGATCGCGGACTATCTCACCGACAAAGAAAGCTATGCCTCATACGTCCACGGCGGCTTGTATGAGGCAGATGCGCTCGAGGCCTTTGAATTGAGGATGATCGAGGAGCTGGCGATCGTGGTCGAGCGATTCGTTGAGGCGCGCTTCAATGCCTAGCGTTGACTTCAGCCAGGACATCGGCGCGCGCGTCGGAGCAACGCTGCGCGACTTCGGCTCATTGGCGCCTGATGCTGAGCGGATCCTCCGGCAGATGCGCCTCGACATCACAAAGGAGGTGATCAACATCTGGCCCGAGGACACAGGCACCAGCCGCGCAGCCTGGGAGATCGTGATCGACGGAATGATGCTGATCTTTCGCAATCCGGTCGAGTACGTGAGTTACGTCTTCCAGGCGGGCGATTCATCGCAGACGCCGATCGCTGACTTCCTCGAGGCCAAGGCCGCAGAGCTGGTCGCTGCGGCTGTGCTCGATCTGCGGCGCCTTCTGGCGATGGTGCCCAGGCAGCGCGACATCTTCCGCCGCCCAAGCAGAGCTGCGGATCCAATCGGGCGTGCCAGGGCTGCGGCTCTGTTCGCCACCACTGAGCGACTTTTCAGGCAGCGAGGCGCGCGCGAGAGATTGCGCGAGCGCTTTTCCGTAGAACCAAGCGGCAGGGCCAGAGCCCGAAGCCGAGGGAGATAGAAAATGGCTTACTCAACGATCGTCAAAACAAAGCGGGACGGCACGCTGGTCTTCGCAGACAACGCGGGAGCCAATACGCTCACCGTTGCTTTCGAGGCTGGGGACTTCAGTGCTGACTTTGCCATGGAGGGGGTGCAGGAATTCCTTGACAGGGGCAGGCACAGCGATCCGCCTTCGATCCGGTATTCGGACGATGCGCCCATCACCGGCAGCTTCACCTGCTATCTGAGGGACATCGCGGATGCGACCTATGCCACGGTAGAGGAGATCCTGCTTCAGTCAGGCCAGGTCGGCAGTACCTGGGTCTCCACGATGGGCGCCAATGGCGAGGTGTTTACGCTCTCGCTGACATGGACGATCGAGGGCACTGATCACGGAGAGTCTGACCACGTACTCACGTTCCCCTACTGCGCGATCCGCGGCTCCATGGCAGAGGGCGATCCCAACACGCTGACGATCAACTTTACGAGCTTCGTCAATAAGCCCAGCGTGATCACCTAATGCTCGAAAAGCCACTGGCAGCGCTCAAGGATGCGATGGCCGCTGCCGTTGCCGATGTAGCGGCCCACGGTGGCCCCAGCATCCCTCCCAGCAACAAACCCAGGCGCGACTACCAAGGACGCTTCAAGGCCGCAGGCAAGGCGCTGGAGGCGCTAGATGCGGCGCTCTCTGGCGTGCCCGATCCTGACTACTCCAAGACGCCGAAGAAGGAGGCGAAGAAATGATTAGGCGCCGCAAGAAGCGCAAGCTCCCCGATCCGGTCTCGCCTCCGCTCTTCGCTGTGGATGTCGAGGACAGAGGCGAGCACATCTTCAGCTCGATGGATCCGGTAACCGCTGCCGAGTTCTTTGCCGAGATGGCAGACAGCGGAGTCACCGCGCTGACCGCAGACGATGGCGCTGGTGCTGTTTACGCGATGACCGCCAGACAGTGGCGAGTCGGCGGCGCTGCGATCGGTGTCTGCTGGCACCATCAGACGATCGATCTGGAGTCATCGCCCGCAGACCATGGATCGTTTATGTCGCTCGGCGGCGCAGTGATCAAGGAGCTGCACGCCGAGGGATACAGCATCGAGCAGCAATCTCAGCTTCTGTCTGGCGTGGTCAAGGAGATGGGCGGCGTTAGGGTTACAGCGAAGGAGGTAGAGTCGCGCGTGGATTTCTCCGCAGCCCCAGCGGGCGCAGCCAGCTAGTCGCCATCGACGCTGGCCTGCATCTGCTGGGGGGAGATCCTCAAGCCTTCTACAGCCTGGACAAAGGAAGGCAGCTCGATGTGTTGGCGTATCATGCGCTTGTGACTGACATCCGATTCGAGGGCCGCTTCGGCCTGGTCCAGCCGCTCACGCTGGGCGGCAGACAGCTGCTCCAGGCGATCTGGAGCGGTAAGCACAAGATCGGCGCCGCAGCCAGAGAGGCTACAACCCGCGTGATGTCCAGGATCCTGAAGTCGAGCGACAACAAACCCGAGGACGTTTCCTTCTTCTTCGGCGGCGGCCATGGCTGAGATCCGATTTGATCTCGTTGGCGATTCGTCCAGCCTCGAGAGCGCAGCATCTGACGCCGAGACCGCGATCGGTGGCGTTGACGATGGCCTGAAGGACGCAGGCAAGACGGGCAAGAACGTCCTTGGCAAGGAGATCCCAGGCAGCGCGAAGATCGCCAAGAAGGCGCTCGGCGCAGCGGCCCTCGCAGCGGGCGCGATGACTGCCGCTCTCATCGGCACAGCCAAAGCGGCGATCGATCTCAGCGCTCAG
>Ga0255047_10002161_pt1 | contig 13230 bp, 22 predicted proteins | sample JV7_2_1_MG_FD_183640 | JGI IMG/M metagenome (GOLD analysis project Ga0255047, IMG submission 183640) | Seawater microbial communities from Jervis Inlet, British Columbia, Canada - JV7_2_1 | ecosystem: Environmental > Aquatic > Marine > Inlet | place: Canada: British Columbia | collected 2016-10-06
AATCACCCACGCCCATGTTCGAGTCGAGGGTGGAATTTTGCGCCGTCACGCCCCAAATTCTCGCTTCTACTGTCTTATCGAATGCCATCGCTCTCTCCTTTTACGGCCCTTCTCGGCGTCCGCTGGCCGTTAGTGCGTCATGATTGCGGGGATGCCGGTATAGCGCGTCACGAACGGCGGCACCTCGCGTTCGACTTTCGCTTCCGTGGCGGGAATCGCCACCGGAACCCATCGCTCCAATACCTCCCCCGCGTTCGCATTCGCCATCATGTCGAGCGTGTCACGCTTGACCGAGGCTGGATATTCGTTGACCGTGGTTTTCAACGTGCGGAGGAAGGTCTGGTTAATCGTCGTCAGGTAGTACCAGCAGCCCATCTTCGCCTGCCCCGCGACGGTCGATATGCGGTCGTTCTTGGCACGCTTGCTGAAGCCCTTGACATCGACATTACGTGGCCTCTGCGGCGGGCGGGCATCACGAGGCGTAGACTTCCAGATGCGCTTCATCATGCCGACCATCGGCCTATCCGCCTGTTGCTCGATGACCCAGAAGTGTGTATGCCACTTACACATCATGCGGAGCATCTCGTCCGCGCCTTCGTCGGACTCCATATCGTTACTGACCGTCCCGTCCAGTAGCACGTTCTCGATCTGCCCGGCGATGGAGTACGAGTCGATACAACCAATCGCGGCGTCGGAGCCCGTCTGGTGGTTGTCGTCGCCCTTCCATGCGGGGTCACAGTAGATAGACCGGAACTTCGGCAGATTCCCGAACTTCTTGGCGAACTCATCCGGGGTCAACGGCTGGAAGAACTCCCACTGGAGCGCCTGCTCCCCGGTCATCGTCGGGTCTAGTTGGTACTGGAGATACCAGAAACGATCCGTCCCCCGACGGCGGATCTCATTCGCTCTTTCCTTTGCGAGAGCTTCAACACTGAGTCGAGGAATGGTTGGAAAGTTCGGCTGGTTGTCGTCGGTGAGGGCTGGCGTCTTGATGACGTGATATCGCGGCGTCCCATCCTCGTGTGTCTCCTCGACCATCGGCTTGTAAAGGCTCTGGATGTGGTACGGCGTCCCGCCGACCCACTCACGGGACCACGGCGGGGCGTTCAACTGACGGACTTGGTCGTAACGATCCGACAACTCCGACCGTACCGCCTCCGAACTCCGCGAATCCTCCGACTCCCAGTCGTCCAGTAGTCGGTAGTTGAAGCCGCCGCCCGCCTTCCGACTCATCGCCGCATCGGCCATGACGTTCTTCTGGTCCGCCATGAACTCCGGGTCCCGGCAAGGCCAATCCCACTCCTCTTTACTACCCCATTCCGAGTTCGGGATTACAAAGTTGGCAGGCTTGCCCGAAACAGTTACGCTGTCCGAAAAATGCTTACGGATGTAGCGATTCCGGCGATTCATGTTCTTGACGGACTCGATGGCGTTCTTGGCTCGCTTCTCCAAGTTGTGCGAGTACAAGATCAAGATGTCCATGTCGTCGATGATCTTGTGCCGCTTCGGGAGCCAGCAGACGGCCATCTTCATGAAGAACGACTTGAGCCCACGGCGGGGATACTGATGGTGGACACCGTCGTACTTGTCGAGTTCGCCCGTCGCCAGCATGACGACCGCGTTGGCGACCTCGTCTCGATGCCGGGGGGCGTACAGGAGGGCGCGATACTGCGGCGCCTTGTACCACGTCTGTAGGATGTAGTGCCAGAACGGGTTATGGTCGAGGGCGACTTCCTCGACGGGCTTCCCGGCGATGTAGGCGAATACCGTCTCCGCAGAATCCGACCCGGAGTACTTCGCCAGTAATTCCGGCCCCGTCATGATCGACAGGTTGCGCTCGACCGAGATAGCGGCGGCGCGGAGCTTCTTCGGGTCGATATCAGGCGGTTTGGTCAATGGCTGGCCCCATCGTCGTCTGCGCCAGGGGCAAGGCTGATCGTGCCTCGCGTCTCTTCGATGGATGCGGCGACCTCGTCCATCACGGTGTCGGTGAGGTCGTCCTCTGGGCTTGCCGGCAGGCCAATGTCCTTGACGGTCTGCCTGACGAGGCCGAAGCACCCCCGAAACGCGGCGGCGGATATCTTCTCCCCCTGCCACTCATTGCCTTTCAGGTGGGCCTGCATCTGCCCCTCAAGACCCTTCTTGCCGAGTTCAAATAGGGTTTTCAGCGAGGCGGCGGCGAGGCGGGCCTCATCCACCACCCTGTTGGTCGCCGCCGTGGCCCGCTTGCCTAGATCCTTGAGGCGCTGGCCGTACCGCTCCTCTTGGCGGGCAAGGCGGTGCTCCCGACCCTCCATCCGTAGGTCTTCATCTTTCCAGCGACCCGTGGACCGCCTGTGATGCTCCTTGATGGCACGCCGGATATAGGTCGAGCCGGTATCCCTCTTGTCCGATTTGATTGTGATTGTCATTAACCGCTGGAGGTCCGCTCGAAGCGTCGGGAGGGGGTATTTCATGCCGGCGGGGGGTTGCCGATAGCCTTCGGGCAGGAGAAGCCACGTCCTGCCCTTTTCGGCTTCCTCGATATTCAACCGGAGGTTCTTGATTGTGCGGGCTTTCATCTCACCCCCCCACCTCCTCCGGGTTGGCGTATTACGCCAATATGGTCTATCGGGGCCACAATATACATAACCCCAACGGTGTCAATGACATCAAGGCATCCCTTGACATTCCGATACGAATCATGGCATAACGTGGTAGAAGTGCATACGCGGGGTATTCTCAGGTGGATTTAGAACCGCTCGTAGCGCAAATTCAGGCAGAAATGGAACGTCGTCTGCTGACGCAGGCGGAGGTAGCCCGTATGGCCGGCATCAGTTCTGAGCGAGTCGGCGCGGTCCTCAGACGGCAGAGCCGGTCCATCCCCACGATCCGGGCCATGAGGAACGTCCTCGGTCTCGGCCCCAAGGAGCCTGATGCCACTCGTTGAATGTGACGCCGAGGTGACGCTGGTCGTCCTGGTCTATCGGTCCCTGCGCTGGCTAGGCTGGTGCATGGAAGGCGTGGACTCTTCGACGAATAGCACCCGATACAGGTGGCACGTAGTCGCCAATGACGCCACCGATGAAGTCGCCGCAGACCCCCGGATCACACTGGACTGGCGCAACGAAAATCCAGACGAATACTACCTGAATCGGGTCTATCGTGCGTGGAATGAGGGGGTTATGACCGCCCCTACCCAGTGGGTGATCCTCCTGAATACGGACATGTACGCCTACGACCACGCGATTGACGAGCTTTTCGCGGCGAAGAAGGCCGTCCGGTCGGTTCCATGCGGCTTATTGGTCGAACAGGGCCGGATCGCGTCTGGAATGCCCGAGCACGTCAAGGATTTCGGCACGAATCCCGACAATTTCCAGCGTGAGGCGTTCCTGAAGCACGCGAAGGCCCTTCGGAAGCCCTATCGGCACGAACCGGGGCGGTTATACCAGCCCGCCTTGCTGGATCGGCAGGAATTCATGGACCTTGGTGGTTATCCAGAAGGGAATATAGGTGGTCAGAGTGGCGACAAGACATTATTCGATAAATACATAGGCGCTGGCTTCAAATGGACTACCTGCTTGGGGTCCGTTTGGTATCACGCACAAGAAGGAGAGATGCGGTGGCCGTGAAACGCGATCAAACGTTGCACGAACGGCTGATTCCGCTCTTGGTCGAGGGAATCGGCGCGACAACCTATCTAGAACTCGGCACCTTCGATAACGCAACCATCAGCAAGGTTCGATGTCGGCGGCGGATCGGCGTGGACAAGAGGGCTGTCCGTTGTCCCGACGTGCAGATGTTCGAGATGCGGACGGATCGGTTCATCGAGAACCACGCCAAGCGGGTCGCGCCGTTCGACTTCGTGTTCATCGACGCGGATCATTCGGCTGCGTCGGTCGAGGCGGATTTCCACGGCATCTGGCCCTACGTGTCGGATGAGGGGATCGTCTGCCTGCACGATACGAACCCCGAGACGGAGAAGGACACCGCGCCCGGCCTGTGCGGGGATGCGTGGAGATTTGCGAAACGCCTAAGTTCTACCGTCGAGTGTGTCACCCTGCCCTACCATCCAGGGCTCACCATCATCAGGAAGCGCGTCCAATGGGGGCCGAAATAATGCCAGGAAGTTCGCCAATCTTCGATGACGCGATTATGGAACTCCTGAAATCAACGAAGGGCGAAGTATTAGATATCGGGACGGGCAGCGGTAAGATGGGGAAATTAGCCAAGGATGCCGGTTGTAGCCCAGTCCACGGCATAGAAGTTCATCAAGAATACATCGAGACATACAAACTGAAGGAAGTTTACGACGCGGTGCTTGTTGGTGACGTTAGATCGCTTACTGTCCCAGGGTTCGAAGTGCCGGGGGGTGTAGAGTTCCCGGCCACGTTTGGGACGGTCATACTCGGTGACTCCATCGAACACTTACCGAAAAGCGCTGGTCGGGACTTGCTTGAATTTCTCGTCATACGCTCCAAGAGGATCATCGTCAAGTATCCGGTCAATACGTCCAACTCGTGTTTATTCCAGGGCGCAGTCGGTAGCAACCCCCATGAGGCCCATGTATCCATTTGGTCGGAGGCCGACTTCGTTGGCTTCGATGTAGAACATCACAGGAATGGCCCAATGAGGCTCGCCATCATCAAGGGGTACACGAAATGAGCCTATTTTTCATCACCGGGCACGGTCGCTCCGGAACTCACTACATGGGGGCGCTATTCCGGCATCTTGGATATGACGTCGGGACTCAGAAGGATCTAGCGGACGGCCAATCCCATAACTACCCGCATAAGTTCTGGCCCTTCACCAAGGCGCGGGACCATTACGAATACCTCATCCAAGTCGTCCGCGACCCATGGAAAGTAGTCGAGTCCGTCTATCTCGCTAAATACTCCATCCCGCTCGCTTACTCCGATAGGATCAAGGACTTGAACGCGGGTATAGAGCACGAGACGGATGACAAGTTGAAGCAGGCGGTCAACTCCGTCGTAGTGTGGAACGAGCGGATCACTGAGGCATCCCCCGACCTTGTCGTCAAGGTGGAGGAGGCTGACTATAGGTGCCCTGAGTGGCTATCTAGCATCGGCCTCTCCCGTGAGACAAGGGACGAGGCGCCCCCAAAAACCGTAAACGCCCGAAAGACTAGCGGCTGGAACATGGACGATGTTGTCCCGTGGGAAGACCTGAGTGACGATTACGCCGAGCGGTTGAGGGAGCATTGTCGGACATACGGGTATTCCGAGGTTCGCCCGTGAAGCGCACCGTCGCCATGACGATCTACGACCGGACACCGGAGACTATCGGTGCCGTATTCGCGGGCCTGAGTCTCCCCGGCAACCGGCCTGACGTCATCTGCGTGTGCTACGACAGGGCACCGGATGAATCAGTCAAGGCGCTCAGGACGTGCGCCCTGGATCTTAAAGTCGAACTACAGGAGGAGTTCCTGACTGATGGCTTCAAAGGCCCCCGATGCCCCTCACGCTCATGGAACGCCGCCCTCGCCCTAACGAGCGGTTCGCACGTCTTCTGTATGTCGAGCGACGTCGTCCTCGCCCCTCACAGCGTCGGCATGGCCTACCATTTGGCCGAAGTCGCCCCCAAGCACATGATCGTAGGGCGGATGGAGCATTGCGGGCAGTCGTATGCGTGGAGCGGCCCAGATCCAAGAAACGAGATGAAGTGCCGCACGATCACATGGTCCGGTGCGCCAAGTGGGCTCGGATTCGCGTGGCTCCTGCCGATGGAGAACTATCGCAACATCGGCGGATTCGATGAAGCCTATATGGACGGCTACTGCTACGAGGACGACGACTTCGTCCTACGCATGTGGGACGACGGCGCGGACTTCCTGTTCTGCGACGACATCATGGGCTTCCACCTTGAGCACAAGAGGGACCACCTGAAGGACCAAGACGGCAAGGTCTCCATCAATGCTGATATCTTCAAGGAGCGCCACGGAGACCTGAATCGTCTCAAACACTACAAGTTTGAACATGCCTTCTTGCGGTTCGACGTCGGGATGTCCGCGATGCTTCACGAGGAGGATGCTGAACTCATACAACAATGCTTCATCCGGCAGAAGTTCTACGGCCAGGAGGAATCATGGAGGGCCATCCCTGTGGTAGTGCTTAGTGAGACGAAAACGGGAACGCAAGAATACGACGCGACGGGGATTCCGGGGGACATCAAATGAGGCGGCTCCTAGTAAACGACTACCTGACGACCATCCCCGGCACGCGGACGTTTTGGCACGACCTCCAGGAATGGTTCGCCATGACTTACGTCGGAGGTGATTATGGATCACTGGCGGAAGCTGCAGCTCAGGCTGCGGCGGCGGAAAAGACGGATCTCATCATCCGTAACGGATCGTGGTTTGGTCCGATTGAAGCGGACGTCCCGACGATCAGCCTCATCCAGGATATCGCCACTGAAGGACCCATACGAGATGCACAGGAACCGGTTATTGCTTCATCGCGGGCCGTAGTATTCAACAGTGAGTTCACGGCGTCCAAGTACGAAATGTGCAAAACGATGGCCGGTACAATAAAGGTCATCCCCCTGCCGATAGACTTCTCCGTCTTTGAACCCGGCAACCCGATGGGCCTCCAGCAATCACTCTCGCTCCCCGACAACTGCATCTGCTGGATCGGGGCACAGAGCGAAATCAAGGGCTACGACATCTTCCTCCAGATCGTACGGCGTAACCCCGATCTTCACTTCGTCGCGGTCTTCAAGGATCAGGTGCCCGACTACGTGCCCCCGAACATGCGGGCGTTCTGCCTGTTGACGCATGAGGAACTGGTGAAGGTGATCGGCGCTTGCCGTGTTGGGCTTTGCACGTCGAGGATGGAGAGTCAGCACCTTGCGGGGGTCGAGATGGGCGCGTGTGGGTTGCCGATGGTGGCGCCGCCCGTGGGGACGTATTTCGAGCGGGAAAACATGCCCGGCCTCGTAGTGAAGGACCCAACCACGGAATCCCTTGCGAGCGCCGTCCGGGCGTGCCTGTCAAGCGAGAGCAACCCGCAGCACAACCGCGACTTCTGGCAACGCGAGTTCGACAAGGACATCATCCGCTCACAGTGGGCGGCACTCATCGAGGAGGTTGAATGCTCTGGTCGATCCTGATTCCCGGCATCCCGGAGAGGTTCCATACAGTCAAACCGCTCCTGCACACGCTCCTCGAAAAGCAGAACGTGGCGCGGATGCCCGACGTCGAACTCCTCTACCTCATGGACAACAAGCGCCGTCCAGTCGGTGCAAAGCGGAACGACCTCCTCGGCATGGCACGCGGCGAATACGTGTCGTTTATCGACGATGACGACGACGTATCCCCGGAATATGTCGATAGGATCTACAAGACTATCGCCCTCGCCCGTAAGCAGGACACCCCGACCGACGTCATCTGCTTCCCGCAACGGGCCATCATCAAGCAACATGGCGTCAAGCATGAATGCACCTACTCCATCCGACACTGGAAGGACCGCAAGCCTGAAGCTCGGCGCGTCCTGGCGCATCGCTTGGATGACAAGGGCGCTCAAGTCCCGGACGTCCTCAACTGGACCGGCCCCCCGGCGCATACGATGGCGTGGAGGCGTGAGGTGGTAAAGGACGTCGCGTTCCCCGAGAAGAACTTCGGGGAGGATACGTCGTGGGTGGACGCCTGTTGCGAAAAGGCGACGACGGAGATTGTGCTGGATGGGGACGCCCTCTACTACTACAACTTCAACGAAGAAACGAGTGCGACGAGATGAGTGACCTCAGTTTCGTTGGACTGGACGGTGTGCGGCATAGTGTTTCCGGGGACAGCAAGGCGACAATGCGCCTACAGGAACTTCTTGCGCGGCGTGAGATACTGGAGAAGATTTTCTCTGCGATACACGCCAGCATTCAAGGCGTTGAGCCTCGGTCTTACGGGCAATTCTACAAGGAAGTCACGAGATGAGTCAGGCCGGCGTCTACTCCGAGAACAAACTCATCTGGTGGGCTGCACGCGAAGGGCTGAAACTCCCCGACGCGCCCAAGCAAGTGCAGTTGATCCTCTCCGACCTCTGCAACCAAGATTGCAGTTTTTGTGCGTATCGCATGTCGGGCTACTCGTCCAATGAGTTGTTCGTCGGTGACTCCCCTGTCGCATCCTACGGGCATCAGAACCCAAAGCGGTGGATACCGACGCCACGGGCGCTCTCGCTCATAGACGAGATGAAGGAGGCAGGCGTCCTGAGCGTGCAGTTCACGGGTGGGGGTGAGCCGACTGTGCATCCCGAGCATGAGGCGGTATTCGTCCATGCGATGTTCGCTGGCCTTCGGTGTGCATTGGTGAGCAACGGCGTCCGCTGGAGCGACCGCCTCATCGAGAACATCCTGCCGTCGTTCGACTGGGTGCGTGTGTCTATCGACGCAGGGAACGATGTCTCCTACGCGACCATCCGAAACACTCCGCAAAAGAATTGGGATCAGGTCTGGAGGAACGTCCACCGCCTCGCCAAGCGTATCGAGGAGCTGGAGTCGCCTACGACGCTCGGTATCGGCTTCGTCGTGACGCCTGACAACTTCGACGAGATCCCCGCGTTCGCCCTGAAGGCGCGGGAGAGTGGGGCGCATAACGCCCGCCTGTCTGCGATGTTTAGCCCAGAGAGCGAGAAGCCCTTCCTCCGCTACTACGACCACATCCGCGCCCTGATTGACCATACGAAGGAGTCCCTGGAGACCGAGGACTTCGTCGTGCATGACAACTTCGGCTCCCGTTTCGACGACCTGAAGCAGCACGCCCCCGACTACTCGAAGTGTTCGTATCAGCACTATACGGCGTATATCGGCGGGGATATGAAGGCTTACCGTTGCTGCGTCCTCGCCTACAACCAGCGGGGGTTGGTTGCTGGCGGCGACCTGAAGACGCGGAGCTTCAAGGAGTTCTGGGGGTCTCAGGAGCGGAAGGACGATATGGCGGCGCTGGACGCGAAGGGTTGCGAGCGGTGCCAGTTCAACGCGAAGAACAAGCAATTTCTCTACGTCACGGGGAATACGGAGTCGGATACCAGTCCCCGACATATGGAGTGGCCATGAATAGCGAAGAACGAGCCAAGAGGCGAGAGAAAATCAGGAATGAAATCCAGGAGGCGCTAGACCAGTTATACGAGGATTGTCCCGAATTACGCATGGGTCTATCTATCGGCAACCATCCCCCAACAACGCTATCGCGGACGGGTTGGACTACTGCCGACGACGAGGCGTTCGACCGCGCCTGTCGGGGGGATAGGCGATGAGCGTATCTATCGTCCTGACCATCAACAACCGCCCACCTCACGTCTCCCGAGAAGTTGCCGACTCACTCGACCTCGAAGGCAACCAAGCCGACGAACTGATCGTCGTCCTCGACCGCCCGACACCGGAAGCCAAAGAGGGCGCGATGGAAACCTACGCGGATTGCCTGCATACTGTCCGGTTCGTCGAAGTCACGGGCGACCCCGGCTGGAAAGGCCCCGCGGTCGCTTGGAACATGGGCTTTGCCGCGGCGACCTCCGACCTCCTCTACTGCATAAGCTCCGAAGTCGTGCAGGAGCGGGGCAACGTCAAGAAGGCCGTGGAACTCGCCAAGGACGGCAAGCCGGTGCTGGCGTATCCGTGGACATCGCGGACGGTCGTCTTCGGTGCCTGCCACAACAGCCAGCCCGACAACCTCGTCATCGGGGCAGAGCCAGGAGTCCTCGTCAATGCCTCCATGCCGCGGCCCCTCGGCTTTATCGTCTGTATGCCCCGGAAGGCGGTCGAGTCCATCGGTGGGTTCGATGAGGAGTTTATGAAGGGGTTCTGGTTCGATGATGACGATTTCTTCCTCCGTCTGTGGAATACCGGCCTGGACTTCCTATTCACCGACAGTATCCACGGCATCCACCTACACCATGAGCGGCAGGACCTCGATACCCCCGAGGGGCAGAGGAAGATCGGGGTCAACCGAGACTACATGCTCCAGAAGCACAAGACCACGCATCCATGGCCGCAACTGCTGAAGACGACCATCCGCGGTAACGGGCAGACGCGGTGGGTACATCGGTGAGGGCCACCCTTGAAGCCTCCATCCACTACTGCGAAGGCTGTAACAGGTCCAAAGAGGGCGGTCTGACCTCCGGGTGGACACAAGAAGGCACCAGCATCAAATACGCCCAGAGGCCCAAAGCCGACCCCTGTAAGTGCAAGAAAGCCGGCGAGAAGAACGGATTCGCATACAAAGGCACCCCCACCACCTGCGGAGCCCTCAACCTACACCATCCCCTGACCCCCGCTACAGCCAACTGGTGCCCTACCTGCCCCTACATCCCACCACCGTTCAGACCCGGCTACCGAGATCGGACCCGAATCTTCAAGGAGGTCAGGTGAGTGAAAACTGAAATCATCACAACGACCCGAGAATGGCTCGTGGGCGACAACCTCAAAATCACATCTGTCTTTGGCTCCATGAAGTTCACAATGTCAAGGGAAAGTGGCAACGAAATCGGCGACCAGATCACCCTGACGAAGGAGGAATTTGACGCCCTCTCGCAACTCTGGGGTGCCAACACCTCCTATTCCCACAGAACACATATACAAAACCCCAAAATCACCAACTCCTGATCCACTCACCTGTGTCAAATTTGACACAAGCACTTCTCCAATAAAGACGCACACTTACAGTACAGGGGTTGACAGCACTTGACAAAACTCCAGAGTTGCGAGACAGTACTGATGCTCTTGGGTCGTCCAACGGACCTCCCTATAGGATCTACAGCCTTACACCTCGTAGGATAGGCCCACCTCAAGTGGGCCGTATTCACAACTACCCACCGAAGACATACCCCTCCCAGAGCCGTACACCAAGGCTGAAATTTGCCAGAAAATCCTAGAGCGACCTATATACATATACCCAAAGGGTAACCCGATACCCCCCCCTGGGTAGGGGTAGGCTTCCTCCCATCATGAGTGTGTCAATTTAGACACAGTATGAGATACGTATGTGTAGGTGTGTCAATTATGACACAGTGCTCTGATATGCCTTGATATGAGTGGGGAATGAGGGTTATTGAACTTGTGATTCAGTCTCAGTGTATCTCTATCATCTTACGGTCGTGGTTTGGTAAGTGGTGGGTATGTGTTTCACCTATCTTGCATTGGCGTGTGCTTTTCTATCGTTTCCGCTTGACATCCCTCCTATCGTGTCGTATAATTGTTGTGTTGATGGTTACTCATTCAACAGAAGTCAAACCTTGAGGAGATAGGCAATGAGAAACCCGTACAGGATCAAGGTTCCAGAGAAATGCCCTAGTTGCCCCCATACGCCCCACGGCTCAAACCACGTTTGCCTGCACTACGTAGGCGACTGCCCAGACCCCCACGGTCTAGACGCCGGCCTGCAGATCGTGTGCGGCTGCACAAATACGCCGATAGAGCGCGAATTGGCGTCCCGGTAGCCCGTTAGCCCTACCCCGTTGGTTTCTTTTGAGAGGAGATTGAACATGTACCACACCAAAGGACCCTGGCAGGCTGGAAACTCCATAGGCGCGGGCGCGATAGTGACTCGCCAGGCCGCAAACGGTAGCGCCGATCTCATCGCATCCCTACAAAATTCGTGCTTTCGGGAAACGCAGGCGGCGGACGTCCGGTTGATAGCGGCCGCGCCTCAACTATTTCAAGCCCTGGACGAGCTTGTGGGGGAATTCGACGAAACCAATACCCAAGCCTCTCTGGAGCCGGGAGTTATCGGCTACAACGATACTTGTGGTATCGAAATGGCCCGCGAGGCGCTACGCAAAGCCCTTGAGGGTTAGCCCTTCCTTGAAAGGATGCTGAGATGCGCAAAGTTTCCCGCTTGGGGCACGTGGTTTGGTGGTACAACCGCCGTTTGAGCAACTATCTCCGCTACCGTTCGCCGTGGGTCCGCGCCTATCGTGCTATCGCCTACCGTTTGAAGCCGCACGGAGTCATTTCCGGCGGTACAGACTGCGATGGAATGCGATACGCGGGCGCCGATCTATTCTGGACCTATGCCGCCGCCCAAGAGTGCGCCGATAGTGTCGCAGATTGGGCCGATGGGCCTTGTGGGGCCTCCGTCGTTTCGGGTTCAGAGGCGCGGGAATGGGAGTATCACCATAGACCGGACACCCGCGATCGCTTCGCCGAGCGTATGGGCTATTAGGCCCTCCCCTTCGTTTGAGAGGTTGTTCCCTGCGATTGTTAGCCCTTCCCTGAAAGGATACTGCGATGCTTAAAGCCCCTATCTATAGACGAAGCCCTGGCAAGTGGCTCTCAGTGCGCGGCATGGCGGCGAAACCATATGAGATCAATCTACACGATACCGTGATAGACGATGCCGGAAACGTACTGGCGCAGGTTTCGTCTAGCGGTGTCCTGGAATGGTCACCGGACGAAGAAGCAAACGGGAACGCCCGTATCATGGCGGCGGCGCCTGATTTCCTTGAGGCGCTTGAGGATATCGCGGAATGCACATCACTTGAGTCTGCCATCGATATCGCGCTTGCGGCAATCATCCGGCGGTAACGTGCCCCGCCTTCCCTGAAAGGATCTGCGATGCAAATCAAAACTACCGTCGATTCAACATGCGCCCAATCTGAAACCGCCCGATGGAACCTTGCGGGATACCTTGCCGATGGTTGGATTCGGGACCAATGCCGCGATCCACACGGTATGTACTTCCTGATTTACAAACCATCCGGCCCCGGCAAGCCTGGCGAATTGAACGTTTCACGCGGCAAGGTTGCATCCGATTGGGAGCTCGCAACCCCCGAACGGATTATGCCGAACTGGACACGAGACCAAGTATGCCGATTCATTGCAGAAACGGCCTACAGGTTGCCGATCCTTCCGACCTAACATGCCCCGTGGAGTGTAACTGTTAGTCCCTTCCTTCCCTGAGAGGATACTGCGATGTCTTACGAGACTATATATCAACGCAAGCGGAGAATCGCCGCGCAAGGCTGCAAACGCTGTAAGGCTGCTAGGCTGCAATTCCATGTTCAATTCCCGAACCTTACCCCATCCAATGTTGTAGACCACGGCGACCTATTCTGTGCCGAACAATCCGTCGAAACGTGGGGTCCTGATACCTACAATCACCCGAAGGGATATGTACAGGTTCGCGCCTAACATGCCCCACGGTGAACAATACTGGGCCGACCCCGACCGCCCGCATTATGTAGCAGAGTGCTGCACGTGCGCGGGATGGTGCATCACGGCTAAGGATTGGCTACCCCGCCCCTT
>Ga0255047_10002162_pt1 | contig 13226 bp, 11 predicted proteins | sample JV7_2_1_MG_FD_183640 | JGI IMG/M metagenome (GOLD analysis project Ga0255047, IMG submission 183640) | Seawater microbial communities from Jervis Inlet, British Columbia, Canada - JV7_2_1 | ecosystem: Environmental > Aquatic > Marine > Inlet | place: Canada: British Columbia | collected 2016-10-06
AAGACGGCGCAATCGATCGCCGCGGCCCTGTTGCTTCGCCGCGTGCACTCGGCGTCCAGGGCGCTCGTGGTTTGTCCCGCCTCGCTCAAGCATCAGTGGGCACGCGAGATCGAAAAAGTCTGCCACGAACAGGCGCAGGTGATCGACGGCCCACGCGCGGCACGGCTCGAAACCTACGCCGCCTGGCAGGGCGGTTTCCTGGTCCTGAACTACGAGTTGTTGTTGCGGGACCTCGAGGCGATCCGGGCGACCGCGCCGGATCTCGTGATCCTCGACGAGGCCCAGCGGATCAAGAACCAGGGCACGAAGACCGCGCGCGCCGTCAAGCGCCTGGATTCGCGCTGGGCCTTCGTGCTGACGGGGACACCGTTGGAGAACCGCCTGGTGGAACTCCATTCGTTGGTCGAGTTCCTGCATCGTCGGGCGCTGGGGCCGCGCTGGCGATTGCGCCCATTCCACATCGTCGAGGATGCGCAGGGCCGGGTGCTGGCCTACGAGGGCCTGGAGGTGTTACGCCGCCGCCTGCGCGGGTTTTTCCTGCGCCGCGACCGTCGCGAGGTCCTCGATCAACTCCCGGATCGCACCGACAACACATTCTGGACCGGCATGACGTCCCAGCAGCGCCGACCGTACCGGCGCCAGGCCATCCGGGTCGCGACGCTGGTCCGCCAGGGCAAAGCGCTGTCCGGGGTCGAAATCCAGCGGCTGCTGCGCGCACTGACGCGGATGCGCATGCTCTGCAACGCGAGCGCCCAGGATGCCTGGGATCCGTGGGAAGCGCGCATCGCCGACCGCTGCCCGCCCGAACCCGAAGAGATACGTGCGATCGGGTCGCCCAAGCTCGAGGAGTTCGCGCAGGTGCTCGAAGAACTGCTCGACGAATCCGAGGAGAAGATCGTCGTATTCAGCCAGTGGAAACGGATGCTCCAGCTGGCCGAGTTCGTCGTGCGGAACGTGCTGGCGAACCGCGACATCCGTTCGGGTTTGTTTCACGGCGGCCTCAAGAGTCAGGCGCGTACGGCACTGCTCGACGAATTCCGTGTCGATCCCGAATTCCGCGTGTTGTTCTCGACCGACGCCGGCGGGCTCGGGCTCAACTTGCAGGACGCAGCGTCGATCGTCGTCAATCTCGAGGTCCCATGGAACCCGGCGGTGCTCGAGCAGCGCGTCGGCCGCGTGCACCGCATGGGCCAGCAACGCAGCGTGCGCGTTCTCCATTTCGTCACGCGCGACGCGATCGAGGAAAAGGTGCGGCAGGTCGTCGAGGACAAACGGGCTCTGTTCGACGGGTTGCTGACCCACGGCGCCGATCAGGTCGTGTTCGACGACGAGGCGCGTGCGTCCCTGGTCAGTCGGCTGAGCGGCTTGATTGACGACGAGGGTCTGTAGGATCTCTGCGGGCTTCGCCGCTTACCATACTTCGAACTCGCGGGTCAGACGCACGCCGAAACGCCGCTCGACCTCGGCCTCCACCGTTTCCACGAGCGCCAGGACATCGGCGGCGGTGCCTCCACCGTTGTTGACGAAGAAGTTGGCGTGCTTTTGCGAGACTTCGAGGGCGCCGCGGCACGCGCCCTTCAGACCGGCGGCCTCGATCAGACGGCCGGCGAAGTCCCCCTCGGGCTTGAGGAATACCGAACCACAGGAAGCCAGGTCCGTCGGTTGGTTCTGCTTGCGCGATTCCGCGAATCCGTCCATCCGTTGCCGGATCTCGTCCGGGTCCCCGTGCGCCAGCGCAAGAGTTGCGCCGAGCACGATCCCGCGCCGCTCGCGAAAGATCGATCGGCGATATCCAAAAGTCGCGTCGTCCGCGACGATGCTCGTCTCGTTGCCCGTCTCGTCCAGGTAATCCACCGACTCGATCGAGTTGCCGATCTCGTATTCGTGCCAGCCCGCATTCATCACGACCGCTCCGCCGATGGTCCCCGGGATCCCGGCGCCGAACTCCAGCCCTGCCAGACCTGCGCGTGCGGCGGCACGGGCCACCGCGGGGAACGACGCGCCGGCACCGGCCATCAGCCTGTCTCCGTCGATGGACACCCCGTCGAGCACGCGCCGGACGCGCAAGACGAGTCCGCGCACGCCCTCGTCACGCACCAACAGATTGGAGCCGTTGCCCAGCGTGCGCCAGGGGATCCCTTCGGTTGCGGCCCAGGCCAGTGCGATCCGTAGGTCCTTGCGGTCCGAGGGCGTGGCCAGGACTTCGGCCGGGCCGCCGATGCGCCAGGTGGTCAACCCTGCGAGCGGGGCTTCGGAATCGACCGAACCGCGAAAGCCGGCCCGCACCAACGAGCGCGCCGTCTCGCACGTGGCGCCCGTCATCGCCCGGCCCATCCTGCGGAGAAAATCTCCGGGTTTTCAGATATTTGCTTCACGCCGCCCGCTCCACGGCGCAAGAATGCCACACGGGAACGGAGTTGTCCGCGTGGTCACGCTGCGGGCCCCGAAAAGCGCGAAACCGAGGCCGCGTGGGTTTGCGGTGGCAAAACCTCGAAGGCCACGGCATATATCTCTTGTGGGCCGGGTAAGCCCCACGAGAAGAGGAAGGACTTGAGCGACGAAACCCAGCACGAGGCAAGCGAGTTGCCTGCGGCAGAAGACGCCACGCCCGTGGCTGAAAATTCCGCGAAACCAGCCGAGTCCGCGGTACCGGAGGAAGCCGGCGAAGCGGCCGTCGGCGCCGCTGCGGAATCGGTTGACGCGAGCGCCGAGGGCGAAGTCAACGCGGAAGCCGCACAGGGCGAAAGCGAAAGCCAGGCCGAGGCCGAGGCCGAGAAGAAAGCTACCGAAAAAAAAGCCAGACAGGCCCGTGTCGCACCGTTGTACCGCGCGTTCCGCGGCAAGCACAGTATCAACGGTCGGGTCGAAAAAACGATCAAGGGGGGATACGAGATTCGCATCGGCAAGGCGCGTGCTTTTTGCCCGCACTCGCAGATCGATGTCCAGCGTGCGGACGACCCCGAGTCATTTGTGGGAACCAATCAACCGTTCCTGATCACACAGTTGCGTCGTGGCGGCGAGGACGTCGTCGTCTCGCGTCGCGCGGTGATCGAGGCCGAGCGCCGCGGGGAAGCCGCCGCGGTCCGTGCCACGTTGATCGACGGCGCCGTCATGCTCGGCCGCGTTTCCGGGCTGGCCAAGTTCGGTGCGTTCGTCGATCTCGGTGCCGGTGTCACGGGACTCGTTCACCTCACCGAGGTGTCGCATGGGCGCATCAACCGCGTCGACCAGGCGGTCCGGGTCGGCGAAGCCGTGCGCGTTAAGATCCTCAAGTTGCAGGACGACAGCGACCGCATTTCGTTGAGCATCCGGCAGGCTTCCGAGGACCCCTGGGCCACGGTGACCGAGACGTACGAAGTGGGTGGCGCGTACCAGGGCAAGGTGCTTCGCCTCGCGGAGTTCGGCGCGTTCGTCGAACTCTCCCCGGGCGTCGAGGCGCTGGCGCCGGCGAGCGAGTTCCCCCCGGCGACCGGGGGCTGGAAGGACGGACTTGAACCGGGTTTCGAGCAATCCTGGCGGGTGCTCAAGGTGGATGCCGAAGGCCGCAGGATCTCCCTGACCCCCGGCGGGGACGGCGACGCCGTTCCGCAAACGGAACTCGCACCGGGGGTCGAACTCAAGGGCAAGGTGCAGCGCATCGAGCCTTTTGGCGTTTTCGTTTGGCTCGGCCCGGGCCGCGTCGGCTTGATGCCGAACGTCCTGACCGGGACACCGCCGGGAACCGATCTCGAGCGTCGTTTCCCGATCGCCACCGAAGTAGACGTCGAAGTCGTCGGGATCGACGATCGTGGACGCATCCGCCTGACGAGGAAGGGCGCTCCGCGGCCAAAGGCCGGCCGCAACGGCGGCGGCGGTTCGGTGCATCAGGACCGCCCAAGGCGTCGTGCTCCTCGCCAGGAGCGTACTCCGCAAAAGCCGATCAGCGATTCGACGGAGGGCTTTGGCTCCCTGCTCGCCGACAAGCTCAAGGACGCGCTGGGCTAACCCGTCTCTCGCTCGTATCCAGGATTGTGCCCGTAGCGTGCCATCGCGTTATCGTATAGCGATGAAACCCGACGTGACAGCCGTGCCCCTGGTTGCCCTGTTCGCCCTGATCGCTTGCGCTGAACCCGTGCACCGGTCCGAGCCGCTTCAGGCCATGGGCCGCGAGGGCTTCGTCGAGCTCTACATGGGAAGCGAGGAACGCTTCGCGGAAGCGGTCGCCGACGCCCGCGCGGCCATCGACAGCGTGGCCGCCAAGCTGGATGCCCGGGCGCCGGACAGCGCGTTGGCCCGGCTCAACCGCAAGGCTCGTGACGAATACCACACGATCGAGGACGTCGATCTGTACCGCGTCGTGCAACTGGCGCTGGATTATGCCCGCGCCAGCAGAGGCGCGTTTGATCCCACCGTCGGCCGCCTTGGCCGTTTGTACGAGAGCGGCGAACCCACCGACGCCGCGCTGGCCCTCGCGCTCGAGGACGTCGGTTGGGAATGGGTCTCGATGGCGCGCGAGGCTCACGCCGTGCGCTTCCGGCGGCCCGGGATCGAACTCGATCTCGGTGGTCTGTCGAAAGGCTACGCGCTCCACGTGGCGGCCCGCGTCCTGGCCAAGTCCGGTAGCTATGCCGGGATGTTCGTGCTGGGCGGGAATGCCTACGCCTGGAGCACGCCGCCCGATGCCGATCACTGGTCCGTGCCGCTGGCCGACCCTCGACGACCCGAGCAAACGTTGCTGACGTTGCAAATCGCCAACCGCGGCGTTGCGATCGCCGGACAACGGCGCAGCGGTGCGGAGACCCTGTTCGATCCGTTGACCGGGCGGCCCGTCGACGGGGACGTCGTGCTCGCGATCGGCACCGCGCACACCGCCGGTGACGCGGATGCGTTTGCCACCGCGCTCGCCGCGTCGACCTTCCAGGCGGCCACCGATCTGCTCGGCCGCATGCGCAAGGTCGAGGCGGCGCTGCTCGTCCGCGACGGCGAGGAACTTTACCTGCTGGCCTCCGCGTCGCTGCGCGGACGGCTCGAACTCGGGCCTGAATTCGACGCCGAAATCAAGGGCGACGTGCGCTACCTCCTGCCGCCGGCGGAGTTCCCCGAAGGCCCCGCCTGACGCGTCGGCGACGGTCTGATAAAGTCGTTCGGTCCCCACCGAAACTCTCGAGCGCAACCGCGGCGGCCGATGATCTGCGCCCCCGCCCCTGGAGGAGTCATGGCCAAGGAGATGGTCGCCGAAGATCTGTTGAAACAACTCGGTGTCGAGGCGTCGAACCCCGGTGCCTGTACCGGGACGTGGATCGAGACCGCCGGTCCGGAGTTGGTTTCGTTCAACCCGACCGATGGGCAACCTCTCGCCAGCGTGCGGCAAGCCAAGATCGACGACTACGAGCGTGTGATCAGCGCGGCGCAGGACGCCTTTGGCGACTGGCGCATGCTACCCGCGCCGCAACGCGGCGAGATCGTCCGCCAACTCGGCGAAGAACTTCGCGCCAACAAGGAACCGTTGGGACGTTTGGTTTCGCTGGAGATGGGCAAGATCCTGTCCGAGGGTCTTGGCGAAGTGCAGGAGATGATCGACATCTGCGACTTTGCCGTCGGGTTGTCACGGCAACTCTACGGGCTGACGATGCACTCCGAGCGCGCCCAGCACCGGATGTACGAGCAGTGGCATCCGCTCGGACCGATCGGCATCATCACCGCGTTCAATTTCCCCGTCGCGGTGTGGGCCTGGAACGTCGCGATCGCGGCCGTCTGCGGCGATACGATGATCTGGAAGCCCTCCTCGAAGACACCGCTGACCGCTATCGCGGTGCAGAACATCGCCAACCGTGTGATGCAACGCAACAACCTCAGCGGCATCTTCAATCTGGTCGTCGGGCGCGGCTCCGAGGTCGGCGAGGCGCTACTCTCGGACAGGCGCGTTCCGCTGATTTCGGCCACTGGCTCGTGCCGCATGGGTGTGCGCATTGCCGAGGTCGTGGGCAAGCGGTTGGGCCGTTCCTTGCTGGAACTCGGCGGGAACAACGCGGTCATCGTGATGGACGACGCCAACCAGGAGCTGGCGCTGCGGGCCTGCACCTTCGGTGCGGTCGGAACGGCGGGCCAGCGTTGCACGTCGACGCGTCGCCTGATCCTCCAGAAGGGCATCGCCGCGGATTTCACCGACCGCATGGTCAAGGCCTACGGACGGGTCAACACCGGCGACCCGCTCGATCCTGCGACTCTGATGGGACCGCTGATCGACGACGGTGCGCGCGACGACATGATGAACGCACTCAAGAAAGTGCGTGAGCAGGGTGGCGAGATCCTGTGCGGCGGAAGCAAGATCGAGCGTCCCGGCTTCTTCGTCGAACCGACCATCGTGCGTGCGACCAGGGGGATGGAGATCGTTCAGGACGAGACGTTTGCTCCACTGGTCTACATCTTCGAGGTCGATACCCTGGACGAGGCGCTGGCGTTGCACAACGATGTGCCCCAGGGTCTTTCCTCGTCGATCTTCACGACGAGCATGATCTCGGCCGAGACGTTCCTGTCGCACCGCGGGAGCGATTGCGGGATCGCCAACGTCAACGTCGGCACCTCGGGCGCCGAGATCGGTGGCGCCTTCGGTGGTGAGAAAGAAACTGGCGGCGGGCGCGAATCGGGCTCCGACGCGTGGAGAATCTACATGCGGCGGCAGACCAACACACTCAACTGGGGCAGCGAGATGCCGCTGGCCCAGGGGGTCGAGTTCGATCTGTAACCCTCCGAAGCGCGCAGCGCGAAGGAGGGCCGTTTTTCTAGCACTCCGCCCCGGGTTCTACACTCTTCACGATGTTGTAGTCGGGGGGCTCGATCTGCAGCGTCGTGTGCTTGATACCAAAGCGCGTCTCCAGCAACCGCGTCGCGGAGCGCAGCAAGCGGTTCGGTGACTCGTCGTGATCGCAAACGAGGTGCGCGGTGAGCACGGTGTGGGTGCCGCCGAGCGTCCACAGGTGCAGGTCGTGAACACCGGCCACGCCGGAGAGTCCGGACAGCCCGGACTGCACCTCGGTGGCGTCGAGATGCGACGGGGTCCCCTCCATCAGGACGTGTACCGCTTGTAGCACCAGACGGATGGCCCCGAAGACAATGATCAGCGACAGTACGGCGCTGGCGATCGGATCGGCAATGGCCCAGCCTCCCAGGCCCATACAGGCGGCCGCGATCAGCACGCCGATCGACCCCAGCAGATCGCCCAGCACGTGGAGGTAGACGCCGCGCATGTTGAGGTTGTGTTGCGAACCGTGGAGCAGCACGGCGGCGATGATGTTGACGATCAGACCCGCCGCGCCAATCACCAGCATCGAGCGCCATTGCACGTCGGGTGGGTTGAAAAAACGATCCCAGGCTTCGACCGATACGTAGAACGCGATGATGATCAAGGCCACGCCGTTGAACAGCGCGGCCAGGATCTCGGCTCGCTGGTAACCGTAGGTACGCGTCGGATCCGGCGGTCGCTTGGCCGACCAGGCGGCCAGCAGGGCAAGCGCGAGGGCGAAGTTGTCGCCCAGCATGTGACCGGCATCGGCGAGCAACGCGAGGCTGTTGGCCAACCAGCCGCCCACCGCCTCGACCACGGTGAACGCCGCGGTCAGCACCAGAACGGCCGAGAGCCGCCGGGTCAGGTTGACGCTGCGTTCGTGGATGTGGGCCAAGCGAGAGCCTCCCTGAGCCGATTATGGCCCGGGTGGGCTTTTTTTCGGAGACCCAAGTTCCGCTGAAACCGTTTTCGGCGTTCGCGCGTTCCAGACCGTAGAGGGGCGTGCGCTAGCCACGGCCCTCGACGGGGCGGGTCCCCGGGGGAGGGCTCTCTTGCTGGAATTCGTCGCACTCGTGGTGTTCGCGATCGTTGGACTCGGCTTGCTGATCGCGGGCGTGATCGTGTTGCCCCTGCTGCTGGTCGGGGGCGTCCTCAAGCTGATCATCTTCGCGATCGCGCTGCCGTTCCGCCTGATCGGTGCACTGTTCGGTGTCGTGGCCGGGGTCACCGGCACGGTGTTCGGCGGGATAGCGGCCCTGGGGTCCGTCCTGCTGGCGGTCGCGCTGGCGATCGGCGCCCTCCTGTTCCTGCCGCTGCTCCCGATCTTTGCGTTGTTCGGACTGATCTGGCTGTTCAGCCGCTCCGCCGGCAAGGCAAAAGCCTGATACCAGTCCACGGATTCTCCGGGTTCGCGCCTGGACTAAGATAGGCGCGCGGAAGCGGAGGATTCGTGTTGGAAGAGCTACTTCTCGTCGGTCTGTTGATCGTTGCCGTCGTCCTGCTGGCCACCGAGCGCCTGCGCGCGGACGTCGTCGCGATGGTCGTGCTCTGCGCGCTCGTGCTGCTGCGCATCCTCGACCCCAAACAGGCGCTCTCCGGTTTTTCCAACCCCGCCACGATCACGGTCGCTGCGATGTTCGTCCTGAGCGCCGGGTTGCAGGCCAGCGGTTTGATTCATGCGTTGGCTGACCGCCTGCTCAAGTACGGGCCCTCCTCGCCGACCACCATGATGTTGATGACCGGGCTGGCGATTGTGCCGTTTTCGGCCTTCATCAACAACACCGCTGCGGTCGCGATCTTCCTACCGCTCGTCCTGCGCGCCTGCCAGCGCCGCTCGATCAGCCCCAGTTACCTGATGATGCCGCTCAGTTTCTTCGCCATGCTCGGTGGCACCTGCACGCTGATCGGAACGTCGACCAACATCATCGTGAGTTCGGCGGCCGCGGAGCACGGCCAACCCGGCTTCGGTATGTTCGAGTTCAGCGGGCTCGGTTTGATCGTTCTGCTGGTCGGTGGCGCGTACCTGATGATCGTCGGACGCCGCATCCTACCCGAGCGAATCAAGGCCGAGAGCCTGACCGAAGGCCATCACCTGAACCGCTACCTCAGCGAGGTTCTCGTGCTCGAGGGATCGCCGCTGATCGGAAAAACGGTGGTCCAGGCCGGGATGGGCGAGAACTACGACCTCGAAGTTCTCGGCCACGTGCGGGACAAGGTCATGCGCGACGTCATGACCGGTCACGGTTCTCTACTGGCCGGGGACATCCTGCTGATCAAGGCGCCGGCGGCGACCCTGGTTCAACTCGGCGAGCGGGCCGGTGTCGCCGTGCGTCCCGAAAAGCATCCCGACGAGGCCGACCTGCGCTCCGGCGACACCGTGCTGCTCGAAGCCGTCATCTCGACCAACTCCGAACTCGAGGGCCGCAGCCTCAAGGCCGTCGACTTCCGCAACAACTTCGGGGCCACCGCGCTGGCGATCCGCCGCGGCGGTGAGGACATGCTCGAAAAGATCGGTCACATCCGGCTGCGCCTCGGCGACGAGTTGTTGATCCAGGCACCGCGCCAGAACCTGGACAAGCTCCGCAGCCAGCGCGCCTTCTTGATCCTCCAGGAACTCGACCTCCCGAGGCTCGATGTTCGCAAGGCCTCACTGGCGGGGTTCATCATCGCCGCCGTCGTCGCCGTTGCGGCCTTTGGCATCTACCCGATCGTCAGCACCGCGGTCGCGGGCGCCGTCTTGATGGTCGTCACCGGGTGCCTGCCCGTCCGACGTGTGTACAAGGAGATCGACTGGGTCGTGATCGTGCTCCTGGGTGGTCTGATCCCGCTCGGGGTGGCGCTCGAAACCACCGGAGCGGCGGCGCACGTCGCCGACGGGATCCTGCGCCTGGGCGGCGAGATGGGCCCGCATTTCGCCCTTGGCGTGTTCATCCTGCTCACGACCCTCCTGACCGGCACGATGTCGAACAACGCGACCGCGGCGCTACTGGCCCCGCTGGCGATCCAGATCGCCGACGTCCTCGCGGTCGACCCGCGTCCGTTTCTCATCGGTCTGACGTTCGCGGCCTCCGCCGCGTTCTACACGCCGATCGGCTACCAGACGAACCTGCTGGTCTACGGGCCCGGGGGTTACAAGTTCGCCGACTACTTCCGCGTCGGAGCACCGTTGACACTGGGCTACGCCCTGCTCATCACGTGGCTGATTCCGCTCTTCTTTCCGTTCTAGAACAGGGTTTCCCGCTCGACATCGACGAGCGGTTCGAGATCGGGGTACGTTTCGACGAAGCGCTGTGGGCATTTGGGCCGTTGACCCTCCAGGAGGTGCTTGAGTTGCAACGAATTGGCCAGTGCCTGACCGCGGAAGTGGTTGTTTTGCACGACGAAGACTTCGGCGGCCTGGGCGGCGAGGCTACCGGCGGTTGCCGCCAGCGGCGCGAGTTCGTCCAGCGAGTACAGGTAGTCGTAGCGCTCGTCGCGGCCGGCCTCCTTGCGGAACCACTGTTTTGCGTTGCGGCCGTGGAGGCGAACGTAGCCGACGGGGGAGGTCAAGCGTTCGAGGGCGTCGATCGAGGCGTCCGATGCGCGCGGTTGATCGACCACGCACCAGCCGATACCGAGGCGTTGGAGGAAGTCGGCGACGTCGTCCGCTAGCCAACTGATGTGGCGTACCTCCAGCACCAGCGGCCACCCGTCCGCAAGCTCGGCCAGCCGTTCGAGGTGCTCCGCGTTGCCGGGGTTCCAGTGGAAGCGTTGCGGGAACTGGACCAGCACGGCGCCCAGGCGTCCGGCCTCGCGAATCGGTCTCAGACCGTCCAGGGTCTCGGCGACGGCGCGGCGGACATCGGGCTCGATTTCATGGGTCCAGCTACGGTGCGACTTGGCGCTAAAGCGGAACTCCGGGAGCGCTCGGGTGCGTTGCACCCAGGTCTCGGCGACCGCGGGACGCACGGGGCGGTAGAACGAACTGTTGACCTCGATCGCGTCGACGTAGCGCGCGATCCAGGCGAGCTTGTCGAAACCGCGTCCGGCGCCCGGCGGGTACACGATGCCGTTCCAGTCGGCGTAGTCCCAGCCGGCGAGACCGACGCGAATCGCTCCCGATTTTGTTGGCCGGTTCATCCAACGGGATTGTAGCTCCCGGGTGTTATCGTGCCGGCATGGCCTGGATTCGTGGAATAAAAGGTCTGTTGTGCGATGTCGACGGGACGCTGATCTCCGGCAGCCGCCAGATTCCCGGCGCTGCCGCGGCTCTGAAACGCATCGCGGCGGCGGGCGTCGAGTTCCGGCTCACGACGAACACGACACGCTTTTCGCGCGCCGGGATCGTCGATGTGCTGAGTGCTGCGGGCATCGATATCGACGCGCAACACGTCTTGAATCCGGCGGTGCTGGCGCGGCGCAGGATCCTCGCGTCGGGGAAGCGGCGAGCCGCGCTGCTGGTGGCCGATGGAGCCGAGACCGATTTTGCCGGCGTCGAACGCGTCGAGGACGACCCGGACTGGGTCGTGATGGGCGATCTTGGCGAGCATTTCGACTGGCAGGTCATGCAGCGGGCTTTCTCGTGGGTTCGGCAGGGTGCCAAGCTGATGGCGTTGCAGCGCAATCGCTTCTGGGATTCCGGCGACGGTGTGATGCGCATCGACGCGGGTGCGTTCGTCGCGGGACTGGAATACGCGAGCGGTGTGACGGCCGAACTAGTTGGCAAGCCGTCGAATATTTTTTTTGAAGAGGCGGTTGGCTCGCTGGCAATCGCTCCAGGCGAGGTGCTCGTCATCGGGGATGACGTGACCACCGATGGTGCCGGGGGAGCGGCAGCCGGGTGTCGGACGGCCACGGTGCGCACGGGCAAGTTCGAGGACCGGCAACTCGACGAGACGGGCTTTACACCCGATCTGCTGATCGACTCGTTCGCCGATCTGAATCCGGCCTAGAGCGGTAGCTCGAGTCCGTCGTCGAGGACTGCGAAACCGGCGGCCTCGATCTGCCTGCGGCGTTCGCCGTCGGCGTCGAGCACCGGGTTGGAGTGGTTGAAGTGGGTGAAGAAGACCCTTAACGAGCCGCCGGCGACGCGCTCCCCCAACCGTTCGATCGTGTCGACCACGAGCGGGTGTCCGATCGCCGACACGTCGCGCCCGGGGAGTTCGTCCATCGAGAAGAACGTTCCGTCGACGATCGCCACATCGACGCCCTGCTGCTCGAGCCATTCCACGAGCGGCGTTTCCCAATGCTGCCAGCCGTCCGTATCCGGGACGTAGAAGATGCGCTGTCTCGGTCCGGCGAACAGATAGCCGACGGTGTCGGTGAACTCGTCGCGGTGCGGTACGGAAACTGCGGTGACGCTCAACCCTTCGTCCAGCACGAGCGGCTCACCCGGAGTCAGCTTGACCGGAACGACATTGCGCAAATCGACCAACTGGCTCCACGGACCGTTCATGGAGAGAAAATCCACCATCCGCGACGTCGCGTAGAGCGGTGTTTCCTGCGCGTGGATCGCCTCGAAGCCCAGGAAGCCGAGCCCGGTGTAATGGCCGAGGTGGGCGTGCGTGAGGAACACGCCGTCGAGGGGTGCGCGGTCGACACGGCCGTCGCCGGGTTTCACGTCGCGTAGCCGATCCAGTTGACGTCGGATGTCCGGCGTCGCATCGACCACGAACACCCGTCCGTCAGCGGCGATCAGCGCGAGCGACGCGACCAGACGTTCGGTTCGGGGATCGCTTCTGGCGAGTTCGCAGCGATCGCAACTGCACGCCGCGTGCGGGAAACCGCCGTCCTGGGCCGTGCCCAGCACGCGCAATCGTGGTCCGGTCACCTCCGGCGGGGCAGGCGGCGTTCCCTCGGGAACCGGTGAAGCACAGGCCAAGAAACACGCCGCCCCGGCAAATAAGAACAGCATCCGGATCATGGGTCCAGTCTAACAAGAGACGGCGGCAAGCGGGGGTGAGCCCGCTTGCCGCCGTCCACCCGGAAAGCTCCCGGAACGTCAGTGGCCGATGCTGATGCTGAACCGGCGCCCGTGATATTCGATCCTGGCGTGGTCGAGATAGAGCTCGTCGTTGCAGTAGGCGTGCTCGCGATAGCTCCATCCGTGATCGACCCTCACCGGGAACCGGTAGATCGAGTGACGGTGCCTGTGAGGGGAAAAGTAGACGGATCCTTCAAAGAACGACCGGAACTCGTGGCGCCGGTGATCGTGGATGCGGCGCGGGATGTCGAAACGGTCGTAGCGGTCAAACCGGTCGTGGCGCGCGACGTGTCTGTCGTAGCGGTCGAAGCGCTTGTGCGGATGGCGCTGGCGATGATGCCGCTGGTCGATTCGGTTCCGCCGGTCATGGCGGTCGTGCGCCTCGGCGGGCACGGCAAGGGCCAGAGCGAACGTGAACGTAACGGCGGCGATGGCGATCTGGGTCAAACGTTTCATGGCAAAGTCTCCTTCAACACCCCGGTGTATTGCCAGAACCGCGCC
>Ga0255047_10002164_pt1 | contig 13207 bp, 20 predicted proteins | sample JV7_2_1_MG_FD_183640 | JGI IMG/M metagenome (GOLD analysis project Ga0255047, IMG submission 183640) | Seawater microbial communities from Jervis Inlet, British Columbia, Canada - JV7_2_1 | ecosystem: Environmental > Aquatic > Marine > Inlet | place: Canada: British Columbia | collected 2016-10-06
GGCTTCCGATAATATTCGCACTGGTTACACCTCGCGCGCGGTGAAAGTGTAAGGGAACACGCCGACGTCGACCGAACTCGCTCGGTCTTGTTGCTGGACCCGGCCGATACATTGGACGGTCGCCACGCGATCGGCCTCGTCGAGTAACGTCACGGTGAACGTCTCCGAGTTTGCCACACTGGCCGCGAACATTTCCATCTCGGCGATGCTGGGTTCATTGGCTCGCCCGGCGGGGGCCGTGGTGAACGTGTAAACCCGTTTATCGTAATATTTCGACGACAGCACGATCCCGGATTTTGTTTTCGTCTCGGCTTTCGATAAGTCGTCAGAACGTGACACGGCGGTCGCGGTGAAGTCTATTTGGTAAGGTGTTTCAGGGTCGGGAGCGGCCGGAATAGCGCGCTCCGTTGGGAAAAATACGACGGTTGTGTTCGACATGATGCCCTCTATATGCGTGCTTGTGCAGAATCCTTGTTGAATAGTATCACGTCATTGTCGTTAAGCGCAGTTTGTAGCTCGTCAAGCCCGAAACCGACGCCCCCGGTGATGTTAATCGTTGCCTGTGTCGATTGGGTCGAGTTCGTGATCGACGGCGGCGGGACCGCTGCGGCGGCCGACCGGCCTCCTTGTGACCCGAACTGTGTCGACATAATGCTCGCGACGTTGGCAAACGCGGCGGCGCCGATCGCAGTCGCGGCCGGAACGGCAAACGCGCCGCCCTGTGCAAGCGTTGCGTTGATTGCGGTGTACGCGTCGACGGCTGCCTTGCTGGCTGCGCCGAGTTTGCCGATCTCGAATATGTCCTTGTTTTGGCTGTCCATCATGTCGCGGAACAGCGAGTCGAAGGAACTCCGAATCGTTTGAATGTTGTTCTGTTTCTTTTCCTCGGCAATTTCGGCCTGTTCAGCGGCCCAAATGTCCGACGCGACGCGCGATTCGGAATACTCCCGGTAATAGCTCGCCATAAGAGTTAGGTGTGTTTGCGCGTCGGCGGCCTCTTGCTCCCGCGCCATGAGACCCACGTCTCGACCCTGTCGGGCGAATTTCGCGTGTCCTTTGGCCTGTGCCTCCGCTCGTTCTTTTTCCGCCTTTGTTTCATAGGCGACGAGGGCGTCGATCTCGCTTTGTAGACTGAGGCGTCGACGTCTCGCGATTTCCTGCGAGGGGAACATTCGATCCGCTACGGCGGAGGGGGCCCCGTTCCCGGCGATGATCGAGTTCAACCGTTCGAGGTCCTCGGTCAACCCTGCAATGATTTGGCGCAACGAATCGACGTTGCTTTTCGCTTCGAGAAAGTCGTCCTTTCGGCCTATGAGGTTTTGAAGGTTGTACATTTTCTGTACAGTCTTGTCGAGTTGCGTGTTCGCGTTTTCAAGCTCCTCGGCCAACCCGACGGCCAGCCATTCGGCTTGGGCTTTCGTTAGATCGCCGTACTCCTCCGCGAGTTCCTCGACGTGTTCCTTTAGGCGCTTTGTCCAATTGGTTGTGTCCATTAACGAGGCGACCAACGCCCCGCCAAGACCGGCGGCCAACGACACGGCAACACCTAACAGCGGAACCCCGAGCACGAAACCAAGGTCGGCCGCTTGTTGCGATAGCGCGACCGAGGCGTTCGTCCCCGCTTGAATTTGTCCGACGAGCTGTTGGACCTGTATACCCGCTTGGCCCGCATTGCGGCCCATAAGTTTAACGCCTTTCCCGCCTTTCCCGGCTCCCTTCCCCAGTTTGTCGGCCTTTTTACCGGCTTTCTGGGAAGTGTTGCCCAAGTCCTCGACCGCGTTCTCCGCGCGATCGGCGGCGTCTGCCATGTCGTCGAGGGCGTCGACGGCTTTCGCCATGTCGCGTGAGTCGACTTTGTATGTGAGTGTTGCGACATCGGTCGTCATGGTTAACCCTCCAAGGCTTCAAATTTGGCCGATACGGCCGCCGCGATTTGTTCGCGAGTCCGTCCGTCATACGGTGGGCGTAGATTATATGCTTTTGCGCGGTACTTCGACACGGCGGACGAGTAGGTGTTCGTCATGTCCATAAGGAGGGCGACCTCCCACGGTTCGAGCGTTTGCCCTGTAAGACGTGCCCACGCGTCAAGGTCGGAATAGCCGAACGTGATCCGTAACTCCGTGAACCACTCGACGACATAGTCGAACGGCTCGCACGGCGGCAACGGGAACGCCTCGGTTTCCGATCTCGGTTTCTCCGCGTCCTCGGGTGTTACGTGTAGCCAGCCGAGCATATCCGCAAACGCGGTTAGTTTGTCTCGGCCGGTTTCGTAAAATTTGCGCGGGTTTCGATTGCCCCCGAGACCTGATCAAGCAACCAACCCATACGGGTTAACAGGTCGAGCGCTTTCTCGGTGGAAAAGGCCACCGGCTCGCCGTTCTCGATCATGTTCTCCCATCCGGTCACGCATCCGGCGCATACTTTCGCGAGCACCGTGTCCGTGTCGAACTCCTCGCCCTCTTTCGGCGCTTTCGCGACATCCCGCAACGCTTGCGCGCGCGCACGTCGGAACACTTTCGAGTCGGACCCTATGACGTGAATCACGAGGTCCGTCGGCTTGAACGTGATCGGATCAAGGACGGTCAACGCGTGCCCGTCCTCTGCCTTGGTCCGTAGGTCGTAGTTACTGAGGTCCATTAAGGCGCGGCCACTTTCACAATCGAGCCGGACAATTTGACGTTGACGGCCATGTTAACCATGCTCGACGCGTCGCCCACGCTCTCGGGATTTGAGAACAGTTGCCCGGTAAAATACCGAATCGCGCCCGACTGTAACGTCACTTTGTGACTGTAGACGACGTCACGGTTCGCACCGTTCACGCCTGCGTCGATTAACGTTTGACCGGCGTCGGAGTCGTCGGCGGCGACGGTCATCGCCAGCTCGCCGTAATCGACCGAGCCCTTGCGGTGTTCTGTGATGCCGGTTTTAAGCGGGACGTGTGTCACGTCCTCGAACGTGGGACCAAAGTCGCCCAAGTTCGTTACTTCGCCGACCTCTGTAAACGTGAGGGCTAAGAATCCGGCCGCGTCGTATGTTGCAGGCTCCGCCGCCGATGTTTCGTAAACGGTGCCGAGTGAAGTTTGTATACCCATTTTGGAGCCTCTTGTGTGTTAAGTCATTTCTGCAATTTTCTTGCGTAACGCGACCGCGTATTCGCTAGCCGATACCCGCATCATACCTGCGGGGGCTTGTGTACTCCACCCCTCGTACTCTAGGCGGCGAATATACGGGAGGTTGTTCGTCAAATAGTAAATGTTTCCGCCGATGTCCGAGACCGCTGTCCGAACCGTGCCGAGTGCGGCCGTTGCCGCCGGGTCCGCTTTCCGGCCCTTTACCGCTGACGGTTTATCAATCGTCGCCCGCCACCCGTTACGCGCTCGCCCAGTATCGACGGGCGTCCGTAGAATGATAGACGTCGAAATCTCCAACGTCACGGCGCGGATCACTTGCCGGGTGTCGAGTTTAGCCTTTTTGGCGAACACGCGAACGTCCCGAGCGAAACCGCTCACGCGAACAGCCTATACCGGATTGTCACCGGGACGCTGTGCCAAGCCTCGTTTAACGTCAACGCGGGCGCGGCGCTCGATCCTTCGACCAAGACGTCGCCCTGTTTCGTGCCTCGCTTGAACGCGGTCAGTATACCGTCGACGAGCGTGCGGAGTTCGGCGGTCTGTGACCCTTTCGGGACATTGACGTTCACCTGATACAAGCCGGAGAAATCCTCCTTCGAGGTCAACGACAGACCGACGTCGCCGGTCGCCGTGGGTAACAGGTCGGCGGAGAAAAACGCCTCCTTGTTGCCCGGTTTATAGTCTCGATTTTCCCACGCAACCGGAACGCTCTCGGCCGTTGCGTGGTTGTCGAGTATCGTGTCCAACGCTGCGCGGATCGTGGAATAGGTCATCGGTTAACGCCTTAAAATTGCCGTTTGAAGGATGTCGCCGGAGTCGTCCGGGTTGAGCGGTTCGACCGAGTTCACCCGGTAACCGTTGAACCGGTCGCCGATCTCGATCGCATCGCCTCGAAATAGGAGTTTTTGGTCGCCGAATTGAATCGACGTGCCGTTGATTTCCTTCGCCTTGATCGGCACGGAAACCCCGACCCCATTCACGGCTTGGGTCGTGTCTGCACTTCCGCCGGTGGACGGATCGAACGCGCCCTCGACGGTGCGAACGAGCGCGACCTTGCGGCCGAATTTGGTCAACAACCGTTCGGCGGTGGACCCGAATTTCGCCTCAAGTCCTGCCATTATCGCACCGGCTCGAACCGGATGAACCCGGACGCCTTGGTCGACAATAGCGGGTCAAGGTATGCGTCGACCTTGGGGAACGTCGGCGAGACTAACGCGCCGCCCTGTTCGTATTCGACCTCCAAAACGTCCACCTTTTCCCGTTTGACCGCTTGGCCTTGGTTCGGGGCGAGGTCTGCGGTGTCGGTCTCGATCGCCGCTTGCATTTGTGACCGTTTCAGGTCGACCGGAATCTCGTCGCTGCCTATCTGGAACCCGTCGACGTAAACCGTCGCGCGCGGCCATTGCAGCGGTTGAACCTGTTGAACCTTGGACCCTTGGAACTGGTCCCGGTACGCTTCGACGTAGTCCATCGCCTTGATCAATAATTCGGTCGGATCACCCGACAACGTAACCCCGCGAGACGCGGCAAACGTTCCGAGTTCGGTCTCGTCCGCGTAGCTGTTCGCGTTCGGGTTCGAGCCTGTTCCGTCCTCAACAATAACCGTCATGGGTTAATCCCTAAAAGTGTTGGAGCCTCGTCAATAGACAGCTCGCTCGTGAAAAATGTCGTACGCACGTCGGCGGTGCCGGTGGCATCGCCTGTCGTGGTCGCCCGGACAAGCGCAACGGCTCCCGGTGCGAGAATAAGCTGTCGGCCCTTGTCGAAAAACGACGAGGCCGTCTGCGACACGACGTTACGGTTGCCGCTGTTGTCGATGTAAAATTCGCTGAACGTGAGGCCATACTCGGGGGTTCCCGTGACCGTGACATCCCCGACCGGGATACCGATGTCCGCCGTTGAACCGGGGAAGCCGTTAATCGATGAACTGATCATCGCCCGCCCGATCGGGGTCGGGGCGTTCGGTGTGTAGCTGAAATTCGAGGTAATGCTCCCGTCGATGAACGCGTCCATTTTCTGCGTGAACTTGCCGTCGCTGACGGCGGAAAAACTCACGTCTTGAATCACGTCCTCGATAATCAGGAACTTGTCGATCGGAGCGATAACGATGGAATAATGAACGTCCCCGACCGGGACGTTAACCCGTTCACTGTTACCGACGAAAAAGTCCCCGCGCGCGATCAATATCTCTTGACGGGTTACCGTCGAGACCTTGAACCGCCGGAGGGCGACGTCGTTTTCGGCGGTGAACATGTCCGACATGATCACTTGTTTTGTCGCTGCGACGGTTGAGGCCATTGTCTACGCTCCGGGGGTTGGGTGTTTAGACGTCGTCGTCTGCGGCCTTTTTGGCTTTCGCTTTTGGCGCTGGCTTGTCTTCCGCCTGCAAATCGTCGATGTATTTCTCGCGAATATCGTCCGGGGCTTGCAATACGTCGATAATTCGACCCTTGCCTCTTAGCTCCGCTTTACGTGCCTGTTTTACCGGGTGGGCAACATAGACGACGTTGATCTCTTTTTTCTCGCCGAACTGTTTAACGATTCTCTTGCCCTTGCCGTACTCTTTACCGGCTAACTTATTTCGATTAGACATTGTGGTCTCTCTGTGTGGTTATTGGGTGTAAAACGGGCGGCGTGTGCCGCCCGTCGGGGTTTTACTGGCTGATTAGCATCACGCCTGCGGTGTCTTTGTTGCTTGTGACAACCTTGTCCCAGTTGGAACCGGTTGCCAGCTCGGCATCCGTAGGAGACGCGCCGCCGTTGGTCATGTCCCAAGCGTAACCTTTCAAGCCGACAGTGAACGAGCTTTCGCCCTTCCAAACCGTGCCCATGTTCTCAACTTCCGTTTTATTGGTCGTCAAGGAAACCATCGGCATAGTCTCGATCATTGCCGCACCCGGAACCATGCCCACGGTGTTGTATGTATCCGGCACCCCGGAAACCAACAACGCCGGTGCGTCCGTTACCACGTAGCGACGACCTAAGCCGTCCTGTAAAACTCGGATGTTACCGATGTTATACAGTTGCGACGTGTTCGTGATCGCCTCGTTTGTTAAGTCGGTGAACACTTTCGAGTGCATCAACCACGCCGACAGGTCCATTTGACGATCGCCAAATTTACCGGCCGCCGTGTTCAGCTCGACAAGTTTCGCCGTGCCCGTAGCGCCGTAGTCGTTGACCAACGCCGCAACGTTGCCGATTGACGCAACAAGCGACGACGCCGCGATGTTGAGATAGTCTTGCAACATGGCTTCGCCTGCCTGCTCACCGATAACGATCCCCGCCTCTTCCGGGTCTTTCAGTAAACGGCGGAACTGTTCGACAGACCATTCCATCGGGCCGATCGACTGATCAACCTTGACGCTCACGTCCTTTAGCTGTTGAATCGCTTTCGTAGAAAGCGCGCCCGAGCCATACGCGTCACGACGTGACACCAAGCCCGATATTAGTTTATAGCTCGCTTGCTCGATGTAATCACCGATATGCGCGGCGTTACCTAGCAGCAACGCGCCGCCGCTCGCTTCGTTGAATTTGCGGACCGCTTGGTCGACGACTTCCGTCGCGACGATTTGCGATTGCTCGTTAAATACTTCCATATCTGATAGTGCCATGTTTTAAGTCCTCTATGTTGCTCGTTTTTGGCGGTAAAATAGTTTCTTTTGCTCTCGACTCATCTTTGAAATGTCCGTCCCGGTTCCGGCTCCACCGTTTCCAGTCCGGGAGGCTCCGCCGCCCGAGGACTTGGGACCGTCTAACAAAGCGTTAAACCGTCCCGACTTCTCGATCTCTGTTTTCAGTTCATCGAGTGTAAGAACACTCGGGGAACCATCTTCATTCAATACAACCGTTTTCCCGTCGTCGTTGACGTCTACACGTCGTGCGACGAACTCCGATAAAAGTCCGACATTGTCGCCGCTGGCGAGTTGCGAGGATATTTTCAACGCTTCGCCGTTTCGTTTCTCGCTGCGGATTGAATCCCGAAGCGTGTCGTATTGCGTCTGTAGTTCTCCGCGCTTTTGCTCGGAGGACTCGAATAACGCCTTGTGATCGCCGTCGTCTTTCGCCCGTTTCTCGCGTTCGGCCGCTGCGGCCGCCTCCGCTTCGCGTTGTTTCTGCGAGGCGGTTTTCTTTTCGCCGAGTAACTCGTCCACCTTGGACCGTAGTCCGGCGGTGCGTTCGTCGATCATCTTGTCCATGTCAGCCTGTGAGAACTTTTTCACCTCACCGTCGCCGCCTAGGTTGTCTTTGTCTTTATCGTGGTCTTTGTTTTGGTCGGTCATATTGAACCCCGTTCAATGTGTTGGTTCCTCTGGAACCTGTTTGAAGTATACCCCACCGCGCGGCGGGTGCAAATCATAGCCCGGCATCGCGCCACGCGTCCGGGTTTTTAGCTCGAATCTCGTCTAACGTTAACGGTTCACCGAACCGGTCCGACGTCAGTCTCCGAAACTCGTCCGCAGATAGTCCGCCTTTGCGGAATAACTCCGTTTTACTTGTGCCGAGGGTTTCCTCTTGGAACCATTTCGGCTGTGTTTCTAACCACTCATAGTATGGGGATTTTTTCGTCGTTCCGCCACCGGCGGCCCCTTTACTGGCTCGGGTCTTGGTTGCCTGTTTGCCTAGAATGGAAAACTCGCTCTTGATGTTCGGGACCTGCGTCGACCTGCAACGGAGGTGCAACGGTGGGACGGGTCCCTCTCCGAGATCGTGCTCCGTGCCGTCGTGGAACCGACAAATGTTAGTCGTTCGACTGTCAAGCGTCGCGACGAATGTCCAATCCTGCACGATGTCCGAGTTCGCGTGATACGTTGCCGCCTTTGCGGTGTTCGCGACATGGTTCGTCCCGGTGATCGCGATCGTCTCACCGTGCCGTCGGCTTATGGCAAGAATCCCGTCTTTGAAGTTGTTCGCCTTGGTCCCGCGTAACCGTCGAACGATTTCCGCGTTCGTCCAGCCTTTCGAGTATCCGTTCCGCACCGTGCCGAGGACCCGTTCGGTCTCGCCTCGGGTAAACGCGCTCAACAGCGGGACGAGTAACGCCGACTCGCCGTTGTCGTTGGTCTGTATCGGTCGGTTGAGGATCGACGCCGACAGGTTTTTCGGGGCGTCCGCTTCCGCGTCGGTGGTGATCCGGTTCAAGGCGTCCATCACGAAATCGGCCTCGGCGTCCGCGATGTCCTCGAAGTCGTCAAGGAGGCCGGTCGTCCAATCGCCGTAGATCGCTTTTATCCGACGGCGTAACGTCGACACGAGTTTCGACAACTGGGTCCGGGTCTCGATCCGTTCAGTCTTGGACAACTCGGACCGAATGATCCGGTCGATGTCCTTCATAACTGGGTCGATCTTGCGGGCCTCCGTGGTCGCGAGTTGCTGCGTCCATATTTGGTGCCGGGTGATCGCGTCAAGTAAAGCGTCGGCCATTATTCGCCGCCCTCGTCTCCGTTGTCGTCGTCAAGATCAAGGTCGGGTCCCTCGGTTTCAAGGTCGCCGTCGATGTCCTCGTCCGTGCGTTCGATCAAGCCTTGAGCACGCATATAGTCGCGGGCGTCCGTCTTGCCGATAAGGCCAGACATCCACGCGTTAACCATAACCGCCGCGAGCTGTGCATCGCCTGCCAGTTTCGACAGGTCAGCGTTAACCACGAATACCGGCGGCTCGATGCCCATGAACTCCCCGACAACCGTCAGCGCGTCGTTATACGCGGTCTCAACGTTATTAACGATTGTCTGTAGTTTCGACGTGGTCGGTCCGTTTGACAGCATCGCCTCGCGTGCCGTGTTGAAACTTATGTCGGCCGTGAGCATTTTCGCCCCGAGTGCGATCATAGCTTTCTGTTTGTATTCCATCCCCTCAAACGCGATCGTGTTCGGTTCCGGTTGTTCGATCCCAAATTGACCGCCCACCGGCAACGCGAGCAACGCACCCGAGCCAAGCCGGAACCCTGTCATGTTCTTGTCGACCCATGCTTGGGACAATCCGCTCGCCCACGGTTGGGGCTGCAACATAAAAATACTGTTTTCGTAGTCCGCCGAGTTGCGGTAATGCCCGACGTTCAAGTCTGCGATCGGGAACATCGGCGAGTCGTCTATCGTCGTGTCGTTGTTGTCGGACCCGATAAAGAAAAACGGGATATAGTCGAACGGTTTCCCGTCTGCCTTTCGCGGGACATAGGTCTCGACCGGGGTCTCACTGTCGCCGTCGTTGTCTCGGTATATCTCAACCTGATAAACCCGCGCGCCGGTGGTGTTGCCCCCGTCGTCGAGTTCGTCCGTCAACACGAGGCGGCGTTCTTGGGTCTCGGGTTTCACCGTGAGCCCGTCGTCCTGTACAACGTCGACCGATTCGGCCAACGAGACCAACGACAGCGACCGGAGCGCGCCGTATTTTCTCGACTGCCAGTTCCGCACCTGAAACGCGTCATAGCTGATCACGCTCGCCCGGAGACCTTTCTCGGCCGCCTCGGATCGGGTGACCGTGCCGGAGCTGTTCGGGTAGTCCACGAGTAAACCCGCGCGGCCCTGTTTGACCGTGTCGCGTGTCGTCTTTTGGGCGGACTGTTGAATCCCGAGCCCGTCGCCGTCGATGTTGGTTTCGAGGTATTCGAGGCCCTCGGGGTTGTCTTCTAACGTGATTCCGTCGTCGAACGCGAGACCGACAAGGCCGCGCACCGTTTCAGCGGTGAACCCGTAAAACTGCGCCCGTTTAAGGTATCGATCGTAGGCGGTGACGTCGTCCGCGTTCTGCGGGTCGCCGACGTATGGGAGGTAGGTCGTCCGCGCATCTTTGACACCCGTCGGGCTTGCTGTGTCTTGTACCGCCTGCCATTGTGGCAAGCGTTCGGTGTATTCCGGGTGGTCGATGATCTGGACCATGTTATCGCCTCATTCGGATGTCGTGTGTTAATACTGGTTTGATTATAGGGCGAACGTTCGCGATATAGTAGCCCCCGGCGTCCGGGAGGTGGTCGAGGTCGTTCGCTTTGTCGGGTTCGCTTGTTGTTGGGTTGTAGGCTTGCTGTTCTAAACACTTCACATAGCTCGGACACCACGCCACGTTTACATGGTACCGGCCGACGTGATTCTCGTCGCCGAATTGTCGATTCATCGCAAGGACTCGGTCCTTTATCCTCGGGTTTTGGCTTTCATAGTGGACCGAAAAACCCGCTTGTTCTAACAGTCCGATGTCGGACTCGCTCGCGTTCTTGGAGCTTGTGTTCTTGCCCGAGCTGTCCGGGTAAACGTTCACCGGGTTGTCAGGGTAACGTTGTTTGATCGCCTCGATCATAGCGGGCGTGTCGGCCAGCTTGAACAGTTCGTCGACGGCGTGGATGTTCTCGCCCCGTGTAACGTGGACCACGGCGGCCATTTTGCCGACGTTGAAGTCCATCCCGATATGCACCGGCTCGAACCCGTCGACCGTTTCAAACGACACGTTTTTGATCCGTTCGTAATTCGGATACACGCGCCCGCTCGTGAGGTTAACGAATTGCCCGCGTAAGTACGCGCTTATTAATTGATCCGGGTAGGTCTCGACAAGCGATTCGATGTACCCGGCGGGTAGGTTCGCCCGGTTGTCGTAAGTGCTCGCCTGTATCAATCCATAGGACGGTTTGGGGTCGTCCTTGAATAGCTCGTATGTGAGTTTGTATCCCTCGGGCGTCGTCGTAACGTCTGCCCCGTTGGAGATATTCGCGTCACCCGGCCAACGTAGCCGGGCGATGATTTTCCGCCAAGCGTCGCGCGCCTTGTCTGCGCGCAACACGTCCAGCTCGTCGACGAGTGCGCGGCCGATCTTGAACCCGATAATGTTCGCCGGGTTGTCCATCGTCCGGCATATAGTTGTGCCGTAGTAGGCCCCGTTGCGATATACGTCGACCTCTTTGTCCCCGGTCCTGATCTTGACCTTGAACCCCATCGCGAACGCCACCTCCTCGATCGTGGGATAGAAAATATCCCGGATCAACGGGTACGTCGGCGCGAAGTAGCCTTGGTTCACTTTCGGGAACTCGGCGAAATGCTTCAATTGTTTGGCGCAACCGACAAACGTCTTGCCCGAACCGAACCCGGCGACGAACGCCGCGAACTTATGCGGCAATTCCACAAAGTCGGCCTGTGGGTAGTTTAAATCGAACTCGGTCGCCTGTTGTGGTTGTTGCTGAGCCGTCACACGTCGCCCTCGTCGGGTGCGTTGCTCGCATCCTTACGGTTGAACAGGATCGCCAGCGGCACCGCTTCGAGGTCGTCCCCGATCTCGGGCATGTTGCGCCACTCTTTAGACTTTTGATTCGTTAACCAGAACTTAGCGGCCACGACATCCGGGAGCACCTCCTCGGTCACTTCGACGATCTCGTGGACCCCTTGAAAGGAGGCTACTTTCTGTACTTTCCGTTTCATTCCAACGGCTCGACAGTACAACGCTTTCTCGACTCGGTCGGTCGCTTGGTCCCGTCCGACTGCAACAACGTTGCAAAACTCGGCGTTTTCTTGCTTCCAACGCCAAAAGGTTATCCGGTTAATGTTCAACGCTTCCGCGATTTCGTATTCCGTGCAACCTACTTTCGCCATAGTCTGCGCGATTTTCAGATACTCCGGTTTAAACTTTTTAGGCCGTCCGCCTGCCATTTTAAGCCCTGCCTTTAATGGTTCGCCGCCCTGCGGCATTCCGTTGCATTGTAAGCCGTCCGCCTCGTTTCCGCTACTGTTACACTTTTTTTGTAGCTGTAACACATTTCTGTAACGCAAAACCGGCCGGAAAGCCCCGCCCAGTGCGGCGACTACAAAAGCGACAACTGTACGCCGTTTTTTCACTGGTTCCTATTTTGAGTGTGGTTTTTTACATTAGCTTTTACTTATACTCGTTACACATTTATAAATGTTGCTATACAATAAATACTGTACAAGTGTAGTAGTTGTTACACCCTTGATTTTAAAGGGGTTTTTCCGTTACAAAAGCGACAAAAGCGACACAATGAAGTCCCGCGAAACGTAAGCCCGACATTTCGCCGGGCTTACGTTTCGCGGGCGGTTGTTTAGCGCGGAGCGTGCCACGCTCGTTTTTTAGGAGCGGCGACCAACCGGCCGGACCCCGGAACAGCTTGGCGGCGCTTGGCCCCCGTCAACGTCAAGCCGTCGCGAATAGCGGCGACACGGGCGACCCATTGGCCGCAAGTGGTTTCCCACTGGATCACGACGGCGGTCGTCGCGATGTGTTTCGCGGCGACGAGTTCGCCGTGAGAGTTTAGGGCAACTAGGTTGCCGTTAGTGTCGTGAGTCCATGCGGTTAATGTAGTCATCTTGTTTCTCCTGTCTGTGTATCGATTCAATAAAACCTATTATACAGACAAAAAGCACAATTACAACACTTTGTTGTTAAATAGTATAAATAAAAAACCGCCTCTCGGCGGTCGTGTGTTCAGTCGTTCGGCTCGGACCATTTGCCGTCCTTGCCTTTGACCGCCAAGACTCGCCCGTTCTCGCTTTCGATCACTAAAACCGTGCCGTAGAACGCCTGCCTAGACGTCGCGTGCCTCTTTGCTTGTGAAAGGGTTTTCGCGCCGATCGTGTACCCCTCGCGGGTGTCTCTCTGGCTTTGCTTCTCGTAAATGCGGAAAGTTTCCATTGCGTTGTTCTCCTTGGGGCTTTCGCCCCGTTGCGGTTCGGTTAAAGTTCGACGATTTCGATTGTATGCGCTGCTCTGAAAACGGCTCGTTCTGCTGTTCGTTCTGCTGCCATTTCTTTATGAGTTGCCCAGCCGCCCCATTTTAAGAATTCTTCATGCTCTGAAACTAAATGCGCCTTGGTCGGCTTCTTAGGTAGGCTTGGCATTAAGTGCCCCATATTAGTTGCGGCGGTTGATGCGGCGGCGTTGGTGGTTAAGCTATGGCCGGAGTTTAAAGTTTCTCCAGTTTCTTTGTTGAAGATTACCCAAGCCGCCTTAACTTCGCGCGTGCCTTTGTACTCGTCTGCTAAGCCGTTCGAGAAGTTAGCTATAATTGATTTAGTCATGTTGTCCGCCTTGTCTGTGTATCGATTCAATAAAACCTATTATACAGACAAAAAGCACAATAACAACACTTT
>Ga0255047_10002167_pt1 | contig 13199 bp, 25 predicted proteins | sample JV7_2_1_MG_FD_183640 | JGI IMG/M metagenome (GOLD analysis project Ga0255047, IMG submission 183640) | Seawater microbial communities from Jervis Inlet, British Columbia, Canada - JV7_2_1 | ecosystem: Environmental > Aquatic > Marine > Inlet | place: Canada: British Columbia | collected 2016-10-06
GATTTGGGTACAAGCGCCTGCCTGTTGGGTTTGAGTGCTGGCCTGCTGACTGAGAAAGGAGCAACGAGATGAGCAAGATTGATGAAGCAGAGCTTGTAGAGCTTGGATGGTCGCGGAGAGACAGTCGGGGGGAGTTGTTGGTAGATTCCGCCACAGCCGAGGAAGCACTGACGATGACGGTGACTCTGGAGCAAAGCTGGCCCCCGCAAGAGGGAACCCGCATAACTGTAATGGAGCCGGGGGAGTTCATCCTCGGAACCTTCGAGGCATGGAAGAACGACGAGGCAGAACAGGAGCGGGCCAAGTCGGAGCGGAGGTACTGGCATGGCGATGCCGACCGGTACTTCTTCGACATGGCGATGTGCCGTTCGGAGAACGGCTGGAAGCAGTACGACACCAATCAGGACGCTTGGTACTTCGGTGTCTGGGTCAACCTCTCGGAGCGGCAGATTGTCACATACGCCGAGGGTGACTTGTCCGTGGAGGACTGCGCCGACGATGCAGCCCTGAAAGCCAAGCTGAAAGAGATGGAGGAGTGCTACGGAGACCCTCCTCCAGCGTTCACAGCTATCGAGAGCACAGGACAGGTCACCGAGTTCTATGACACACGCCCATCAGTAGGAGAATAACGATGCCTTTGGTCTCTAACTACAACGACATCGAAAACTACCAAACCCTCTGCTACCAGACTGCTACGCAGTCTGACTTGGACGAGGGAGAAACGCTGGAGAAACTGGTAAGCCAGTTCAACTTCTTCCGGCCCGGATGGGGCTGGACGGATGACAGCAAAGAGTCGATTACTCGACTGCATCCCATCACGGCTGAGTTGGTGTTCGGTTCCATGAACATCGGCTTGGCCTCTATCACAGCGAAGAACGCTAAAGAGGTCTTCCTGCGGCACAGGATGTTGGCCGTCGTGGGGGGTGCCCCTCTGAGAGACGGGGAGGGCAACGAAATCTTCATTACCAGAGAGGACGTGAAAGCCCACATTGGACTGACCATCAACGTAGCAGAAATCAGCAAAGCGAAGTTCCACGGTAACTTGATTCGGACAATCCGCCAGTTGGCGGGGGAGAGCGGAAATGAGTGAAATCATCACAAGTGCAGCAGAGATTCCTGAAGCCCCCTACTACGTGACTTGCACGGACAAGTTCATGTCGGGGTGGGGCGGGGCAGAGGGGCTGATCAACCGATTGATTCTCCCCTGCGAGTCCTACGAAGAAGCCTGCATTGTCGAAGACAATGCCAACGGTCGAACAGACCAGAAGCATGTCTATGTGTGTACGACAAAGCCTCGACTGAAGTCGAGTGGCTACCTGTACCAAGTCATGGACAGGGACGACGCGAAGCCTTGGTACCGGGAAGGAACATGGAAGTGACGATCAAGAGGTACGGGTATGAACCCGGCAACGGTACACGGTACGACTTGCTGTATGGCAAGGCCCCTCAGGGCTACCTGCTCGTATGGCTCCACCGAGGAGGAAGCGGAGGCTCGGCCTTTCGCTTTAGCGGCGACCAGTTCGTAGCCGCAGGCTACCTCGCTGAGAAAATGTCCATCCCCGCGACTCTTGGGGGCGACACCGATGCACTGCTGGCTTTCTTGCGACTGCAAGGCCACACCTCTGAGGTGAGGGGATCGTTCGACGAGGCAGGGCAGCACATCCGAAGCAACGCTGTGGAGTTTCCACAGACAGACCGAGAAGCACAACTCAAGGAACTTGAGGAGCAAGCATGAGCACCGAACAAACCGAACAGCAGATCCCGACGAATGGCGGAGCCCCCGTCATCAACACTCCCCCCGAGGAGCAGACCATTATGACCCCGATTGATACCCTACTCGCAAGCGCCCCTACTTCCCTCTCGATTGAGGGTGTGGGGATTGACCCGGACAACCTCGATCCCACCGACTACTTCGATGTCGATGGATACGTCCGGCACTGCATCAACTGTATCAGTGAAAGCTACGAGCACACGACCTACACCGACGTTGAAACGACTATCGACGGTGGTGACTTGGGTGAGCTTGACATTCGCCTTGATGAGGTCGAGGTCGAGATCGAGATCGACTTGGAAGAGGCTGTCGGCAACTCTTACTGCGGGACTCCCCCGAGCCCAGACGAATACTTCGATGTCTCTGAGCTTCGCTCCTCTGGTGAAGTGACTTGCAAGGAGTTCTTCGCCGCTCACACGGCCAAGACAGAAGACCCTCGCGTGCTCGTGCTCCAGGCCATTGAATACATGGTGGAGCAGCGAACCGGACGGATGGTGCCACTGGAGCGGTACACCGCCGACTGTGAGTCGAGAGATGCGACGGCAGCCGAACTGCGTCAGCAGCTTGGGTCGATGTCCCAGCAGCTTGACGCTGCGGAGGCTCTGTCTACTGACCTTGAGTGGGCGTTGACGGTGTTGGCGACCCTTCAGGTCTCCGACGAGGTACGGCAGCGAGCGGCAGCCGCCAACTGCACCCTTGTGGCAGCGTTGCAGCACCTGACAAAGCCGACTCCCGATGAGAGCCAAGCTCTTTCTGAGAGTGGGCAGTCAGAAACGGAAACGGAGGGCGTCATTACCCCGGCAGATTGGACTTCACCCAACACTGTCGATACAAACACGGAGGAAGCATGATTCCAATGGAACAAGTTGTCTCGTTCACGAGGCAGAACACGGGAACGCACTTTCTGGATAGCGGTGGAGAGAGTGGTCGGGTGTGGCAGCGTGCTGCCCCGACCAATCCAATCACCATCTTTTCAGACGGGTACGCCGCCATCAGCCTCTCCCACCTCTTGGCCGAAGGAGCCAAGGTGGTGGGATGGGTGCAGGAAATGATTGAGAAGGCGTGGGCTGAGACTGACCTCAATAACTTTGATGTCGGTCCTCATGTGATGGAGAAGATGGAGTTCGAGTGCGTGGCGAGGGACAACACCTACAACGGAGAGCACGATCTCGATCAAGAGTTTGTGTACGAGGTGTGGCAGCGTAGCACTGATGGCTGTGATTGGATCTGGAACGAAGATGCAATCGTTCTGGTCTACGTTCACACCGGAGCCGATGTTCGGGGTGGCTACTCCTATCCAATCGCTGTGCGATTCGACTCGGAGTACACCATCCCGATGTTCGACCTCGGATTCGCGGCTCACGATGATGCCACTCTGGAGTGGCTGAAAGAGGAAGGGCTGTCGGACTATGAGTTCGATGAGAGGGAGCCGAATCAGGAATCCCGCCTCCACGATGTGGTGGGCGAGTTCGTGAGGTCGGAAGACGGCGATGTGGTGGTGTTCCGCCGTCGAGGTGAGGAAGACGAGGATGAGAAAGAAGAGTCAGAGTTGGACGAGGGTCGCCTGTTGCGATTCGTCGTCACGCACGGCGCTATTGAGTAAAGGAGCGAATCATGGCTGTGATTGAAACGTCACTACACAGGAAGTATCAGGAAGACACCTGGGGGCTGCAAGAGGCCCTACGGGAAGTCATATCGAACGGGATTGATGGAGAGGCGAGGAATCGCTTTGAGGGCCGAGGTGAGTTCGCGCTGGAGTACAAGCCACGGAGCAAGGTACTGGTTGTGAAGAATCGGGGAATCACGGTCCCGGCCAAGGCCCTGCTTCTGGGAACCAGCGAAAGTCGCGGGCGAGACGATACCATCGGCACCTTCGGTGAGGGACTGCCCATGGCGTTGCTGGTGATGGCAAGGCTCGGAATGGATGTCACCATCTTCAATGGTGATGAGAAGTGGACTCCCATTATCCACCAGTCGGAGCAGTACGGGGAGCCTGTCCTCGCGGTGAAAACGCGCCAACTGCTGAAGAACAGAGGTGGGTTCGAGGTACACGTCGGAGGAATCAGCAAGGACGAGTACACTGAGATCCGCCGCCGGTTCCTCTCGCTCGACCCTGACTATGACGCAGCATCGGCAGTGGCTCCCACTTCGTGGGACAACACCAGAATCCTGATCCAGCCCCAGTACAAGGGTCGGCTCTACAACAAGGGTGTGTTTGTCCGGTCACGACCGGACCTGTGGTTCGGCTACGACCTCGCCATGGACCTCAACCGAGACCGGCAACTCATGGATGAGCACGAGTTGAAGGCGAAAGTGAGTGACATGCTCTCGGATGCGGTCAAGAACAGTCCAGACCAGTTCCGACCTCTGGTCGAGCAAGCTCTGTACGAAGAGCAGGACTCGATGGAGGCCAATGATGCGTACAGCTACCTCACGTACAACGATGACTTCGTTCAGTACATGGGGGACCAGTTCGTGCTGCGGTACGGAGAGGACGCGGTTCCGGTCTACAACATGGAAGAGGCGCGGGAAGCGGAGTTCGTCGGAAAGAGGGGCATCGTCGTCTCAACCTTGATGATGAAGCTCGTCTATCGAGTGGCTGGCACCCTCGCGACGTTCAAAAAGCGGAGCGGAGAGGCCACGCGGAAAGTCATCCAGCGTTCTGATATGTCGGAGAGCGAATGGAGCAACATTGAGAGGGCGCTCGCCCTTATCAAGTCCGTGGGCGACTTTGGGTTGAACATTCGCATTGTCGAGTTCAACAACGAGAACCTCAGGGGCACGTACCGAGAGGGAGATTCTCGAATCGACCTCTCTCGCAAGGTGCTGAGCAACTTCAACGACACGCTGAAGGTTCTGGTGCATGAAATCTGCCATGCACAGGGCGGAGATGGAAGTCACGACCACGGAGAAGCACAGCTTGACCTGATGATCAAGATCATCGCAGTTCAGGCGCAGATGATTCCAGAAGCAGCAGCATAGGGAGGCGATATGCCGGACATTTTGTGTCGAGTTTGCAATGAGCCATGGGACATCTACGGGGTGTCCCATGGCGACATGATGAAATGGGAGGAGCGCCTCTTCAATCACGGGGCAGGATGTCCATGCTGCGAGGGCGAGCAACCCGAAGACTTGAGCGACGACGAGGCGCTGGAGAACTTCGGACGGTCCCTCGTGTACGGGAGCCATGACGACCCGGATTCAATGATGGAGGCTCTGTGTCGGGGCAAGCCGATGGCTTGGGTCAAGCCGAAGCCGAAGGCTTTGGTGACGTGTGCAGGATGCTCTGTGAGTGTGGGGTTGGACCCTGACAACGAGGAGACTCCAATGTGGGTCGGAGGTGAAAAGGTCCATTACTGGTCCGGCTTTGCCGGATGCTATGGGACGCACTACCACCACGAAGAGCCGGATGGATACACGAGCGAAGAAGAGTGGGTGAAGGTCAACGATGAGCCGTACTGTCCCGGTTGCGTCACTGTCTGCGATGAGTGCTGGAAGGCTCCGGTCTTCACGCGAAGCGACTTGGACCCCGGTGACAGCTACGCTGTCGGAGCGTCCTTTCCTCACCCCAATGACATGACAAAGGCAGTCTGCGTGGACTGTTTCGAGTTGTTCCCGAGCGAGGAGGAAGAATGAGCGACATTATTGCAGAGGTGCCGTGGCACTGCGGAGACCGAGACTGTCCGGTGGGTTGGCACAAGGCCAACTACTGGGTGCAGGAGGATGGAGAGTTCACCATCGACTCATACGGCGACGGCGATCACGAAACCGTAGACGAGTCAGACGTGCCGCACGGAGAGGAATACTCCTCCGCGTGGGAGCAGTACCGGGAGCACGTAGCAGAGACCGGGGAAGACCCCCTTGGGGAGTACAGAGTGAAGTCCAGCTTCAAGCGAAAGGCTCGATACACCCTTCAGTTCCGAGACAGCATCGGATCTGCAATCCTGTGCCGCTGGAAGCGAGGCCGAGGAGAGTGGACTCCCGCTACTCCTCCCGCAGAAGTCATTGCCTACATGCTGTTGGACGACTGGCCCCCCAACCCCAACACGGGGAACCGCCGACCGATCAAAGATTCGGTCCCGCAACCAGACGGCACGCTCAAGAGGATTCACTACCGACTCAAAGAGTTGGTGGATCTTGCTCGCGCAGATGAGTCCGTCCTCAAAGTGACGAAAGTGGGTCCGTTCCACAACATCCATCTTACGCTGGAGGAAGACATCCCCCGCAAGCCGTCTGCGATTGCGAGAGAGCTTCGACGCCGAGCGAGGGCAGCATGAAGCGGCGAGACGAGTCACAGTTGGATGCTTGGAGGCTGGCTGCACTCTGCGAGTGGCAAGACCAGTATTGGGGCATGGCGAAGAATATGTACCAAGAGGACGGAGTGGTGGAGCCTGTCGCTCTCCTTTTCGGTCCTGAGGGAATGACGAGCGTTCCCAGGGACAAGGCGAGCCCCGGAGATTGGCGAAACGCCATCACAAGGGGTCTGCGGCGGAGCCATGCCAAGATGCTTCTGCTTATCGGAGAGGGGTTCGGGATCGAGCCGGACAAGGCAGACGAAGCCATCCGTAGGGCAGAGGAGATGAAAGCAGAGGGAGTGTTCTCCCTCGATAAGATTCCCGGTGCGGTCTCTCTCCTATCAGTCTCTATGGAGACCGCGTGGGGAGAGGGTCGTCGAGTGTATGCCACGACCACTTCGTTTGGAGGTCAGCTTTCCAAATCCGTGGATTCGGGGGTGTACGACGTTGACAGCAGGGAAGGGAAGGAGGCAGACCTCCTTCAGAGCTTCTTCCCCCCGTGCCGCCGCCCTCCCCTCCCAGACGTACCAGAGTCAGACCTCAACTAAGGAGTTCAGCATGAGCCACACAGAAACTATCGAACACAACGGATACAAGATTGTGCTTGGGTGCGACGAGCCCTTCGAGAACCCGAACGAATGGGGAGACGAGGAGTGCTTCGTGGTCGGGTTCCATCGAGACTTCGAGGTGCATCGCGAGCACCCGAAGGTCAAGTCTCCGGCAGATGCCCGCTGGTACCTCCGAAGAGAGGATCTCATCCGGGTTCTGGTGGACAATGGGTTCGATGAGGAAGAGGCGCGAGAGGAGGCCGAATCGGGCCACACTGACGGGTGGGAGTTGTTTCCACTTCACGTCTACATTCATAGTGGAGTGGCTCTCTCACTGGATACTTCGTACCCCTTCGACTGCCGTTGGGACGCCTGCCAAGTAGGGTTCGTCTTCGTAAAGAAGGAGAATGGGTGGGGGAAAAACGAAGACGGGAGCGCCATTACTCTCCAACAGATCGCAGAGTGGAGGGTGAAAGCGTGGAACCAGTACCTCTCGGGGGACATCTGGTATGTGGACATTCAGGACAGCGATGGTGAAACCATCGAGGGACCGTTCGGTGGAATCTACGGCTTCGACGAAGCGGTGAGTCAGGCCAAGGCGGAATGTCCCACGTCCGAGGAGACTCGGGAGGTAGAAGTGTTCACGTTGTACTGCGGCCCAATGACGGACCCGGATACCTGGGTGAGGGAGACCATCAAGGTTCCCCTGAGCATGGGGGATTCGACGGTTCCTGAGTATGTGAAGAAGAAGCTGACTACCGATGCAGACCACTCCGTGGTCATCGAGAGAGTCTTTGTTGCTTAGGAGGCAAGCATGAAGCTGGAAATCAAGGGAGAGGAGGTCAATATTGTCTTTCGGAAGTATCCGAATGACAGGTTGGCAGTTGCCTTGGAAATGAACACGGGGGAGCCATACGCGATTTTCAGCGTCAACTTCCCAGACGTATCCGACTCCTATTTTGAGGGGCACGGGTTCTTTGCCAAGGTCTACCAAGAGAACGAGATGCTGGTCCAGCCATTGCTGGACACCGGCCTTTTCGTGACAACCAAGGTTGGAGTTGAGAGTGGGTTCTGCAAGTACCCACTCTGGAAGCTGTCCAAGGCTGGAATCGTGGCCCTGGACAAGTATGGCGTGGCAGCGTGATGAGAAATCAAGCGAATGGAGAAGCAATGGAACAGATGACTACGGAAGAGATGGCTAAGAAGTACCCTTTGTTGGTGGCACGGATGGACACCCCGTTTGGCGAGGATCTGCGGGCGGAGCCCATGTCGGTGAATGGGAAGCCGATGTCGAGAGCGGTGTGGAACATCATCATCACGAAGCGGGATCTGAGTATGTGGGTGAAGTTCAAGATGAAGCCCCACCGTCACTGGAAGGTCAGCGATGTCAAGTGCTACTTCGGCATCAAGGGGAATGGGCAGGCATTGCTCGACCGGTTCCTTGCGCTGAAAGCCGAGGTTGACGAGATTCACGGAGTAGAAGCATGAAACTTCTAATCAGACCCCCCATTACTCAGCTTGAACTCGACGGACCCCTCTCGTGGATCGAAACGAGCATCTGCGGGCTGAAGGACTCCATTCGTCCCATTTCGGAGCAGAGCCAAGAGGAGCTTCAGGAGTTGGCAGACTTCCTCTCTGAGGAAGGATTCACAACAAGGACTCTCGCTCTGTCTACGGCTGAGGAGGCCAAGGACTTCATTGACAACCTCTCTCCCCCGGAGAGAGAAGGTCTACTCCAAGTCCTCGTCGATCTCTTGGGAGATCGGAGTGGGACTGGGTTGGAGCCCATGGAGATCGACAAGAGGGATGGTCCCTACTCCGCGCACAACATCTTGGCCGGGATGCAGCACATGCTTCTCAGGGCCGGGGTGGAGTCCTCGCTGAGCGAGGAGGACACGAAGCAACTGATTGGAATGGCAACGAACTACCTCACACTCATCAAGGGGAGTCCATGACGAAAATCCGATACGAACTCGTAGAGTCGAAAGATGACCGAAGGAACAAGGTCTACTACACACAGTTTATCGTTGGTCCCTGGGTTTTTGGCCCAGAGTACGAAGAGGTGCGGAAGCTGGACACGCATGGGCAGATGCTGGTCCGTCACCTCGATGACGTTCTCTGGCGGCCCACCCCAATGGCAATGGCCCAGAAGATATGGACTATTTTAGCGGAATCGGACTGCCTGTCCGACTATCCTTTGGACTCCATTGGGGTCACTCTGTGGACTAACTACCCCTCATGGCCGAAGCCGGGGGATGAAGCGAAGACCTATGTGCATGTGAGGATGTGCGTGCCCAAGCCGAGCCTCCGCTGGCGCGATGTTGACATCCAGACTCATCTTGACTGGCAGGGAGTCGGGAGTGCGATCAAGGACTACTACGCCAAGGGTTTGGCCGAGCTTGAACTGGACAAGGAGACAGAGAAGGTCCGACAAATGGCAAGCCACACATGCGAGTGGATGGTCTCGGAGGTAAGAGACGAGGCGAGAAAGAGAGTGCGGTTCGATTCCCGGCTTGCCGGGTTGGTAGCGGAGGCGCAGGCGGAAGCCAAGGCCATCTTGAAGGAGGCCGACTTCCGCAAGAAGCTGAGGGAAGAGCCTTGGGAGTGCGGGACCGTAGACCCGCCTGTGGTGACAAAGCTGGCTGAAGCGGGGGTGGACTCCTACTTCTCTCGGTGGTCACCTTTGGTGGGGGGTCAGAGGGGATACCCGCGCCTGGGATCGGACCCGACTCAGGTCACTACGGAAGAGGCCCAATCAGCGTTGAAAGAACTTACACAAGAAGCCTCTTAGAGGCTCGAAGGAGGTAAGGATGGAAAATCCTTCCAAACTACCGGATCGCTACCAATACGAGGTGGCGAAGGCGATCATTGACGAGTTTGTGCAGGACATCGACATGCCCGGTTTTACTCGGGCGTGGTACATCGCACTGAGAATCATCAATGTCTACGCTTTGACTGATAACGAGGGCGAAGACAAGGTTGTATCTCGGGCGAGAGCCTGGGAAGACTGGGAAGTAGCCTGCAAGGGTGCCGGTCAACCGGCCAACACGGGCGCAATCTTGCAGATGTATAGCAATCTTCCAGAGGAGTACGACTTGCGATTCAAGGCCACATTGGAGCGGGCGTTCGCTACCGCAGGGATGGCGTCAGACCCGACCCTCCGAAGGTACTCGCCCGAGGTAAGAGCACTCCCGATCAATGTCCTTTCGGACGGATTCAACCTACCAGAAGCGACTCCTCTCTCCCCAAGGGAAAGGGAGCGCGTGCGGGAGGAAGCTGAAGCCCACTTCGTCAAGGTCAGTAAGCAGTTCGAGTTGGACGAGGAGGGGAAACCCATCCTTGAAGTCATCCAAGGCGGCCTGAATGTCGGTGATGACGATGACTACGATATGTAAAGGAGGTCCAATGCCCCGGTTTATTGAAGTGAGCGAGGTGTATCGCATTGGGGGGGAGTTCAAGGTGCGGTCGAGAGGCGTAAACATCGATCACATCATCTCGTTCTACCCCGAGGAGATCACCCGTGGAGAAAACCCGGCGTCGAAGACGCAAGGGACGATGATGAGCGTTTCAGGGAGGGGAGCGGCTCTGCCGCTCTCCAACGAGTACGACTGGGTAAAGCAGCAGGTTCAGAGTAAGTCCGACCCCGAACCTTTCGTGGAGGAAAGATGACACAACTCGTGCGAGTTCGATTCATTCCTGATTTCGACCCGGAAACTGTGGTTTCCCGTGTCATCCAGGCAGCCATGCGGGAGAAGATCGCGTTTTTCGAGGGAAAGAGTAAGTACAACGACTACCCGAAGTGGTCAGTGGAAAACAGGAGGGAAAGATACCTCAAAGGGCGTATGGAGGAGGGGCTGAGGCGAGAGGTCCGAGCCCTTCGAGGGGAGTACACCCGCCGTCCAGAAGAGAGATTGCTGCGAGACGTGATGTTTTGGAGCGAAGTGGACAGGGAAGACCGGGTGAACGCGCACAATGTTGAGTACCTGAGGGAGTGGGAAAACGACATCTACGATGACGGAAGGTGTGGAGAGCATCCTCGCTCCTCTGACGAGGAGTTGCTGAAGGAGGGGCGTCGGACCTACGAGCACCACTCCATCAGGAAGCACCTCGATGCTCTCATGAGGGCATTTCAGGAAGGGGGCCGAGAGTCGGCTTTCGTTGAGGCGCACAACCGCTACCCCATCTGCTCGGAGAGTGGGTTTGGGCACGATGGCGGCGAGGAAGACTCTGGGCTGAACGTCGTGACGGGTCGGTTCTATGAGGATGTGACGTTCATTCTCCCGGCTGAATAAGAGGTTTGGGATGGACAGGGGATGATGACATGCTCGGCAGTCGCAACGAGAAACCTCTCGGTTTCCCCTGTTTGATTTCGTGTTGACTGAGAGGTTGATTCCTACCTCGCCCGCCCCGTGCGAGAAGAAGTATTGCGGCAACGGGGCACTTTTCACTAACCGACATTTGGAGGTATCAATGGATACAGATCGAACGAAGACAAGCAAAGGCGAAGACTACAACTGGGGCAGCCAAGCCCGACCCGAGATTACCTTCGTGGGAACTGACGGCAACGCCTACGCTCTCATGGGCGTGGCCGGTAGAGCGATGAGGGAGGCAGGATGTGACAAGGAGCATATCGACCGCGTGATGGATGAAGCCATGTCGGGTGACTACGGCGCTCTGCTTCGGACTCTCTGCTACTACTGCGAACACGCATGATGGCGACGTGGCCCCCACAGACCGAGCACAACAAGGAAGGGCACAAGATTGCTCGGGGGCTGGGCTTCCTCCCTACTTGGACATATACGGCTCGCCACTCCAAGGTGGCCTGTATCCAGTGTGGTCACGAACTGCCCTGGTATCACCACGCCTTCCAACGCCGTCACCGCCTGAAGTGTGCCTTGAAAGACGCAAAGGAGAACGAATGACAACGAAACGCAGAATGGTGATTGAGGTCGCGGAAGCTGGCTGGGATCAGACGACGATTGACTACGATGTTCAGCACGACATCGAGGGATGCTACGGCGCGAGAACCAAGGCCATCCAGTCCTTCGTCTGGGGGTCTTACGGCTCCCTCACCTTTGCGCCTATTGAGGGAGAGAAAAGCTACGAGGGATGGTCGCGCTGCACCATCAACGTCAGCGGTCCCATGTGCATAAAAGACGAGGGAGGGTTTGGCGGGGCGTGTTTAGCGGCCCTCGATCCCAAGAACGAGGAAGAGATGGCGACCCAGCTTTGCTGGGACTGCCGCAACTCAGAGGAGGAATAGATGGGACTGGATCAGTTCGGGTTCGCCCGAAAAGGCGAAGAGACAATAGAGGTCGCCTGTTGGCGGAAACATGCCAACCTTCAAGGTTGGATGGAGCGGCTATGGGCCAAGAGAACCGGAGGTTCGGCGTCGGATTTCAACTGCAAGGAGTTGGTCCTCACAGTCGAAGACCTGACTCAACTGGAGTCTGACTACAAGAGTCTGGAACGCGCTTCTGGGTTCTTCTGGGGTGAGTCTGAGCCCGAGGATGATGACCTGACAAAGAGCTTCATCGCTGAAGCGAAGAAGTACATGAATGACGGATACGAAGTCTACTACTACTGCTGGTGGTAATCATGAGTGACGAATACGACGAAATGGAAGATCGCCCGGAAGGGTGGGTTGACTTGGGACGAATGAGAGGGCAACGAGCCCTTCAAGAGAAGGCCGAGGAGTTGTTCGAGCGCGTCTGGTACATGCGGCACATGGGAGACAGCAAGGAAGACTGGGACAAGGTGCCAAGCGACATCCGAGAGACTGCCTTCAAGAAGGCAGAAGAGGTGCGGCAGAAGTATGCCGACCGGAAGGGATGGGATGGGAGCCCACTACTGGAGTCTGACCAGAAGTATGCTGGCACCCTGCAAGGGTGGTTGGGTGCCCTTCGCTGGGCTCTCGACGACACCACAGATGAGACAACCGATTGGCTCTACGACTCGTAGGAGGTGCAGCATGAAGTGGGAGATTGATTGCAGTTGGACGGTGTACTACAAGCTCACGGTCGAGGGCGACTCCTTCGAGGATGCGCTTGAGAAGGTGTGCAACAAGGAGATATTCACGGAGTATGCGGGCGAGCCAGCGACCTTTGGTCTCTGTGAGTCCACCATGGAGGCCAACGGAATCGAGGCCAAGGTGGAGTCCTGTGACGGAGATCCGACTGCGACGGGCGAGGAGTACACGCAGAGACGGTGGGCATACCGCTCCGTCTGCGGGGAGTGTGCAATGGAACTCACCTATGAGGAAGAAGAGAGCGAATACGACGAGTGCGAGGACTGCCGACCCGAAGCAAAGGAAGCCGGATGAAACTTGTACTTGTGACTACACGTACCAACTGGCGCGACCACACTGAGAGCGTCGAGGAGCACACCATCGAGGCAGAGGACGCAGATGGACTATACGCGAAGGCTTTTCGTGTGTTCAACGGTGAAAAGTACGCCAACTCCACCCGCACACGCTTCAAAGACCCGTCGCACGACGAGCCATACGGCGTGTGGTCATCAGACGTGGGCAACTACGTCAACAACGGTGGAGATATGTGGTGAACGCCACAAAGGAGGAGAACGCAT
>Ga0255047_10002168_pt1 | contig 13199 bp, 23 predicted proteins | sample JV7_2_1_MG_FD_183640 | JGI IMG/M metagenome (GOLD analysis project Ga0255047, IMG submission 183640) | Seawater microbial communities from Jervis Inlet, British Columbia, Canada - JV7_2_1 | ecosystem: Environmental > Aquatic > Marine > Inlet | place: Canada: British Columbia | collected 2016-10-06
CCCATGGCTCGTCGCAGACGATATTCCAGCCGCCGCTCAGTTCAGGCACGTCCTCGCTGCCCTGCAACAGGACAGTTCCTGCCGTTCTATGACACGCCCGGAGATGGCCTCAACCGATACGGGAAGACAAAGCGGGCTGCGGCTCCTCGCCGTCGCCGCAAGGCAGCCGCGTCTACTACTCGCCGTCGTCGCACAGCGATCAAGCCGCTTCGCCGCAAGGCAGCCGGACCTTGGTGGGCCAAGCCTGCCCGTCGCCGCAACAAGGGAAGCAGCAATGTCTCTCTGAAGAACCTGCGGGCTTCCTTTCGGAAGAAGCACGGCGACAACTGGTATGACAAGAAGTCTGTGAAGGCCCAATATGACAAGCGCAAAGCGAAGCTGAAGAAGTAGATGACGGGGCATGAGCTACGACTTTCCAGAATACCTTTCCTTCTCGTTCCGAGAAGCGAAGGCGGAGTACGAGGAGTTGGGAGAGGCTCTCTACCAAGAGGATCTCACCAAGCAGACTCGTCAGGAATGGAGAGCCGCGAGGCGGTCACTGGAAACGATGTTTCCAGGGGTGCGCTCGGAACCAGCCGGAGTCCATCACAAACCTCGTCACAGCCTTCCTTTCGTTTTCATCACCAAGTTCTCGGTCGCTGATATGGGATTCATTCACTATGGCGGCGAGGGGGCCAGATCGTCCGAAACCAGAGTTCTCTGGAGCGGAGACAGTGGTCTCAAGAGTGCCCTTCGGAAGCTGGAACGGAAAGGCATCATCGGACCAGAGACAAACCTGCGGTTTGAGCGGGACACCATGAAATACAAGGATTTCTAAGATGGCATACGGAAGACGAGGCGGAGGCGGAAGACGAGGCGGAGGTATGCGCGGCGGTATGCGCGGCGGTCGTCGTGGTGGCGGAGGTATGCCCGGAGGACGCAGAATCCGAGGTGGGCATAGTGTCCCCAAGACCGGTATCTACGGGCTCAACAAGTCAAAGCTCATGGGTGGAAAGGGCCAAGATCGGGTGTCGGGTGATGTTACCGATAGTTCTCTTCGGAGAGGAAGGAGTGGCTTCTCCCTGGATATTCCCTTCACAGGTTACAGGAGTGGAAAGGGCCAAGATCGGATGCGGGTGCCTCACGGCACCGGGTCATTCCGTGATGTCATGGACGGAGAGGCATCCCCCGATGGTGTCACCCGCGACTGGACGAATATCAGGACTCCTGCTGGGTTCCAGACTTCGGCTGTCAGCGCCGACCAGCAGTTTCTTCAACGCCAGTTCACCCGAGCCCAACGTCAACAAGCGCAGAGCCAACAAACGCGGAACCAGCAGAAGGCATTTGAGACCCTCACGGCTGCTCCACAAAGAGCACAGGCTCCCCACGGACCCGCTGGGGTGATTCTGGACCCGAGCAGCCTGACCAGTTCGCAGTTCGAGCAGGCGGCTACCGTAGGAGTACGCCGGTACGACCCTCCAACGCCCTACACCAGTCGGCCCAGTCCACAGAATGAGATCCTGCGTGGGTATGCCCGAGGTTATACGCGAGGACCATCTACAACTACGGGAACCATCGTTGCCCCTTCAACCCCCTCTGTATCAGGGAGCCTACGTGTTCCGAAGGTCAAGCGACCCGGTAGGGGCAAGCGTTGGCCGACGCCACAAGCAGAAATGTGGGGCATCTTGGGAGTAGATGCAAACGCCCCGGCCCTCGACTTGATGGACATGGACGAGGCGGCTCAGGTGGACCCCGAAACCCCCCGCACCGCTTTCGCAGTGCTTCTTCGTGGTCCCTATGTTCTTCTGCTTCGCAGAAGCAAGAAGGATCGCTGGCAACCCGGCAAGTGGAGCTTGCCGGGAGGTCATGTCAACGGTCCTGAGACACTTCAGGATGGCGTAGCGCGAGAGGTCTTGGAAGAGGCAGGGCTGGCAATCGCCACGCCACTGTTCCACCCCCTCATCTCGTTCACGAACAAGAGGGGCAAGTTTGTCTCCTTCTTCGCTGCACACGCCCCCAGCACTCCGGTCTGTCGGCATGACAATGAGCACGACCTCTTTGCCTGGGTCCACCCAGAAGACCTGTGGAAATATCCCCTCGCACCAAACGTCATGACGGCGATTGGGTTTGCTTTGGGCATCAACCCTAAGCTGCTGATGAAGCGGCAACGGGCTAACCAAAAACAGCGCAGAGCAATCTGGCGCAAGGTACGAGTCTGAGGAGACCCCCATGAAGTTCGACAAGGAAATGATCAAGCAGTTGATCCTTATCATCGTAGGCGTACTGGCCGCTCTGTTCGGCTACGACGTAGTTACAGACGACGACGCCGTGACCATCTCGGTACCCGAGCAGGTCGAAGAAGCTGCACCGGACGCTGAAGCGTCTGAAGCACCCACCGAAGAGGCTGCTGAAGAAGCCTCTGAAGAAGCGGCTGAAGAAGCCGCCACCGAAGGAGAATGACATGGACCTCAAAGAGTTCTACACCGATCCCAAGACTGCCCCCATCGCCTACGTCGCACTTGCAGTAGGAGGCTGGTACGCCTGGAAGTGGTGGGAAGAGAAGCAGGACGACGAAGCCGTTGCCGAGCTTGCTGAAGAAGGCGAGTTGAACGGTTGGGGCTACGCCGGAGACGAGTACGGCTACCAAATCCCCATTCCGGGGTTCGGGATGGCAGGTCGGCCTTCCCGCAAGCAGATCGCACGGCGAATGAAGAAGGCAAGCAAGGCAAAGGTTCGCTTCAGAAATAAGCGGAGGGGACAGCGGGCTGCGAAGCGACACACTCGGCTGAAGCTCCTGCTCAGCTACTACAACAAGTATGGTGAGAAGGCCGGTTGGAGGAAGTTCAAGGCCAAATACGGTGCTCCGAACATCCTCCGTCTCTTCGGTCAGTAATGCCCCGACACGGTTGACAAAATAGCTCTCGGAAAGTACAAGTGGATACCACTTTCTCTCCTTGGAGCCCTCCATGGCTTACGAGCCACTATGTGCTTACGCCCGGATTGCGCTTTCTGGACACGTCAACGGTCTGAGGACCGAACTCCTGAAGATTCCGGGGGTTCGGGATCGCAGCGGTGTCTATCTCGTTCCCCACCATGCGATCCACATAGTGGATGGGATGATCGAGTCGGCTGGAGCGAAGCTCCAGCACGCTTCGTGGTCTGTCCCCCCACCCAAAACAATGCCGTGGGAGGTCGTGGAATCGACCTTGCGGAGCAAGGGCGAAGTCAGAGAATACGTCTTGGACGGATTCCTGACAGGCTACCAGAAAGCTGCGCTTTGCTACTCTTTCAACAGAGCGGGAACCCATTTCTGGCATCCCACTGGAAGTGGGAAGACCCTGACCGGCATCCTCTACGGATTGCTGGAAGACGGACCCCTGCTGGTGGTTACGAGGGCAGCAAGCCGCCTCCAGTTTGGCCGGGAGATCGAACGCTTCACGCACCTTCGTCCCTATATCATCCGTCCTGAGTCCTCTCTGAGGAAGGGAGCCGAACGGCTCACCGACTATCTCCTCTCCGACGATGAACGTCGGAGGGTCGTGGTGGTGGGCTGGGAAAGCCTCTCCCGCAACGTAGCAAACCTCGTCAGGATGAGTCCGGGCTGTGTCATCTTCGATGAAAGCCATCGTGGGAAGTCCACGAAGCGGTGGGAAGTCCTGCCCATCGAGGAACTCGAAGGACAAGACGCCAAGGAGGATGCCAAGAGAGCGCGAGAGCAAGACACCGCAGCCCGCAAGAGGGGCGGGTTCGTGAAGGACAACGAGAATGGCCGGGTGATGATTGTCCCGCTGGAGAACACCGCCATGGCCGCGTCCAAGATTGCAAAGGCATCCAATCGGAGGGTTTGCACAACAGCTACTCCGATCAAAGATCGAGTGAGAGACCTCTGGGGACCACTGGACTTTGCTGAACCAAACGCTTGGGGCTCAGCCACTGTGTGGCTGAATCGCTATGCTGACCGGAAGCCCGGAATCTACGGTGGGTACGACACACGCGGAGAAAGCAACGTGCCCGAGTTGGTCAGCCGATTGGAGCATGTGGCTCATCGAGTTGACTATGCCGAGACCCATCGGGACTTGCCTCCCAAGAGGAGGCAGTCAGTGTATGTCGCTCCCGAGGACCAATGCCGTCCGACAGGTGGGTTTCCGAAGGAACTGAAAGAGGCCGCGAAGCGGGGTGCAACAGCCTTGTTGGAAGTCAAGATGGCGCAATCCGCATCCAAGAAGAGAAAGGCTGTCATCGGATTGGTCGAAGACCATGTGTCCTCGAATCACAAAGTGGTTCTGTTCACAGGCCGCCGCCGAGACTGCGACAAGCTGGGGGAGGACATTCGCAAGGCGGGTGCCGTCAAACAGTTGGATGTCACAGTCTGGGCCGCTCATGGTGGGGTCTCCACGGCGAAGCGGCAGGACATCATCGACGACTACATGGCGCATCCGGGGCCGTGCGTTCTGGTAGGGACCGGTGACGCATTTGGGGAGTCACTGAACATTCACGATACCGACGCTGCAATCTTCGTAATGCTGCCTTATACCCCTGGACAACTCAGACAATGGGAAGGCCGATTCACTCGACGGGGTGGGGTACGCCCGGTAATCGTCTATTACGTGATTTGTGAGGACACCGTGGACGAACACATCGCTGACATCCTCATTTCAAAGTTGCCCGCAGTCGAGTCCATCGTCCATGACGAAGAACTTGCGGCTGCAAGGACGGTCATCGCAGGGATGGACGCCTTTTCTGACCCTGACGCATTGGCCGACAGTATCCTCGCCAAGCTCGATTTTTAGGAGAAACGATGACAACCTTACGCAAGGGAGCCAAAGGCAAAGAGGTCAAGCTGCTTCAGCAGCTTCTGACCGACCATGGGTTTCCAGCTACCGCTGATGGAATCTTTGGTTCAGGAACCAAGGCAAAGGTGATGCAGTTCCAGAAGTCCGCAGGACTTGGGGTCGATGGCATCGTCGGAAAGGGAACCTGGGCTGCTTTGCAGGCCAAGGAAGAGGTCAAGAAGGCCCCTCCACACCCTCTCCCGCCTGTGATCGTGCAGATGAAAGACCTCGGGTACGAGATCATGTGTGGCGACTACCACCTGAACCTATTTGGGATTCGTAATCCCAACCCCAAGAGCAACTCTTTCGATGACATCATGGGCTGTGCCTATACCGTCGAGGGGCTCTGGACAGTCCACTACTGGCCCGCGACGTGTGATCCTGGGACGTACCACCTCAAAAACCCGAGCCGGGTTGCCGGGACTGCCATCCTTGTTCCGGGTCAGTATCAGGACGTGTATAAGATCGACCTCCATGCGGGCCGATATGAAGCCTTGTGCCAGAGAAATGGCGAGGTTCGGGTGTTCCGTGATTCTGACAAGACGGACATTCTCACGATGGACGACCGCTCCGAGATGCAGGGGTACTTTGGCATCAATCTGCACCGCAGTTCCTTGAGAACTGACAGCGTGGAAGAAGCTGAAGATGCGACGGTTGACCGATGGTCAGCAGGCTGTCAGGTTCATGCCCGCAGCGACGGCTTCAATCAGATGATGGCACTTGCAAGGATGCAAGTGGAGAAGATGGGCAAGACGACTTTCACCTACACACTCTTGGAGCAATGGTGGAAATGACTGGCGCGAACGACTGTGGCATGGCTGTCTGCCTCACTTTGGTGTTCTCGGACGAGACCCATCGTCAGGCGTGGATGGAGCGTCAGAATATGCTTTCTACTGGGGCTCGAATCTTGGACTACGAGAATAGGAAGGGGGAGGCCAACGTGTATTACGTGATTCAAGGCGAAGGCGGTGGAGCAATCTGCCGGGAAGAGGCAGACGATGAGTAGAGGGACGCAAAAGAGCAAGTGGGTTGAAACCGAAATCGAGCGGGGAGGGGAGGTGTACCTCCTGCCCATTCGATGCTTGATGGAAGCCCGAAGAGACCGTCTCAGGACGGTCATCCAGACCTACTCCCCTCCAAGCACGGAGTGGGTGGAGTCCCACAGAACAGCTTGGGTATCCTCAGCGAAAGCTGAGCGACTCACTGAGGCCCAGCTTGACCAAGCTGCCGAGGAAGTTGCTGATACGCTGACGGAGGCGCTGGAAACCGGGCCACTCCATCCCGACTGGCGAATGTCATGACGAGCGCCTGGAAAGTTATCCACAGCAGCAAGGATATGAGTTGGAGAACCCCACCGGAGTTGTTCAACCACCTGAACCGGGAGTTTCACTTTGGTTTGGACGCGGCTGCTTCAAATGAGAATACGCTGTGCGATTACTACCTCCCTGAAAAGGAGGACGCGCTCAACACAGACTGGTCGCGGCTGACATTCCATGGTAACTCCGTCTGGCTCAACCCTCCGTATGGGAGAACTGTCCACAAGTGGGTCAAAAAGGCATACCAAGAGTCCCGAAAGGGACTCACCGTAGTTCTACTAATCATGGCCTGTACGGAAACGAAGTGGTGGGGAGAGTACGTTTGGAAGGCAGATGAGGTACGCTTGATCCAAGGAAGGCTTCGCTTCCTTGACTCTTCGGGAAAGCCCCAGAACGCTGCCCCTAAAGGATCTGCAATCGTTGTTTTCCGGCCTCACTGGGAGGGGCCGCCAAGAGTCTCGCTGATGCCGCAGGAGTGGAAATGAAAGTCGTCGAGTTGATTCAGGAAATCATACAGGCAATGGTTGATGTGCCTGAAGACGTGGAGTGCTTCGAGTCGCGGGGTGGAAGAACCTGCGTCATCGAGGTGAATGTCAACACCACAGACGTTGGAAAGGTAATCGGGAAACATGGGGCAAATGCCGATGCTCTTCGCCGCCTCTTGGCGGCGATGGGAGGGAAAGAGGGCATCGCCTATCATTTGGAAGTAGCTGAGGATCGCGGTGGGTTTGCACGAAGAAGTGTCTGAGTGGCCTATGGCCCAGTGCCAGGATTGTGGGCGGCCCTTCGGTAGGGAGCACCACTACCAGCGATCTTGTCCAATCTGCTTCAAAGAGAGCAGGGAGTACAAGATTCTGGCGGGGGACAAGGGCTTGGCCCGCCTCCAAGTCGAATGCGGTGCGTTGCAGAAGGAACTGGAGACTTACAAGGCGCTGGTGCAGAAGCTACGCCGAAAGCCCCAAGAGATCGGAGTGAAGGATCGGCTCAGAGACCTGATCGCACTCTGCCACCCGGACAAGCATGGAAACAGCCGCAGAGCGACGGAAGTGACCCAGTGGCTGCTTCAGCAGCGGCGACGGTAGGAGTAAGTGATGGACTATGCAAATCCCCTTGTTTGGTACGGTGTCTGGGCCAGCCCTGAAGGGCTGAGCTTTCTTGGCTTCCATGTCTGGAGTGCATCTGGAGTATGGAGGGGCGTCTACAAGACGTTCACCCGCGCCTGCACGGAAGCTCGCTGACAAACTAAGTGGTCTCGACTGGTTGACAGCTTTATTCCGCACGGATATTGTCGGTTGGCAATCATGTCCCGACAGTATACCGATACCCTGCCAGTGCTTGTTGTAGGAGGCGAACCCAGCTTTGTGAAAGCGAAGCTGGGGCAGACCCTTCAGCGGCACGGACTCCACGTCAAGTCGCACTGGCGGTGGAGAAGGAAGAGACTTCCTTCTGCCTTGCCCGCAGTGCGGGCTGTGTACGTGCTCACGGATATGTGTGGCCACTCCCTCAATGACATTGCTGTGACCATGGCAAAGAAGAAGGGTGTGCCTGTGATCTACGGGACTCGAAAATGGGCTGAATCGTCGCAACGGCTTGTTGCTGCTGGTTTTCCGCTGACAAAGAGAAGACTGCCGAAGGCAGTCAAGGAGATCGTCGATATGAGTACCCCCGCACAGCCCAAACGACCCCGAGGGCGACCGCCATCTCCTCACAGAGAAGAACGAAAGAGGGTTTACAAGGCTGCATTGAAGGCGGAGCCTTCTCTGAACAATCCCGACGCCCATCGAGTCGCTACTGAACTCCTCGTAGAAGAGGGGGCATCCTGCCGAGCCGCAGAAGAGATCATGTCGAAGTCTCCTCGCCCTCGCCTCCTACGCGAAGTGAGGCAGGAGTTGGACCTCCCGGTGCGAGATCGAACTCTCCAAACCCGTCGTAAGCCACACCCGCAGGAATCCTCCCCCCTTCCTTCAGCTATTGACACGCCAAGAGAGAAGATACCTTCCGAGCGGTCAGAGCTACCCGATTGGTGGGACGGAGACATCGTGTCTGCCATCGAGATGATGAGGGAACAGATGTCAGCGTCCAACGTGATCTCTATCGAGATCACCGCAGATAGCATCCGATGGAAGCGAGCAGTCATCGAAGAAGGGGTCTTCAAGGCATGAAGCTGCTATGGTAGGTCGATGGAATCTGGAGTAACTTTTGTTCGTATGGAGCTTGCCCCCTCTGAGGCAGGGATGCGCCCCTTTGACGTAGTGGCCTTGGTCTACGAGCCAGGGTCGTTCCTCGACTCGGCCTATGTGGGGCGGATCTATCCGGGTGACACGGGAATCAGAGCGGTCCCCGCTCTCCCCGGAACTCTGGTCCTCGACACCACAATGGATTGTGGTGGGTTTGAGAGCCAAGACGATGCCGAGGATTGGCTGGTGGAGATGGCAAGCGCGTTCGGGCACATGGTGATGGCCGTCGAAAAACAGCGACGGAACGTCGCTGAAGCATAGTGGACATATTCTGTCCGGCCCTCCAGTTATATGTGTGAGATAGTAGAGGCCGAGTTATCGGTTTTCGTGGAGGCAGAGTATGGAGCAGCGGGTATTATTGACAGGGCCAAGTCCGAGAGGCTGGCACAGACTTCAGCAGTATCTGGAGTGCCCTCAGAAGTTCGCATGGCACTACCGGTTCGGGAGGGACTCCGACGGGAAGCTCCTGAGCGGAGAGACCGAGCAAAACAATGCCCCACCGCTGGTGAAAGGGAGTCTGGTTCACCTCGGACTCGCGCATCATTACGCCCGCATGAAAGAGACCCAAGAGGGTAGAGATCCCGATCTCTACTTGAAGCCCGCCGAGGCAATCGACTTGGTGAGTGAGACGAATGGCCCAGAATGGACTCAGTGGAAATCACTGACTACGGACTGCACGCTCGCCTACATTGATCACTACGTCGATGAGAAGATGAAGATTCTGCGCGTCGAGGAGTTGATGGAAGGCACCTTTGGTGGCTACCGCTTCACGGGTCGGCTTGACCTCGTGACGGAGGACAGCCGAGGCCGGGTTTGGGCCTGGGATCACAAGACCACCGGGCGCATCCAGGCCAAGCAACAGCAGTTTTACTCCGTAAGTGGGCAGTTGATCGGCTATCAGTGGCTTGCTCGCGGGGCATACGGCGAAAAGTTCGCTGGAATGCGGGTCAATCTTGTTCAGCACGGAAACGGAGACTTCCGTTTCGAGCGTCCTCGGATGCTCCAAGCTCCGGCCCTCTACAACCGTTTTCCGCAGACAGTTGTGGATGCGGAACAGGGAATCGCCACGCTGGAGGCGAGTGGTCGCCCCCACGACGAGTGGCCTCGGGCCATGAATGAAATGACCTGCTACGGCAGGTATGGTGCTTGCCGCCACTTGGAGAAATGTAAATGGGGCGCGTCTACTACCTGAAAAATCCATGGTGGGAGTCACAGGCGACCGCGCAGGCCCGCCTCGACGCTCTCCAGGCCCACGTCGAACATCCGGCTGCTGTTCCTGCGGAACGAGATGCAGCAAAGCGACAACTGAGCAAAGCTCAGGAGAAGGTGAAGAATGTCTGGGGATGGCCGCCGCCATGGGCGACCCAGGTGCGAGAGCGCCGTTCTTCACTGGACCACACGCCGCCTGAGGAATGGGGTCGCCGCCGTCCCGCTGCCCCCCGTCAATCTCGCCACACTGAGGAACAACGGTTCCTCCGAGAGCAGTTTCAGAAGTTGGAAGCGACCCTGCCCAAGTACAGCCCCGGATACGCCGTCCTTCCTACCAAAGCAGGGATGGTCTGGATGATCTTCCTTCATGCAGAGGATAGGACGCACGCTCGATTCGCGGATCGAATCAAGCTGCTGGGGAAGGAAGTCTCCGTCTCCGGCGCATTGGATCTCGTGCAGGAAGCCCGCTCCGATCATCCTTTGGAACCGAGGGTGTGGCTGCTCGAACCGGGGGATGAAATGCCCGTTGAAATCGACATGGACTGACGGAAGCCTACGGGGGTTTCAAAAAAGATCAGGAAATGTGTCGGACGCAGTTGACGACTGACAAACAGTGCCATATTGTTGCTGGACCACTAACCCTCAACGATGGACTTTCGACATGGCAGATGGAAATGGGGCCGAGCAGGTGCCTGTATTGGCATTGACTTATGGCCCGTCTGGAGCGGGAAAAACAACCGACATGGGCTACTCGTTCCCTCGTGCAATCTTTGTGGCTGCACGGGGAGCGACCCAGCCGATTCGCAACGTAGTTGGCTATGAGCCGATTGTCGAAGAGGCCCGCACAATCAGTGAGGCGACTGACCTCATCATCAAATGGGCAGAAAGAGGCGGCCACCACGAAGCCATCGTCGTAGACGATTTCAGCTTTCTCGCTGAGCAGACCTTCGCGCAACTCGACAAGAAGCACAGTGGGTTCAAGCTGTGGGGTGCGCTGCGCGACACCACACTGGAGTTCCGAAATGCGGCTCGCTATGCCAACTGCCATGTGATCCTCAACTGCTGGGAGCGCGGCCCTCGGACTGGGAACGACGGGAGTCGGATTCGCGGTGGCCCCTCTCTGTCCGGCAAGTTGCCAGAGCAGGTTCCTGCTCTCTGCGATCTCGTGCTCCGATGTGGGCAGGAGCCTATGAGGAAGCCGTGGCCGGGAGTGTATCGCTGCCATCCCGACGCGAGCTACGTCATGAAGGACCGCTTCAACGTCGCTACCGCAGCAGACCCGACTCCGATGAATCTCGGGGAGATCCTCCGGGCAACGGGGTACAACATTTCTCGCCATCCTGACCTGCCGTGGCAGGAAAATGTGGTGGCCCAGGTCGCGGCTGAGCTTCTCGCCACGGATGCCTCTCAAGACACCCACATCGCCAACCAAGCCTATGCTGGCCTTCTCGCGAACTCCGTGCCTCCAATGGCGGCACGATGGACGATTCGAGATGCGATGGACAGGGCGGTAATCTCTCGTGCTCTTGCGGCTCGGGACGCAACATTCATTTCTTGATTTTTAGCGGGTGTGGAGCCCGTCTGATTCTCCACAAACTCAACACTCAAGGAGCTTATCCCCATGGATAATCTAAATAACAACAACTGGTCATTCGGCGTCAACCTTTCTGGAGTCACCCCTGCTAAAGGCAAGGGTAAGGCTTTGGAGTTGCCCGAAGGATACTACACAGCAACCATCACCGATGCCTACGAGCGTGCTGAGAAGCCCGGTCGCGTGATCTTCAAGCTGGCCATCAAGGACGCCCCGTTCACGGGTCTGATTCGCACGACCGGCATCAACATGCCCAAGAGCGCAGAAGACAACGTGCGCTATTACTGGCGTGCTCTGCTGGAGTCTGCGAAGTTCACCCCCGCCCAGATTGACGCTGGCGAGGTTGGCATGAGCCGTGAACTGCTCACAGGTAAGGAAGTGACGATCCACTTCGTTCCCGGTGACCGGGATGCCGGAGTCTATGAGGAGCTTCAGTTCCTCAGTCCCTCCGACTGGGCGATGCAGAGTCAGGCGTTCGCGGCGAAGGCCACGATCACCGAGACTGGTACCGCTCCCAGCGGCCTCGGCACCCCCGCCGTGTCCGTAGAGACCCCGACCAACGGTCAGGGTGGCATTTCTGCCTCATCCCTCAGGACTGCTCTGGGCATGCCCTCGTAGTCCCCTGCACGGGGAACGTCCCCCATCGTCCTGATATGTAGACGTGACTGCCGGGGAGAGACCGGCACCCTTTTTCAACCACGGGCAGTAGCTCAATGGATAGAGCACCCGCTTGCGAAGCGGGCGATGATTGGTTCGACTCCTCTCTGCCCGACCAAACCGTAAGTTTCCATGTCTTCCTCCTCCACACACCCTGCCGCGCTGCTCGCTTGGGCTGAAGAGAACGCAGAACTCGTCCTCAGGCTTGAGCCCCGCGAAATGTACGATCCAGCCCTTGTAGCCATAGGCTACCGCTTCAACTCTGGGCCGATGCTCGTCTACGACATCCAGAAGATCATCAAGATGCACATGGACGAGGGCCTCTCGTACCATGAAGCCATGGAGTTCTTCGACTACAACACCCTTGGTGCTTGGATGGGCGAGGGAACTCCCATGTTCATCAACTCTGATCCTGGGGGATTCATCCCCGATACTCTCTCTGTGGAAAGCTGATTATGCCGATTCTTGGACCCGATGGAACCCCGATTACCGCTCCGATTATCGGAGCGAAACGTACTGTGGCGGAGTTCGACCCTATTCCTCTGGACATGGCGCGAGAGATCGCGAAGCAAATGGAGGCGGCGTTGTCTCAGGGCGTGCCTGATGAGTCTCCTGTCAACATCCCGACCTTCGTCGTCTGCCAGATGCTCTCTCGCATCCTGCTGGTAGGAGGGGCCGGGGTTGTGCTGGAGGATCTCCTCCCTCAACCCGTGCCTGTCTTTGCGGAAGAATGATGGGATGGTGGAACGTGTCGCGAGTCGCCCGTGCGATGGGGGACTCCCTCCGTTTGGGGACCGGCTTGGACCGGAAGCTCCCCTGCATTGGCGACGGGCCGGTGCAGCTTCTGACAGGCGTGATCGAATCGGTGTGCGAAGCCTACTCTCGCGGTCTTGGCCGACCTCCTACGGTGGAGGAACTCGACTTCCTCTGGGCTCACTGTACGAGACCCCTCAGGCCAGCCCGCATGGAGCGGTGCCCCGAGTCGGAGATTCTCTGATGCCGCTGTACGAATACCAGTGTCCCATCTGCGACCACCGCATCGAGGTGCTTCAGCGCCTCGACTCCGACGCGCCCGAGTGCGACCGCTGCGACCGCCCAGGCAATGGGATGGGGGCCGAGGGGCTGCTCATCCCGACCATGAAGAGGCGCATCTCTCGAACCAACTTCTCCCTGAAAGGGAGCGGCTGGTACAAGGACCACTATGGATTGAAGCCCTCCTCGGGCGATGGGGATTCCTGATGTCGGAGCCGCGCCGGGAAAAGGACGACGTTTGGATCATCTTGATCGCCTTCTTGAGCGTCGTAGGATTGATGGCCTTCGTGTGGATGACACATGAGCTATGACCCGACCAAGTGCGGAGCGAAGTGTGGTCAATGCC
>Ga0255047_10002169_pt1 | contig 13196 bp, 9 predicted proteins | sample JV7_2_1_MG_FD_183640 | JGI IMG/M metagenome (GOLD analysis project Ga0255047, IMG submission 183640) | Seawater microbial communities from Jervis Inlet, British Columbia, Canada - JV7_2_1 | ecosystem: Environmental > Aquatic > Marine > Inlet | place: Canada: British Columbia | collected 2016-10-06
GCCCGTCAGGTCCCAGTCCACCCCACCCGAGTGCCAGGGAGCTTCCATCGGTAGGATCCGGAAACCGTCAATCTCTTCCGGCAAAGGTTCCCACGCCACGATGCACCGGCCGGGTGCGTCGATGTCAGACAGAACTCCGCCCCTGGTGGCTACCAGTCGCACGAAGCAGTCGCCCCCGTCGGCGGCCACTTCCCGCATCCAGCCCGCAATGTCCGACCTAGCGGGTAGGTCCAGTTCAAGCCTGGCAGCACCGGCTTCGAGCCGATCGAGATGAGCATCCAGGGCAAAGATTCGCCCGTCGATTGACCTGGCTACTTCGAAGAGGCCCTCGCCGCGCTGTAGACCCCAATCGAAGATTGAGATACTGGCTTCAGAGGGTTCGGCGGGAACACCGTCAATGAGGACTCGCATGCGATCGACATTAGTGGCTGTGCTCCTAGAGTCGGCACGATGCGAGTGCTCATCACCGGCGCCACCGGGTACCTGGGCACCGCCATGGCGGAGTCCGTCCCGGCCGGCATCGAGCCCATCCTGACCGGCTTCTCGCGAGGGGACCGGCCCCTGGACGTGACCGACCCGGTCGCAATAGCCGGCGCGATTGAGCAGCATCGACCCGGAGCGGTGGTTCATCTGGCGGCGGTCAGCAGTGTGGACGTCGCAGCCGGCGACCCGGCCCGGGCGAGCCGGGTCAATGTCGAAGGTGCCGCCGCGGTGGCCGCCGCCACCGAACGGGCCGGAGTCAGGCTGGTGGCACTCTCGAGCGACGTCGTTTTCGGTGGAGCCGACGGCCCCTACGACGAGAACTCCCGGTCCGATCCGATCAACGACTACGGAAGATCCAAGCTGGCCGGAGAGACCGCGGTGCTGGCGGCCAACCCGGATGCCCTGATCCTGCGGACGACGGTACTGGTGGGACGTGATCGAGCCGGCCGTTTCCCGTTCTCGGCCTTCGTGCTGGGACGGGCCAGAGGCGGTCTGGAAGTCGAACTGTTCGAGAACGAGCTCCGTAACTTCTTCCCGGTCACCCGGGCGGCGACGGCCGTCTGGGAGTGTGCGGCCGGCGACCACACTGGGATTCTTCATATCGGGGCCATAACGTCTACCTCTCGCTACGAATTCGGCTGCCGGGTATTACTGGAGCTCGGGCTCGATGAGGGACTGGCAGTGCCCGTCCAGGGACCGCCCGACCGACCCGCCGACCTCACCCTCGATGTTTCGCTGGCCTCGTCGCTCCTCAACACCACCATGCCCACCATTTCGCAGTGCATTGAGGAGACGGTACGGGATCTGAGCGTGACCTAGGCTCCCGGGTCGAGAGCTGGAAGGAATCAATGTGAATGAGGAACTGAGCGCACTGAGCGACGAGTACTGGGAGTGGCAGCTCGAGAATTCGCCGCTGGGAGCTCTGATGCTGGGCGATCACCGGTACGGAGACAAGTTCGATGAGTTCTCCCGCGAGGCCGAGGACCGCACCATCTCGGATCTCCGCTCATTCGCCGCCCGGGCAGAAGCGTTCGATCCCTCCACGCTTAACGACGACGACCGGATCACTCGGGAAGTGCTGCTCTTCGAAACGACCACAAACGCCGCCACCGCCGAGACCCGCCAGGCCGAGATTGCGGTCAACCACGTGATCGGTTTCCAAGCCATGCTGCCGGTCATCGCCCCGCAACTTCCGGTGGAAACGGCCGAGCATGCCGAGCAGATGGTGGGCATGTTTGGTGAGTTGGCCAGGGCTCTCGATGAGATGTCCGAACGCGTGCGAGAGGGGCTGGCCAACGGCCGCACCCCGCCCCGCTACGCCGTCGGTGCCACCATCAAGCAGCTGGACGGTTTCGCGGCCGCCCCCGCTGAGATGCACCCGCTGCTGGGGGTGCGCACGCCGGCCGAGTTCGACGACGCCGCTACGGGGGTATGGAAGGCCCGCCTCAGTGGCGTCATCCAGGAGGCGATCAGCCCTGCTCTCGCCAGGTATCGGGACCTGCTGGAGAACGAGGTGATGGCGGTCGCCCGGCCCGAGGAGCGGGCCGGCGTGTGCTGGCTCCCGGACGGAGAAGAGCTCTACGCCCGGGCCATTCATCAACACACCTCGCTGCCCATCGACGCCACCGAGATACACGAGATCGGCCTGCAGGCAATCGAGCGGCTGGAGGACGAATACCGGGTGCTGGGCAGCCGGGTGCTGGGGACCCAGGATCTCTCCGACATCTTCAGCCGCCTTCGAGACGACCCCGACCTGCACTTTGACAACGGTGCCGATGTGGTGGCAGCTTCTGAGGCCGCGATGGCCAAGGCCAAAGCCGCGATGGGAGACTGGTTCGGGCGACTTCCTCAGGCCGATTGCCTGGTAGCCGAAACACCGACCGGCCCCACGGCCTTCTACTTCCCACCGGCTCTGGACGGGAGCCGCCCTGGAACGTTCTTCGTCAACACAGCCGAGCCGGAAAGCTGGGGCCGCTTCGAGATCGAGGCAATGGCCTTCCACGAAGCCATTCCCGGGCATCACCTGCAACTGGCTATCGCCCAGGAACTCGACGACCTCCCCGAGTTCCGCAAGCACGCAGGGATCACCGCCTATGCGGAAGGCTGGGGCCTCTACACCGAGCGTCTGGCCGACGAGATGGGCCTGTATACGGGCGACCTCGAGAGGATGGGGATGCTGGCTCTGGATTCAATGCGAGCCGGCCGACTGGTGGTGGACACCGGCCTTCACACCATGGGATGGAGCCGTCAGCAGGCCATCGAATACCTGGCCCGCAACTCACCGTTGAGCATCAGCACCATTGAAGACGAGGTAGACCGCTACATCGGCATCCCCGGGCAGGCCCTCGCCTACATGATCGGCCGTCTCGAGATCCAGCGAATCCGCAGCGAAGCCGAGGAACAAATGGGGGACAACTTCGATATCAAAGGCTTCCACGACGCGGTACTGACCCACGGCCTCCTCCCATTGGAGACACTGGCAGAGGTAGTGGAGGGGTGGAGCCGTAGTTGAGTCCCACGTCCCTGGCCCGGCTGCGTCCGGCCTGAGTGGGGCGGACAAATCATCGAGTTGGGGAGCAACTCGCAAGGAACACCAACGGCGTTCCCGCAGTAGCCGGTAACGAGTTGGGCACCCTGGTCTCCGCCGAAAGCTGATTGCTGGAAGCTGATTGCTGATCGCTGGTTTGGCTCAGCTCTTTCTTGCCGCTTCTTTGGCCAGCTTCTTGGCTGCTCTGATCTCTTCGATCTTCTCGTAGGTGTCGACGTCGGCAATTGAAGCCCAATCGGCGGCCTGGTCTTGCCATCCTTCCGGGGCTTCGCCCAGTCGTCGGCCGACGATGGCGACGAAGATCCTCGCTTTGGCCTCGCCGAAGCCGGGAAGGGAGCGCAGCCGCTTGTAGAACTCAGCTCCGTCGGCGGCCTCCCGCCAGATCCGCTCAGGCCGGCCGTCGTAGTCCTCTGTGATCGCCTCGCACAGAGCGAAGGCCCGCTTGCCCATGGAACCGGGGAAGCGATGCAGCGCCGGCTTCTCCACGAAGTGCCCGACGAACTCCTCGGGATCCATACCGGCGATTTCGGAGGCATCGAGCGGACGACCCAAACGCTCCTGCAGAAGGTAAGGGGCCTTGAAAGCCCACTCCATCTTCACTTGTTGATCCAGCAGCATGCCCAGCATCAGGGCCAGGGGGCTCTCGGCCAACAGGCGGTCGGCGTCGGAGTCGCCGGTCCAGGGAAGAGATTCATTGGTCATGGCCGAGACACTACCCCGAGCGGTACCAGTTGGTAATGGGAAGCCGGCGGTCCTTGCCGAACGCTTTGGTGGTGATCTTCACCCCGGGTGGGGCCTGGCGCCGCTTGTACTCGTTGCGGTCCACCAGACGGGTGATGCGCTCGACTACCGCCTCATCGAAGCCGGCCGCCACGATCCCCCGGTGCGACTCATCCCGTTCCACATACATCTCGAGGATGGCATCCAGCACCTCATATGGCGGAAGACTGTCGGTGTCGAGTTGATCGGGCCGCAGCTCTGCGGACGGTGGCTTGTCGATGATCTCCAGCGGGATGATCTCCTCCGACCGGTTGCGCCACCTGGCCAACCGGTAGACGCGCATCTTGAGTACGTCCTTGAGAACGGAGAAGCCGCCCACCATGTCGCCGTAGAGAGTGGCGTACCCGACCGCCATTTCCGACTTGTTTCCAGTGGTCAGAACCATGGGGCCGAACTTGTTGGACAGAGCCATCAACAGGGCCCCACGGATGCGAGCCTGCAGGTTCTCCTCGGCCACCCCCGCCTCGGTGCCGGCAAACGAGTCCTCGAGCGAGCCAAGGTAGCTGGCGAACACGTCGTTGATGGGGAGGATGTCGAAACGGCAACCGAGGCGGCGGGCCAGCTCCTCGCTATCGGAGATCGACCCCGGCGAGCTGTAGGGGGACGGCATGGACACCCCCCACACCCGATCTGCTCCCAGGGCATCGACGGCGATGGCAGCACTCAGCGCCGAGTCGATCCCTCCCGACAATCCGACGACCACGCCCGGGAACTCGTTCTTCTGCACGTAGTCGCGCAGGCCAAGCACCAACGCGCCATAGATTTCGGCATCCTCCTCGAGGCGCGGGTCAGAATCGGGTGTAGGAGCAGGCTGTGAAGTGCGTAGCTGATGCTCGGGGGCACCGGGCACGCCCTCCAGTGTGGTGAATCCCAATTCGACATCCGCCCAGAAGCGATCCTCTTCAAACTGACGGGCCTGATAAACGATCGCCCCGGTCGAATCCAGGATCATGCTGCCGCCATCGAATACCAGCTCGTCCTGTCCGCCTACCTGGTTGACGTAGACCAGCGGCACCCCGGCCGCCGCCACGTGACGCTGGAGTAGTTCGAGCCGTTCACGATGCTTGTCGAAGTGATAGGGCGATGCGTTGATGTTGATCAGAACCTGCGCACCGGTCTTGGCTTGCAGCAAAGGCGGGCCGTCATCCACCCAGATGTCCTCACACACCGAGACACCTATTGTGGCGTCGCCCACCCCCCACACCGGGTTGGGGTCGACCCCGGGCACGAAATACCGCTCCTCGTCGAACACCCCGAAGTTGGGCAGGTGGACCTTGTGGTAGACGCCCCGGATCTCACCGCCATAAAGCAAGGCGGCGGCGTTGGCGATCGACCGCACCGCCGAGTCTTCGAGAGTGCCGGTGGCCACCGGATCGGTCCGGTCCACGAAGCCGACGACGGTCAGCATCGGGCCGCTGGCGGAAGCCAGCTCACGAAGCACTGCCAGATTGGCGGAGATGAAAGCCTCCCGCAGCAACAGATCTTCGGGTGGGTAGCCGGTGATCGCCAGCTCGGGCAGTGCCAGGACATCGGCCTCCTGATCCTGTGCCCAGGCCATCACTTCAAGGATGCGGTCACGATTGCCGGGGAAATCCCCGATCACCTGATTGAGCTGCGCCCCGGCGATCCGTATGAACATTCGCCAAGATTAAGCCCGGAGCGACCCGCCGCCGCTCAAAAGGCGGTCTCCCGAGGGCTCGTCACTCGGCGGCTATGCCCGAGAGGCCCCGAAAGTAACCAGAACCCTGTCATCGCAACCGCCCCCTGCCGGCCTTTAGTTGGTGAGAGATGGGGGAAACCCTCGGAATGTACCACCACACGAACCCCCCGCATTGGTGGCTAGAGGGAGAATGACATGCGTCGAAAAGTAGCCCCTGACGGAACCGTTCTCTGCCCGTTTCGGGAGAGTCCCGAAGTGGAGACCTGCATGGGCTGTTCGTTGTTTCGCCGGTTTTCTACCGGCCGCCGCGGGTTTGCCGTGCAATGCCGGGCCCCGGCGCCCAGCCAGAGCCGTCGATCCCCCGGGACCCAGCTCACCCGTTAATCCGGGTAGAGCCAACGAGGGATAGGGCATTGTGCCACTGGCACGCATCCGATTGACCGGCGAAGAATGGCAAAGACACAGATTCCTGTCATGGCAACAATCCCCTGCTGGCCTTTTAAGGGTGAAACGGGTGAACGAGTTCATGCTGCAAGAAGCAACGGCGATCGAATCCTTCACAAGGTTTGCACGGGACGCTGAACCACTCATCAGACACGCCTTGATCCCCCTCAACGGGATCGAAGCCGCGGAGGATGCCACCGCTGAGGCGTTGGAGTATGCCTGGAAGCACTGGAGTCGCGTGCAGGGAATGGACAACCCCCTCGGCTATCTGTACCGCGTGGGCCGCAGCCGGGCCGCCAGGGCCCGGCGCCGCAAGGTCGGCTTCCCTTCGGTGCCAACGAGTCGCTTGCCGTGGGTGGAGCCCGCTCTTCCCCGCGCCCTGGCCCGACTTTCGGACAAGCAGCGAACGGTGGTTTGGCTGGTGCACGGCCTCGGCTGGCACCAGACTGAGGTTGCCGAGTTGCTCGGACTGTCCCCGCCGACCGTCCAGACCCACGCCAGACGAGGAATGGCCAAGCTCCGCTCGGCCCTGGGAGGTACGCCGTGACCGTCGACCTGGAACAACAGATTCGGGATTACGCATCGCATGTGACCGAGCTGAGCACACCGGTTGACGTCGTCGCCCTTACACTCGACGCACGGGCCGAGGCCCGCCGGCTGCCGAGATACCGGCGGCTCGAAGCCAGGTGGGCGGCGGGTCTGGTGGCGGCTGTTGCGATATTGGCGCTGATCGGCGGCCTGGCGCTCGGGTACCGGCTCCTGGCTGCGGACGAACCGCCGGTGATAACCGAACCCGCTCCCACTCCCAGTACCAGTCTTCCGGCGCCGACGACGAGTCTGCCGTCACCGACGACCCTGGTCGGCCCGGCTGCAGCTCCGTCCATGACCTGGGAACGAGTGCCCCCGCAGGTCTCACTAGGCGCCGGCGATGACGACCATGAGTACCTGTTACAAACCGTCATCAATGGCGGTCCGGGCCTGATCGCCGGTGGCGGGGTACAAGCGACGAGCAGCACCGTCTACTACACCGGTATTCCAGAGCCTGGTGATCAGGCAGCCGTGTGGACCTCCGAGGACGGTGTTGTCTGGGAACGGATTCCCACCGAGGATTCCGGCCTCGCCGGGCCGGGCGGGTATGTGATCCTCGATCTAGTTGTCGGCGGGCCAGGGTACGTAGCGGTGGGCGGGGCGATGGAGGACGGTCACCTCCGACCAGCGGTCTGGGTATCAGAGGACGCCCTGGGGTGGACCCGGGTGAACTCCGACAGCTTCGACAATAACGAACTGACCTCTGTCGCTGCCAGCGACGAGGGGGTGGTGGCTGTCGGGGACGGTGATATCTGGTTCTCGCCCGACGGGTGGGCCTGGCAACGAGTCGTATCGCCACCGAACGCCTACTTCTCGGGCGTTGACCATGCCGACTTGGGGTTCGTCGCAGTGGGCTACGTCGAGAAGCCCAACGAAGTGGTCGACGGCGCGCTGGCAGAGGCATTCCGAGCCGTCGTGGCGATCTCGCAGGATGGGGTGAACTGGGTGGGCGTCGACCTCCCCGAAGGCGACGACTCATGGTTCGGCGCTAGGGCATCGTCGATCGTCGCAGACGGCGACGAGGTCGTCGTGGCTGGGAGCTATCGAACGAAGCCGGGCACGTATTTCGACATGCACCCGGCCTTCTGGACATCCAACGATGGCTCTACCTGGGACCGTTACGGCGTCCCGAGAGTCTCGATCAGAGGATTGGGCAGACCCTCGGCCTTTGTCAGCAGCCTCGTCAATACCAGGTCCGGGGTGGTGGCGGTCGGCGGGTGGTTCCAATACGGAACTGGTCCACCCACCTCATTCAATCCTCCCAAGACGCGTGCCGCCGTGTGGACCTCTTCTGAACCGGGCGGACCGTGGGGGGAGATTCCATCCACGGAATCGTTAGAGATCGAAATGATCGAGAGAAACATCGCCACCACCGTGGGGATCTCCGGTGTCGCCGTCATCGGCGACGTGCTGGTCGGAGTCTCCACCGACGCGGGAGAGGCTGTCGTGTGGATCGGAGAATGGACGGACTGACACCCGAGGAGGGCACATGAAGAAGACACTGACAACGTTCCTGGCCATCGCAACCATCGTCGCACTAGCGGTCCCCGCCATCGCAAAACCAGGCAAAGGCCCCGGCAAGGCGCCGAAAGTCACTGTCTCGATCAACAGCAACCTGTACAGCGCCCACGAGGTCGGTGACCTCATCATCTACTACATCAATGTCACCAACAACACCGATGACGAGGTGACCGTCACCGATGAAACTGGATTCACTGAAACGATCCCGGCACGCTCATCAGCGACGTTCGAGCAGGATGATTCTGTCGAATCCGTGCCGGCCGCCAGCGAACCGAACACCACCCTGACTAACACCGTGGTGGCAACGGTGGGAGGCGAAGTCGTGGCGTCGGACACGGCTGAGACGGCGGTCTTCGGCTACGACGAATGCGGTACCGACGGCAACGGAACGTTTACGGCACCGGAGGGCTACTCGGTCTGCATCTGGAAGCCCTCGCAGTCCGGAGACTGGACCTTCTATGTGACTCCCGAACCCCCGGGAAAGAAACCCGCCTCGATCCTCCTGAACCTTCGCGATCATGTACCGGGAAACTGGTGCCCGCTCACCCCGAACGAAGTGTGGAGATGGCGCGGGGACCCACCGGTCCTGACCTTCGAGGTCGGAAGCGACGACTGGGGTTCGCCATTTCCCATCATCCCCGCTCTTTGGCATGGTGAAGCCATCTGCCCGGACGGCGGAGGTGGCGGCGACCCCGCGTACCCTGTCGGTACCCCCGGGTCCTTCTTCCTGGCCACCTATGGTCCATACGAGGTAACGGCAACATTGACGGCAGGGGGGTGAGAGCGCGTTCCCGCGCTCCGGACCGCTGGGTGGGTTCTAGAACCCCGCCCAGCTGGTCTCTGTGAGGGTGGTGAGATCGGAGCCTGAGATGCCGAGTTCGGACATCGTGAAGACGGTGTCTCCCACGACGAGCGATCGGGTGATCCGACCGGCCCACGGATTGTCGAAGCTGTCACTGTGGACGATGGTCCCGATCTCCTGGATCCCGCGGCTGCGGTCGAGCTCGAGGCCGATGGCGCCGGAGAAGAAGTCCTCCTTGCCACTGCGCTCCTCCCAGCCCCAACGCTGCACGGGAAGGACCGCCGTCGCCGTCGGCTCCCAGTAGAGGAAGGCCCGGTGGTCGAATTCGACGTCGCTGTAGCCACCCTTCATCGTGTACTGGTGGATGCGAGTGGGGTTCTCCAGGTCCGAGACGTCGAAGATCGACACCTGAGTCCCCTTCGTCCACCCCTCTTCGGTGGCATCCTGCCCGACTCCGAGCAGAAGGCCGTCGCCGAGCGGGTGCAGGTAGGCCGAGTAGCCGAGGATCTTGAGCTCACCGACCACGGTTGGGTTGGTGGGGTCGGAGAGATCGATGGTGTACAACGGGTCGGTCTGGCGGAAGGTGACCACGTAGCCGACGTCGCCCATGAACCGGACCGAGAAGATCTGCTCACCCTTGCCCAGGCCACCCACCGTCCCGACCACTTCCAGCTCTCGGCCGTTCTCGGCGAGGACGTTCACGAAGCTCTCAGAGGTCCGGTCACCCCCGCCTCCCCACCAGGGGGCCTGGTTGGTCGTGGCCACCCGCAGGTAGCCGTCGTGCTCGGACATGGAGAACTGGTTGAGCAGGAATCCGTCGACCTTGCCGGTGGCCCGATAGACGGTTGTCTTCGGGTCGGAGATGTCGAACTTATGGATCTCGGTGTACTCACCCGAGATGCGCGCTTCGATCTCAGCCTCGGACAGCTCATTCCAATCGACCCACTGCCGACTGGCCACATAGAGCGCCTCGGTGGAGGCGTACACGGTGTCGCCCTCGGCGAGGACGCCGACGGCGTCGGGCTGCAGACCCTCGGACAGATCGACGGTCACGACCGTGAGCATGCCGAGCCCGGCAAATTCCTGCGGCCGGTAGGCGTCTGCACAGTCGATGAGCAAGCCGTCGGTGGTCGTCCCGTCGGCCTCTTCGAGCACGTAGTAGGGGATCCAGTTCTCGAGCGTCGAGTCATCGATGATGGCGCGGTTGGCGTTCTTGGCTTTGATCTCGGCAAGCAAGCCGCCACCTTGCGGATACTCCCACACCAGGCCGGTCGGGGAGGATCGCACGACGATGCGGGCCACGTCGCCGCTCATGCGGGCGCTGATGTATCCCCCGTCGAGGAAGAGGGTGCGCACGAGTTCGATATCGGAGGGATCGCTGACATCGATCTCCGTGAGGACTGACACCGGCGTGTTGTAGTAGTCGGGGGCGACCATGCCCACTTCCGGGAGAGTCACTTCGGGAATGCCCCCGCCGTATTGGGTGGACAGCACGATGATCCGGTCACCTGACAGAAGGATCTCGCCCCAACCGTTTTCGAGACGGAGCGAGTCGGTAACCGTCGGCTTATCCGTGACATCGATGACGTACAACGTGCCATTGGAGATGGCGTAGATGAAGTTGCCGTTCGTCTTGATGATGTCGGGCTCGTCGACGCCGGCCTCTTGCACGTTGGTGGTCGAGTGGTCAACACCCGGTTGCGGCCGGGTTCCCGAGTCGAGGCCACCAGCTGTGGGCGCAGCAACTCCGTCCTCCATGGCCATCATGACAACGTCGCCCCCAAACCACATGGGCCCGTACCAACCGTTTTCGAGTCCGTACGGCGTCACGATCCGCTTGGCCTCGGTCTTCACGTGGGTGAGGTAGTCCTCGCAAGCATCGAACTGAACGAGTCCCGCCGCGAAGGCTGGAGTGCCGGTCCCGATTGGGAGCGGAGCGCATGCTGTGAGGAGAACTGCGAAGGCTGCAAATGTTGCTACGAGTGTGCGTTTCATGGTTTTGACCCCGGTCTTGTCCAAATCGTCTCGGGACTGTGACGACTACAGAGCGCGGCGGGGTTCCCACGGAACGCGACAAAACGCCAACCGCCTTCCGGTCGCTCGCTCGCTCGCTGGCGCCGACCGATGGGCGGTGGGCGGTGGGCGGTGGGCGGTGGGCGGTGGGCGACTGGCGCGCCTACGCCAGGGGTAGCCCCTCGGCCACCAAGACAGATCGCAGGGTTTCGGCTTCGCCAAGGTGCGGAAACCAAGAACCGGCCACCCGGCTATGTCGACAAAGCAGCTGCCTCCCCCATCCGTCCTCCGAGCTTTGCTCCGAGTCCACCTTCCCCTCAGAGGAAGAAAGACGGTGGGCGGCGGCCGGTGGGCGGTGGGCACCGACGCCAGCAGAAGGGCCCTCGGCCTTCCAAGACAGATCGCAGGGTTTCCGCTCCGGCGTAGTGGGGAAGCCACGGACCCGCCACCCGGCTGGGTCGACACAGTAGATGCCTCCCCCCATCCGTCCTCGAAGCTCTGCTCCGAGTCCACCTTCCCCTCAGGGGAAGGAAGAGGGTGGGCGGCGGTCGGCGGCTACGCCAGCAGAAGGCCTTCCGCCTCAAGGGCCGACCGCAGCGTCTCAGCTTCGCCCGGTCGGACCGAAAGGGTCAGGATGCCGCCGCCGCCGTAGGTGGCGTGGCGCAGCTGCAGGTCGCGCACGTCCACCTTGCTGCGCTCGAGGGCGTGTCCGACCTTGGCCAACTCTCCCGGTTGGTCGGCCAGCGCCACGGCCACACCAACCGAAGGTGGAGCCATGCCCCGCCGCACTTCGCTGGCGGCCGCCAGCGTTTGACCAACGGTGTCCATTTCCCCACCGCGAACCGCCTCGGCCCACCGATGGAGACGGGCGGCGTAGGCCTCGATGACGGCTGCCAGCGGGTCGCCGTTTCGCACCAAGAGCTCGGCCCACAGTTCCGGGCTGGAAGCAGCGACCCTGGTGAGATCGCGAAAGGACCCCGAAGCCAGTCCCAATCCGGCCGGGTGCTCGGTCGCCTCCCCCACCAGGGCGGCGGCCAGCACCTGGGGAAGGTGGCTGATCATTGCCACCGCGTCGTCGTGTTCGGCCGCGGTCATCCGCAGCGGGTTGGCGCCCACCGCAGCCACGATTGCTTCCATCCGATCCAGATCTGCATTAGCGGCGTGATCGGTTATCAGAACCCAGACTGCCCCGCGAAACAACGAAGGAGAGGCGGCTCCCGGGCCGGAGACTTCCCGCCCGGCCATGGGATGTCCGGAAACAAAGTGATCGAGCCTGCGGCCCGCCTCGATGATCCCGGCCTTGACCCCGGCCACGTCGGTCACGAGGGCGGACGTATCCAGGCTCTCGAGCAGGGGCGGCACCGAGGACGGCGGCCCGGCCAGAACGACTAGATCGGTTCCCGCCACTGCCGCGGAGGCGCTCCCGACTAGCTGGTCGAACGCACCCAGCTCCCCGACAGCTTCAGTGACCGACGGATCGGGGTCCCAGCCCACCGTGCTCCAGCCGGCCTCGGCCAGGCCGAGAGCCACGGAGGTTCCGATGAGTCCCGTCCCGAGGACGGCGACCCGGCTGGTCAAATGCTCACTCCTACTGCCTCACCGATCTTGCGCAGCTCATCCATGAGCTCGGCAAAATCGTCCGGGAGCAAGGCCTGAGCTCCGTCCACCTTGGCAGTCTCGGGGGCCTGATGGACGTCGATCAGCAGACCGTCGGCGCCGATTGCCACCGCCGCCTTGGCGAGCGGGCCGACCAGATACCGGTGGCCTCCCGAGTGCGACGGGTCGACGATCACGGGCAGGTGCGACAGTCGCTTGACGACGGCGACAGCCGAGATGTCGAGGGTGTTGCGAGTGGAGGGTTCATAGGTACGGATCCCTCGTTCGCACATGATGATGTCGTGGTTGCCTTCCTTGTATATGTACTCGGCGGCGTTCAGCCACTCATCCACCGTGGCGGTGAAGCCTCTCTTCAAAAGCACAGGCTTCTCTTGCCGCCCGATCTCTCGCAGCAACGTGAAGTTGGCCATGTTGCGGGTCCCGACCCGAATCAAATCCGCATACTCAGATACCAACTCGACGTCACGAGGATCCAGGACTTCGGCGATGAAAGGCATACCCAACAGCTCCCGGGCTTCTTTCAAGTATTGAAGGCCCTCCTCGCCCAGCCCTTGAAACGAATAGGGCGAGGTACGGGGTTTGAAGGCGTCGCCACGCAGGATGACGGCCCCCGACTTCTGCACGGCCTCGGCCGAAGCCATCAACTGGTCGCGGCTCTCCACGGCGCAAGGGCCGGCCATCATGGCGAAGTTGCCGCCACCCACCGGGACCCCGCTGACATCGATCACCGAGTCCTCGGC
>Ga0255047_10002171_pt1 | contig 13191 bp, 23 predicted proteins | sample JV7_2_1_MG_FD_183640 | JGI IMG/M metagenome (GOLD analysis project Ga0255047, IMG submission 183640) | Seawater microbial communities from Jervis Inlet, British Columbia, Canada - JV7_2_1 | ecosystem: Environmental > Aquatic > Marine > Inlet | place: Canada: British Columbia | collected 2016-10-06
TGTTACGCGGAACTCCCGACATCGGGCTACTGGTCGTTGCTGAACGTTTTATCCAGCCACCTATCTTCTCTGCTTGATCATATTTGAAGCGCACTTTATCTGCGCTTGTATATCGAAGACCTGCCTGGTAATCTGTTATCTCAGTAGTTACTCCTGCAGGGGCCGTTAAATCTACTAGTGGCATTTGCCCCCTTCATTGTTATGGTTTAGGATATTTTAATTTTATCTCAGCTCGTTTAGCTTCAATGGCTGCCTTGTCATCCGTATCGTATAAAGCGACAACTAATTCTTCTATTGTAGGGTATTCAGCTTGTCTTTTTCTTGCATAATCTTTTGCATCATATTCGGCTTGTAGTTCAGTTTGCTTTGCTAAAATATCAGCTAAAGAAATTGGAGTTGTTCCTTCTGACCATTCAATAGTTAAATCAGGATTTGTTGTATCGTATTTTTCGTGAGTAATTATGTATTTAGCACTAGGATTAATTGTCCTAATTGCTTCGCCTATACTTATCATGCTAAAATCTCCGTTAACCAAATCCCTGAAACTACATTAGCCGCAGTAGACTCATAATTATTTTTGAACATTGTTCCAGCTGAATTTTTCTTCCATTGAACTTTGTATGTTAAAGCTGTTGTGGTGGCAGGACTATAGATTTCTCTAAAAGCGATAATTCCATTTTCTTGACCATTGCCACATAAAATTTGTGTGTATATTCGTTTAGAAACAAATGAGCCAGCTCCAACTTGTTCCAATACTTGCATAGTGATTCTTCCGTCTGATGACATTCCAGAATTAATAACATCTACCATAACTGTACTGTTAGTTGCCGAAAGTGTAATTGAAGCTGTTGCTCCAGTATCAACATAAGTTGTTGTGGTTGATTCAACATAAGTGGTATCTAAATCTTGTACTATCTGTCCTATTTTTCCACCACCAGGCTCTGCCTTATAGGTCTGATCTCCGTATAATACTGTTGAACTAGATGCTGTTCCCGTTCCCAGTCTTGCCGTTGGAACAGTTCCACTTCCCAAGTTCGTTGCATTCAAAGCTGTTAAATTAATGCCGCTTGACGCTGGCATTGTTGCTGGAGGTGTCAGCGTAGATGCGCTGATGTCCAGTGTTGCTCCACTTGGTACTGAAATCGTATCTCCTGATGTGCCAATCTCCAACGCCGTTCCGCTTTGGGGATCGAGTTTATCTACTTTTAATACTGATGCCATATTTTAACTCTTTGGGTTGTTTGTTTTAATTGCTTGAATACGTGTTTTCCACGCATCGATATCTTTAAATATCTCATCAAGCTGATCGCCAATATTGCCATAAGCTGTTCTGCGTGTGCTTCTCACAACGTTGTTCGCTTCATTCGTGTCCCCAATGGCTTCGTGTACTGCAAGGTCAGCATCGGTAGGCTTTGCAAGCCCGTCGATATTCCATTCCTTAATGTATGGCCCTGCCCCTTGTGAGTCATCCTGAAGGAGAACATCCTTGCTGAAGTCAACAGTTTTACCTGCTGCTTCCACATACGCGCGTACCTTAGTTGATAACTGTGCCATTTAGACTTCCTTTTAAAATTGTTAAACTCATATTATTATTTTTTTATCCATCATGCTAAATTTCCTTAACTCTAAAACCACCGATTACTGAATTACGCCAATTGTTATTCTGTATGGTTATATTTCCACCCGAGTTTTGCCATACGTCCATTTTTAATGTATTACCAACTGCTAATTCTGTTAACCCTTGTGTTGATATCCACCCAGAATCATTGTCTGCCCACCACATATGACTTGATAAATAAGAAGTACCGTTTACTTGGTAATTTAGTTGAACTAATTCTCCAGTTGAAAAAGATGAAGCACCAGTAAAATATATTCCACCCTTTAAATACCATAATCCAGCACCCCCAGTTTGAACTGTGTAAGTATAAGTAGAAGTATCATAACCAGAAGCTGAATCCATACTATCTACTAATGAGTCATATACAAGAGTGGTATTTGTACCTGTTGCGATTGTTTGAGTAAAAACTCCTCTAGCAAGAAAATAAGGAGTATTATCTTCACCTGCTGCAACCCATGTTCCATCACCTCTCCAAAAGGTTGAGCTTGATGCGGATGTTCCAGAGTTTAGATTTGCCACAGGTAAGTTACCTGTAACATTGCTTGTAAGATTGCAGTAGGTTGTTGAAGTTGATCCTGTTCCACCATTTGCGATTGGAACTGTTCCTGAAAGATTTGTGGCATCATTCATTGTTCCACTTGCTAAAGTTACATTTGCGTCAGGGAGTGTGATTGTCCTGTCAGCACCCAAACTTGCAGGTGAAGCGATAGTAACATTGCTTGTGTTATCATTTTCGAAAAGCTTTATCGTGCCTGTACTTTTAAGTCTTATTTCTGACATTAATCTGCCTCCTCAATCGTGTTACCTTCTGCTACCCATTTAAGAATTGCTTGATAGTCTGTGTTTTCTTCATCTATTGGAACTGATATTTGTTTATTATCAGTCGTAGTAATTTCGTATGAACATAATTCATTTTGAAATAAACATTTTTTTACTGTCTGTATCATTATAACTCCGAACTAAAGGCTAGTTTGTTAGTGTTTTGAAATCTACTATTAAAAGGATTGTTTGTAGTTAAGCTACTCCAGTTTCCCACACCACCCCAAAAACCATTTTCATTTGCACCATGTAAGGTTACTTGACCACTACTTTGATTTCGGTTATCAGTTATATCATTTCCATTTAATGCACCAGTTGTTGTAACTGATGGTGTTGTTCTCATTGTACACCAAAATTGTGCATTAACATAAGCTGTTGAAGCATTAACTACTCCACCACTCCAATTTTGTACTAATTGATAATATCTTTGGCATCTAGCTAAATTATCTCCATAACTTTCATGTTGAAAAGGTGGTAGAGTAGCAGAAGTATATTCACCTACTTCTAGTTGAACGCCAGTAAGCCAAAAGTTATTTGATGTGCTATCTAAAAAATTAACTTGGTTTGATGTTGCAAATTTATTACTTCCAGCTACCCAAGTATTATTAGTAGAATGATAATCAGTACCAGCAGCTAGAGTAAACATAATTCTAAAACCAGAAGCATTTGAATTTACTATTACACCAGCAGCACCAGTTATTAAAGAGGTGCTTCCTGCTGTTGGAGATAAGTTTATAACTTTTTTCTCCCATGTACTAGCTGATGAAATTGTGTATTCTATTGGTGTTTCATATCTTGTTAGACCTCCAGCTTCTTTAACAAAACGAATACAATATGTGCCAGTTTTAACTGACTTAACCCAAAAAGATAAAGTTAAATTTTCAGCATTGGAAGTACCATATTTTAATAATTGTAAATTTTGACCTTCAAAAAATTGTGTAAATCCACAAGATTGATTAGCAGCAATAGAAGCATCTGCTGTCGTAACATCAACTTTTAATGATTTAGTAAAACCATAACCACTTGGAACATCCGTATCTTGTGTTACTGTTACTGCTCCATCTGAATTTTCATCCATAATCCATCTATCAAGAGTATAACCATTAGAGGCAAATGAAGCACCTCTCTGTGATAATTCCATATCACCATTAATAATTAATGGATCTACATTAGGCCTAAAATTAGTGGCATCTCCAAATCCTGTTGCCGTTCCGCTGTTGGCAATCGTTGCCCCTGAAGGTACTGTGAATGTATCACCTGAATCTCCTAAAGTAAAAGCCGTACCTGTTGCAGGTGAAATTTTATTTGTCTTTACTTCATCTACAACTGTCAGTCCTGCTCCTGTTGGAACAGTAATTGTATCACCAGAAGTTCCCAACTCTAAAGCCGTGCCTGTACTGGGATCTACTTTATCTACGTTTAATAAACTCATTTATACTATAACCACATTACCTGTTATTGTTACCGTTCCTGTATAGGAAACTGGACCTGCCAAGACAGCTGATTCAATATAATGATTTCCATCTATCGTTGCTTGATGGGTAAAAAATCCATCCTTGGCACTTTCTTGACCAATATATAAAGTTCCGTTTTGATCTTTTGTTTCAGCCATATTATTTCTCCTTAACTAATTGCGTCTATATAACTCACATATGCCGCGCATGAAGTTGCAGCCGATGCTTGTACCCTCAATAAATCCGTGCTTTGAATGACAACTTTTGAACCACCTTGAATAAGCTCTACGCTACTTTTTGGTGCAATACTCAAATCATCAGCCAAGTAAACAATTGACGCTGTACTTCCTGCCGCCGCTACATCAATCCAACAATCAACTGTGATAGCGGATGTAGTGATATTCGTTAAACGAATACCAATAATCGCATCATCAGAGTTAGATGTAAAGAGCGTATGCGGAGAAGTTGTTACTTGCGATTTATATACTTTTTCAAAATCCTGTGCCATTTATCCTCCTTAATTATAAAGCCACGGCCATTGCAATGGCCAGACCTTTTGTTGCTAAATTATCTGCAATAACTCCATTAATAGTAGTAACTTGTAAATCATTTATTGCATTATAAATTGCATTTGATCCATTAACATATACTATTGCGTCACGTCCTGCGCTAACTGTATATGTAGTACCTGAACCTGTTGTGCAAATAATATCATTGCTATCTCCAGTATTATTTAAAACATAATACCACATTTTTTTATTTGGGAATGTAACTGTTGCTGTGCCCCCTGGACTACCTGTAAAATCTAATATTTTACAACGCCCTGCTTCTTGTGCATAAGAAGTTGGATCATTTGTAAAAGGTAATGTATATGTTGTACCTGACAAAGTAATACCAATAATTTGGTTAGCCATGTCATCAATACGTTTTATGTTATCGTTGGTTTGATCACCCCAGGTGTTATCATTTTCACCTGTAGTCATCAAGATCAACTCGGCATTAGACCATGTTGAAGCCATATGTTATTCCTTTATGCTATTCTTATGATAGCGTTAGTTGAATCTGCTGCGGGCCATTGTATTTCAAATGTACCACCTGATACAGAATAATCTGCACCAAAATCAATTACTGCTACAGCTGAATTACTATCACTTGTATTGTATATTAAACAACCACGTGTAGTAAATGTTGCTGATGACCATGACGCGTTAGCGCTAAAGTCTGTAAAAGCTGTTGTACCTGTTGATGTTGGATTAACATTTGTTAATGCAAATCCTCCTGTAGTATAACCACCTGTTGCCGCTAGTTCATCTGAACTACCAGTCATGTCAGAATAATTTGTTGTTGCTGCACCAAAAGTACCTGTAATACTTGCGTTGGCTTTAAATAAGGCTACTTTAAAAGCATCTGCTGCATTGTTAAAGTCATGATCGCCTTCTAATAATTCTACTTTAAAGCTGGTACATAATGCTGATGTTAAGCCTGCCATTATCTATCTCCTTCTATTCTTCCTAATGTTCGAAGTTCACCTTTGTATAATTCAGTGTTCCTCATTCTTACTTGTTCTTCTACCCCTAATGTCTGAACTGCTCGTTCATAATATCCTTGGTAGACGGGTAATTGTGTTTGATCTTTCATAAACATGGCTGCCTCTATAAGACAAGCACCTAATAAAACATCTTGGCAATTATCTCCTAAATACGTATTCGCAGTACTTGCAGATAAACCCGGTACATGATAAGTATAACCTATTTCGCACGTAGTGTCAAGGGCTGGAGTGGGTGCAAAGATAATATTTGTATGTCTATTTGTAATAGTATAAGCTGTTCCTGGACGTTGGTACGAGTAATATTGTATAGTTCCTGTTCCTGTTGTAGGATTCTTTGTAAATTCACGTATGAATGTTTCATCTTTTAGATACAACATATCTCCATTTTGAATACGTAAAAATCTTAATACCACCAAATCTTGGGGTAAAGCTACCCCTGTAACCGCTGTACCTGACGCAATAGTAACTGTTTTTCTGAAGGCAGTTAAATCTAATTCCTTCATAATTCTTAATTCTGCGTTAGCAATAGCTACATCAATTGGTGCAGTACCTGACCCTGTAGCTGTAATAAACTCAGTGCCATCATTTTCAGTCCAATCTTGAATTGCCTGCTTTAATTGTACATATGTTAATGCCATATTATTCGCCCCATGTGTCTCTGCCCCATGTTAGTGTACCCCAACTTGGAGAAGTTATTGATGCTGTTCCTAAGTACGCAGTCATTGCTGACATTGTAACTGGAACCGCTGTAATTAATTCTGCTTGAGCAGAACCTAATACTGTTGTTCCTTCGAACCCTGTTACAGGATGAGCTGCATTAAGTATTAATGTACCTAACCCACCTGTTCCTGCTAATCCTGGTGGTATCTCAGTACCATTAACAAATAGTCCTGATGTACCAAGAGAAGCAGTTAATGTTCCTAACTCAACTCCAGAAACAGTTTCCGATACATTTACAGTTATACTACCTAAGGTAGTTGTTCCTGCAAATCCAGCTGCATCTTCAACTAAATCTACAATTACAGTACCTAATCCTGTAGTTCCTACAAAACCAGTTACTGGTTGTATTAATTTTTCAACAACAGTACCTAATCCTGCTGTTGCTTCAAACCCAACTGCATCTTCTACTGCAGCAATGGTAACAGTTCCAAGTGCGCTTGTCGCAACTCCTGGAGATGTAACTGGTAATACAATTGCTATTGCTATACCTGTTGCATTCAATACACTAGTCATCTGGAATCCAGATGGTGCATCTGCTGGTTGAGTAGCGCTAACTCTTCCTAAATTAGCTGCACATTGACCAGACCATTTACCATACAACGAACCTAATTGTACAATTGTGTCCGACGTATTTTGAGGAGGTCTAGGTTTATATAAAACACTAGGGTCTCCCCCTTCGATATACATCTCGGGATCTAACTGAGGTTGTTTAGGTTCCCAGTCACCCTTGTATACTCTAAATCCTGTCCACTCTGTTCGAGCGTCTTTGTATCTAATCTTCCAACCTTAACGATCGTCGATTAGTACTGCGTGTTTACCTCTCGCGTATTTGCCCATTATGCATATCCACGAACCTTAGGAATAACATAAAAACTTGCACGTTCTCTATCTTCTTCTCTTGCTAATTCCCATTCTTTTTCATACATTTGTATAAGTTCTTGTCGTCTATTAATGTCTACAAGTTTAGGATGTTTATTAGCTAACTCTACTGTTAATCCGCTTACTAAAGCAGGTAACATTCTTTTTGGTATAGCTGCATTTTCTGTATAATCATCTGAAATATCTTGACCATATTTGATAGCCCACATAAGTATTTCATATCTACTATTTTCACTAGGACCAGGCCACAGATAAACTGTATGATTTGCTATACCACTAGCTGTAAACTGAGCATTTCTGTCTACTGCAAATTTAAGTGGCGTACCTGTTGAGTATTTATTAGGATAAGATAACCAATCAGCATAACTGATTCGTTCCATTTCTATATCTTGATCAGGAGTTGCGTTAGTGTCACGACATGCCGCCGTTAAAATATCTGAATAACTGTTAGCTGATAAATCAAATGTTGGATAAGTAGTATTGTTAAATGAATTAACCGCTACTGTATGTAGATGTAATGTAAAAAGATTTACGCCTTGATTAATCCACTTTATCATAAGTAGATTTAAAGATCGTCTTGCCGTAATTAAATCGTAACCACCTTTGGAGCTTACACCTAAACGTTCATAAGCTTCTTGGATTACATCTGCAATTTGCAGATTAAATGTATGTGTGCCTGAACTAGCCATTCTGCCCCCTTACATTAGTGTGCGAGTTATTACCCACAATAATTGACCAAAGACCATAAAGCCTATAGTATACATTACTTTTGTAATGCTATTAATTTTTTCTTCTATATGCTTTAAATGATTATCTTTAATTGTAGCAATACGCTCACCTAAAAGTTTTACTTCACCTTTAAGTTCCTGTATCTCTAAATCGTATTTAGAAATATCAGGCATACTAATTCCAATAAACTAAAGCGTTAGAAGCAGTGCCTGTTACTGTACAAAATAAATTTGTAATTGCTACTACTCCATTTTGTGGCATAGTATAAGAAGCTGTTGTATTTGCTATTGCTGATAAACGCGCTAGTACTGTACCTGATGCTGAATTAGCATCTTGTATTACTACTGTTGCAGTATCACTACCAGCTGTTAAACTAATACCCATTAAACGTTGCCTATGTGCTGCAGTTGCTTGACCATCACTGGTTGCACCTGTACCTGTTGCACCTGTAGCTATATTAGTTACATTTGAATCTGTTTGAAATGTCATTTTTATATTCCTTTATAAATGGGGAGACCGAAGCCTCCCCTAATTTAGATTACGCTAGGTTATTATTTTGTTGATATAAAATTGTAGCTCTAATTTCACCAGCAGAAGTAGCGCCAGCACTAGTCCATGTAAGTTTTACGTCTGCAGTTCCAGTATCAGCCCAAGCCAATGAACCACCAGATTCTATTGTAGGATATGCTCGGCCAACGCCAGAAGCAATTGTTGCTGAATAAGCGTTGATAAAAGTAGCATTGCCACCAACTGTATCTCCAATACTGAAAACACATGTAGCACCTGCCATTACACTAGGCTTATCAAGTACTATATCAATGATTTGTGAGTTAGCTGGAATAACAACAGTCGTATCATTAGCCGCTGATGCGCCACTTGAAAGAGCTGTTCCAGTTGTGAAAGTCTGAGCCATTACAACTTGACCAACGTTTTTTACGTTAGTGCCTAAGTCTGTCCCAGTAGTTTGTTGTATAGGTCCCGCTTTAATCGGTCCTGAAAAAGTTGTTGTTCCCATTGTCTTACTCCTTTATTTTCTGTCTGCTTGCGCAGTCAATGAGGTTTATAGTATAGAAAGGGGGCAAATTAATACCCCCTCCCTTAAGCCGTTAGGCTGGATTTGAACCGTATACGCCTCTCCAGTCAGACCAACCGAAGCTGTATCTTTCACGAGATTTGTATCGTACATTACCAGTCTCAAAATCACCTTCCATATTGGTAGCGATTGGAGTTCTAGTGAAGTGCTTCATACCGTTTGGTACATCAGTTCTTAACCACCAATATTTACTATTAGTAAATCTATGGTTAACATGATATCCACCTGGAACCATACCTTTAGATACGATTGCGTTGACATCATTGTCTGCTGTTCCAACTCTGTATGGAGACGCCATTAGTCTCTCAGCCACAAATACCAATTGTCTTGGAATGTGAAGAGTTCTAGCTTGTGCAGCGATCGGAATAGATTTGTCATCAACAAATCCTGCTACGTCGATTAAAGCTTGCTCTAGAGAAGTCTCTGAAAGCTCAGCTTGAACCGTAGGAGTGTTAGCTCCTTTTCTGTTACCAGCAGTTTGTGATCCGTCCTGAAGTGGGTGTAAAGCATTTACTAATGAAACACCGTCACCACCTGCGAATGCAGCGCCCGTAAACGAGTTATTGTACACTGCCGCACCTTTAGTTTGTTTAGCAGCAGCCATTGATCTAGCTAGTGCTTTAGTTAGTCTGGTAGACAGCTTGTCGTATAAGTTGTCTTCCATAGCTTCTTCAGTAATTGAGAAAGCCATTGCTACAGTTTCGTTTGTGTAGCGTGCTACCCAACCTTCACCTGTATTAGCGTAATTTACGCCTTGACCTTCAAATTTTACTGATGCTTCGCCGAACCCTGGGAAGAGTACTTCTTCCTCAAAAGCTCTATTTGATTTTTCGTTCTCAAACAAAATCGCTGCTTCGTCTTCGTAACGTTTATATTCCGTTCCAAAGATTGCATGCAAGCCCGGTACTAATTGCTTGAGTAATTGACCTCTAGTTATAGCCATTGTATATTACCTTTCAATTAAGCAGTCGGGAAGTTGCCATCATAGCGACCCCACGAATGAGTGTTAATTTTAACAAGAACGTCCATAGTAGTCGCTAATGCTGTATAACTCAAATCTGTTTCCGCAGATCCTAAGATCTGGAAAGGATACGCTTGTTGCGTAGCATTTTGAGTATTACTTGCAGTAGAAGAGTCTAATGAACTTCCTGCTTTAAATGTTACTGTTGAACCAGTACCTGTTAAGTTCTGAGCGTTAGCACCAACATCGGCTAGAGTCAAAGCGGTACCCGCCTGATCTGCTTGCATTTTGAAGATCGTTGAAGGATCGTCATATACATAAGCCTTGAAGTTACTTTTCGCTACCGTACTTACTGGTATTGATCGAACAAATCGTACGTCGCCTGTACTGTTGTCTTGATATTCAGCGCCCCAAAAAACACCGACAAGAGCACCTAAGTCTCCTGAACCAATGTCTTGTACTAATAGACCACTTGATAAAGAACAAGTATCACCTTCAAAATATGCTGAAGGTGCAGTAGCAGCAACTTGGTACCCGTTTCCGTCAACCCAGTTATTGAGACGAATTGTCCCACCATTGGATTGTCTTACGGGTGATAAACCATAAGCCATAATTTCTCCTTATTGCTTATACGCTAAACTTCAATTGATGACTAACGCGGTGTTAATCTTGAAACTTAGCTTTGTTCGCCGCCCCTCCTGATACGGAGGTCGAGGATGTATCCTCTACTGGCATACTTGAGTGCGCTTGCGATTTTAAATCTTGCCCATATGCTTGGGCCGCCTTCGCGGTTTGTTGTTCGTAATGCTGTCGTTTTTCTTTCATATAATCTGCATCTTGTTTCATCAAGATTAGATCACCTGAACGTACAGCACCTGCGTGCTTGCCAGTTGTCATTACGTCAGATATATAATTTTCACCTAATTCCTCAGGCTTAACAATTTCATATCCTTCGCGTAGACGTTCATGAACATTCGCATCATCTGGATTATTTAGAAGTTCGTGACGAACCCATAAATATTCTACTCCGTCTGGTGCTTGAGGTGCTTCTAATTTAGAAGGTGCCTCGAATGATCTTTTTGTTCGAGTTGCCGATTCCCGAGTTTTGCGACTTGTTTTAGTTGCTTGTGTCATATTAGCTCCCCGCCTTATCTTGGCGCAATTTTTCTCGCGCATAATCTTGATAGGTAACGCCTAGTCTATCTGCCATTTCAATTTCTTGACCTGTCAGAGTAACTTTTCGTTTCCCTGTTGCGGAGCGCGTTCCGCCTACAACTGTTGGAACTCTCCTAACAGTCTGTTTTCTAAGAGTTGGAAACTCTGTAGTTAGTCTAGCATCTAGCTCACTATAGTATTCTTCTGCAACATCTTGAGGATTGATACCTTCATCAAGAAGTTCCTTATGAATAACTAATGCTGCTTGCGTTTTGATTCTGTCTCCAGTATCATTGCCCCCAAACCATTTATTCCGTTTCTGCCAAGCTAATGCTTTTCGATCTGGAAGTTGTGCAGTGTTTGGTTTTGCTTCAACTTTAGTTTCCGTTCTCGCAGTACTGTCAGGTTTTTTCGTTCCTAAACCTTTTTCTGCTCTAGCCTTATATTGTTTGGCCACCAGCTTTTCTGCTTTCACAGATGCTAAGACATCAGTTGCCTTGATCTCAGCGTCTACGTCACTGGCTTCTTTTGCAGTCCTAAGTACACTTAAAGCTTGGGACTCTTGAGATTCCAATCTTTCCATATACTGGTTGATTGCATCTAATTCAGAGTCAGCTTGCCTACTTCTAAGTTCGCTTTTCTCATCTAGCCATTTATCCTTTTCAGATTCATAGCCCTTGAGCTTTTCTTCAAGTTCCTTTTTCTGCGCAACAAGTCGCTTAATACGTTTTTCAGCGCGCTTGCCGAATACTTTATTATCCTTTGGTTCTTCAGTCTCTTCTTCTACAGTTTCTGATTCCTCTTCCACTGCTTCTTCTTCGACTACTTCTTCCTCAGGAACCTCAGTATCACTAGGTTCTTCAGCCGTTTCTACAGTTTCAATTCCTTGATTATCTGTAGTATCTTCGTCTGGTAATTCTACAACGATATCCTTAGGAGTTTCGTCATCAGTTATACCTTTTTTTTCTTCGTCTATCATTTAGATCTCCTCGGTTGTGAACCGCGTTTATCACTATCAGTGTATATTGTATACTAATTTGTTTGGTAATGCAAGGCTATTTCGCACTAATCTTTGTAGGATCAGGTACAATAGCTATAACTTCATCATCATTTATAATAGAATATGTCTCTTTATCGTATACAAACTTAAGCCCAACATACTTTCCTGTTAAAACCCAGTCTCCTTTTTTAGCCCATTCTGTCTTAGATTTATTATGATCTTTATACGCATCAGGTCCTATGTCTATTATTTGTGATACTACACATGAAAATTTAGCATGTTCTACTAGTTCATCTGTTAATATGATGCCCCCTGTAGTTTTATTTGCTATCTCTCTAGGCTTTAATAATAGTCTATATCCTGCTGGTTTTGGTAAATCTTTCTTATTCATGTGAATCCTTTATAAGTTTAATAAGTTCTGTGCGTAGTCTATCTTTAAGATCTACTAAAGTATGTTGTATACCTAGCATATACTTATAATCTTCCATAGTGGAAGTTCCCTGCATAATCTGAGAAGTATTAGCTTCTATAGATTCATCAATGATTTTTTCTAATCTATCTTTGTAGTCGTTGGCTGATGCCATATTACCTCCTGTAATAGTAAGGGGGCATTTCTGCCCCACTCATTTATTTTATTTTTATTTCCTTTGGCCTCTTCTCCTCAGGTACAATTTTTTCTAATTCAATAGATAATAATCCATTCTCAAATTTAGCGTCATTGACTACTACATCATCTGCTAATGCAAACGTACGCGTAAAAGATCTTTGAGAAATACCTCTATATAATAAAGGATCTACGTTTTCAACTTTTTGATTTGTTGGATTATTCTGTTTAATAGATTTAATTGTTAATGAATTATCCGCATAATTAATTGATACATCTTTTTTACTAAAACCAGCTAATGCCAGTTCTATAGTAAACTTGAGTTCATCAATCTTACGAATATTATATGGTGGATAATTAGGGACGTCTAATTCCAATGTGTTAAGTCTATCCCATAAAGAATCAAACCCAACTGTAAATGGCCTGTACGGTTCCCAATCAACGAGTGATTTAATCATAATAACCTCCTTGTTAAGCGAAATTAAATCGTGACTCCTTTCGGCAGTCAAGATAAGTATATACTATTTCACTAGTTGTGTCAAGAGATTATCTTCTTTTCTATTATAGATTTTTTTATTACCAACTTTTTGTTGCCTGAACTCTGGATCTT
>Ga0255047_10002172_pt1 | contig 13187 bp, 6 predicted proteins | sample JV7_2_1_MG_FD_183640 | JGI IMG/M metagenome (GOLD analysis project Ga0255047, IMG submission 183640) | Seawater microbial communities from Jervis Inlet, British Columbia, Canada - JV7_2_1 | ecosystem: Environmental > Aquatic > Marine > Inlet | place: Canada: British Columbia | collected 2016-10-06
CGGGTTTGAGGCCTCGAAGAACGTCAACGCCCGCACCTACCAGATCACCGTCGTCGACGCGAACACGCTGCGCATCGTAGTCACGCCGCCGACGACAATCGGCAGTCTGACGACAGCCACGGTTGCGCGTGTCTACGAAGTGACCAGCCCCTACGCGGCAGCCGACGTCCACGCCATTCGCCTGGTGCGCTCGCTGGATGTGACCTACGTCTACTGCGGCGAGAAGGCGGGGAGCCTGATCGGGTATCCGGTCTACAAGCTGACGCGCTTCGGCACGACGAACTGGACCCTGGCGCAGGTCGAGTTCACGGACGGGCCTTACCTGGCCTCGGTGCTGGGCAGCACCACGATCGCGCACGACGTCACCGGATCGCCGATCGCGAAGATGACCAGCAACACGTTGCCGGCCGGCTACGTTGCCTCAGGCAGCACGGAGAGCGTCGGCAACGAGTACTACCGTGCTTTCGATCAGGATCCCGAGACCTACTGGGCCGGAACGGTGAACCAGAAGGGCGTTCTGCAGGTCCTGAAGCCCTCCGTGGTCGCGGTTACCGGCTACGCCATTCATGTCTCGGTGGAGTCGGCGGATGCGACCTACACCGCTGTTGATCACGCGCCGAGCACGTGGACCCTGCAGGGCTCGAACGACGGCAGCACCTGGACCGACCTCGATCGGCAGATGGACTTCGTCGCTTACGACAAGGGACGCACGCCCTTCATCAGCATCGGCAACACCGCGACCTACGACTACTACCGGATCGACATCGAGAAATGCGTCCGGAACGGTCCGATCGTACCCTGGGTGTCGCACCTGAACCTGGGAGTGGCCGATGCCTCTGTCCGGCTGACGGCCGTTAGCGTGACCGGGATCAACGCCAATACCGGTTTTCAGACGACGGACATCGGACGGTTGATCCGGGTGCGCGGCAATGACCTGAACTGGCGTGCCCTGCGCATCACCGCGCGTCCTTCGACCCTGATCATCGATGCCGATCTCGAGGGCGAGCCTTTTGTCGATCTGAAGCCGGCCCTGGAGTTCCGGCTCGGGATTTTCTCGGACACGACCGGCCATCCCGTGCACGGTGTCAGGTTCAAATCCAGACAGCTCATGGGTGGTGTGAAAGAATTGTCCTCGTTCATCGTCGGATCCGAGGCCAACAGCCTCGAGCGCATGTTGCCCTCGGACCCGGATGGCATTGTCACGGACGAGAACGGCTTCGCGCTTGAACTGGACTCTCCGGAGCTGGCGGATGTCCGCTGGTTCGCGCCGTTCGACAAGGACCGTGGCATTCTCATCGGCACCGGCACCGGGCTGCACGTCATCACCAGGACGGATGCCTCCAAGCCCTTTTCCGGCACGAATCTCGACAACGATCCGGCTGAAGGCACCTGGGCGTCCCGGGAAGCCGCGATCCACGTCAAACAGGCGGTGCTGTTCCTGTCGATCGACAGTCAGCGCCTGCACGAGGTCACGCACAGCTTCACCGAAGACGGTTTTCTGGTCAGGGATCTGAGCCTGTTCGCCAATCACATGGCCGGGGAGTTCACTTTTGACCAGCCTGTCTACGTCTCCGACCCCTACCCGCTGGTCCTGTTGCGTTGCACCAACGGCGAGTTGATGATCATCGCCTACGAGCGCTCGGAAGACGTTCTCGGGTGGTTCAGGTACCCGCCCGGGTCCGGTGCCGAGATCGAGAGCGTGGCCGTTCTGCCCGATCCGGTATCCGGACAGAAGCTGCCGTGGCTGCAGGTCAAGCGCACCTACGGTGGACAAACATGGCGCACGATCGAGCGCATGGACAAGTTCTGGCGCCCGGGCTTCACGACGGCTGACACCGGCTACGTGCAGTCGGCGATCCGCTACAGCGGCGCGGCGACGACGACCTTCTACGGCCTCTCGGAGTACGAGGGGGCCACGCTGGTGGGTCTCGCTGACGGCGCCCCCATCACGCCGTTCGTCGTCGTTAACGGCACGCACACCCTGCCGGAGGCGGCGTCAGAGGTGGTGTTCGGGCTGGGCTTCGACGCCGACTGCGAGACGGTGAGCCTCGAGGCTGGTGCCGCCCAAGGCACCGCGCAGGGACAGTCGAAGCGCGTCCACGAAGTGTCGGTGCTCCTGCTGGAGAGCCAGACCGGTCAGCTGGGCAAGCGTGTCGACGGTGCGCTCAGGTACGAGGACATCGAGTACCGCAAGTCGACCGACCCACTCGGAGTCATGCCTCCACCCTTTACCGGCTTCAAGCAGGTGGAAGGGTTGTCCGGTCACGACATCGAGGCTACTGTCGCCTGGAAGCGCGAGGCCGACAAGCCGTTGCCTCTCAACGTCGTTGCACTCGTGCCGGGTCTCGAGACACGCGGGTGAAGCACATGCAGGTTCGAAAGTTCAGTGCCGATCACGTGCTGGACCTGAGAGACGTGCAGGCAGTGCAACTGGCCGAGATGACCATGCATCTCAGCGATTCCAGCCTCGAGGCCTTCGTGGCGCTGGAGCGGCAGGTGGGCATGAACTACTCGATCTTCTCGGATCAAGGCGAGCTGGTGGCGTGCGGCGGGATCTTCACGATCTGGCCGCAGCGGGCGCAGGCCTGGGCGCTGGCGACGCAGGACTGGGCAGAGCGGGTGCGGATACGGGAGTTGCTGACGTTCACCCGTAGTATCGTGAAGGCCTATCCGGCCCGGAGGGTCGAGGCGACGGTGCTGCGCGACTTCAAGCCCGGCTGTAACTGGCTGCGGGCACTCGGGTTCGAGATGGAGGCCGCGTGCCTGAAGTGCTACGATCCGGTCGGGCGCGATTTCGCGCTCTACGCAAAGGTGCGCGATGACTGGGCTTGAGATTGCAGCGCTGGCACTCACGGCGGTTGGTGGGATCACTTCCGCTGTTGGCTCTTTTCAGGCGGCGCGGGGAGCGGCGGAAGGCAAGGAGTTCGAGGCCGAGATCGCCGAGCGCGACGCGACCATCGCGCGGCGACAGGCCTCTGTCGATGCTGACGATGCCCGGCGCGAGACTCGCCGGCGCCTGGCGACGATCAGGGCTTCCTACGGTAGCAAGGGGTTCTCGCTCGCCGGATCGGCGATCGACGTGCTCGAGGATCAGGCCACGACCGGCGAGCTGGCAGCCGAGCGCGAGACGTTCGCAGGAGAGCTGCGGGCGCTCGGGTTCGAAGACAGTGCCGTGGTCGCACGCACGGAGAGCAAGGCACTGAGACGTTCGGCCTTGCCGGGGCTGATAGGCGGGCTGGCAGGCACTGCCGGCAGGACTGCTCGTGGTGGTCTTGAGCTGGAGGTCTTCTGATGGCCAGGATCAATCTGACGCCGTTGAAGGCCCGGAGCGCGCAGACGCCGCTGGGCAATGTCAGGACGGATGGCTTCGCCCTGTCCGCGCCGGGTCGGGTCATGCAGGATGTCGGGCGCTCGCTCGCGCAGATCGGCGATGCCGCGGCCGCCTTCGCAACCAGGGATGACGACGCCGATACGGTGCGTTCGCTGTCGGAGTTCGACTTCGAGGCCGGCTACATCAAGCGACGTGAAGAGGCGTTGCGTACGGACGCGCTGGAAGGCTTCCACGACCGGACGGTGGCGGACTACGACACCGCGGTCAGTGAGCACGTGGGCGGCATCAAGAACCCGCGGGTGAAGAGCGCCGTCGAGGCGCGGCTGCTTTCCCTGCGAACCGGTTTTCTCGCCAACGCCGCCAGCGCCGAAGAGGGCGCGCTCACCCGCGAGTCCGACAACTTGCGTCAGACAAAGGTGGCCGAGAGCGTCGCCGCTTTCGACTACAATGTCCGGTTCCTCGATCTCGCCACGGGCCTGACCGACGAAGATGCCGGGAGCTTCTCGAAGCAGGTGCAGGCAGACTACACCGCGCAGGTCGACGCGCATGTCGCCGGTATCAAGGATCCGTTCATTCGGGAGTCGGTGCGCCGGCAACTGCTCGGACGCGCGGGCACCTACACCCGAGCTGCCGCCGAAGCGGGCCTGGCCAACGCCCGCGTCTTCAAGGACGCCGCGCTCAATAACGCCTTGAGCATCGCTCAGAACAAGGTTCGGGGAGACGCGTCGAACTACGGGACGTCACTGAGCGAGGGCTACGCCGTCATTGATGGACTGGACCGGAGCGCGAGCGAGAAGCTCGCTCTCAAGGAGAAGTTCCGGCACGGCCTGGCGCGAGGTTACTTCGACGACAAGATCTCCGATGCGGTGACCGCTCCGGACTTCGAGGCCATCGAAGAGGAGCTGAACTCCGACAGGTGGATCGCTGAGCTGGATCCGAAAGACCATGACGCCCTGCTCGATCAGACCAGGGTCGCCAGGGCGGGCGGGCGCACCGGGCTCCTCGCCGAGACCCGGGCGATGCTCGAGGCCGGCAAGGCCAGGATCGATCGGGGCATGCCGCTCGAGCCCGCGGCTTTGCGCGCTTTGGAGGAGTCGGCTCGCGCCACCGGTAATTCCGCGGTGATGATGGACGTCGCCGAGATGATCGTGCGCTCCAACACCTATGAGCGGTTCGGCACGGCACCTGCTCCAGTGCTCGCCCAGGAGATTGCCCGGCGCGAGGCTGCGGACTCCCTGGGCATCGGGAGGGGCAGAGCCGGGCTACCGCCGGAGGTGCGCGAGGCCATTCCGCCCGGAGGCGTCCTGGGAGCTTCGGCGAGTTTCCTGACGGGGCTGGCGTTCTTCGAGTTCGCCAGCGAGATGCGACCGCTTGCCGGTGCCACCGACTTCACGACGAAGACGAGGAACGGCACGACGACGGCGATGGGGTTGTTCCAGTTCACCGAAGACACGTTCATGAACGTGATTATGGGCAATCTCTCGCATTTCCCTGAGATCAAGGAGCTGGACAGGGACATCATACTCGAGCTGCGCGGAGACCCGGGTGTGTCCACCCGGGCGGCGGCGCTCTACCGGAGCGCCAATCGCAACGCGCTGGTCAGGCGACTGGGACGTGAGCCCTCCGAGACCGAGCTGGTACTGGCCCACTTCCTTGGACCGGGCGGGGCGCAGGCACTCATCGCCGGCCTCGAGGCAGATCCGAAAGCCCCTGCGGATGGAGTGCTCGGCCTGTCGACGGCGATCAAGAACAACCCTGGCATCTTCCGGAACAAGGCGGGAGGCATCCGGACCCTGCAGCAGGTGATGGACCAGGTCGTCGAGAGGTCGATCGGCCGGAACCCGGGCAGGCTCGCCTCCGTCGAGCTGGAGGCCCTGAAGACGCTGCACAAGCGGCTGTCCGCGGACTACGGCTCCGACATGATGCGGACCGAGCAGGGGCTCGGGAGGCCCGTCATCGACATGGGCGAGGCGGGGTTCACCGCCGAGAACATGGAGCGTCGCGGTCAGCGAGCACTGGCTGTTGCGAGGGCGCAGAACATTCCGATCGGCGCGGCCACGCCCCTCATGGAGAGCGAGGTGGCCGCGCTCGGCGATTTCCTGGACAATCCGGACACCAGGGCTTCCCAGCGCATGGCGGTCGCGCGTACGCTGGTCGAGTTGGGTCCGGACATGATGCGGGCGGCTCTCCGGCAGCTCAACCAGACGAACCCGGTCTTCTCCTACGTCGCCGGCTTCCTGGGAGCGGGGCGCAGTCCGGAGGTGGCTACCCGGATCTTCGAAGGCACAAGGATCCTGAAGGAGAACAAGCAGCCGTTTGGCACGACCGAGACAGCTGAAAACCTGTCGGCGGATTTTGGGGACGAGGTCGGCTTCGCACTCTCCGGTGTCCGCAACACCAAGAACATTTTCCAGGCGGCTCTGGCGCACTACGCGGCCGAAAGAGCGCGCGGAGGTGGAGACACCGCGAGCTTCGAGGACTCGATCGCCGCGGTGCTCGGGGCCGGCATCGAGACCCTGAACGGTCGCAAGACCCTAATCCCCCGAGGACTGACCGCGGAGAATTTCGACACGTTCCTCGAGAACGTCCAGCCGGAGACCATGGCAGAGCTGGGCAGGGAAGGGCTGCCTCCGCTCAATCGCAACACCGGAAGACCTTTTGAGGGTGACGAGCTTAGCGGTGCGCAGTTGCAGGCGATCGGCGATGGGTTGTACAGGATCCTTGTCGACGGCCGGCCCGTGGCCACGGACGAGGCAGGTGCGAACGCGTATGTGATGCAGGTCGATCCCGAGGTGATCCTGGATCCATTCGTGAACGATCCCCTTCGTGAAGCGCTGGACCCGGGAGCCGTCGCTGCAGCGGGAGAATTGACGAGGCCCCGTGAAGCTTTTGGGGAGGAAGAGTCTGGCCCCACAGTGCCCGGACGTGACAGCAGGGACATAAGAAGAGACTTCGAGGGCGGCGGTCCGATAGTGGCGCTTGGAGGAGACATTCGTCCGTCAGCCGCAGAAGATTCTGGAAGTCTTCCAGAAGTCGATCGACTGGGGAAGACGAACAAGCCTCCAGACTGGTTTGATCTTCCGGCGTGGGATGTGCTCTCTACCAGATTGCGGGATGAGTTCGTGCAAAGGTACAACGAACAGACGACGGAAGCGGGTCGCCGCAGGGTCGCCACGGAGGTGAAGGTCCAAGGCGCGCAAATGCGGCGCCGGCTGGGTCTGGAATGACGCATGTTCTTTGACGCCAACGAAGATCTCGCCTCCCTCGCTCCCGGCGAGGCGGCGCGTGGCGGCTTTCTCGGGCCGCTCGAGAGTCTCAGCATGGCGCGTGAGACCTTCATGCGCACCGAGGGGGTCTACAGTCTCGAGCACTTCTTCCTGGAGCGCGAAGCGGCGATGCTCGAGGAGCTGCGCGAGCAGGGCCATACGAACTTTCAGACGCTGCAGCAGGTGCTTCAGACCGTCGACTTCGAACGCGTGCAGCAGAAACGGCTGAGCAAGGGACTGCGCGCCAGGACCGACGCGGACATTCTCGGTTTCGTGCAGGACTTCCCCAGCACACCGAGACAGATCGTCTCGGTGATCGACTCCCTGCAAGGCGAGGGTTTTTCATCTCCGGAGATGAGGGAGGGCCTCAAGCGTTACAACCAGCAGTTCGCCCGGCTCGAAGGCGCGCACCCGGCACGAGGGATGGCGAGAAGGTTGCTCGACGACACGCTGGGCGAGGCCGGCAGGATCTTCGCGGAGGACGAGGAGACGGCACTAACGACGCTCGGTCAGGTCGGATACTTCTTCGGTTCCGCCCTTGGTGCGGCCGATCCGCGCACCGATCCTTTCACCTTCTTCTCGCTGCCTTTCGGCGGCGCCGGCAAGACAGCCGCGGGGCGGATCGTTTCCGAGGGATTGGTGCAGGCAGGCATCGAGACCGGGTTGCAGGTCGGCGGCGCGCAGGACGTGCGCCGGGAACTGGGGCTTCCGACAGGCTTCGGTCCCGGGGTGCAGCAGGTGGCCATGGCCGGCGTGTTCGGCGGCGTGTTCCAGGGGCTGGGCGAGGGCGCCTTCGCGGTGGGTCGAAAGCTGCGACCTGGCATCAGGGAGACGCCCGACGCCCCGACGCCCGATGCTCCTGCGGCGAGAGCGCCCGAGGTTCTGCAACTGGAGGATCTTCGCGGGATCACGGACATTGAGAACCCTTATGGAACCTCGGGTCTGGCCGGGCGCCGCGCTGCGATCGATGCGGCGCGCGTGCAGGCCGATCTCGACTCCTTCGAAGGTCTCACTCCACTGGGACTGCGGTCGACCCTGCCGGACACTGCGAGCACCCTGCGGGGCTCCACAGCGCTGACTGGCACGACAGGCGATCTCGACGTGCGCTTCCAGGCCTCGCTCGGGAACGAGACAGGTGTGCGCGCGCTCGTGGCCCGGGTCGATCCGGAGTTGTCCCGAAAGTGGGAGACCCTGATCGGCCGCAGGGCAGAGCTGAGAGCGGCAGCAGAGAGGACTGCAGCGGCGAGAGGCCCCGCCGAAGAAGATGCAGCCGGGCTTAACGATAGGCGTGTCAGCGAGCTGTCGGAACGCGTTCACACACTGCTGGAGTCGCTGGAGAAGGCGACGAAGAAGGCGCAACGGCAGAAGATCAGGCGCGCATTGGACAGCAAGCGCGCCCAGCTTCAGGACGCTCTGAGCATCAGAGAAGAGATATTGGCGCGTAAGGGGCCTCCTCCCACCGACGTTGAAGCGCGCATCCGTCAGCGCCTGCTCGAGGTCGATGGTGCGCTGCGTGACCTCGCTCCGGCCTACACCCGGGCTGTCGCTGCCGGCCGCGGTGACATGAACCTGGCCGGTGCGGCGCCGAAGTTCGAAGAGATCATCTCCGCGCACGCTCGTAACGCCAGTGCCGACGAGCTGCTTCAGTCGGCACTGGCGGCGCGGAACAAGGCGCGACAGGAGTTGCAGGAGCTGATGCGGCCGGTACAAGAGACGCCGGCGCGCGGCAGCCCACCGGTGCGTGCCGAGCCCGAGCCGCGCGCACTCGAGGAAATCGCCGAGAGCGCCGACGAGTTGCAAGCCGAGGCCGAAGTTGATCTCGCGGCCATCAAGGCGCAGCTCATTGACGGAACGACAGAGACCGTTAACATCGACGGTCACGAGATCCGTCTGGACGGTGAGAAGTTCGACGTCCCGATCGACGACGAGGGCAACACGCGCAAGATGACGGCACGCGAGATGCTCGAGGACATCGATGCCGAGGATGAATTCGCAGGAGCCTTCACGGTATGCCGAGTTTCCGGGACTGCGTAGTCGGCGAGCTGGCGGCTCGTCGCTTCGGCAAGGCGCGATCGGATGTCGCGCTCGACCGGTATGACGGGCTCGTCGAGCAGTTCACCCGGAGTGGCCACGCCATGCCGGAGAACGCCGCCGCGAGCAAGATGCTCAAGGAGATCGACTTCGATCGTCGCGAGCGCAAGCGTGTGAAGGTCTCCAATCTGCGTAAGTTCGCCGAGTGGGGCACACGCATCGACGAGTTCAATCGCACCCAGACAATTACCGGAAAAGGGCAGGGTGATTCCGGCGATTTCAGCATGGCTGTGCGTGCCGGGATCTCGCAGGATCAACGGGCACAGTCACTCAGCACGGAGGCGCATCAGGAGAACGTCCGCTCCGAGCTGTATAACGTCATGGGCGTGGTGATGGCGAAGGTCTCGAAAGGACTGCTTGGTCGCCAGAAAGGCAAGGCGGTCCTGCGTAGCTTCACGAGGGAGCTGGACGGCGTCAGCACCGGTAACGCCGCGGCGAAGGAGCTGGCTGCCGGCTGGCGTGCGGCCACCGACGCCGTCTGGCATCTGTGGCGCGAGTCCGGCGGCTCGATGAACAAGGTCGACGGCGTCTACCTGCCGGAGCCCGAGACCTCGGTGCGGCTGGTGCGTGCCGGCGAAGACGCCTGGGTCAACGACGCCAACAGCCGGATAGACTGGGAACGCACCACGTGGCCGAACGGTCGTCCGGTGGCACCGGCCGAGCGCGACAGGTTCCTGCGCGCGGCCTGGAGAACGAAGGCCAGTGGCGGCGCCAACAAGCTTGACAGAGCAGGATTGCGCGGACAGGCGGAAGCCTTCGGCAATCTGCTCAACCAGCATCGTCTCATACATTACAGGTCTTCAGTAAAATGGGAGGAGATGTACCGGAAGTACAACGACGGCAACATGCTGGACATGATCGTCAACTACCTCGACGACACCTCGAACAAGATCGGGATACTGCGGGTGTGGGGCTCTTCTCCGCAGCTGATGTACGGGTCCGTGAAAGCACGGGCGGTGGCCGCGGCCGAGAAGCTCGACGCGTCGGGAGGTGGCGCCCCAAGCAAGAAGCGCACGGCTGTCTCCAGGACTTCGGCACAGCTGAAGAAAGTCGTCGACCCGATGTTCGAGGTGCTGACCCGGCGCAACTCCATGGATCCGGAGAGCGTCTTCGGCCAGACTGTCACCGCGACAGGTAACGTCATCACCAGCGCTTTTCTGGGTCAGGCCACGTTCCTGGCGGTGCCCGGCGACTTCGTGACGACGATCTCGGCGCGCATGGCCACTCGTTACGGATCCGGTGGCGCCTTCGATGGCATGGGTTTCTACCTGCAGGCGCTCCTGACGGATCCCGCCGCGGCCGAGCGCATCTCGCTGCAGACCGGGTTCGTCATGGATGAGACGCTGTCGTCGATGTACGCGATGATGCGCTATACCGCCGCCGCAACCTACGGCCCGGCGCTCTCCCGGCGCATCGCCGATGTCACCCTGCGCGCCAGTCTCCTCACTCCACACACCAAGGCCGCTCGCTACGCCGTGCGGATGGAGCAGATGGCTTTCCTCGCACACCATCAGGGCACGAGGTTCAGCGAGCACCCAATGCGCGAGATCTTCAAGCGCTACGGCATCGAGGAAGCGGATTGGAACGAGTTCCGCGGTTTGACCATCTGGTCACCGAACGGTGGTCGAACGAAGATGCTCCGGCCAATGGACATGCTGAACACCGGTCTGGCACCGCGGCGCCGGCGGGAGCTGTTCAACAAGTTCCAAGGGATGATCTGGGAAGAAAGCCGGAATATGATCCTGGACGCCAAGATCGAAGGCGCCACCCGTCTCAAGGACACGACGCGGCCCGACACCCTGCCGGGCGCTCTGCTCTATTCGGTGGGCATGTTCAAGAGCTTCCCGATGTCCTTCGTCATGTCCTTCTCGCGGATCGCGATGGCGCTCGAAACGAGAGGCAGCCGTTTGACGATGCTCGCTGGCGTGGCTGCAGGCATGACACTGGCGGGTGCGCTTGGCACGCAGACGCGCGAAGTAGCGACAGGTCGGGACTTCATGGCGATGGACGATCCCAGATTCTGGGGTAAGGCGTTCCTCTCCGGCGGTGCCCTGGGGGTGTTCGGAGACTTCCTGTTCGCCAACATCAACCGCTACGGTTCCGGCCCCGAGGACGTGGCCGCGGGACCGCTGACCATGTTCGCCGGCGACCTGACACAGCTCTTTGTCCAGGATATCGGTTACAACTGGATCGGCGGGTTGACCGGGCTCAACGACAATCCCCCGGAGACACCCGTTGCCGCCAAGCTGACCCAGTTCGCCTCACAATACACGCCCGGCAGCACGATCTGGTGGGGCAAGCTTCTGCTCCAGCGGGAGCTCTTCGACCGGATGCAGGTGCTGGCTGACCCGAGGGCCTACCAGAAGTTCCGACGTCGCGTGCGCAACCGGAAAGAGGACTTCGGGCAGGACTATTTTTCCGCACCGGGATCGCGTATCTTCGAGAACGGCGGGCTGTCCGACGACCTCCGCGCACCAAGCTTCGAAAGGATCTTCGATGGCGATCGTTAACCCCTTCCAGCTCAATCCAAACGCCGGCGTTCGCGAGATGGAGCACTGGTGGTGGCAGACCCTGGAGACCGGTGGTGTCGGTGTCGCCCACGGTGACACGAGCACGCCGATCGAGATGCCCTTCACCTACGGTCACGTGGCGTTCCAGCTTCTCAACACCGTCCCGGCGAGTACCGTCGTGGCCATCGTCGGAGCCGCGGTCAACGATGCGGCCCAGGCCACGCCCATCCTCGATGCGGCAGGCACTGCCCTTCAGTTGACCGCGGAGAAGGACATGGTCTTCCTGACCGGCGGCGTGCCTGCCTGGCTCTGGGCCACTGTCACCGGTGGTGCTGCCGGCGACATGGATCTGCACATGATCCGGAAGTTCATCTGATGACGGTCGCCACTGGCCTTCCTACGAGGATCTCGATCGCCGCTGCGTCGGTCGTCGCCGGTACTCCGATTGTCGTGCTCTGGAACGTCACCGATCAGACAGAGCTGGAGGTCGTTTACAACGGCAACGTCATAGCCACGCTCGGCACCCACTACACCGTGACGCTGAAGCCCGCGACCGATCATGTGACCGCGGACGTGACGCCGACAGCCGCGCTCGTCGCCCTGCTCGACAGCGTCAATCCTTTGGTCATTCGACCCGACATGAATCTGACGCAGCAGTGGAACGCCAGCGCGCTGCTGAACCTGCCGCCGGTCGGCCTTGAGGGCGCGCTGGATCGGCCCGCTCTCTACGGGCTCCAGCTTCAGGAGCAGATCGACCGGTCGATGAGGTTCGCGCTCTTGCCGGGAGGGGGTTCCGAGCTGCCTCCCTACATCGTCGGCGGCGGCACCTATCTGACCTTCAACGGCACCGCTCTCGCCTGGGGTACGGCGCCAGGCACCCTGGCCCAGCCCAACTTTGCGACGGTCGCCGAGGCCGTGGCCGCGACGATTCCGGCGGCGGTCACCCAGTTCCACGTCGCGGGCTACACCCTCGTCGGCAAGGGTCCGGCACTCTACACCAGGGCCGTCTCGGAACCGTCGCACGACTTCAAGCTGCAGACCGCCGACACGGCATGGTGGGAAGGCCAGCCGACCAACGGCTACGTGACGCCGGAGATGTTCGGCACCACCAGTGACGATGTCACTAACGACACGGCGGCGTTCGTCAAGTTCCTCAACTACCTCGACCAGGTCGGCGAGCGGGCGAACGGACTGATCACCTACGCGCACCAGCTTGATGCCTGGGCGAGCTTTCAGATCGATAATGCGTTGCGCATCGAGGCGTTCGGCAAGGGCAAGCTCACGTTCACGTCGCCGGTAGGGACCGAGGTCTTCAAGGTGCACGCCACCACCGCGTCCAGGATCGAGATCGAGGGTCTGGAGATGGTGGGCGCGACAGGGCTGGACCTGTTCGACATGCTTCCGCTCACCGGCACCATGGTGAAGTTCCGCCTCGAGAACAACCGGATCTCCGGTTTCGACTCGCTGTTCTTCTCGAACACTTCCGGCACGATAGAGGAGGTCTTCCTTGTCTCCAATCGTATGTCCGGATGTACGAACGGTTTCAAGATCGACCTCTTGCTGGGGCACGTGCAGATCTTCGGTAACGAGATAAAGGATTTCATCAATTCCACCGACGAGATAACCTACGGTTTTCGCATCGGGAAGGACGGTATTCCTGGCTGGACGAGCCAGACCAGCTCGTCGTTCTTCCACGTGCACCACAACAAGATCGATCGACTGGAGAATACCGCCGGGACGCAGACGGCCAACGTGACGAATGCCATCCTCTGCTACGGTGAGGACATCGTCGTTGAAGGGAACACCCTGCAGGATGTGATCTCGACACGGACGACCGACGTCGAGGGCATCTACACCCAGGCACGACGCTCGATAATCCGCGGCAACGTCCTGAAAAATGCCGGCACCGAGCAGGGGTCGATCACGCTCAAGGGCGAGCCTCCGTTGGCCGGTGATAACGCCGATCCGATCGGCGACTGGAGCCTCTGC
>Ga0255047_10002174_pt1 | contig 13186 bp, 13 predicted proteins | sample JV7_2_1_MG_FD_183640 | JGI IMG/M metagenome (GOLD analysis project Ga0255047, IMG submission 183640) | Seawater microbial communities from Jervis Inlet, British Columbia, Canada - JV7_2_1 | ecosystem: Environmental > Aquatic > Marine > Inlet | place: Canada: British Columbia | collected 2016-10-06
GGGCTTGGGGTAGCGCTTGATGAGGATGTTGAGCTCGTATTCCTCGCGCCAGAACTGCAACGCCTCGGCATGGCGCCCGGCCTTGCCGAGATCGTGGAGCACGCGGATGTCGCCGCCGGCGCAGAAGGCGCGCCCGCCCGCCCCGGTCACCACGACACGGGTGACGCCGGGATCCACCGCCCAGGCGTCGAGCGCCTGGCGCATGGCGCGGACCATGGTGAGGGTCAGCGCATTCAGCGCCTTGGGGCGGTTGAGAATGATGAGGCCGGCGGATCCTCGGCGCTCGAGGAGAACTTCCGGTTCGGCGGGGGCTTGAATCGGCTCGCTCATGCCCTGCCTCTATCACGCGCCGAGCAGGTCGCGCGAGACGATCACCCGCATGATCTCGTTGGTGCCTTCGAGGATCTGGTGGACGCGCACGTCGCGCAGCACGCGCTCGATCGGGTGGTCGTTGAGATAGCCATAGCCGCCGTGGAGCTGAAGGCAGCCATTGACCACCTCGAAGCCGACATCGGTGGCGAAGCGCTTGGCCATGGCGGCGAGCGTCGTGGCGCGCGGATCCTTGTCGCCGACGGCGACGGCGGCACGGCGGACCATGAGGCGGGCGGCCTCCAGCTCCGTCGCATAGTCGGCGACGCGGAAGCGCAGCGCCTGGAAGTCCTTCAGCGCCTGGCCGAACTGCTTACGATCGGTCATGTAGGCGATGGTGCGGTCGAGGCAGAACTGTGCGCCGCCGAGCGAGCAGGCCGCGATGTTCAGCCGGCCGCCATCGAGGCCGGCCATGGCGATGCGGAAGCCCTGGCCCTCCTCACCCACCATGTTCTCGGCCGGCACGCGGACATTATCGAAATCGACGACGGCGGTTGGCTGGCTCTTCCAGCCGAGCTTCTTCTCCTGCGCGCCGAAGGAGAGGCCCGGCGTGCCGTTCTCGACGACGAAGCAGGAGATGCCACGCGCGCCCTCCCCGCCGGTGCGGGCCATGACGACATAGATGTCGGAGCGGCCACCACCGGAGATGAAGGCCTTGGCGCCGTTGATGACCCAGGAATTGCCGTCGCGCACGGCGCGCGTGCGAAGGGAAGCGGCATCCGATCCCGCGCCCGCCTCGGTGAGGCAGTAGCTGGCGAAGCTGTTCATAGCGCAGAGGTCCGGCACGTAGCGGCGCCGGAGGTCCTCATGGCCATAGGCGTCGATCATCCAGGCCGCCATGTTGTGGATGGAGATATAGGCGGTCGTGGAGACGCAGCCCTGCGCCAGCTCCTCGAAGATGACCGCGGCATCGAGCCGCGACAGGCCGGAGCCGCCGACATCCTCGCGCACATAGACGCCGCCGAAGCCGAGGCTCGCGGCCTTGCGCAGCGTCTCCTCCGGAAAGACCGAACCCGTGTCCCAGTCGCGCGCATGCGGCGCCATTTCCGCGGCCGCAAAGTCGCGCGCCACCTGGCGGAAGGCTTCCTGGTCCTCGGTCAGGGCGAAATCCATCGGCACCGGCTCCCCATGACGGTCCGCCGGTTATGGAGCGATCCGCAGAAGGGTCAATTCAGCCGGGCGGGGGACCCCCGTTCGGCGGGTGCTTTTTGCGTGGGAGGTCCGTTGTCTGCGGGACTGTTCCGAACGATTCCAGGGTGATATTCAGAATGACCGGCGGCCCAGGCCGCTGCGGAGACCGGCCATGACCCTTCGCGCCCTGCATAAGCCCGCCGATGCCGCGACCCCGGCTGCCCCGCGGCTCGACCTTCAGACCCGCATGCGGCGCAACCGCAAGACCGAATGGTCCCGGCGGATGGTGCGCGAGAACGTGCTCACCACCAACGACCTGATCTGGCCGATCTTCCTCATCGATGGCAACGAGGCGCGCACACCCGTCGCCACCATGCCCGGCGTCGACCGTGTCTCGATCGACGAGGCGGTGCGCGAGGCCGAGAAGGCCGCCCGCCTCGGCATCCCGGCGCTCGCCCCCTTCCCCTATGTTGACCCGGCGCTGCGCGATCCGGTCGGCTCGGAGGCCGAGAACCATCGCAACCTCATGTGCCGCGCCGTCCGCGCCATCAAGGCGGCGGTGCCCGAGGTCGGCCTCATCTGTGATGCGGCGCTCGATCCCTACACCTCGCACGGCCATGACGGCGTGCTGACCGAGTGCGGCCGCATTCTCAACGACGAGACCGTCGCCATCCTCTGCCGCCAGGCGCAGGCGCTGGCCGAGGCAGGCGCCGACTGCATCGCCCCCTCCGACATGATGGACGGCCGCATCGGCGCGATCCGCGCGACGCTCGATGCCGCGGGCCTCAGCGAAGTGCAGATCATGAGCTATGCGGCCAAATATGCCTCGGCCTTCTACGGGCCGTTCCGCGACGCCATCGGCACCAAGAAGACGCTGATCGGCGACAAGCGCACCTATCAGATGGACCCGGCCAATTCCGACGAGGCGATCCGCGAGGTCGAACTCGACCTCGCCGAGGGCGCCGACATGGTCATGGTGAAGCCCGGCCTGCCCTATCTCGACATCTGCCGGCGCGTGAAGGACACGTTCGGCGTGCCGACCTTCGCCTATCAGGTGTCCGGCGAGTACGCGATGATCGAGATGGCGGCGCGGGCCGGCGCCATCGACGGCGAGCGCGCCATGGTCGAGAGCCTGATCGCCTTCAAGCGGGCCGGCTGCGACGGCATCCTCACCTATTTCGCGCCGCGCGTCGCCGGGCTCCTCAGCGCCGCCGCGTGATCGGCCGCCTCCTCGCCGCGACAGCGCTCATCGCCATCGGCGCCTGCACGCCGGTGGTGGACCCTGCCCGGCTCGCCCTCTGCCGCGAGGTCCTGCCCGCCCTGCACGAGGCCGGAACGGTCATTTCCGGGACGCGCGACGAACCCGGCGACGGCGGGGTGAAGATCACCTATCTCGCCGAGCGCCCGGGCCGACCGCGCACCGTCCATTCCGCCACCTGCCGCTTCGATGGCGAGGATAGCCACGGACGCCCGGACCTTGTCGGCCTCGTCACCGAGCGCGGCCCGCTCTCCGCAGTGCGGCTGCTGATCCTCAAGCGCTGGTGGCTCGGCCAGGTGCCGGCGCCTGCCCGCGCCACGACGGTGGACTTCCGCGAGGCCTTCCCCGACCTTGCACGGGACGAATCCGCAGCCGGAGGCCCTTCGTGAGCCTGACCTTCGCCGACATCCTGGCCGCCCGCGAGACCATCGCCGGCCAGGTCATGCGGACGCCCATGCTCCCTGCCCCGCCGCTCTCGGCCATTACCGGCGCAGAGGTCTTCGTGAAATACGAGAACCTGCAGGTCACCAATTCCTTCAAGGAACGCGGAGCCCTGGTGAAGCTCGCCTCGCTGACAGCCGACGAGCGGCGGCGCGGCGTCATCGCCATGTCGGCCGGCAACCACGCACAGGCCGTGGCGCTGCATGCGAGCCGCCTCGGCATCCCTGCGACCATCGTCATGCCGGAGACGACCCCCTTCGTGAAGGTGGCGGCGACCCGCAGCCATGGCGCGACCGTCGTGCTGGACGGCGAGACGCTGTCGGAGGCGCAGGCGCGGGCGGAAGCCATCCAGGCGGCCGAGGACCGGGTCTGGGTCCACCCCTATGACGACCTCCACATCATGGCCGGACAGGGCACCATCGCCTGCGAGATGCTGGAGGACGTGCCGGACCTCGACATCCTCGTCGTGCCCATCGGCGGCGGCGGCCTGATCGGCGGCAATGCGGTGGCGGCCAAGTCGGTGCGGCCCGGCATCGAGGTGATCGGCGTCGAGGCGGCGCTCTACCCCTCCATGTGGAACGCCCTGCACAACGAGGCCCGCCCGATCGGGGGGCCGACGCTTGCCGAGGGCATCGCCGTGAAGATCGTCGGCAAGGCGACGCTGCCCGTCGTCCGAGAGCATGTCTCGGCGGTGGTGCTCGCCAGCGAGAGCGATCTCGAACGCGCCGTGAACCTCTATCTCACGCGGCAGAAGACCATGGCGGAAGGCGCAGGCGCCGCGGGCCTTGCGGCGATGCTGGCCGAGCCCGAGCGCTTCCGCGGCCGCAAGGTCGGGCTGATCCTCTGCGGCGGCAATATCGACCCGCGGATCCTTGCCTCCATCATGGTGCGGGAGCTCGAGCGCGAGAGCCGCATCGCCTCGATCCGCGTCACCATCCACGACCGGCCGGGCGTGCTCGGCCATGTCGCGGCGCTGATCGGCCGGCTCGGCGCCAATATCCTCGCGGTGGAGCACCGCCGCTATTTCCTCGACACGCCGGCCAAGGGCACCAAGCTGGATGTCACCGTGGAGGTGCGCGACGGCGCCCATCTCCACGAGATCCTGGCGGCACTGGAGGCCGAGGGCCTGCCGGCGGTCAGGATCGAGACGGCGGGCCAGCTCGGCTGAGGACTGAATCACGGGCTCGTGCGGCGGTCAGCCTTTGACCGGGGCGAAGCGCCGATTATCTTCGATCATCCGTCGCCCGCCGCCCGGCCCGGCGATTCGTCACCGGACCCCGCCTTGACGCAGCAACCCCGCGACACGCCCCAGTTCTATCTGACAGCGCCGACCCCCTGCCCCTATCTGCCGGGCCAGTCGGAGCGGAAGGTGTTCACGCATCTGGTGGGTCCGCAGGCGCCGCATCTCAACGACATCCTGACCCAGGGCGGGTTCCGCCGCAGCCAGTCCATCGCCTATCGCCCGGCCTGCGAGACCTGCCGGGCCTGCGTCTCGGTGCGCGTGCCGGTGGCCGATTTCCGGCCAGGCCGCTCGTTCCGGAAGGTGATGCTGAAGAACTCCGATCTCGTCGGCGAGATGCGGCCCGCCATCCCGACCTCCGAGCAGTACTCGACCTTCCGCGCCTATCTCGACGCCCGCCATCGCTCCGGCGGCATGGCCGACATGACCGTGCTCGACTACGCGATGATGGTCGAGGACAGCCACGTGAAGACGCGGCTCGTCGAATATCGCCGCCGCGACGCCGACACCGCCATCAATGGCCGCAGCAAGGGCGAGCTCGTCGCCTGCGTGCTCACCGACATTCTCGGCGACGGGCTGTCGCTGGTCTATTCCTTCTTCGAGCCGGACCAGCAGCACCGCTCGCTCGGCACGCTGATCATCCTCGACCATATCGCCCGGGCAAAAGCCATGGGCCTGCCTTACGTCTATCTCGGTTACTGGGTCGATGGCTCCGCCAAGATGGACTACAAGGCCCGCTTCCTGCCGCAGGAACGGCTTATGCCCGAGGGCTGGGTGCGGGTGGAGGCCTGAGGCCTCCGGGCCTCACCGGAAGGGCGGGGCATATTGCAGGCCGCCGCGGGTCCACAGCGCGTTCGGACCGCGCGGCAGGCCGATGCGGCTGCCGGCACCGAGGTTCCGGTCGAAGCTCTCGCCGTAATTGCCGACGTGGCGGATGATGCGAACGACCCAGTCACGCGTCAGGCCCAGTTGTTCACCGAAAGCGCCGTCGACACCCAGCAGGCGACGTATCTCGGGGTTCTGGCTCTTCGTCATGTCCAGCACATTCGCCTGGGTCACGCCCAGTTCCTCGGCCGCGATGAGGGCAAAGAGGCTCCAGCGGACAATGTCGAACCATTGCGGATCGCCCTTGCGCACCCACGGGCCGAGCGGCTCCTTCGAGATCACCTCGGGCAGCACCATGTGCTCGTCCGGATTCTTGAGCAGCAACCGGTTGGTGGCCAGCTGCGACATGTCGGTTGTGTAGGCGTCGCAGCGGCCGGTGTCGTAGGCCTTGGCAACTTCGTCGAGGCTGCCAAAGGTCACGACCTGATAGGTCAGACCCTGGGTGCGGAAATAGTCGGCGAGGTTCAGCTCGTTGGTCGTTCCTTGCGAGACGCAGATCGTGGCTCCGGCGAGATCGCGGACCGATTTGAGGTTGGCCGACTTGCGAACGAGAAAGCCCTGGCCGTCGTAGTAGTTGATCGCCGTGAAGGCGAGACCCTGCCCAAGCTCGCGGCCGATCGACCAGGTCGTGGTCCGCGACAGCACGTCGATATTGCCACCCTGAAGGGCGATCAGCCGGTCCTTGGAGGCGAGCGGCAGGTAACGCGCCTTGTCCGGGTCGTCGAAGATCGCCGCGGCGAGCGCGCGACACATATCAGTATCGAAGCCGCGCCAAACGCCGGCATTGTCAGGCTGGGAGAAGCCCGGCACGCCCTGGCTCGCGCCACACATGATGTGGCCTCGCTCCTTGATGCGGGCGAGCGTGGCTGATCCGGGGGCCTGCGCGAATGACGCACCAGCGCCGAGAACCAGCGCCATGGTGGCAGTGGTCAGTGAACGAGCCAGCATCCTAATGCCTCCGCCCCGTTCAGCAGGGCGGGGTCATTCAACCGAACCTGTTCGTCTTCGGGAAGCCCTTCGGCGGCAGGCGGCCGGAATCGGCTCGGTTGCCGATCCATTCGGCAAGGTCGGCCTGCGACACGGTCCAGGTGCGGTCGGAGGAATCCTTCCAGGTGAGGCCGTCGGCCAGCGTGAAGGTCTTGAGGTCGACCATGCCGCCCTCCTTGTACTTCTGCAGGCGCACCCCCTTGCCACGCGCCATTTCCGGCACCTGGTTCAGCGGGAAGACGAGGAGCTTGCGGTTGAGGCCGACGATGGCGACGTGGTCGCCCTCGACGAAGCGGACGGCGGCGAGTTCGTCCGGCGTGTCGACGCCCATGACGCCCTTGCCCTTGCGGGTATTGGCGACGAGATCGTCCTCGGCCACCACGAAGCCGCGGCCATCGCGCGAGGCGAGCAGCACCTTGCGGCCGCCGCGATAGGGCGTGACCTCGATGATGTCGTGCTCCTGCTCGAGGTCGATCATCAGGCGCACCGGCTCGCCGGCGCCGCGGCCGCCGGGCAGCTTCGAGCCTTCCAGCGTGAAGACCTTGCCGTTGGTGGAGAAGACCAGCAGCTTCGACGTCGTCTCGGCGAAGAAGGAGAGCTTCAGCCGGTCGTCGGTCTTGAAGGCGAGGCCGGTGAGATCCTGCACATGGCCCTTGAGGGCCCGGATCCAGCCCTTCTCGGAGACCACGACGGTGATCGGCTCGCGCTCGACCAGCGCTTCGGCGATGGCGTCGACATCCACCTCGGCGGCCTCGCCGAAGGTGGTGCGGCGCTTGCCGAGCGGCGTCTCCTTGGAGAACTGCTTGCGGACATTGCCGATCTCCCAGGAGACCGTCTTCCACTGCATGGCCTCGGAGCCGAGCAGCTTCTCGATGCCCTGCTTCTCCTTGGTCAGTTCCTCGTGCTCCTTGCGCAGCTCGATCTCCTCGAGCTTGGCAAGCGAGCGCAGGCGCATGTTGAGGATGGCCTCGACCTGCACCTCGGTGAGGTCGAACCGCGCGACGAGGGCCTTCTTCGGCTCGTCGGCGGTGCGGATGATGTGGATGACCTCGTCGATGTTGAGATAGGCGACGAGCAGGCCGGCGAGGACCTCGAGGCGCTTGTCGATGGCGGCAAGGCGATGCTGCGAGCGGCGGATGAGCACCTCGCGGCGGTGGTCGAGCCACTCGCGCAGCACCTCCTTGAGGCCGACGACCTTCGGCACCTTGCCCTTCATGAGCACGTTCATGTTGAGCGGGATGCGGCTCTCAAGCTCGGTGAGCTTGAACAGGCTCTCCATCAGCAGGGTCGCGTCGACATTGCGCGACTTCGGCTCGAAGACGAGGCGGATATCCTCGGCGCTCTCGTCGCGCATGTCGGCGACGAGCGGCAGCTTCTTCTCGTTGATGAGCTCGGCGATCTTCTCGATCAGCCGGCCCTTGGTGACGCCATAGGGAATCTCGGTGACGACGACGAGGTAGGTGCCGCGTCCGGTGTCCTCCTGGTGCCAGCGGGCGCGGGTGCGGAAGGCGCCGCGGCCGGTCTCATAGGCCTCCTCGATGGAGGCGCGGCCCTCGATGATGATGCCGCCGGTCGGGAAGTCGGGACCCGGCACATGGGCGATGAGGTCGCGCGTGGTGCAGCCGGGATTGGCGATGAGGTGGAGCGCGGCATCGCAGACCTCGGCCGCATTGTGCGGCGGGATCGAGGTGGCCATGCCGACCGCGATGCCCTGCGAGCCGTTGGCCAGCAGGTTCGGGAAGGCGCCAGGCAGGACGACCGGTTCCTCGTCCTCCTCGTTATAGGTCTTGCGGAAGTCGACCGCGTCCTTGTCGATGCCGTCGAGAAGGAGGCGCGCCACCTCCGTCATGCGGGCTTCGGTGTAGCGGTAGGCGGCGGCGTTATCGCCGTCGATATTGCCGAAATTGCCCTGCCCATCCACCAGCGGATAGCGCTGGGAGAAATCCTGGGCGAGGCGCACCAGCGCGTCGTAGACGGACTGGTCGCCATGCGGGTGGAACTTGCCGATGACGTCGCCGACGATGCGGGCGCACTTCTTGAACGCCGTGCCCGGATCGAGCTTGAGGAGCCGCATGGCATGGAGGATGCGGCGGTGGACGGGCTTCAGGCCGTCGCGCGCGTCAGGCAGCGCCCGGCCCATGATGGTGGAGAGGGCATAGGCGAGATAGCGCTCTTCCAGCGCGTCGCGCAGGTTGATGGTCTCGATGCCGTCGTCACCGCCCGGCGGCGGGGTCACGCGCTCGCCCATGGGCTCAGGCCTCGCGAATCGGGAAAAGGATCATCCTCTCTCGATAGGCGGCGGCGCGCCCGGGAACAAGCGGGGAACGGGGACGGGGCTGTGGGGACCGGGGAAACGCTCTCCGTCAGAACGTCACCAGCACCGAGGGCGCGCTGCGCTGATGCTCGCCGTGGAACACGGCCTCGATGTTGTTGCCGTCCGGATCGATGAGGAAGGCAGCGTAGTAGCCCGGATGGTACTTGCGCAGGCCCGGCGGGCCGTTGTCGCGGCCACCCGCAGCGAGCCCGGCGGCGTGGAAGGCATCGACGGCGGCGCGGTCCTTCGCCTGGAAGGCGAGGTGATGGCGGCCGGTGAGTTCGCCGAGCGCGGCGGGGCTGCTGGCCGAGGAAATGAACAGCTCGTCGGCCCAGAAATAGGTCTCCTCCTCGCCCCCGATGGGGATGCCGAGCACCTCGAACACCGCGCCGTAGAAGCGGCGGCTGGCGGCAAGGTCGCGGACCACAAGCTGCACGTGGTCGATCAGGCGGCCGCGATGGATCTCGTTCACGTCCATGGCAAGTCTCCGTCTTGAGCTGCTTCGCGGGGAACCGGCGGGCGAGGCCGTCGTTCCTAGCGGTCCTGCACCCTGCGTCATCGCCTTGCCAAACCATGGCGGCAGCGTTGCTATGGCCGCCATCCAGGAGCCTGTCCCATGCGCCGTATCCTCGCCGCTGCCCTCGCCGCCCTTCTCGCCGTGCCGGCGATCCCCGCCTTCGCGCAATCGCCGGAGCTGATCTTCCGGCGCTCCACGGTGTTCCGGCTGCTCTCGCCGAACGACAAGCTCGCGACCTATGGCATCGACGATCCGGACGTGGAGGGTGTCGCCTGCCATTTCACCGTGCCGGAAAAGGGCGGTTGGGCGGGGGCCTTCGGCTTTGCCGAGCAGCTCTCGGAGGTGTCGCTCGCCTGCCGGCAGATCGGCCCCATCCGCATCACCGGCCGCTCCAGCCAGGGCGACGTGGTCTTCCGCGAAGGCCGCTCCTTCTTCTTCAAGCGGGTGCAGATCGTCCGGGGCTGCGACGCTCGGCGCAACGTGCTGGTCTACATGATCTATTCGGACAAGCTGATCGACGGCTCGCCGCAGAATTCGACCTCCACCGTGCCGATCATGCCCTGGGGCCAGCAGACCGAGGTGGTCCGCTGCGGTGACTTCATCAGCTAGTCGGCACGAGGCGGCGGCGCAGGCGGGCTGAGACGGTCCAGCCACTGGCGGGCCGTCTGGGGGCGGTCACGCTCCCGGCGCTCGCGGCGGGTGAGGCCGTTGGGGTCGCAATAGGCGAAGGTCGCCTCGACCACGGCCAGGGGACGTCTGACGTCGCCGTCATCCGCGGCGGTCGGCCGGCGCTGGCGCTCGGCCCAGCGCATCAGGCGCTGGTGCCAGAGGTCCTCGTGGGCGACCAGGCGGGCGTCGTAATAGCATCGCTCGCGCAGTTCCCCGGCGATCACAGGGCGGCTGTCGCCGAACGGCGTCCAGAGGCCGAGGCGGACCCGGCGATCCTCCGGCAAGACGGTCAGCACGGCTGAGCCGATCGTCGCCTGGTGGATCGGCCGCAGGGCCGGCTCGACAATGCCATCCACCGTCGCTTCGCCGCTGTCGCGGTGAAGATATTCCACGAAGATGCGATGCCGTTCGCCATGGACCGCATAGTCCAGCCAAAGAAGCGGCAGGCCGACCGCAACGGCCACGACGGTCCACAGCGCCAACCTCGCCAGAACAGCGAGAGGCGCGAGCATGAGCATGTGCGAGGAGCGCGACAGGGACGACATCATGGTGCGAGGATCGCCGCCGCCCGCTTCCCACCGATGTCGCGCGATCCGATCCCGCGTTGCCGGGTTGGCCCGGCCATGACGGTTTTGTTTCCGCTGCGGAATATCGGGTGACGTTCAACGGAAAGACGGATGGGCGAAAGGTCAACCCATCCTCTCTTCCGGAGCCCGCCATGTCCCCTCGCCTCGCAGCCCTTGCCTTGCTCGCCCTCACAGCCGCCGCGCCGGCCCAGGCCTCCGGTGGCATTTCCTGTGAAGCCGATGACCGCGGGGCCAAATTCACCATCGGCAGCCCGGTTGGCCGCTCGACCGGCGGCGCCTTCTTCCAGTTCGAAGGCGAGCTCGAACTGAAGGGCCGCGGCGTCGCCGAGGACTTCCGCAAGCTGACCTTCGCCAAGGAGCATCTGACCCAGAGCTGGTTCGACGCCCGCGATCTCCGGATGCGCGTCTACCACGAGCGGTCCGGCGAACCGCATGGCACGGTGGAGCTCACCGTCGAGGCGCGCGGCAACCCGGACGCCGAAACCTGGCGCGGCCGCTACACGATCAGCATCGGCGAGACCGTGAACGGCGAGTTCCGGACGCGGCAGGTCAATGGCCGGGTGTCCTGTTCCGTCGAGGGCTGAGGCGGCAGAAGCCGCTTGACGCTCAGGCGGCGATCTGCGCTATCTCTGCGCTCATGAACGGTTTCGCGACCATTTGCGGGATTATTTGCGGCTGAGCGTCTTCGCTGGCCGGTCGCCGTTCTTTGCCATCATCCTCAAGCGCAAAAGATCACCGACACGGCCCGCGGCGGATGCCCTTGCGCGGAGACGGCTATGGCGATCAGGCTCTACAACACGCTGACGCGGTCGAAGGACGAGTTCCGTCCGATCGATCCGAAGAACGTCCGCATGTATGTCTGCGGGCCCACCGTCTATGATGACGCCCATATCGGCAATGCCCGGCCGGTCATCGTCTTCGACCTGTTGTTCCGGCTGCTGCGCCACGTCTATGGCGAGGCCAATGTCACCTATGCCCGGAACATCACGGACCTCGACGACAAGATCAACAAGCGCGCCTTCGAGCGTGGCGTCACCATCCGCGACCTGACAGAGGGCACGGCCGCGCGGTTCCACGCCGCCATCGACGCCCTCGGCGCCTTGCGGCCGACGGTCGAGCCGCGCGCCACCGAGCATATCGAGGAGATGAAGGCGCTCTGCGAGAAGCTGGTCGCGGCCGGCCACGCCTATGTCGCCGAGGACCACGTGCTGTTCTCCGTGCCGTCCATGCCCGGCTATGGCGGGCTGTCGAAGCGGCCGCTGGACGACATGATCGCGGGCGCGCGGGTGGATGTTGCGCCCTACAAGCGCTCGGAAATGGACTTCGTGCTGTGGAAGCCCTCGCGCGAGGCGCATGAGCCGGGCTGGCCCAGCCCCTGCGGCATTGCTCAGCCGGGTCGGCCGGGCTGGCACATCGAGTGCTCGGCCATGAGCTGGAAGCACCTCGGCGAGGTGTTCGACATCCATGGCGGAGGCATCGACCTCGTCTTTCCCCACCACGAGAACGAGGTGGCGCAGACGACCTGCGCCTTCGGCCACCAGGTGATGGCCAATGTCTGGATGCACAACGGCTTCCTGCAGGTCGAGGGCGAGAAGATGTCCAAGAGCCTCGGGAATTTCGTGACGATCCAGGAACTCCTGGACGGCTGGCAGGGCAAGGCCTGGCCGGGCGAGGTGCTGCGCCTGACCATGCTGAAGACCCATTACCGCCAGCCCATCGACTGGACCGTTCGGGCCATGGAGGAGAGCTGGAAGACGTTGGAGGGCTGGTACCGCGCCGCTCAGAGCGTTGAGGCCTCGTCCGTGCCGGAGACCGTGCTGGAAGCCCTCGGCGACGATCTCAACACCGCCAAGGCCATCGCCGAACTGCACGCCCTCGACAAGCGCGGCGACCATGCGGGCCTGAAGGCATCGCTGCAGCTCATGGGCTTCGACGAGGCCCGGCTTGGCGAACTTACGGCCGAAGCCGACGCCGAGGCGGACATGAAGGACACGGCGCGGATCGACGATCTCATCGCCGCGCGCCTCGCCGCCCGCAAGGCCAAGAACTTCGCTGAGAGCGACCGGATCCGTGACGAACTCGCGGCCATGGGCATTCAGCTGAAGGACGGCAAGGACCCGGCGACCGGCGAGCCGGTGACGACCTGGGAGGTGATGCGATGAGCGCTCGTTTCACCGGCGGCTGCCAGTGCGGGGCCGTGCGCTTTGCCTGCGAGAGCCTCGGCCGCGCCTCGCTCTGCCATTGCCGCATGTGCCAGAAGGCTTTCGGCAGCTATTTCGCGCCGCTGGCGGGGGCCGTCGGCCTCACCTGGACGCGCGGCGCGCCGAAGCACTTCCAGAGTTCGAACGTCATTCGCCGCGGCTTCTGCGGGGACTGCGGCACGCCGCTGACCTACGAGCATTCCGGCGGGGTCGAGCTGGCCCTCGGAGCCTTTGACGATCCCGCCGCCCTCCCCCCGGTCATCCAGATGGGGCTGGAAGCGCGGATGCCCTTCTTCGCCGACCTTCCCGGCCTGCGGACCCGCACGCCGGAGGAGGACGCCAAGGTCGCAGGCTTCTATGCGTCCGTGATCTCCCACCAGCATCCGGACCACGACACGGCCGAATGGCCGCCTCAGGACCGCACGACACCATGACCGCCTCCCTCCCCGATGGCCGCGAGCAGCTGTTCCTGTTCGACACGACGCTGCGCGACGGCGCGCAGACGACCGGCGTCGATTTCAGCCTTGAGGACAAGCTGAAGATCGCAGCGCTCTTGGACGAGCTCGGCATCGATTATGTCGAGGGCG
>Ga0255047_10002177_pt1 | contig 13176 bp, 11 predicted proteins | sample JV7_2_1_MG_FD_183640 | JGI IMG/M metagenome (GOLD analysis project Ga0255047, IMG submission 183640) | Seawater microbial communities from Jervis Inlet, British Columbia, Canada - JV7_2_1 | ecosystem: Environmental > Aquatic > Marine > Inlet | place: Canada: British Columbia | collected 2016-10-06
TCATCCGTCGTTTGCGCACGCGGTTCGCGCCGGGAGGCTTGCTGCATTACGGACAGGGCAAATGGTATCCCGGCGAGAGTCTGCCGCGCTGGGCGTTCGGGCTTTACTGGCGCAAAGATGGTGTGCCGATCTGGCGAAATCCGGATTTGATCGCGCCGATGGAAGGTCCGCGCTCGGCGAAGATTGAGCAGGCGGAAAAGTTTGCAGCGCATGTTGCCGAGAAACTGGGCGTGGATGCGAGCAATGTACTTCCCGCTTACGAGGATCAGGCACACTGGTTGCTGAAGGAGAACAGTCTTCCCGGCAACGTTGATCCGAGCGATTCAAAACTGGCGGATCCCGAAGAGCGTTCGCGGATGGCGCAGGTGTTTCAGCAGGGATTGAACGTGCCGCGTGGTTTTGTGCTGCCGGTGCAGCGCTGGAACGCGAAAGCTGCGAGCCGCTGGCGCAGCGAGAAATGGAATTTGCGGCGTGGAAACCTGTTTCTGATGCCAGGCGATTCGCCGCTCGGGCTGCGGCTGCCAATGAGTTCGTTGCAATGGATTCCGCCGGAAGACTATCCCTACATCGTCGAGCAGGATCCAATGGAGGAACGCGGACCGCTGCCGGTGTTCGATGGCGGCTCACCACCACCCGAACCGGCCGCGCGACCTCCCGTATTCGACGACGGCTCGCAGATGGGCGTCGCGCCGCGTCAGTTCATCCAGGAGCAGCAGGTTGGGGACGGCAAGGGCGGTGTCCGCACGGCCTTGTCGATCGAAATCCGTGACGGGATTCTGTGTGCGTTCATGCCACCGGTCGAGAAGCTCGACGATTATCTTGAATTGATCGCCGTGGTCGAGGCGACCGCTGAGGACATGAAACTTCAGGTTCATGTCGAAGGCTATGCGCCGCCTTACGACCCGCGTGTCGAGGTGATCAAAGTCACCCCTGATCCCGGCGTGATCGAGATCAATGTTCATCCGGCAAAAAACTGGCGCGAGATTGTCGATACGACAATCGGTCTCTACCAGGAGGCGGCGCATGTTCGCCTCGGCGCGAACCGTTTTCTGATCGACGGCCGCCACACCGGCACCGGCGGCGGAAATCATGTCGTGATCGGCGGCGGGACTCCTGCGGATTCGCCCTTCCTGCGACGGCCTGATCTGCTCAAGAGCGTGGTGCTGTTTTGGCAGCGCCATCCATCTTTATCGTATCTGTTCTCGGGCATGTTCATCGGTCCGACCAGTCAGGCACCGCGTATCGACGAGGCGCGACACGATGCTCTTTATGAACTCGAAATCGCCATGGCACAGATCCCGCCGAAAGGCGAAAAAGTCCCGCTGTGGCTGGTCGATCGCACGTTCAGGCATCTGCTGGTGGATATTACCGGCAACACCCATCGCGCAGAAATCTGCATCGATAAACTGTACTCGCCGGACAGTCCGACGGGTCGCCTCGGTCTGGTTGAATTCCGCGCGCTTGAAATGCCCCCCGATGCGCGCATGAGTTTGGCGCAGCAACTTGTGATCCGCGCGCTGATCGCAAAGTTCTGGCGCGAACCACAGGACGGTCGTTTTGTGCGCTGGGGCACGACGCTGCACGATCGTTTCATGCTGCCGTATTTTCTCTGGCAGGATTTCAAGGACGTGCTGTCGGATTTGGAAGAGGCGGGCTACGACTTCGAGCCCGAATGGTTCGAGGCGCAGCTTGAATTCCGCTTTCCACTTTTTGGCAGGGTGCAGCACAGCGGCGTGACGCTGGAGTTGCGTCAGGCGCTGGAGCCCTGGCATGTGCTCGGCGAGGAAAGCACCGGCGGTGGCACGGTGCGTTACGTGGACTCCTCCGTGGAGCGCCTGCAGGTCAAGGTCAGTGGTCTCGTCCAGGGACGGCACGTCGTCACCTGCAATGGCCGTCGCTTGCCGCTGACAGATACCGGGCGCTCAGGTGAGGGCGTTGCCGGCGTGCGCTTTAAGGCTTGGCAACCATCGTCCGGGCTTCATCCGACCGTCCCGGTTCATGCGCCACTGACCTTCGATATTATCGATACTTGGAATGGACGCTCGCTCGGCGGCTGCGTCTATCACGTCGCTCACCCCGGGGGGCGCAGCTACGAGACCAAACCGGTCAATAGCTACGAAGCTGAGGCGCGGCGGCTGGCACGGTTTCAGGATCATGGCCACTCGCCCGGCCCAATATCCGTGCCTTCCGAGGAAAGAACCCTCGAATTTCCCCTGACTCTGGACCTCCGGACGCCACCCCCGCATTGAGGCCGCCGCCATAATCGGCGAAATTATCGCGGAAAGCAGAAAGCGAGTCGGGATGGCGGACACGAGGAACGGAGAGACCGGATCGCGGCGGGTGCAGCAAGACCTTCTTGACTGCACGCGTGGTTACACACCACTCCCGGGAATCCCCGACGAGTTTCTCGACGCCAAAGGCGAGCCCCGTGAGGTCTGGGCACGGTTCTTTGATGCGTTCTCCACGCTAGCGCCGGGCGAAATTGAGCGCCGTTTTGCGTCCGCCGATCAGCACATGCGCGAGGCTGGCGTTACCTACCGGACGCCGGGGGACGCGGCAGACCGGATGTGGCCGCTCAGTCACCTGCCTCTGCTGATCGATGAAGCCGAATGGAATCAGATTTCGCAAGGTGTCGCCCAGCGGGCAGAGCTTTTCGAGCAGATTTTGCGCGATCTGTATGGCGAAGGCCGATTGATCGCCGATGGGGCGTTGCCTGCGGCCGCTATCGCAGGAAGTTCAGAATATCTGCGCTCCGTCAGCGGCGTGTCGCCGCCCGGTGGCCAATATCTCAATCTCTATGCCGCCGACATCGGCCGTGGCCCCGACGGACGCTGGTGGGTGTTGAATGATCGCACACAGGCGCCATCCGGCGCGGGCTATGCGCTTGAGAACCGGCTGGTGTTGTCGCGCGCGCTGACAAACCTCTACACATCGATGAATGTCGAACGAGTCGCGCCATTTTTTGAAGCGTTCCGCGATAGTTTGCGAGGAATCGCGGATCGCGACGAGCCGCGCATCGGCCTGTTGACGCCCGGCAATTTGAGCGAGACGTACTTCGAACACGCCACGCTGGCGCGCTATCTGGGATTTCTTTTGGTGGAGGGCGACGATCTCGCGGTGAGCGAGGATCGGCTGCATGTTCGCACCGTTGCAGGTCTGAAACGGCTGGACGTGCTGTTGCGGAGGGTCGATTCCAATTCGCTCGATCCGCTCGAACTCGACGCACGATCCATGCTTGGTGTGCCGGGTTTGATCGATGTCGTCAGAAAGGGCGGTGTAGCAGTGGCCAACATGCCCGGATCCGGCGTGATGGAAGCGCGAACGTTGCTGGATTTCTGCCCAGCCTGAGCCATCGCTTCTTCGGCGAAGGGCTGAAGATGCCGCATATCGCGACGTGGTGGTGCGGACAAAAATCGGCGCGCGAGGAGGTGCTGTCGCGGCTCGACGAAATGGCAATCGAAGGCGCTTATGGCCAGTCGGTGCCCGGATTTCCCGGGCGTGGTCCGATTATCGGCGGCTCGCTGTCCAGGGAAGAGCGCGCACAACTGGTAGACGCCATCAATAAGCGCGGGATCGATTATGTCGGGCAGGAGATGGTGCGCCTTTCCACCACGCCGGTCTGGGACATGGGACACATCTCTCCGCGTCCGTTCGTGCTTCGGGTGTTTGCTGCCGCGACACCAAACGGCTGGACCATTCTGCCGGGTGGATTTTGCCGTATCGCCGATCAACCCGATGCGCGCGCCGTGTCTATGGGTGAGGGTACCCGAGCGGCCGACGTCTGGGTGGTGTCGGAGAAGGAAGTCGCCACCTCGACATTGCTGCCGCCCAGCGATTCCGTTCGCATAAAGCGCATCGCCGGGTGGGTGCCTAGCCGCGCAGCGGACAATCTGTTCTGGCTCGGCCGCTATCTGGAACGCGCGGAAGCTACGCTGCGGCTGGTGCGCGGGCTGGGTGGCGCGTTGCGCGAACCTGGCAAGGGCCCGTCGCCTATGCAGCCGGTGATCGAACGGATTCAGCGGCTGCTCGTTGCCTGGGGGGCGACCACGCCCTCGGCGCGCGCCAAGCTGGCTACTACCGCCGCGCAGTCGTTGCAGGCGCACGACAAATTCGGCTCCGCGCTCTCGCTGGTTCGCTCGGCGCAGCGCACGGCAAGGACGTTGCGCGAGCGGCTGTCCCCCGACGCATGGCATGTCATCACCGGCATGGTGGAGCGTCTGTCGGAAAGGGCCGAGGACGACGAGGCTCTGCTGGAGGCGGCGGAATGGACGCTGCAGTCGCTGGCGACATTCGCAGGCCTGGCGCAGGAGAACATGAACCGCGCGGCTGGCTGGCGCTTTCTCGAAATGGGGCGACGCGTCGAACGCGCGATCAACACCGCGCGTTTTGCCCGCCAGTTCGCCTATGACACCGCGACGGGCGAGGACCTTGATCTACTGCTGACCCTGGTCGATTGCCAGATTACCTATCGCTCTCGCTATCTGGTGGGACCACTGCTGGCACCGGTACGCGACCTCGTGGTGTTGGATACATACAATCCGCGTTCGGTGGCGTTTCAGATCGCCGCGCTCAATGAGCACATCGCCAGTCTTCCGAGCATGCGAGAAGGCGGGTTGATTGATCCGCCGCATCGTCTCGCTGTGACGCTTCAAGCCGCGATGACGGCGGGTGAGGCAGAGGCGTTCGACACCAAAGCCCTGTTCGCGCTCGAGCAAAATTTGCTCAACCTCGCCGATGCCATCGGTTCACATTATTTTCCGCATGGCAGTAGCGCATTGCGCCCGGAGAAGCTGACGGGGTTCGCGTGATCTACGACATCCGTCATGTCACGACATATTCCTATGAAAGCCCGGTCAGCTTCGCACGGTGTTCGCTGAGGCTCGAACCAAAAACTGGCGATGGACAGCAGTTGATCTCGCATAGCGTCGAGATCAAGCCGATTCCATTGGAACGAACGCTCAGAACCGATTTTTTCGGTACCCGCACTGAAAGCATTGTGATCGAGGCTGCCCATCGCGTTCTGCGTATCGATGCGCGCTCGCGCGTGGACGTCGCGCGCATCCCGCCATCTCGGGATATGAAATCTCCGCCTTGGGAGAAGGTGCGCGAGGCGGCCTTCACGACGAACGACCTCGCGGCAAGTTCTCCGGTGGGTTACCTGTTCGCAAGCCCGCTGGTGCCGATCCTGTCACCGATCACCGACTATGCAGCGGCGAGCTTTTCGACGGCAGGTGGAATTTTCGGCTCAGTGGCAGACCTGATGCGGCGGATCAATCAGGACTTTGTTTACGACTCCAAAGCGACGGAAATCGCGACGCCTTTGCAGGACGTTTTCAAGAAGCGGCGCGGGGTGTGCCAGGATTTCGCACACATCATGATCGCAGGGCTGCGCGGTTTGGGACTCCCGGTGGCCTATGTCAGCGGGTATCTGCGAACCACCCCGCCACCAGGGCGCCCGCGGCTTCAGGGCGCGGATGCGACGCATGCATGGGTATCGGTCTGGTGCGGTGAGGAGCTTGGCTGGATGGGTTTCGATCCGACCAACGATCTGGTGATTGGCAACGATCACGTGGTTCTGGCTGTGGGTCGCGATTATACGGATGTTTCGCCTGTCGATGGTGTGATCGTCGGATCGCGCAAACAAAAGCTCGCCGTGGCGGTGGATGTGATCCCGGCGGAATAAAATGCGCGGCCCATTTACGCGAGGCGATCAGCTCTTGTGGCTGCCGTCGGCGCAGAACGAAGCGCGGATGTTGCAATCTGCCGCGCTGCGGCCCTCCTTGCGGCAGCGTGCCGAGGCAGCATCAATGGCCTGGCCAAGTGTTGCGCCTTCGGCGGTGTAGGCTCCCCAATAACGGGTTCGGCGGATGCGGGTCGTATAGAAGGCCATTGCGCCGCATTTGGTGGTTGAGGAAATCTTGCAGCCGCGGCCGCCGTTGTTGACGCACAGGGTCAGCGCGCGCGCCTCAGCCTCGTCGCGCGTCGTCTTTTGCCAAACAGCCCCCCATGCTCCGCGTGCCGCGAAACCGATAGCGGCCCACTGCTCGGCAGGCGGTGCTGGAGTTTTAGGCTTGAGCGATTCAAGACGTATCTTGGCGATTGGGGCGAAGGTCCCGTTTGGATATTTATCGAGATAGGCCGCTATCTCAGCGGGATTCCGAGAGTCCTTCACCGAATTCCAGAAGGTGATTTCGGCGCTGGAGTCGGTCTGTGCGAAGGCTGTTGCGGGTTGCGAGAATAAAGCAACCGCAAGCGCCAGCGCACACCAAATCCCGCGTCGCATCTCCTCGCCCCGTTTCGAGTTTGGCGCAGACTAAAAGCCCGTTTTGGCCTTGTCGAGCGGGCGGGATCGCGTTCCTGCGGATAACCCCTTCCTTCGGTTGTGTTGTCCGCGTTGTGTGGCTTTCATGAAAGTCAGTGAGCGGGGGACACGTTACTTTTTCGATCGCTTGCGGCTTTCTTTGCTGTTTTCGTTGTGCGGGATTTCTTCTTCGCGGGCACTTTTTTCCCTTCCTTTCGTGCTTCCGAAAGGCCGATCGCGATTGCCTGCTTTCGGCTCTTGACTGTTTTGCCTGATCTTCCGCTCTTCAACGTGCCCTTTTTTCGCTTGTGCAATGCACGCGCGACTTTCTTCGTCGCTGCTTTGGAATACTTTCGCGCCATGACCGTCTCCGCATTGCCCCGACCTTCGATAATCGCTTCCGAAGGCGATCGGTTCCGATTCGCGGGTGAGCAGGGATGGCGGAGGCAGTGTGACGATGCCGGAAGGCTAGCGGCCGTTTGCTGCAGTCACTATCCAGATCGAACCGCCGAGTGGGACCGTATCGCCCTTTTGATGCGCAGCGAGCGCAGCGCGAAGCGATTGCGTCGTCGCCTCGATTTTATCTGGCGGCTGGTTCTCAAGCGCGCGGCTGGTGGGGCCGATGGCAAGGGTTGTCTCGATGGCTGCTTCGAGCCCGCGGCCGGTTGCAATATCGAGCAACAGGTCGATTCGTTCCATACCGATGGCGGTAAAGCCTGCCTCGCCTAGGATGCGGCGAACTCGGTCTTCGCTGGCGAACGAGAATGGACCCGGATCCTCCGGCTTCATTTCCGGGAGCTTAGGAACATGTTTGTACGCTTCCTGGAGGCCGAGCATCATCCAGGGATTGTCGCGCGGCGTGCGCCAGCAAGCGAACGCAAGGCGGCCGTTCGGACGCAAAGCTTTGCGCATGTTTGCGAAGGAGTCCGATGGCTGCGCAAAAAACATGACGCCGAAACGGGAAAACAGCAGGTCGGCGTTCGCCGGGGCAAATGGATGCACTGTCGCGTCGGCCAGAACAAACTCGACCGGCGCCCCTGCCGGTGCAAGCTCCCGGGCCCGGCCCAGCATCGGCTCCGAAATGTCGACACCGATAACGCGCCCTGTGCGACCGACCTCTTTCACGAGATCGAAGGAGGTAGCTCCGCAGCCGCAGCCGACATCGATAATGGTTTCCCCGGTCTTGACGGTGGCGCGATCGATCAGGACTTCAGACACGGGCCCAAGGACGACATCCTGAAGCTGCTGCCGGTCGGTCCAGTGACGGCCGGCTGGACCGTTCCAGTAGGCGATTTGATCGGCGTTGCGGTCGTCGATGGCAGGTTGGGTCATGAGGCACTCCGGTGACGCCCGTTCTTTTCTAGGCCAGTCCGGCGGTGCTGAACAGGAAAGCCTGCCATGCATCGCCGGTTGGCCGGGGTGCCTTATCGAGGTCCAGCCGTAAGTTCCGCAGCGTGGTCTCAGGAGCCTTTGAAAAGGATTTTACCGGTACCTTTGGCGGCGTGCGAAATCGCGGCTGCGGATTCGATCAGCGGATAGGTTGCTTCCACCGGCGTGAAAATCGTTCCGTCCGCGACCCACCCGGCCATCTTCTTCTGAACCTCAACAACGCGCGCCGGCGTGCTCTTGTTGAACCAGTTCAACAGCCAGAAACCCTTGAGCGTAAGGTCGCGAAAGATGTTCGGCGCCGTGAAGAAGGGACCCGGCCCGCCGCTCATCACGCCATAAGCGACCAGTGTGCCGCCATTGGCCAGGCAGTCGTTCAGTGGCATCAGGCCCGGTCCACCGACGCTATCCAGCGCTAGCATGATCTTCGCTTTGCCTGTCGCTTCCGCAACCCGCTTGGCCAGATCAGGGCCTTCTACCAGAACCACATCAGCGCCGAGCCTTTTCAACTCGTCGACGAGTTCGGGGCGGCGCACGATGCTGACGGTATGGACTCCCATATGTTTGGCGATGGCGATGACCGCACGACCGACCCCCGAGTTGCCGGCGCTCTGGATAATCCAGTCTCCCTTCTTGAGGGAGACATACTCCGTCAACAGAAGGTAAGCAGTCGGAGGGTTCACCATCAGCATCGAGAGCTGCTGTGGGTTCGCGCTGGGTGGCAATGCAAACAGCCCATCGGCTTTGACCTTGCTGCGCGTCAGCCAAGTTGATGTCCCCCTTGGGAACAGCACGCGGTCGCCTTCCTTGATTCCAGCGACGCCGGAACCGACTTTGACCACGAGCGCCACACCTTCAGAACCGACAGGTGCGGGCAGTTTTGGCTTCACGCCATAAAGGCCACGCATCAGCACGAGATCCGAGGGGTTGATCGGCGAGAATTCCATATCGACAACGATTTCGCCGGCTCCGGGGGCGCCCGGATCGGGAATAGTGACGGTTTCAACTACTTCCCATGGCTTGCCAAACGCATTGAGTTGAACGCTGTGCATGGTGTCCTCCCAAAATCGCCGCTTTGCGACCGAGCCACAAATGTTATTCTTAGTCCAATATGACAACTAGTCTTGATCAGCAACTAAATGAAGGAAATGACTGGTATGCGTGAGCCCTCATTCGTCCGGTTGAACTGTTCGATCGCGCGGGCGCTCGCGATGCTCGGCGATTCATGGTCCCTCCTGATCCTGCGCGACGCGCTGGCAGGCGTTCGTACGTTTGAGGGTTTCATGCGCGGTCTTGGCATCGCGCGGAATACGCTGACCGACCGGTTGCGGCACTTGGTTGAAGAGGGGATGCTGGCGCAGATGGATGTCGGCAAACGCGGAACGCGGTTCGAGTACGTTCCGACACAGAAGGCAAAGGAATTTCAGGCCCCGCTGATGGCGATCATGCAATGGGGCGACCGCTGGGTATCCGGACCCGGCAACGAACCGGTCATTGCTGTTGATCGCGAAAGCGGTGCGCCGATCAAGCCGCTGGTTGTACGAACCGCTTCAGGCCGGCCTGTGTCGTCCGACGAACTGATGTACAAGCCTGGACGTGGTGCGACGACCGCGACGCGGGACTATCTGCTTGCGAAGAACAACCGAGTGGCAGCCACTACCACGCCCGGAATAAAACGCTCGCGTTGACTCCGCCGAAACCGAAGCCGTTTGACAGCACATGCTCTATGGCCATAGGCCGCGCGGCACCACGCACGAGGTCGATGCCTTCCGCGGCAGCATCTGGGTGATCGAGATTGAGCGTGGCTGGAGCGATCTGATCGCGCAGCGCCAACACTGAGAAGATGGCCTCAAGCCCGCCTGCCGCACCAAGCAGATGACCGGTGGCGGATTTTGTGGAACTGACTGCAACCCGTCCTTCCGTGCCGAACACAGCCTTGATCGCTGCGAGTTCACCATTGTCGCCGACCGGCGTCGAGGTCGCATGAGCGTTGAGGTGCTGAACCTCGATCGGCGAGATGCCGGCCTGGCGCAGGGCAATTTCGATCGAGCGGCGAGCGCCGTCGCCATCTTCCGGTCCGGCCGTCATGTGGTAGGCGTCGGATGTCGTGCCATAACCAACAAGTTCGGCAATCGGCGTTGCGCCGCGACCAAGTGCGTGGTCGAGCGTTTCGATGACCACGATGCCTGCGCCTTCGCCCATAACGAAGCCATCGCGGTCGCGATCGAAGGGACGTGACGCGCGTTGCGGCTCATCGTTGAAATTGGTGGAGAGCGCGCGGGCAGCGGCAAATCCGCCGAGGCTTACACGATCGATGCACGCTTCCGCACCGCCAGCGATTGCTACGTCCGCTTCACCCGCGAGCAAGAGGCGCGCGGCGTCTCCGATTGCCTGTACGCCGGCTGCGCATGCGGTCACGGGTGCGCCCAGCGGTCCCTTGAAACCGTGGCGGATCGAAACCTGTCCGGCGGCAAGGTTGACGAGAAACGACGGGACGGTGAACGGCGACAGCCGACGCACGCCGCGTTCATCGGCGGTGCGAACCGCATCGACAATGGCGGGAAATCCGCCGACACCCGAGCCGATGATGGTCGCCGTGCGCTCGCGCGAACGCGCATCCTGAGGCACCCACCGGGACTGTGCAATCGCTTCGTCCGCCGCCAGCATGGCGAACTGGATAAAGCGATCCATCTTTTTCTGGTCTTTCTTTTGAACTGCGCGGTCGGGATCGAAGCCGAATTCCGGATCGTCAACGATATCGGGCACGGTGCCACAAGCCTTAACCGGCAGATCGGCGGCGACATTATCAGATAGTGCGCGGATGCCGGACTGACCGGCGATCAGCCGCGACCAGTTGCTCTCGACGCCGCAGCCAAGCGGCGATACGGCACCCATTCCGGTGACGACTATCCGTCGTATGGAGCTGTTTCGTTTCACGATCTCACCACAGGTTGCTGAGAGGTAACGCAGCCCGTTCGCCGGGTGTGCGGCTTCGCGCACCGGCGAAGTTCCGCCGGTGCCCTATTCGAGAGCGCAAAGCCGATCAGCTGAGCTTGCGCTCGACGGCGATGGCGGTTGCTTCGCCGCCGCCGATGCAAAGCGAGGCGATACCGCGTTGAACGTTGTTCTTCTCCATCGCGTGCAACAACGTCACGATAAGCCGCGCGCCGGTTGCGCCGATCGGGTGACCGAGCGCGCACGCTCCGCCATTGACGTTGAGTTTGTCACGCGGAATTCCGAGATCTTTCGCTGCTGCCATCGGCACTACGGCGAAGGCTTCATTGATCTCGAACAGATCGACGTCGCTAACGCTCCAGCCGATCTTCTCGAGCAGTTTGCGGATTGCTGGAATGGGAGCGGTCGTGAACCAGTCAGGAGCCTGGCTGTGCGTCGAGTGGCCCTTGATCTCTGCAAGGATCGGCAGACCTTCGCGTTCCGCAATCGAGCGGCGGGTCAACACCAGCGCGGCCGCGCCGTCGGCATTTGCCGACGAAGCTGCAGGGGTAATGGTGCCGTTGGGGCGGAACGCCGGCTTCAGGTTGGGAATTTTGGCGGGATCGACCTTCAGCGGATGTTCGTCGTTTTCAACAACACGAACTCCTGCCTTTTCCTTGACCGAGATTGGCGCGATCTCTTTCTTGAAAGCGCCACTCTGGACTGCGTTGCGCGCCCGCGTCAGCGTTTCAACCGCGTAGTCGTCCTGATCCTTGCGGCTGAACTGATAGGCTTCTGCGGCGGCTTCGCCAAAGTCACCCATCGAGCGGCCAGTCTCGTAGGCGTCCTCGAGACCATCCATCATCATATGATCGATGATGCGGTCGTGACCGACGCGATAGCCGCCGCGTGCCTTTTGAAGAAGGTATGGCGCATTGGTCATGCTTTCCATGCCGCCAGAGACAACAATGTTTGCCGAACCTGCGTTGATGAGATCGTGGGCCAGCATCGTGGCTTTCATGCCCGAGCCGCACACCTTGTTGATCGTGGTGGCGCCGGTGGCGTCGGGCAGTTTCGCGCCGCGCGCAGCCTGGCGGGCAGGGGCCTGACCTTGTCCTGCGGGAAGAACGCAGCCCATCAGAACTTCGTCGATCTGGTCGGGCGACAGTTTGGCTCGTTCCAGCGCTGCGCCAATAGCGTGGGATCCGAGATTATGCCCGCTGAACGACGAGAGGTCGCCTTGAAAGCGGCCAAGAGGAGTGCGAACTGCGGAAACGATGACGACGGGATCGGACGTGGACATGCAACTGCTCTCCTGGTTCGCGCACGGCGCCTGTCCGTGTTAGATGACACGCATCATATGAATGGATGCGGAAATTGCAATCCGCCTCTGGACAATAAAAGCATGAATCGAGTCCGGACAAGCGGCCTGACGTTTAAAACATGCCTTGGCATGCCAAAACTCGCATGAGTTATTTTCGTGCGTCGGATGAGTTATTTTCGTCTGTCGAGAAATGCCTGCATGTGGCGCTGCGGTTCGCCGGTCAGGAATGATTTTCCGAAGACTTCGACGCTGAGATTGACCGATTCTGTAAGCGGGAGTTCTTCCCATTGTCTCAAGAGCGCCTTTTGGTTTCGCATGGCTTCGGGCCCACATTCCGCGATCGCGGTAGCTGCGGTTGCTATTGCCTGATCAAGATCGGCCTCGGAAACGACCTGATCGACCAGTCCCCAGTTCAGTGCGGTGGGCGCATCGATGGTGGCAGCGGTCAGAATAAGCCAGCGGGCGCGTCCCCAGCCGATCAGTCTTGGCAATAGGGCCGCATGGATCACCGAGGGGATACCGACTTTGACCTCCGGCATTGCGAACTTCGCGTCTTGTGATGCGATCCGCAGATCGCATGCTGCGGCAAACTCGAGTCCGCCTCCAAGACACCATCCGCGCAGACGGGCGATTACCGGCGTTGGAAACTGCCGGACAGCTTCGCAGAGATCACGCAATCCGGTGATGAATTTTTCAGCTGAGGCCTGATCGAGGGTCGCCATTTCCTTGATGTCCGCGCCTCCGATCATGCTCTTTTCGCCCGAACCCCTGATGATCAGGACGTGGATGCCGCGGTCCTTCCCCAGCAATTCCAGCCCTTCGCGAACGCCATGGATCACTGCCGAGTTCATGATGTTGAGTGGACCGGCGTTGGTGATGGTCAATTGTGCAACGCCGTTGTCGCCGCGGGTGACGTGGCAATATTCGTTGATCGTTTGCATTTTTTGAAGCCTGACAGTTGCGAGGGGATGTCAATGTACGCGATGGTGCGCGATCCACTATCTGTCGTCAAATATCGTGCATGGCAGCCATTTTTCCCGCGAAACAGGCGCTTTTATCGGCAAGGCATGTTATTATATGATCAGAGACATCTGATGAGGCGGTGATGCGTTATTCGAAGGACCACAAGGCGGAAACCCACGACCGGATCGTGAAGAACGCGTCCGTGCGTCTGCGCGAACGTGGCGCGGCGAGCCTTGGGGTTGCGGAGTTGATGAAGGAAGCCGGTCTG
>Ga0255047_10002178_pt1 | contig 13170 bp, 7 predicted proteins | sample JV7_2_1_MG_FD_183640 | JGI IMG/M metagenome (GOLD analysis project Ga0255047, IMG submission 183640) | Seawater microbial communities from Jervis Inlet, British Columbia, Canada - JV7_2_1 | ecosystem: Environmental > Aquatic > Marine > Inlet | place: Canada: British Columbia | collected 2016-10-06
GAACCCGCTCTCGCCGCCGCCGACGTCATGCCACATACCGCGGGTAATACCGGCGCCGAAGAAACCGCCCGTGCGGCTGTTACTCGGGCCGCGGAACGACGGTCCGTCCTGGCGGTTGCCGTACACGTAGTAGGGCACGTTGTTGTCGGCGGTTACGTGGTACATCTGCCCGATCGGCAGTTGAACGCGCGCCCAGCTCGTACCGCGGTTCTCGGAAATCGACAGACCCTGGTCGTGGCCGACGATCATGCGGTCACCGTCTGTCGGATCGATCCACATGTCGTGATGATCGCCACCCGGCGCCTGCATGTAGCTGCCGCCACCGAACCCGAAGAAACCCGAGGTGTCGGTGTTCTCGCCGCCATCGAGCGTGTAGGAGAACGAGGCTGCCAGGAAGTAGGCTTCGTTGGGATTGTCGGTCGAGACGAAACAGTTGTTGTAGTAGCCGGTGCGCCCGGCCAGGTTGCGGTTGTGGTTCACCAGCGCCCAGTTGAAGCCACCGTCATCGGAGCGCCATAGTTCACCGCTCTCGGTGTCCTCGCCATGCCACGGCACGCCGTCGCCGGTCTCTATGAGCGCGTACACCTTGCTCGAGTCTGCCGGGCTCATGCACACGTCGATCTTGCCGACCGGCAGGCGCGGCAGGCCGTTCCCTTCGAGTCGATCCCAGGTGTCGCCGCCATCGCGGCTCATGAAGATGCCGCTGCCCGGACCGCCACTCTCGCGGCCCCAGGTGTTGATCGAGACCTGCCACATCCCGGCGAACAGAATGCGCGGGTTGTTGGGGTCCATCTCGATGTCGGAGGCACCGGTGTTCTCGTCGACGAACAACACCTGCTCCCAGCTGTCGCCACCGTCGGTGGTGCGGTAGATGCCACGTTCCTGCTGGGGCGCATGACCGTGTCCGAGCGACGCGACGTAGACGATGTCGGCGTCGGTGGGATGGATGGCGATATCGGAAATCCGGCCGCTGGCATCGAGGCCGGAATGGGACCAGGTCGTACCGCCGTCGGTCGACTTGTACATGCCGTCGCCGAGCGAGACATTGGAGCGGATGTGGGGCTCGCCGGTGCCCGCCCAGACGATCTCGGTGTCGCTCGGAGCTACCTCCATCGCGCCGATCGCGTGTACCGCCTGGTCATCGAAGACCGGAATCCACGTCAGTCCACCGTCGGTCGTCTTCCAGATGCCTCCGGACGCGGCGCCGACGTAATAGACCTGGTCGTTGCCGGCGATGCCGGCCACGGCGCTGATGCGGTTGCCGACCGGCCCGATATGGCGGAACTGCAGGGGCGCCAGCGCTGGGGCGGCATCCATCTGAGCCATGGCCACCGGTGCCGACAGCGCCGTCAGTCCGAGCGTGACGATTGACAGCAAGAGGCGGAATGCGGACGGACGAATTGTGCGGCGGCGGGGCAACGACATCGGCAGACTCCAGGGTGCGGGCGCTGGGAAATGCGATTCGCGCGTAGGTCTATCGCGCCGGGCGCTCGCGTACAAGGCGGTTGCTTGCCTCTACACGTCTTGTTGGCTACTCGGCACCGGCGGCTGCCTGTCCGCGGGGGGTAGCCGGAAACGACGCGCAAATGACTAGGCATGCACGCGTCAGAAGCGCTCCTGCTGGCGGAGAGCTTCCCGAGGAGCCGCGACGATGCGGAAAGAGCGGGAACATCCATCGCGACCCGCGAACCCTGCTCAACAGGCGGGAAGGGCCGCGGAGTCTACTTCCCAACCTGCCAGGCACGCCGCCTCTGCCGCACGCTGCCGGATCCAATCGCCGATCAGCGGATGCGGCAACAACCCGCGGCCATCGGCCTCGTACTCGAGGCCCTCGAGGACATCGGCGTAGTCCCCGAATCCCGAGACCCGCAAGGGAACTACGATGACGCGGCCCCCGGCGCTGGCGGCGCTTTGCAGGAGAGCCCTGATCCTGGACTCGGCCTGCGCCCTGGGACCCTCCCAGTCCTCGCGCAGTGTCTCGACGACCACGCGTTGATATGGAGCGGCCGCGCGCACGGTCTCGGCCCGCGATTCCATGGCGCGTACGAGTGCGTCGTTGTCGGATTCCTGTCCCATTCCGTGGGCGAGGATCAAGACCGTTTCGCGCTCGGGATCGCGGCTCAGCGCGGCGACTCGTTCGCTCAGAACTCGGCCCACCAGGGGGGAATCGACGAGGCCGGCCTCGCTGACCGTCACGTCAACGCTCCGCGCCAGGCGCTCCGGCGGTTCGGGCCCTTCATGGCCCATGAAGAAGCGGGGAGCATCGTCACTCAGATCCAGCAGGTAGTCGGTCTGGGCGCGGAATGACGCGCCGGACACGAACAGGCGCACGACGACCGCGCGTTGGACGCTGGCCGCCTCGAGTTCGGCGATTGCCGCCTGCATGGAAGCCCGCTCAGCCATGCCGAGCGCCACAGCTACCGGAAGTTGTTCCTGCAGCGGACCCACGGCGGCAAGCACCGTCTCGTTCCATGCCGCGTTCCCGCCGTGGGCCATCACCAGCACCCCGATCTTGGGGGCCGCGGATACCTGCGGTGCGGCGACGCTCCGCTGTCCAATCGCCAGCAGTAACACCAGAAGGCATGCGCTGCGCAGGAGCCGAGAAGCAAGGAACGGGCGCGCAAGGGCGATGTTGATCACTGGGCGGACCTTCTGCGGAAGCGTTGCGCGGCCGGGATCGACGGGCGCTGTCCGCGGGGTCCGTCGGGCCGCTGGAGTCAGGCTGAGACTCATTCTCAGAGGCGACCGTAGGCGTGCCGAGTGTCCAGGTCAAGCCCGGCCTGCCGGTCCGCATCAAGCGCTGCAGCGGCGCCGTCAGCCGGCTCACGGCGAGGGCATCCGGAACCGGGACCGGACGTCCGTCGCGGGCAAAGAACCCTTTGACACACGACAAGAATCCCCACCTTGATCGAGAGGCGTCCCATGCGCTTTGCAGGAGTCCTTCTGTCGGCGGCGCTGTGCGCGTTGCCCGGTGTCGCGGGCGCCCAGCAGGCTTCTGCGGCGGCCGAGCACGGTGCCTCGGCGGTGAACCAGGTCGTGCGCCCGCGCCGCAACATCCTGGCGATAGCGGCCGCCTACGGCGTTGCCGCCGAGCTCAACGGTTCGGTTGCGACGGATGCGTCGAGTCTGTGGGTGCGGTGGACGCACCGGACTCGGGCGCGGTTCTTCGGCGGCGAGCCGGCATGGGGCTTCGAACTGGTGCCCGTGATGACGGTTAACCAGGAGCCCCGCGCGTTCGGCGCTGGCGGGCACTTTGTCTACGAGCACCGGTGGTTGCCAGACGGCCGCGTGCGACCGTTGTTCCGCTCAGGGGCCGGTATGGTGTTCACCAACACGGCCGTACCCGTGGGCGAGACGCGCTACAACTTCTCGTTGTTCGCGGGTGCCGGGGTGGAGCTGGAGGTCGGTCGCGGGCAGTGGCTCAGCCTCGAGTACCGCCTGCATCACGTCTCGAACGGCGATACCGGCCTTCGCAATCCGGGAATCAACGCGCACACGTTCGGATTTGGCGTCGCCTGGGCGTTCTGAACTACTTCCTGGCAGAGCACTTCAGCGCAGTCGTACGCGGTCGCTCGTGGCGAATACGTCCGGTGCCGAAAGGCCCAGCGGCGGCTGGGCATACAGCTGGCGGGGAACGCCGATATCCGCCAGGTAGAGTTCGCCGACGAAGCGCTCGGCTCCGTCTCCCCGCAGGCCCTGCTTGGGCAAGGCCAGGGTCATGGTGGCCGTCGCCTCGACCGTAGGCCGCCCGGCGGCGCCCGTCGTGGCGTCGAGACCAGACGGAAGATCGAGCGCCAGGATCGGGGCAGTCGTCGCGTTGGCCCAGGAAATGAGCGCCGCGGCGCTCTCCCGAGGGTCGCCGCGAAGCCCATACCCGATGACCCCGTCGATGACCAGAGCTGGAGCCTCCGGCGGCAGCGCGTCGGTGCCGCGCACGTCAATTCCCATGCGGCGGACGGTCTCGAGCTGGTGGCGTGGAACTGCGGCCAGGCGGCGGGCATCGGTGGATAGCACGACGGACGCGTCGATGCCCCAGCCGGACAGTCGTCGCGCGGCAACCAGCGCTCCTCCCCCGTTGCCTCCCTTGCCGGCGAGAACAACGACCCGTTGTCGTGGATGTTCACGCGCCAGGAAGCGGTCGCGCGCGAGACCCGCGAGATGCCGCCCGGCCAGTTCCATCATTTGAGGCAACAGAATGCCGTAGTCCTGCACCATGGCCCTGTCGACCTCGGCCATTTGTTCAGCGCTGAGCCACGGCATATCAACTCCCGGCGGTGTCATTCCTTGCCTGCTCCTGCGCCGGCCCCGGCCAGACTCCTCATTCATACGACTCCATGCGAATTCGTCCACCAACTCGGCCGGAGGTAAAGCCGGCGAATAAACTGTAGATTCCCAGGGCAAAAGCGGAGCGGGATGCCGAGTTTTCCACGAATCGTGGGCGAACGGGAGGCGTGCCGATCGCCAACCTCGGGAGGTTTGTCGTGCGAATGCGTAAACAGGTCGGGCTCTACGTTGTCCTCGTGTTGGCTTTGGTGGCCCTGGCGGCCGGCCCCGCTCCGGCCCAGGAGACCGAAGAAGCGGAGCCGCAGGATCCCAACGTCACGCTCGATCCCGAGTACTTCGCCGGCCTGGAGTACCGCTCGACAGGTTTTTCTCGCGGCGGCCGCTCCACAGCGGTGGTCGGCGTTCCCGGCGACCCGCTGACCTACTTCGCCGGTTATACGGGCGGCGGCGTGTGGCAGACCGGCGATGCCGGCATCAGCTGGAACAACATCTCCGACGGCTTCTTCAACGTGGCCTCGATCGGCGATATCAAGATCGCTCCGTCGGATCCGAACGTGATCTACGTCGGCACCGGTTCCGGTTGCCCGCGCGGCAACATCTCCGTGGGCGATGGTATCTACAAGTCCACCGACGCCGGCAAGACCTGGTCGCACATCTGGAATCCGGGCTTCGTGCAGATTCCGCAGATGGTCGTGCATCCGGACAATCCGGACATCGTGTACGCGGCGGTTCTCGGCGACATCTTCGGCCCCAACGAAGAACGTGGCCTGTACAAGACCAGCGACGGTGGTAGCAACTGGGAACGAATTCTCCACGTCTCCGACCAGACCGGCTTCAACGACATCGAGATGGACCCGTCGAATCCCCGCATCCTCTACGCCACGGCGTGGACGGTCTACCGCAAGCCGTGGACGATTCACTCGGGCAGCGAAGAGGGCGGAGTCTGGCGCAGCAAGGACGCCGGCGAGACCTGGGAAAAGCTCGGCGGCGGCCTGCCGGGCGGTACCGTCGGCAAGATCGACGTGACGGTTTCGCCGCCGATGCCGGATCGCGTCTGGGCCCTCGTTGAGGCGCCCGGCGGACAAGGTGGCGTCTACCGCTCCGATGACGGCGGTGATTCGTGGCGACCGATGGCCAAGGACCGCAAGCTGTTGCAGCGCGCCTGGTACTACATCCATATCTACGCCGACCCCGTCGACCCCGACACGGTCTACTCGCTCAACACGGGCTTCTACAAGTCGATCGACGGCGGTGCGACGTTCCCGACGGCGTTCCAGCCGCGCCACGGCGACAACCACGACCTGTGGCTCAATCCGGACCACCCGGGCTACCTGATTAACGGTAACGACGGCGGCGCCAACATCTCGCTCAATGGCGGCGCGACGTTCTCCGAGCAGATGAACCAGCCGACTGCCGAGTTCTATCGAGTGTCGGTCGACAACGACATGCCCTACAACGTCTACGGCGCCCAGCAGGACAACAGCACGGCGGCGATGTCGGCGGCAGGCGGCGGGGGCGGTTTCTTCGGGGGCGGCGGCGCTGACTTCTTCCAGGTAGGTGGCGGCGAGAGCGGCCACATCGCAATCGATCCGCGTGACAACAACATCATCTACGCGGGCAGCTATGGCGGCACGATTACCCGGATGGATCGCGACACCGGCGTTACGCGCAGCGTGCGCGCGTACGAAGATGCACCCACTGGACAGCAGGCTTCGGACATGAAGTTCCGCTTCCAGTGGAACGCGCCGATTCGCATCTCGCCACACGACCCAGACGTCGTGTACCACACGTCGCAGCACGTGCACCGAACAGAGAACGGCGGTGAAGACTGGGAGGTGATCAGCCCGGATCTCACCACCAACAACCCCGAGATGCAGGGCTACTCCGGTGGCACGGGCATCACGCGCGATAACACCGGCGTGGAGGTATACACGACGATCTTCGCGTTCGAAGAATCGCCCCAGACGCCGGGCCTGCTGTGGGCCGGCAGCGACGACGGCATGGTCCACATCTCGAAGGACAACGGCGCCACCTGGCAGAACATCACTCCCGCCGACATCCCGGCCGGCGGCACCGTCAATACGATCGATGTGTCCGCCCACGATCCTGGCCGCGCCCATGTCGCGGTGTACAAGTACCGCGAGCAGGACTTCCGGCCGTACATCTTCCAGACCAACGACTACGGCGCCACGTGGGCACAGCTCACCGATGGCACCAACGGGATTCCGGACAACCACTTCGTGCGCGTCGTGCGCGAGGACCCGAATCGCCGCGGCATGCTGTTCGCCGGTACCGAGTTCGGTATGTATGCATCGTTCGATGACGGCGCGCACTGGCAGTCGTTCCAGCTGAACCTGCCCGTGGTGCCCGTCACCGACATCGCCATCAAGAACAACGACCTGGTGCTGTCCACGCAGGGCCGGGCGCTCTGGATTCTCGATAACTTCTCGGTCCTGTCGCAGTTGACCGCTGAGGCAATGACAGCGCCGGTCTATCTGATGAAGCCGACCGGCGGCGTGCAGGGGATGGGGCGCAGCCCGGAGATCGCCTTCATGGTGAACCAGCCGTCGCAGGCTCCCGTGCGCCTCGAGATCATCGGTCCCGACGGCGTTGCCTTCTTCGACAAGGAGGGCTTTGCGAGCGAGGACGGTGACGGTGAGGAAGAGATCCGTGTGCCTTCCTTCGTTCCAGAAGAGTTCCGTGAGCGGTTCATCGAAGCCGTCAAACGCGGCGACAACTTCGGCGGGTTCGATCTGTCGGTGTTCCGCGGTAGCGGTGACCAGTTGTCGGTGAAGCCAGGCCTCAATACGACCAATTTCACGGGTCGCTGGCCGTCGATCTACGACATCCCCGATGGCACCGTGCAGTGGGGCTTCGGCGGCGGCATCGGGCCCGCCGCGATTCCGGGCACCTACGAGGTACGCCTGTCGATGGGGGAGTGGAGCGCTACGGAGAGCTTCGAGTACGCGCCCAACCCGGCCTCGACGGCCACGATGGCCGAATACGAGGAACAGCTGCAACTCGTCCGCGACGTCGGCGGTGCCGCGAAGTTGCTGTACGACGAGCTCGCGCAGCTGCGCTCGGTGAAGGAGCAGGCGGCCGCGATTGGCAAGCAGCTGGCCGATGCCGGCTACGGCGACGACGCCTCCACCGCGGCGAGCGCGCTGAGCCAGAAGCTGGCGGCAGTAGAAGGCGAACTGACGCAACTCGAAGGCGAGGGCGGCCAGGACTCGCTCAACTTCCCGGGCCGTCTCGACCAGCAGTTCAACGGCCTCTATGGCGCGGTCGCAGGCGGCGGCGCCCCGGTGGGTAGCGGCGTCAAGGAGCGGTGGGCCGACCTGCAGCCGATGCTGCAGCCGCTACTCGACCAGATCCACGAGATCTACGCCGCCGACCTGGCGGCGTTCAACGAACTCGTAGGCCAGAACGGGATGAGCGTGCTGCTGAAGAAGGCGGAGGAGTAGGCGCTCGTGCGGCGGCGCCGTCGCGCGATTTGCCAACCAGACAGATGAACACCTGGCGCCAGGGGTTGCCGAGCAGCCAGCGACTGTCGCTTGGTGCAGGGGCCCCCCTACTTGAAGGAGATGGTGAACGATGTCAGACGAAGCTGCGGCGCCGCGCCCGCAAGAGACGATCATGCAGGCTGTCTTCGGCTTCATGGCGTCGCGTGCACTGACTGTAGCGGCGATGCTCAATGTGGCCGATGCCCTGCAGGAAGGGCCGCGCTACTACACCGATCTCGCTTCGGCTGTGGGTGCCGACCAGCGCTCGTTGCACCGTTTGCTCCGCCTGCTCGTTTCGCTCGGCATCTTCGAGGAGACCTCGCCGGGAACCTACGGGCTGAACGCGGCCGCTGATCTACTTCGTAGCGATCATCCGCAATCGCTGCGCGACATGGCGGTAATGATCACCTCCCCGTCGCACTGGCTGGCCTGGGGCGAGTTCGACGCGGCCGTGCGATCGGGCGAGTCTGGGTCGCGTCACGCGTTCGGCACCGATCTGTTCGCCTGGTTCCAGCAGGAGGAGAACCGCGAACAGTGGGAACTGTTCAACGCCGCGATGACGTCATTCTCCGCGGGAACGGCCGCGGCTGTCGCTAAAGCGTTCGACTTCGGCTCGTTCGGCAAGATCGTCGACGTAGGTGGCGGACACGGCCTGCTGCTAAGGCAGCTCCTCGCCGTTGCCCCGCAGGCGACCGGCGTGCTTTTTGATCTTCCCGCTGTTGTCGAGGGCGCCGATCGCGGGGAACTGGGGGAGCGACTGGAAGTCGTCGGCGGTGATTTCTTCGAGTCCGTGCCGGCAGGCGGTGACGCCTACGTCCTCAAGCACATCATCCACGACTGGAGCGAAGAGCAGTGCGTGAGGATCCTGCGCAACATCGCCGCCGGCATGGCTCCGGATGGCCGGGTCCTGGTGGCGGAGATCGTCATGCCCGACACGCCCGAGCCCCACGCGGCGAAGTTCATGGACGTCAATATGTTGGCGATGACCGAAGGTGGTTGTGAACGGACCGAGTCGGAGTATGCGGCGCTGTTCGAATCCGCTGGCCTTCGCCTTATCGCCGTTCATCCAACGGACAGTATCGCCAGCATCATTGAAGGCGTTCGAGCGTAGCGCCCGTGGTCCACAGGCTGCTCGCCCAGGCCGCCCGGTTTCAGGCCGATTCGCTGTATGCCGCCTACCGAGTAGTCGCCGGCACGGGTGTCGACCCTTCCCCTTGACGTTCTACAAGAGTCCGGGCAAGCTCTTCTGAGGGGAGAGGACGAACATGACTCGGCGAACCAGATTCGTAGCGGCCGCGGCGCTCGCCGCCGGGCTCGCGGGAGAAACCGGACTCGTGGCTTTCGCGGACAACTCGATGGCGGCGCTGCAGGTGCCCGTGATGGTGTCGACGGAGTGGGTGGCCGCGCATGCGAACGACCCTGACGTGTTGCTCGTGCATGTCGAGATGGCCCAGATGCGACGTGGCCCCAGCAGCTTCGTCCCGGGCGCGGTGCTGCTCGACTACCACTCCATCGAGGATTCGAGCAGTTTGCCCATCGAGCTGCCGCCCGTGGACGCGCTCGTTCGCGCGTTCGAGGCGATCGGCGTCAGCAACGACACGCACGTGGTGTTGTACGGCCCGGCGCCGGCCCATCTTGCGGCGCGAGCGTTCGTAACACTCGAGTACCTGGGTCACGATCGAGTGTCGCTGATGGACGGCGGCGTCGGCGCGTGGATTGCGGAGGGCCGAGCAGTGGTCGACGTCCCGGCCAATCCACAGCCCGCCCACTTCGAGCCGAGCGTGAATGCAGACATGCTGGTTGATGCCGAGTGGATCGCCGCTCGTCTCGACGATCCGCAGATAGCGGTTCTCGATGCCCGTCCTGCAGGCCAGTTCGCGGGGGCAACGATGCCGACTCTGCGCGACGGACACATCCCCGGCGCCGGGAACATCTTCTATGGCGACTTCCTCGAGTCCGAGGAAGTACACCGGCTCCTACCGCGGCGTCAGGCCATGGAGATGCTCGCGGCGGCCGGCGCTGGACCCGGCAAGACGATCGTCAGCTACTGCCAGATCGGTATGCGGGCGAGCTACAACTACGTTGTGGCTCGGCACCTCGGCTATGACGTGAAGTTCTACGATGGCTCCTGGGCCGACTGGGGTCGTCGCGAGGACCTCCCCGCGGAGACCGGTCCGCAGGAGCGCTAGACCGACGCCCTGCGGCAGCCTATTCGAGCGCGAACGGCGGTAGCCTCACGTTGTCGATGCACGAGGTGTCGAGACCCTCGAGCGTGCCGGCGGCGACGAAGGAACGGATGATCGACCGAGTACAGGAGCCACCGACGCCATGGGCTCCGGGGATGACCAGGTGCAGGCTATCGGGGAGATGGCTGGCGGCCTCCTCTCCCCAATCCGGCCCGGTCACCGGATCCACGGTCCCCGAGAGCACCAGCACCGGAACGTCGGCGCGGACCGGCTCACCGTAATCGCTCGGGATGCGGCCCTGGGGCCAGATCGAGCAGACCGCCATCTGCGTGCGCACGCGCTCGGCGCCGAGGTAAGTGCCGCCGGTTATCTCGACGATGGTGTTCGGATCGATACGCGCCACATCTTCAGCGCAGGTCACCGACAGGAGCATTCCGATCTTCAGGCTCGAGCCGAGGCCGCGAGTGCTGTTGATCCCCGCGTCGACGAACGGGGCGTAATCGCCCTGCCAGGCACGGTGGATGAGCAACGGCACGCGGCGCGCACGGGGCATGTAGTACGTGGACACCCGCAGCGACTCGGCGAAGCCGCTGCGGGTCAGAACGATCTCGACGCGTTGGCCCGTGCCCGGGTCTGTCACCGTCACGAGCGCCGGTTCCGCCTGGAGGCGTGCGAGAAGTTCATCGAACTTCCGCCCCAGATCCGGGAAGGCGGCGGCACAGGCCGCGGTGGCGGCGCAATCCCGGAACGTCCGATCGAGGGCCTTCTGCGCCTCGCTCGAGTGGTACAGCGGGTTGGTGAAGGCGATCGGCGCCACGCCGTTGACTACTGCCGTGCGAACGGTTTGCGGATGGCGGCGCAGGTAGACCAAGGTGGCGCGGGAACCGTACGAGGCGCCCATCACGTTGACGAGTTCATAGCCGAGAGCCTCGCGCACCTCGTTCAGGTCGTCCATCGCGATCGGCGTGGTGTACAGGGTCAGGTCGGCCGCTCCGGATAGCAGGTCGCGACAGGCCTCGAATTCCGCCAGCCGGCCAAACGGCGCTTCGAAGTATGCCTGGGCCGTATCGTCTGGCCGCGACAGATCGCAGCCCAGGGGGTTCGACCTGCCGGTCCCGCGCTGGTCCACCAGCAGGATGTCGTGGTGCTCACGCTGCCAGGAGCTCGCGTAGCGTCGGGCGGCGGTGGTGGCGGCGGCGCCCGGGCCGCCGACCAGGTAGACGAACGCTCCCAGCTCCGGCCGCGGATCGCGCGCGGGCAGCACGACGATGTTGAGGCCGATCCGCCGTCCGGCCTGGAGGTCACGATCCTCCCAGACCTCGTAGCTTCCGCACAGGACCTGGCCGGCAACTCCCGGGACCTCGCACGGATCGAGCACCGCTTCGGGCGCGGCCACCGTCACGGGCGCGGCCGTGCCTGGCTGGCAAGCGATGAGCAACAACGCTACCGCGGCAACGGCGTTCCGGCGCATGGCGGTCTCCGACCTTATTGGGGGCGGCGCACACTGACGTCATGGTACTTCGAACGCAGCGACCGGGTTGAGCGGTTGCGGGCGTTCTGGCGGCTACTGCTCGCCAGTCGGCTGCGCGCTCGAGATGTCGGGCTGGCCCCACTCCGCACCGCTCCAGCCCTGGAAGCCGTCCATGCGGAAGGCCCAGAAACCCGTGGTCATGTCGCTGATCACGATGAGGCCGTCGGCGTTGCGCACGTCCACGCCCCAGGCGCCATCAAAGAGGTTGCCCCCCTCGGGCCCGGGGTTGGGCCCGAGGAAGGTGTCGTAGTACGCGACCGTTCGCGGGTTCTCCGGGTCCATCATGGTGAATACCTGCAGGCCATCGACGTAGCCGGACACGAACACGAACGGCCAGCGAACCTCGTGGTTGTGCACCAGGTGGCGCCAGTCGGCAGTCCACGCTGAGATCGGGCTACGGATGATCTTGGTCTCGCCGTCGAGCGCGGGCTTGAGGTCGAAGATGCGCAGCGGCGCGTACTGATACTCGGTTTCGGCGACTACGTAGCGCCCGTCGGGGGACGGCGTGAAGGTGTGCCCGTACTGGACTCCGCTGATCCCGTTGAGCGAGACGACCAGCTGCGGGTCCTCCAGGTTGGTGACGTCGTAGACGTAGTAGCCGTCCGTGCCGCCGCCGTAGAAACGGTCGCTCTGGGTATCCGGGTGCCAGCCAACGTACAGGTCGTGGTAGCCGCGGTAGCCGCGCTCACCCGCGGGCCCGTCGCCGACTGGAACCTGCGCCACGAGAGCGTCTTCCATGTGGCCGCTGATTACGTGGCCCAGGTCGTACACGTGGGCGCCAGGCCCGCGGACGGTGGTGAACAGCAGCGGGCGGCCGTTGCTGTGCTGGTATATGAAGATGTTGTGGAAGCCGCCGGGCAGGTCGGGCGCATGAATCCTCGCCACCTCTTCGATCTTCTCCGGCAGGTCGGTGACGTCGAAGATCACCGCACCGAGATCGGGGTTCGGTCCGCCCTGGCCGAACTGCAGCGACAGCAGCACGTAGTAGCGCCCCGCCCATGTGAAGTACTTGATGTCCTTGCCGCCGGCGCCCGTGTGCAGGTCCTGGTTCTCGATGCGCCAGGCGTGAATGACCTCGGGGTTGGCCGGGTCGCTCAGGTCGATGACGTCCATACCCTTCTCGCCATACTCGCCGAACACCTCGCGGGCGACGTAGACGTAGGGGCGATCCAGCTCCTGCTCGATCTCGATGTCGGCCACGCTCAGCGGCGCCCCGAGAGGCAGATGCGAAACGACGGTGATGTTGTCGCTGCCCGGTTTGTCCGGCGTCCACTGCTGGGCGCCGGCGCCAACGGCTATGGCGAATACGAGTAGGACGGTCAGAAGGCAGATCAAGGATCGACGCGGCATCGGCGTGACTCCGGCGTTGGTGATCGAATAGCGGGGCAGACGATACGCCCTCGGATCGAGCGCGTCGAGGGCCTCGCCGACCGCATCGACGGGCCGGCTGAGAATACGGGCTAGAATGCGGCCCAGAGTCTCCTCGGACGGGAGCGCAGCGAAGTGGTCGGCGAAACGCTCGGGCACTACGAGATCAGGGAAGCGATCGGCGCCGGTGGTATGGGCGAGGTGTACCGGGCGCACGACACGACTCTGAAGCGCGACGTTGCCATCAAGGTGCTGCCGGCCGGGGTTACCCGCGACCCGGACCACCTCGCTCGACTCG
>Ga0255047_10002179_pt1 | contig 13165 bp, 13 predicted proteins | sample JV7_2_1_MG_FD_183640 | JGI IMG/M metagenome (GOLD analysis project Ga0255047, IMG submission 183640) | Seawater microbial communities from Jervis Inlet, British Columbia, Canada - JV7_2_1 | ecosystem: Environmental > Aquatic > Marine > Inlet | place: Canada: British Columbia | collected 2016-10-06
CGCCTTTATTTGATTAATTCCTGCTCCCTCTCCTACATTTTCACTCTCTTGACCTTGTAAGTTTTGAGTGCTAAATAATGTATCTTCATTAATTGACGGTGCAGAGGCTGAACCTCCCCCACTTGGTAAACTTGGCTTAGTTCCTGCCGAACCGCCTTTCTTTAATTTACTTAAACCGTCTGCCGTTGCTTTAATAGCCGAAGCAATACTTAACCCCGTTGTAACATTGTTAGCTGTTATTACTGGGACTGCACTCGCTCCCGATGTTGCTATCGCTTGCGGAGTAGCTAAAGCCCCTGCGTTTGCAATATTATTAGATATTACCATCTTAGTAATACCTGCCGCATTCTCTGCAATAATTGAGGCAGCTTGTGCCGCTTTGCTATCTCCTGCAAATGATGATAATAATTTAATACCACTAGAAACGGAATCAATGTATTGTGATTGAATAGCCGCCTTAGCCTCGTTTGCTGCTCGCTCTGCCTCAACCTCTTCTCTTAATATCTGCTCCTTTCTTAATGCTGCCTCCTCATCATATTCTAACTTTGAATTAACTAAATCAATGTAGGCTTTTAGTTCGGGGTCAATACCGCCCTCAATCTCAAAATCCTCAAAATCTCCCTCCTCTTCCGCTTCTATATCTGCTCTCTCTCTCTCTTTAATCTTCTCTAAAGCGTCAACCCTTGCCTGTGCTTCATCCTCTATCTGTTTAATCCTTTCAGCACTTGCCGCCCTACCCTCATTTCTTAAACTGTTTTCATTTGCTAACTGCTCAGATAATTGACCGTTAATCCTTTCCTCAATATCTAAAACCTCCAACTTAGCCTCAGCTAAACCATCTAACGCCTCCGTTGTTTTACCGTCAATCTCTAACCTTAATTGAGCTGCTCTCAATGCATCTCCTGCAATTGCTAACTCATCCTTAGATTGTTTTTGCAAAACCTCGCTTAACTGTCTGTTAAATTCAATACGCTCTTGCAAACTATTACTTTCGTCATCTCGCTTTTGTCTTAACTTCTCAGCATCAATTAATGCTTGCTTCTCAATTAAACCTTGCTCTCTTCTCGACTTTAAAAGTTTTGCTTCTAAATCTGATAGTTCGTTTGTCTTATCTATCAAAGCACTTGTTGAGTTAGCAAAATTATCTATTGCATCCGCTGCACCATCTAACCCGATAATTTTTAACGCTCCCGTTAAATCTGTTACAAACTTGTCAATTTCATTACCAATGTAATTAAACGCATCTGCTAACACATCTACCAAAAAGGATGCTATCGGCTCAAGAACTTTTAAAAATGCGTTAAACACGCCCGAAAGTGCGTTCGTTCCCTTGTTAAGTTTGTTTCCTCCCTCTTCTGTTCTTGAAAAGGCTTTGTAAAGAGTACCAACGACAACGACAATAGCTGCCAAAACTGCACCGATAGGATTAGCAATTAAGGCTAAAAACTGCTTTCCTAATGCTTTTGCTCCTGATATAGCACCCCCGAAAGCACCTCCTAAATCCTCTAAACCTTTCTTTTGTTCTTCTGTTGTTGATGTTAGTTTTTTCTGTTCGTCTGCTAACGATTGTATCTGTTTATTATATTCTTTTATTTTTGCGGGGTCGGTTGCGGAATCTCGCAACTTTGTCATCTTTTTTAATTCATCATTTAATTGGTCAACTGATTTAACCGCCTTTGATGAATCCGCATTAATATCTATTTCAATTGTTTTATTTGCCATATTATCTTTCTTTAATGCTCCAAGATGAATCTAACTCCAAAGTACAGTTATCAGTATCTAACAAGTTCGCTACCTGCCAAAAAACTAAATCGTTTTGATTTAATACAACAGAGGTTTGACCACTCCAAATACCAACATCTCTCCCCCCTTGAAAATTGTTGACAGTCCTTACCTGAGCCGCCTCAACGGTTACATTAGCAAGGCTGTCAATCTTTATAAGGAATATTTCATAATTATCATTTGACTTTCCGTCAATTAAAAAATCCCAATTAACAATAAATTCTCTTGGATTAATACCTGTATGTCGTAACCTCCCGTTCGCAGGGGAATCAAAATGTTGTAAATCCGTTGCGGAGAATGTCCCGTTTAAATCGACAGCTGAACCCTGAGTTATTATTGTTGTAGATAGTTCACTGGTATTATTAATTTCTCCCCCGACAAAAGTGTTGTTAATTCCTATATTACCCTTAAAACTACACGGCAAATCTGCGGCGTTTAAGTTTGTAAATATATTTGAATCTGTAGCGTCAAAAACTCCATCCCTGCTAAATATAGCCCCCTGAACTTGTACAGTAGAGGGGTTTGGAAAGTTTGCTATTTGAAAATCACAAAATGGTGCTAACGTGGGTAGGTCAATATTTATATCTGTTAAAAATCTACTATTCATTTGAAATAAAGTTCCAGCCTTAAAAAGTGGCTCTGTCATAGTTCCTGCCAAACTTCTAACTATTGAAGTGGTAATCCTATAACCACCCCTCCAGAGACCGTGCAAGGTAAGTGATGGAGAGCCACTAAAACGACCCGTTCCCGATTCTAAGCCTTGTCTATAATCGTAAATATCTCCTAAATTAGTACAGTCAATATAATTAATCCTTGTAAATTCAAAAGCATTAAAACCCGTTGCATCATACAACTCATAAACTTTTGAGTTAGCACCGTCCGTTGTTATCATGTAATCACTACCTAAAAAGTTACCAGAGCCGATTAGTGACGTTTCACTTATAAACATAGTGTAATTGTCCTCTGATGATATTAAGCCGCTTAAATCAAAGCTATAGCCTTTTATAGATATTCCCGTTGTTGGTACTGTTATAGAGTTGTTACCTATGTCAATAATTCCATCTAAAAAATACTCCTTACTGCTATCAATCGCTCCGCAAATTGTAGTTAAAAAATTGTCTTGAGTTACAACTATTCTGTTTTTTAGTATATCATTAAGGCTTAAAGATATTTCATTTCTATCACTAACCCAATCGCTACCGTTATACAAGTAGATTCCTGACGGGTAATAAGTCCCTCCAACAGTTGCGGGCAACCATTGAGTACCTTGTGAGTTTTCAATATAGGCTAACTCTCCGTTAGTCATTCCCGTAACCAAAAGCAACCCCGCATAATTATCCTCTATATAGCTAAAAGATGTACCCCCCTCAACTTTAACCCTTAACGCTCCGCTCTCATCGAGTTTAACATTTTTATAAAAATCATATTGATTATTTATGTCTAAATCTGCCATCTATATAAAAATTTTTAATTCATTATTGTTTGTTAAGCCTACTTTTTTAAAAAACAACCTCCTATTTATTGATTTTTTATCAGTTCCATTTTTTTGTAAAACCTTGACAATTACAAAGCCGCTATCATTTAATCTTATATTTTTAAAAAAATCATATTCATTCATACTTATAAAAGGTTATTTTGTTTATTTGTTTTAATTATAAACTCTTATCTCAAATGGCACGTCAGTTAATAAACCGTTTGAAAGGTTGCCCGATGAGTCTTTTGTTATTATGTTTATGTTTGTTGTTGATATTACGTTTGACAAAACAAAACTCTCTGTTGACGAGTTACTACCTATAAACACAAAAGTTTTATCGGCTACAAAAGTTCCCCCCGAACTAATAACAAAAACGCCCGTTGATGTGTAGCCTTTAGAAAATAAAAAAGGAAAATCAGTCTCTAAAACTTTCACGCTAGGAGCGGAAGTACCCGTCTGAGTTATTAAACCTGAATATACTTTGTAACTCTTTGTGTTTGTTACGGGTAAACCGTCAATATACTCAACCTTACCAATCCATCCCTCTCCCTCTTGTGTTATTGTTTTGTTATCTGCTCCTATAATGAAAGCGTTATCAATGCCATTTGCAATACTGTTATTACTTCCCGTAATAAATGCGTTCTTTGAATCTGCACCAACCCCGTTATCATAACCTTTAATAGTTGAGTTATAACCTAAATCTAAATTACCATTATCAACGCTATCCGAGTTTGACGAAAGCCTAAATGATTTTTGAAAGTCTGAGGCAATTACACTATTATCTGTAACAAAGCTAACACCGTCAACAATCTTAATTAACTCAACTTTTGTTAATCCTTTTTCGATAGGGTTATAATCTACAATTTTACTGATGTGATAGTATGAATCCCTAACAAATATTTTTGTATTTAAGTTGTTTCTGATAAATGCAATATCAACTTCATTCAAATTAAAATAAGACGATACTAACTTTCCGTTATCAATTTGATTAACATAGTTAGCCCAAAATCTATTATAAAGATTTGCGTTAGTTCTATTCTCTAAATCATTGTAAAATAAATAATCATTAGTCCCGAAATTAATATCTAATTGAGGAGTAAAAGGATTATCGAAATGCCCTGCATACGGGTATTGTGTTTGTGTTGTGTTTGTAATAACTCCGCTTTCAATATGTTCAAAAGTCCAAGTACTCGCTAAGTTATCAATAACACCACCATAATATAGGACCCCTATCTCTTCGCCTAATCCTACCGAGCTACTAACCTCAGGAACTATTGCAACTGGATTATCTGAGTTGTAAACTAAAGGAACAGAAACGAAAGGCGTTTCAATTTTTTTAATACCCTTAGTAAACTCGTTATTAAACTCTATTTTCTTAACACCGTAAACATCCCCGTTTGTGCTGTTTGTATAAGTTTCGTTAAAATGAGAATCACTTTTTTTATAAGTAAAGTGAAACTCTTTATTCTGTAACTCAGAAATTAATGTTATATTATCCTTACTATCAAAATCTTTTTTATCCGTCCAATCCAAAACACCTGCACCGTTATAATAACTATCTCTCGTGTCTATAACTATCTCGTTATCCTTATCAGGATTATCTGAAAAGTAAGCGTTATAACGCTTTATGATGTCAGTTATTAAGTCAATTTGGTTAGCGTCCTTTGGTATGTAATCACTTAATATAATATCATCCCCATCAGTAATTGCTGAGCCGTTAGAGTTATTAAAAATATTTGTATTTGTTTGTAATACATCTAAATTATAATCAACCCCCTCGTTAAGTGGCGTTGTGTTTGTATCTGTTACATAATACTCAAATGTCAACTCGTCCGTATCTAATAACGTAACATTTGGAAAGTTGGCAGTCACTAAATTATTTGTTGATACCGTCCAATCGTTAACTACATTCAAATCATCGTAACCGTAAAGATATTGTAAAGCCTCATAATAAAACGGCAATCCGTTCTTCAATGCTTTAACATAAAAATTATATCTATACGAAGTGTCTCCCGTTCTATCTACTCCAACCGTTCCCGATTCGTCAGAGACATAAGTAACACCGTTAATCCTTAAGGTCGTAGGGTCAATTATCGAAACGCTAACCGCTAAATATACACCGTCATAATCAGTCGTTCCTTGAATCTCTAAAGATGTTGGAACAGTTGTATAACCGTGAGGACTCGCAAAGGTTAAGAATATCGCAGAGGCTGCCGCTTGTGTTATATCTATATTCCTTTTACTTGTAAAGCCTTGCTCTAAGTTTAACGATATGTTTAGGTTATAATTACCATTAGCATCAACCGTGTATTTATTTAATGTTGTGTTATAGTGGTTATCGTTATCAAAGTTCGTACCCGTTGAGTCATCATTGATAAAAGTTATATCAGTATTTGCAATTGCAAAATCTCCCGTAACCAATCCCGAATCAACTGAGTAACTCGCTGCCGTCATTCCTGCCTTAAACAACCTCCTATCGTGTTCAGCATCAGGCACGGTTGCAATCTCCCCACTAAAAGGAATAACCTCCTTAGAGAACGCTAACCCCTCTTCTGTTGAGTCATCCATTAACGAACCGCTCAACGTATATCCTGCCTCTTGTGCAATCCTCTTTAAATAAGCCTTGTAAAATATCGCAGGCTTAAAATATTGAGTTTTATATACGTTATCCGCTCTTCCCGTATATAATAACGGGTAAGTATATACACTTTTATAGTCATTACTCCACGATGCAACTATATTATCATAGCTATATTCGTGAGTAAATCGGCTGAAATCTAACTCAGATAGTTTCTTATCCTTAATATCTGTAAAAAAATCTGTTGATTTACTAAATACCGTACACTTATAGACGATATTATTACCGTCTAACATATTATCGCTTTCCTTTTCGATAGCGTTAAGTCTTAGAAAGCCATCTAAAACCGTTGACGAATCAATTACAATCCTCGCTTCTGTCTTAATGTTAGGGTTAAAGAAAGTAAAATCACTATTAACATCAAACAAAGCACCGAAAAACTTATTATTGTTTTTGCTTCCTGCTAAAGTTATCGTCTTTGAATAGTTCCCGTTTCTCTTCTCAGGCTTTTTAATGTCATCAATAGCGTAATTCAATCCAAAGCCGATATCATCCTTTAAATCTAACTCATAACCATTAACCTCAATTGTTACTTTACTCATCTTTGCACCGTGTTATTATTTGAATATTCAAAACTTAAACTGTAATTAATCAATCCGTCTGTTTTCCTTTGCTTTACTTTAACGCTGCTTGTTTTAATATTAACAGCTCTTAAAATACCATCACTTAAAAAGATTTGTTTCGCTACCGTTTCAGCACCTCCAACAAATGGTAAAACCGTCAAGGGTTTATTAAGTGTTGCAAAGGTTGTTCCCGTAATAGATAACACCTTAAACTCTTTGTTAAATGATGCGTCCGAGAATCCTGCTAACTGAACAGTATCTCCAACATTTAAACCGTGAGCCGTTCCCGTTCTTATCTGAAAAAAGCCGTTGTTAATTGCCGTTGTAAGTATCGTTTGAGGAGTATCGAAAGTAAATTGATTATCTGCTAAATGATATACATCGGGAGAGCTAATTAAATCCTCTATTAAGTTACCCTCCGACTCAGTAATATAATCCGATGTTATTTTGTAAACCTCTCTTATATCAGTATCTAAAACCGTCTTACCTCTTGCACTCGATTCATAACCGTAAGTTACCGTTGACGAATCATAAGCCCCATAATTTTGCTTAAATGTTTTTCTGTTAACGCTTACACTTTTCGAGTCAGCTAACGCAAAGTTAAAACTACTATACGACCCCCAACGGTTTAAATATAATAATCTATAACCCTCGAACTTGCAATTAATATCCTCAACATTAAAAGTTAAAACCTCTGAGGATGGATTGAAAGCAGAGTCAACTAATTTAACCGTATAGCTTTTAGTATTCCCGTCAATTATTGGAGGGGTAGAACTTGCAACTGTCCCCGATAATGGAGCGTTATTAATATCAAAACCACCTACTCCAATACTCAAAAAACTTGTTTCTGCTCCGATGATAGGGTTAAGATTATCGAAAAAGAATGTACTACCCCCATCGTTTTGAACTTGCAAATACTTTGCTTCATTATCTAAGTTTTGATAAAAGTTTACCGTCTGTCTATCTTGTAAGTCTGTTGTTGATGTCGAGGGTAAGTTAGTTAATAATTTACCCTCTCCCGTTGAGTCTGCAACATAATCGCTATAATCCCAATTAGGCACATCAATCCATTTTAAAACTCCGTTAAATATAAACTTGCTTCCCGTCATTGTAACTGCATCAGGAATAACCGTTGGAGTGTTGTTACTTAACTTAGTATCTCCCGTTGCTGTTGCTACATAAGGTGTTGTTGTAACTATTGCCGTTGTACTCGGCACGCTTGTAATCTCTTGAACTCCTAAATAACTAGCCTCTGTTGATGCCGTAACACTTACGAAATCACTATCTGTAAAGTTGTGAGCCGTTGCGTAATTGTATTGTGCAAAACCTCCGTTGTCTGTTACACTTGTAAACGATGTTTCTAAAACGTACTCCTCACTAAATGCAACGTCATAAGTTGCCCAACTGTTGAGAACCTTTTTAAACGCTTCTTTGTCTGCTATATCTAAGCTATGAGAAACATAACTTTCCAAATGTTTAGATAAGTTAATGACTCCAAACCCTTGAGGGTTAGATTGTACTTTAATACGACTTGAATAAACACCATCAACATCAATATCCAAAATATACTGAAACTTACTCTCCGCTTTCTTATCACTATCTAAAACTAATATGACCTCATTGTGCGCACTTTGGTACTCCTGAGGCTCGACCTTTATCGTTATTGCCATTATTTAAATGTTATGTTTTTATTCTTATTCATTCCTATTAACTTCTCGCTTATTAAATCATCTACCCAGTCAGCCGCTCCCTCTTCTAATTTTCTGTACTCGATACTACTCTGAACATCCTTAAATGCTCTATCAATAACGTCTAAGGGCTTAATTCCTTTCTCTCCGATACTTTTAGCAATTGCATAAGCTAACCCCTCATCAATACCCTTTTGTCGAGTCCATTTTAAAATACCGTTCCCGTTCTTATCCTCAACGGGAGGGGGTGTGCTATTTGGTTTCCTACCACTCTCAACATACTTTAAATATGTAGCCGCAATAACCTTAAGAGTGTATGATGTGCCGAACCCCGTTTTAAATACACGAGTTTTAAGGGACTTTATCAAATCCCCTGATGCTATCTTGTCAGCCTTACGAAGTATTGACGCCATAGCCTCGACATACTCGTTACCGAAAACCTTTAACGCTATTTTTAACTTATCCTTAGGCATTACCTACGTCCCCTTTATCTATTTGTTTAGGCTGCTCGCTTCTCGGTGCTTCAACTAAAGTCTTAGTTTTCTTATTGTAAAAATACTTTACCCAAATATGCTTACAGTTAACACCGCCTCGAAACTTAAATACCGAGTAAATGTTTGACCCACCTTGACCGAATCCCTTATTGCTTCCGTTTAACTTTAGTATATCAACGTAACGCATTAAACTGGTATTAGTTCTTTTCGCTACTTTCTTACAGAATGAGCGTGAGTTATTGCCAATGTTATCCGAACCGTAACCGCTCGAACTTGCTGCAACATATCTGTAAAGGTGCGTTATATCATTCTTAGCAAACTCTAATCCTAAATCCTCAGCATCAATAACGTGCATAAAGTTAATGTTGTTAATATCCTCTAAGGTTAATCCTAACGACTCAATACTAACACCTAAATCAGGGTCGTCTAAAGCATCAACAATATTCTGTTTTGCTGTTGCTTCTTTTATCTTATCAATTGCCTCATCTTCATTTGAACACTTGCAAATTATTTCTTTTATATCTTCTTTGTAATTCATTTCGATTCTATTGGATTAGTACAGTAACTTATTTTATTAGGTTGTTGAAATTCAATTGTAACTTTCCAACCGTCAACATCATTAGTATAAACTCCTCTCAATGGCTCAAACCCTACATCTCCAACTATATCAATCGAATCGTCAATGTAATCGGGATGAGTTGATAACTCATTAACAACATCATTTAATATTTGTTGCGTATCGCTCAACACCTCTAAGTCGTTGTTGTTATTCTTATTCACTAAGTCAATAACTTGTAAATCAAATGTCGTAGTGAATGACGTATAGCCGTTCTCTGTTCTCGGTAAGTTTGAGGAGATAGGATTAACAACTAACAACGGATAACTGTGCGTTGAATCGTTATTTATATCGAAATCCTGAACAGCCAAGAAGTCATTAACTTGTTCGTGCCTCTCCGCTATATCTTTGTATATTAGTATGAATTGGTTTAGTGTCATTTGTTATCTTGTTTTTGTTTATCCATATGTTTCCAAAAGACTAACATATTAAGAGCGTGTATATAGTTAATATCGTAAACCTCATTATGCTTTGTTATGTCTGAGCCTGCTAACTTATCAACTATCGAAAGCCATTTAAAATTGTCTTTTTTATCTTGTCGTATAGCCTCCTCAATAGCTTTCTCCTCTTCCGTATAATCCTCTTCGCTGTCGGATGAATTAAATAAGTTTTTGTATGAGCCGTAGAGGTTTGCCCTCCATTCAAAAAAAAAAGGAGCATCCCTAATACTTCCGTAATAGGTAACTCACTAAACTTAACTCTGTTCTCTTTAAATAAATTCGCATCAAACTTCTTACCCTCTTCTCTTAACATAACAGCTAAGACAACATCGTAAGACAAAGTAAATGTTAACTCCTCTAAATCAATCGGTAACTCTATACTAATCGCCTCCCCTACTGTCATCGCATTAAATGAGGGTAACCACTCATAAACAACACCATCAATAAATACTTGCTCGTGCTTAATCTTTGTTGGCTCATCCTTTAGAAAATCAATGTGAGGTGCTAACTCAGTAATTGCACTCATTGGCAATTGTACCATTGAATCTAAATTACAAAGAACTTGCAACACCGCAACGGTATAACTTAAATCGTTCTTATAATCCTCAATATTCATTTGGCTTAAAGCCTGATACTGAGCAACTGTTACATCATCCCACGAAGTTGGTACGCTAATCTTCATACTTATAAAAGGTTATTTTATAGCTTTGTTTTTAACTCTTCCCCAGTCAATGCAAAGTAAAGATTTTGTAATTGGTGGACGTGCTCAATGTTGGTACTTATTGTAATTCCAGATAATCCACTTCTGATAGATACGGATTTCCCTATAACTCTAAACGTATTTTTGTTTTCAAGAAAATATTTATACTGAATATCAAACGCATCTTCACGCACTTTCTCAAACCCAAACTTAACCAACCATTTTTCTGTTAGTGGGATTGGTTTGATATTCTTTAAACTTGTTAAATCATAAATACCAATACTATTGGTATCAATTAAACATCCCTCTAAATCAACAGTTAAAACCTCGCCAATAAACTCCCCCTCTGAGTAGATACCATTTACATAATTCCCTATCCTTAATTCTTGTGCTTTCATATCTCTTCTTTATTACAAACTTCGTGCCATTTAAAACCGATTACCTTTTCATCGGCTATAATTTCATTAAGCCAATCATTATAATAATTAGCCTTATCCTCGTGAAAAGATATGAAAGCGTCTAACCGTTCTTTCAACTCTTCTTTGTTCATACTAATTAAAATTATAGTTTCCATTATATTTATATTTATTTGCACATTCCCAACATATCGCCAAACTCATCGGGATATCATCGTGAAAACCGTGAGCCGCTGCAAACTTAGGTTGACCCGTTGGACTGATAGTCATCGTAAATGTTTCTAACTCACTTTTATAAATCTCATCTTTAGGGACTCTTATCTTCTTAGATGAGAACGCATTTATTAAATTGTTAATTATCTCTTGCTTACTTGTTGACGTTGTTTTAAATCCTACTATATTAGTAATCTTATGTATTATCTTTAAGTCATCTATAATCGGTAGACCTTGATTATTCTCCTCTATCATTATCTTTTTCGGACTCCATAATTTAATAGCATCAATCAATCGCTGTTTTAATTGTGGTGCTGTTACCTGATTAAATCTATCATACCAAACAACGTTATTATCTTTATCAATAACCGTTATAACCGTGTAATCATCCTTTAACGCAATATCAACACCCATCCAATACGCTCCACCTTGTAACGGCTTTAAACTATCTAAGATAGCTAACTCGTTTATGTTCTCAAAGATTGCACTACTATCTAAGAACTCCCCTAGATACTCTTGATTAAATAACGCAGTCGGTAAATTATCTTTGGCTATATCAATAACAACCTTAGAGGCGTAAGGATTATCCATAGATGTAAACTTGAAACTCTTATACTCTTGCTCTCCTGCCTTGCCTCTTTGGTATTGTCTAAAAAACCAATTCTTACCTTTAGGAGTAGATATGACTAAACACTTACGACCTCTAACATTTAACATCGGTAATAGTATCTCATTAAATACCGTCTCCTTAATAAACGCTCCCTCATCAATAATTAAGTAGTCTATTGTCTCCCCTCTTAAACTATCCTCCTGAGCGGCTGACCTAAACTTTATAATACTACCATTGTTAAACACTATCTCAGTATCTCCCATCGAACCCTTATAAGACTTTACTAACGGGGTTTGCACTACCATCTCCAACAGTTGTTTATAAACCTTACCGACTTGTGATTGAGTAGGACTTATCCAATATACCATAACATTAGATTTCTTAGCCGCCCAAAAGATTGACTGCTGAATTGCTAACGCTGTTTTGCCTGATTGTCTACCTGCAACAACAGTAATAAAAAAACATAGCTTATCAATGCAAGCCTTATGTATATCTATTTGTTTGCCGTGAGGCTTATATAATTTTATCTCATCCATTTAACTATTTGATTATCAATGTTGATTTTTATTAGTGCCTTAATTAATTTTAATCTTTATATCACTCTTTGCAAACCATTTTAATCCGTACCACAATAGTACTAAATAAATTACAATTATCAACATATTATTATCTCTCCTTTAAACCCTTGCCTCCTCCATTTATTTATATCTTCTAAAAGAGTAGGGTAATATTTAATTCTTATTTTCTTTGCAAACATTCGTTTTAAGCTATCTTATTTATGCTTCCTATATACTTTGTCCTTATTTACGTTAAAGTGTCTTAAACACACTTTAAAATAAGCGAGGAGTCCTAATCTTGATTATTCTTTAAAAACCGATGTAAAAAAAGAACGCGGATTCATTTCCTACTTAATTAGAGCCTCCTCGTTATAATATATTGGATTGCTTTCTGTATTGTTATATTTGTTATGATTCTTTAACGCTTGACGCTCTTTACTGTTCATCCACGCACCTGATGACTGAGAGTAAACCTCTTTAGTAAACTCATCAACATAGTGAACTCTTCCGATAGTTCGATTAGTCAATTGATTAGTTAGCACAGAGTGAACAGTTGTAACACTTGTATTATACATTGTAGCGATTGCCTGCATATTAAAATTCTCCATTAAGCCTATTAAATTGGCTTTCTCTAATGCTGACCTTTGTGGAGATTTAACCGCTCCTTTTGGGTTGTTAACTTGTTTCATCTTAGTAACTTTTAAATGATGGTGTTGAGCAGTTGTACCCACTTCTTAAATATCTTTTTTCTTCGTTTGACTTACTCTTCTCTTTTTGTTTAGTTCTATTAAAGTTTGACCTACGTAATTGCTCTTCGTAATCAATATTTTCTCTTAATGATTGATAAAGTGCCTCTTCTTCTTCTTTGGTTAATGGTTTATCTAACATATCTTTTCTTTTAATGAGGTACAAATATACAAAACTTATTTGAAATAATACCTTACTAATATATATATATTACAGCACCTCCTCGC